>ERZ1034723.67-NODE-67-length-61777-cov-10.054745_pt1 | contig 61777 bp, 93 predicted proteins | sample MGYA00520637_ERZ1034723 | MGnify/ENA primary metagenome ERZ1034723 (study PRJEB33766, sample SAMN09781719) | gut metagenome | biome: gut microbiome | host: Homo sapiens | place: Madagascar | study: EMG produced TPA metagenomics assembly of the PRJNA485056 data set... | reverse complement strand
AGGTAAAATTGATATTTGGGCTTTGGGTGTAGCCTTGGCTCGAGTATTGATTTTCCAAATAAAGTGTACAACCATAACAAAAAAGTCCGGCCTTGCGGTAGAAGCGCAGGACTGGACTTTCGTGATTGCTATCAGCAGCGGGCGGCTCTGATGGCGGCTGCTTCTTTTTCGGCAGCTTTGAACGCATCACTTTCTACGAGAGTAGTGAGAGCTCTGGCGATGCCGTCGAAGTTTACCGGCGGTACGCTTTTGGCAGAAGACCGATTGGTTACGGTGGAATTTCTGCGCTTGAATTTGTTGTTCGTCATTTGATTCACCTCCGTTCTATTTTAGATTATCTCCTTTGCCTATCGAATTCTCCATCGATGGTTGCTTTCAACATGAGTATAACCGAGGGACAAGGTTTCGTCAATTGACAAAATCAGCTATCTATGGTTGTGCACACTGTCTCCGATTTGGGCTGTGATCCAAGAATCATCAACGCTTGTCTGATAATTCGCGGTGAACCTAAATCGGAGGCTTTTGTAAGGGCTTATGGGATAGTGTTCTGACACCTCCTTTCAAATGGCTTGCTTTTTGGGTTTTACGGCATCATGATTTCTCCTTTACCTTCATAAAAACATTCTCTCTAACAGCTCCCATAAGCCTTTACAAAAGCTAAAAGTGCAGAAAAGTATTGCAAAAGTCGTTCAAAGTCAACGCAAAGTGCTCAAAAGCGGCACGAAAGTTAATAGAAGTGACGATAAACCCGTACGAAAGAGAATAAAAAGACAAAACTCGAAAAGAGGATGACGATGAAATTTCGAAAGAAGCCTGTTGTGATCGAGGCATTTCAGCTCGGCATCGACAATATGCCCGACTGGTTCATGGACGCCGTTGCAAGCAACGATGTTATCCTGCATGGAACGAGCGCCTGCTTTTATCACGCGCATGATACGAATGCCGACATTAAAACGCTTGAAGGCTGGCATCATGCGAATTATGGCGACTATGTGATCCAGGGAATCAAGGGTGAAATTTATCCCTGTAAGCCTGATATCTTCGAGAAAACATATGAGGCGGTTACCCGGTAACACGGATCCGCCCGAAAGGAATGAAAACACATGAAGACAAGAAAGGTCTCATCTGGCGAGGATGTCGGAATGCGGCCGGCATTGTCTCCGGAGGCGAGAGAGAACCAGATGATCTCTCTGACAATGGATCTGGTTGAAAAGCGGCTGCGGGAAGGCACTGCTTCCTCAGCTGAAACGACTCATTTCCTTAAACTGGCCACGTTTAAGTCAGAACTGGAGAAAGAGAAGCTGGAAGAAGAAAACAAACTTCTGCGGGCAAAGACCGAAGCACTGCAGGCGGCGAAGAACACCGAAGAAATGTATGCCGAAGCCATCAAGGCCATGCGGGTATATAACGGACAGGACGAGGAGGACGACGGCAATGACTGGACTTGAGAAAGTTTGCTTCTGGCTGATGGCAGCACTGCCGTGGCTTCAGCTGGCGTGTATTCTTACGGACAGAGAACAACCAACAAGCACACGCTACTGGTGGTATCTGCCTCCGAGTATTCTGTCGCTTCTGACGGCCATCGCGGTTGGACTCCCAAGGATCATTGATAAACGGATCGGCGGGTTCGGATGCTGGTGTACACTGATCTTTACATTTGAGTGTGTTTGCCATGACGAAGCGGGAGGCCTTGAGAACCTGCATGGCAAACTGATCTGTCTTTCAATGATCTGCACGGCATTTGCCATGATCTGCTGGTGCATTGGGTACTGAGCATATGGACAGGAAGACATACTCTGAGCTTTGCCAGTATGCGACCTTTGAAGACCGATTTCATTACTTGCAACTGCACGGGAAAGTTGGGTATGACACCTTTGGCTTTGACCGATATCTGAATCAGGACTTCTACCGATCAAGAGAGTGGAGGGCGTTCCGGGACAGAATCATTGTGCGGGACATGGGCTGCGATCTGGCACATCCGGAGCACGAGATCACGGACTGGGTGATACGAGGCGGCAAACCCATCCGTCCGCGCATTATTATCCACCACCTGAACCCGCTGACGAAAGAGGATGTGATCGGGCACACGGATGCACTGCTTGACCCGGAGAACGTGATCTGTGTGAGTGACCGGACGCATAAAGCCATCCACTACGGGGATGACACGATTCTGAAGCCTATGTACACAGAGCGAAGACCGGGCGACACGTGTCCATGGAGGAAATGAGATGTATCCTGTACGAAAGTTTGATCTCGTGGAATCTGCTTACAGCAGCAGTCTGCGGGTGAAGATGTCGCAGGCAGAAGAAATGATCCGGAGAATCTCACCGAGCAGGGAGCGCAGCCTTGCTCTGACAAAACTGGACGAAGCGCTGTTCTGGGCAAACGCAGCCATTGCGGCCGAAGGTGTAATGGACCACGAGGAATAAAAGAAAAACAATGATCCTTATAGTGAAGTGGTAAAAGAAAAGCCGATGATTGCTGGGAACAACCATCGACGATGTATTAGCATTGGGGCACTGAGATCTTTGGAAAGAACTCACGCACGGCTTCGTCAGCAATCCACTGAGTAATGGATGCATCGATTTGAGCCAACAATGCATCGCGGGAAGAATCAGCAATTTGGGTGAGACTGAAGGCCGATTTACTTCCATTTTTGGAAATCAAGGGTGAACCGGTGATGCGGTTCAACTTTTTCAAAGATGCATTCGGAATGTTACGAATTCCCTTTTGCGAGAGACCTGTAAAAACGGTGTAAACCAGTTTGTACAGGCAACTTCCGATTTGTGCTTTTCTTTGAGCACGCAGCAATGCTGCTTTTACCATTTCGCTATAAGGATCATTGCTTGCTATTATGGCAAGGCTAACGACCATCATCAGTTGACGACATTCCACATTTTGTCGGTCTTTCGTGCTGAGATACTTAATTTCTTCTGTGCGAGTCTTAATCAACACATCAGCTGCAGCAATAGAGCTCGGATAATGCAATAGGGCATCGTTAGCTTGACGGCGACAGGCAAATATGACATTCTGACCGTTGAAAATTTGGCGATAAGTAGTATCGCACTGTACGCGAACTTTCGACTGTTCAACACATACAGCATTCATTAAACACCCCTCCTTTATTTTGGGAGAAAAGTATAGCATGAATGCAGATGGATGTCAAACGAGTTATAGGAAAGGAAAATTTAAAATGGACAGCATACTGACCTCGGTAAAGAAGCTCCTTGGTCTGACCGAGGAGTACACGGCCTTTGATACCGACCTTATCATGCACATCAACAGTGTGCTGATGATCCTGAACCAGATGGGCGTGGGCCCGGCGGGCGGGTTTTCCATCGGCGACGCGACGGCGACATGGAGCGAGTTCATGGCGGACTGCCCGAACGTCGAGGCAGTGAAAAGCTATGTGGCGCTGAAGGTGCGGATGCTGTTTGACCCGCCGCAGTCGAGCACTGTGATGGAGGCCGTCAAGAACCAGATCAGCGAACTGGAATGGCGGCTGTATGTGATGTGCGACAAGGAGGAGAAGTAATGCGAACTTTACCATTTACCGTCGAGGGGCAGACCCTGCGCAAGGACGGCGACTTTGGCGGCATCATCTCCGGGAGCAAGGGATATCTGCGCTGTCGGCTGAAGATTGCGGACAATGACTGGCTCTATGCGAAGAAGGTGCTGGTGTTCAACGACGAACATGCCGTGGCTGTGAACGCGGACTTTGAGTGCATGGTGCCGGACGAAGTGACCGACGGTAGGAGCTTCAAGGTGCAGCTGATCGGCCAGACCGGCAAGACCCGCATGAAGACAAACCCGGTACTGATCGAGCAGGTGACGTGATGGCAAGTGTGGAAGATGTGCTGGCCAGCATGGCCGAGCCGAACCGGGAGGAAGAAGAACTGTGCTTTGTCATTGACAAGGACTTCCGGCTCATTTCGGTGCCGGAGCGCGGGACAGTGCTGGGTGTAGAAGGCGACAAAGACGTGAATCTGGTGCGCTTTCGGATGCCGCGCTACTACCGTGGGACCGACCTTTCGGATTTTGCCATCGAGGTACATTACGACAACGCTGAAGGTGAACGCGGCATTGCCCTGACCAGCGACAAGACTGTGAGCGAGGATGCCGTACGGTTCACCTGGGTGGTGGGCAAAGACGTGGTGTCGTCGAAAGGTACGGTGCGGTTTACGGTATATTGTGTGAAAAAGGATGCTGACGGCACCATTGAACAGGCATTCGGAACGACCATTGGGACCGGAACAAGTCTGGAAGGGCTTGGCAGCGACGAAAACTGAAAGAGGGGGATGGAATGGCGACGGTAGACGAACTGCTGGCGGCGGAAACGACCGAGAGCGACGACGAGCTTTCGTTTCTCATTGACGAACATCTGCGCATCATCACCGTCCCCGAGCGGGGCGTCGTGCTGGGCGTGGAAGGCGACAAGGACGTGAACCGGGTACGCTTCCGCATGAACCGATACTATCACGGGGGCGACCTTTCGAGCTTTCAGATCCGGATCAATTATCAAAATGCGGACGGCGAGGTGAATTACTTCACGGTAAGCGAGAAGACCGTGGACACGGACACCTTCAGCTTTGTCTGGGTGGTGGCCGCAGATGCCGTGATGACGAAGGGCACCGTGCTCTTTGTGGTGAACTGCTTCACAACCGACAGCAGCGACGTGGTGCAGAAGGCGTATCACACGACCCTTGGCGCGGCAAGCGTGCTGGAAGGCCTGGAAGTGGACGTGGAAGGCAACCAGCCGCAGATCGTAGACTTCCTGAGCAAGCTGAAGAACGAACTGACCGTTCATGCCGGGGCCGTGCTGCAGCAGATGGACGATTATGCCAAATCGGCAGAGAGCTCCAAAACGGCTGCGTCGAACTATGCTGATGATGCCGGTAAAAGTGCTTCCAGTGCAGCCAGGAGTGCCAGCGCGGCAGCAGGGAGTGCTTCCGATGCGGCCACCTCAGCTTCCTCGGCAAGTTCAAGTGCTGCGGCAGCAGGCAGCAGTGCGACCGCGGCAAAGACCAGCGAGGGCAATGCAGCCACTTCGGCCACGGCAGCAGGCAACAGCGCCACTGCCGCGCAATCGAGCGCGACTGCCGCCAAGACCAGCGAAACCAACGCCGGAAGCTCTGCGGCGAAAGCAGCCACTTCAGCCACTGCGGCAAGCAACAGCGCCACTGCGGCAAGCAGCGCTGCGACCAAAGCCGGTGACAGTGCCACTGTGGCCAAAACCAGCGAAACAAATGCAGCCATCTCCGAGACAAACGCAAAGACCAGCGAAGCAAACGCCAAAAAGTATGCCGATGAGGTGCGTACCGTGGCAGAAGGCTATAAGGGCTGGTTTGAGACAGAAACAGCTCTGACGGCCGCAGTGCCGAACGGCGCGAAGGGCGACTGGGCCATCGTCGGCTCCACCAACAGTATCTGGCTCTGGGATGGCAGTGCCAATGTCTGGGTCGAGAGCGTGCCCCGGATCGACTTATCGAATTATCCGACGCATGGGGAAATCACGGAGCTTTTAAAAAACTATCTCCCGAATCGAGCCGCCACTGCAGCCGAGCTGGGCGGCATCAAGGTCGGCAATGGGCTGACGGTGGATGAGGACGGCACACTGAGTGCAAACGCACAGGAATACAGTTTGCCTGCAGCCACTTTGAATGCCCTCGGCGGTATCAAGATCGGCTCCGGAACAGAAGATTTGACCGCCGGTGTCTCAGAATTGGAAGATGGCGCGATCTACCTTGTTTATGAGTAAGGAGGCCCTCTTATGGCTCATAAATTTTATTTGGGTAAATCCAATGCGGCAAGAGAAGTCAAACACCTGTATGTCGGAGTGAATGGGTCATCACCGGTTTACGGGTATCAAAATAAAACGGTCAATACGCAAATCAATTGGGGCAACTACCCGGAATTCTTCTCTGGAAAAAATCCCTATGAATGCCCTGCCACTTCATTCTCAAGCACCAGCGGCACATATACTGCAACGAAAAATATGACCATTACCATTAATTGGAATATTTATTGCGCTCCTTCGAATTCGAGTGATAATGCTGAAGTATACCTTAAAGTTGGGGATACTTATATTATAAAATGGGACTCAAGCAGTACCTATAACGAGTCTGGAACCTGGACTGGTGCAATTAGATCCGGGCAATCTATATACATCGACATAGAATATGGGAATGATGGAACCAAAAGCGGAACCTTCTCACTCTCTGCAAAATATGAACGGCTTGAATATGTTCAGACTGGCGTTTCTACCGGTTTGAAAGCGCGAAGGGTTCGGAAAGCGTATATCGGGAAAAATGGCGTTGCGAAACCATTCTTTTCCGATTTGAGAACGCTTGTTTATGGAAGAAAGACGATTACCTCATTAAGAGTGAGTAATTCGAATGGTTTAGAAAAAAATTATTTTTACCTTATAAATAATGTTGCGGGAGCTTCTGTTGGCAATTATGCGATTTTTGCAGGCGGCGATAAAGGGCAATCAGACCAATATGACTATACGGATGGTGTAAATGCCTATGATTCTTCATTGACCGCACGAAATATTGCTCAACTTAGTTTCTCAAGTGCTATTGATAAATGCAGATCAGGCATGTTGAGCGGCGTGATAAATAATAAAGCTGTTTTCGCAGGCGGATATTATTTATACAAAGCTCTTTTCAGCAAAGTAAAAGTTTTAAGAAGACCGGAAGCTCTTTCGTACGACACATCTTTGACGCAAACACAATTGACGGACCTGAGTTCTTCAAAGTGCAACTGCGCCACCGCAAACACCACGAACCATCTGATCTTTGCCGGATGGGTCAACAATACGAGTTCCAACACAACGGATGCCTACGATAATTCTTTGACCCGGCGCACAATTACCGCTTTGGGTACGGCACGATATTATCTGGCCGGTGCCTCGATCGGTGAGTACGCGATCTTCGCGGGCGGCAAGGACGACTCGACGAGTTATTCCCTGGTGGAATGCTACGATGCTGCGTTGACAAAGCACACCCTGGAAAATCTCTCGGCAATCAGAACAAATTTCCAGGGCGCATCTTTTGCGGGGTATGCCGTATTTGGCGGCGGCACAACCAGTACGCCATACATCGACCGATACAATGCGTCGCTGACCAGAGACACTACGATTACTTTGAGCACCAGTCGTTCTAATACCGCGACCGGCACATTGGGGTCCGGCATGGATAAGCGCTTGATCTTTGCCGGGGGAGACAACAATAGCACAGTCGTTGATGTTTTTGATGCTTCCTTCACACGAACGTCCTATAGCTTGAGCGTGGGAAGAACAAAAGCAACGATCGTCTCTGTCGGGAATTACGCGCTGGTTGCCGGTGGCGGAAGCATATCCGTTGAATATTTCGAATTAAAGAATCAAAGTTAAGGAGGACAAAACATGTCCCGTTACAAAATCTATGACAACGCAAGTCCTGTTTTTACGCCGATCGGTGAGGAGCTCACCGCGGAACAGTGGCTTTCTCGTTATCCGTGGGCAAAGCGCACCAAAATGATCGTTGGCGGCGGCGTGATCAACGGGTCTGTGGCGCTCGTTTTCGATGACTATGTTTCCATGATGGTCAAAGCAGGATGCGATTTCAGCGCCTGCACTTGCGATCAGGACTATCTGGATGCAATCGAGAACTTCGAAGATGCCGCAGGCAAGGGCTCCGCCGAAGATACGGTAAGCGATCAGACGCGTATCGCAGATGCGCTGGAAGATATCGTTGCGCTAAGCATGCCGGCTGCAGAATAAGGAGGCGAGACAGATGACGACGAAAGAAAAACTGGCCGAACGCTGGCGCGGCAATCGCATCAGCGAAGCAATGCTGCGTATCTACGTTATCAAGGGCATCATTACCGATGATGATTTCAAGGAGATCACCGGCAATGCGTTCCGCCGCGACACCGCGGCACGAGCGGCTGAGACAAAACAGTAACGCACCTGCAGGAAGGAAAAATTCAAAATGGCACTCTCGAACACGGCGACGCCGATCTACTACGGCCGGTTCCGGGAGGCCGTGATGCGCGGGGAGATCCCCGTTTGCAGAGAGATCAGCATGGAGATGAACCGGATCGACGACTTGATCGCGAACCCGGGCGTTTACTATGACGATAAGGCCATGGACGGCTTTGTGAAATTCTGCGAACGGGAGCTGACCCTGACGGATGGCACGGACCTGAAACTGCTGGAGACCTTTAAGCTATGGGCCGAGCAGATCTTCGGGTGGTACTACTTTGAGGAACGCACCGTCTACAAGCCAAACCCGGACGGACACGGCGGCCACTACGAGCAGAAGCGCATCAAGCACCGACTGGTGCGAAAGCAATACCTGATCGTGGCGCGCGGTGCGGCAAAGAGCATGTACGACAGCTGCATCCAGCAATACTTCCTTTCCGTGGACGGGTACACCACCCAGCAGATCACCACGGCACCCACCATGAAACAGGCAGAAGAAGTCCTCTCACCGGTGCGCACAGCGATCGCGCGGGCGAGAGGACCTCTTTATCGCTTTATGACGGAAGGCAGCCTGCAGAACACGACGGGTGCTGCTTCCGGCAGAGTAAAGCTAGCCAGCACGAAGAAGGGCATCGAAAACTTTCTGACCAACAGCCTTTTGGAAATTCGGCCCATGAGCATCGACAAGCTGCAGGGCCGGAGAGACAAGGTGGCAACAGTAGACGAGTGGCTCAGCTGCCCCATCCGGGAAGACCCCATCGGTGCCATCGAGCAGGGCAGTTCGAAAGTGAACGATTACCTGATCGTGGCGACCAGCAGCGAGGGCACGGTGCGCAACGGATGCGGCGACTCCATCAAAATGGAATTGATGAGCATCCTGAAGGGGGACTATGTTAACCCGCATGTGTCCATCTGGTACTACAAGCTGGACAGCATTGAAGAAGTGAACGACCCTTCGATGTGGGTGAAGGCGAACCCGAACCTGGGGCTCACCGTGAGCTACGAAGCCTATCAGCTGGACGTGGAGCGCGCAGAGAAAGCACCGGCAAGCCGGAACGACATTCTGGCCAAGCGCTTCGGCATCCCGATGGAAGGCTACACCTACTTCTTCCCCTATGAGGAGACCCTGCCACACCGGCACCGGGACTTCTGGCAGATGGCCTGTGCCATGGGGGCGGACCTCTCGCAGGGTGACGACTTCTGCGCCTTTACCTTCCTGTTCCCAATGGATCACGGCTACTTTGGCGTGAAGACACGGGACTACATCACAAGCTACACCCTCTCGAAGCTGCCGCAGGCCATGCGCCAGAAGTATGACGAGTTCATGCGGGAGGGGACACTGGTCATCATGGAAGGCACGGTGCTGGACATGATGGAAGTGTACGACGACCTGGATGCCTTCATCGAGAACAGCGGGTACGACGTGCGTGCCTTTGGCTACGACCCCTACAACGCAAAGGACTTTGTGGAGCGGTGGGCGCGGGAGAACGGCGAGTATGCCATTGAAAAGGTGATCCAGGGCGCAAAGACCGAAAGCGTGCCGCTTGGCGAGCTGAAGAAGCTGAGCGAACAGCGGAAACTGCTGTTTGACGAAGCGCTGATGCAATTCGCTATGGGCAACTGCATTACGCTGGAAGACACAAACGGCAACCGCAAGCTTCTGAAACAACGATATGACCAGAAGATCGATGCGGTTGCCGCTATGATGGATGCGTATGTAGCTTATAAGGTGAACCGGGATGCGTTTGAGTGATTAGCGCTGGTATTTCTTTTTCCAATTATCCCAATAATATGCCTGGGCTTCTTCGTCTTTCATATCTCTGCCAAACTTTTGAAAAAACTCAATTTTTTCATCATCGGTAAGGTATTTCTTATACACTTTCGGAGAAGCTTCGATAGTTTCATTTTCTTTGTTGTTAAAGAACTTGGAATCCTTGGCTTGGGAGTATTGTACCGGAATACCATTTTCTATAACGCACCAATGCCAAGAACCGCCTTTTACGATCCAGCCATAATTGATTGAACCATCAAGCTCACCGGCAGCTAATCGTTTGAGAAGATGAAGTTCGGTTTCGGTTTTAGGCGGAGGAACTTTCATTTCCTCAGTTTTGGCTTCTTCAGCAAGCTCGCGCGGAGATTTTGGCAGAGTTATTGCCATGCCGGACTTTTTGCTGTACTCCCGAAAAATTTCATCAGGCATATAATGGCCGAATTCCATAAGAAAAACGAGTCGTTGCCCATCTGTTTTATAACGTTGGACAGGGCGAGGAGCCTGATAACCGATTTTATTGGGATGCGATATGTACTTTTCCGGAATACCGCAGGTTATTCCATAGCAAATGATGTAACCGTTTGCAGATTTAAATGGTCTGCCGACGACACCATCATACATGCCAGTATCAAGCAAATGCAGCATGAATTTTTCGTCAGGGGTTATGGAAAGTTCTTTTGTCATAGAAAAATTCCCTTCGGTGTCAGCCGAAAATGTAATCGTGGTAGGAGACGACAATTTCGGTGTCCAGCTGGTACCATTCGCCCTTCGTGAAGGATGGAGCACCGTCAACGGTGACTTCGATGATCTCGTACTGAGAGTGATTGTTGCCGAGGATCAGGTCGTGCTTGGGCTGATCGACAACATTGGTAAAGCCGGCGTCACGAAGTTCTTTCATGACATCGCGGGCATCATCTTCTTCGGAGAAGTCCGGCATTTTCACTTCGCCCATGGCGAGGTGCGATGCAGCGATTTCCTCGTCCTTCAGGCGGGCAAGTTCTGCCTGATGGACCGCAAGTTCCTGTGAGTGCTTATGTGCAGCAGAACCGTAGACGCTTCCGCCAATCAAAAGTGCAACGATCAAAGCGGCACTGACAAGGCATTTTTTCTTATTTGCACGGTAGTAATTGATGCCTTTGGCGATTGCACGACCGGCCTGGCGAGCATGCTTTTCCCGCTGAGCAGACGCCCATTCCTGGTAAATGCGGTCTTCTTCCGCATCCCGGGCCTCCTGTTCTTTACGGCGGCGCTCAGCTTCCTCGGCCTCGCGTTGGATACGTTCTTCTTCCGCCTTCTTTTTGGCACGGCGTTCTTCAATGGGCGAAGCAAAAAGATCAATGACACGGCTTGCGTTTTCCGCAACTTTGATTTTTGCATCGTCAACGATATGTTCGGTGTGCTCCGACTTGGAATAGCTATAGTTCACATTGACGTTGATGCGAACCTGTACGCCGCAAGAGGGGCACCTGATGATTTGAGCGGTATTGTCTTCAAACTGAAGCTTTACGCCGCACTTGGGGCATTTAGCAGTCCACATATAGGATTTCCCTTTCCTCGCAAGCCTTACGGTTTCGATATATCGTAGACAGTCTTCATTTCATCAAGAGCGGTCTTGGCAACTTCGAGATTCGCTTTTTCAAAAGCATAAACCGCAGGCAGATTGCCGCCAGACGTTTCAGTGACGAGCAGAACGGAATCACTGCCGGGCTCCTGGTATTTGAAATTCCGGTGGCAGGTTCCCTCAGAATAATAGAAGACAGAGTCGACGCCGTTTGCAAGGCCTTCTCCCTGATAAGTTGTAAGATAGGCTTTGCCGGATTTGGATGAAGTTAACCATACCGCTTTGACGTTGGAGCCAAAGAGCAGGTAATAGGTGTCGCGGCCGGACGTATATGTGTAGGCCGTAGAAAAGTTCGCACCTGTGGTTAAAAAACCGCCTCGGAATGACTTTGCCGCAGAAGAACCCTTGAAAATTGCAAACGCGATCCACAAAACGATCAGGATGCCCAAAATGGCAAAAAGAATTCTGAGTGGATGTTTGCGGTGTTCGTTGGACTCCATATGATTTCCTCTTTCCTCACAAAAATGGCTGTTAATGCCAGTATAGCACGGAAATGGGGATAAAAGCAATAAAAAGTAAAAGAAGATGAAAAAATGCAGAAGGGAGGGACAAGATGAGACGACAGGATGAGCTCTGGCACTGGGGCATCAAAGGCATGAAATGGGGCGTGCGCCGCTACCAGAACAAGGACGGCGCCCTGACCACTGCCGGAAAGAAGCACTACGGCGAAGATGGTGCAGACGGCGCAAACACCGGGACCGAAGCGACGGAGTATGCTCCGAAGGTGTCCAAGAAGAAAGTCAGCGACTACTCGGACGAGGAGCTGCGGGCCCAGATCAACCGGATGCAGATGGAAAAGCAGTACCGCGACCTTTCCGGCCAGACGAACGTGCGCGAGGACGACCCGAACCGGGAACTGAAACTACAGAGGGAACGTTTGCAGCTGCAGCGGGACGTGAAAAGCCTGAAGAAGGAGATCAACGGCGGGCAGACCTTCGTGAAGACGGTGTTCAACACGGCAGGACAGCAGGCGCTTTCCACCATGATGAAAGGTGCTATGCTGTACGCCGGAAAACAGGCGGTGACAAACATTCTGGGCAACCCGGACCTTGCGAACGCGATGGCCACGGGCAGCGTGGGCGGACAGAACACCGACAAGAAGAAAGACAGCTGATTCCGGGAGGAAAATCAAAATGGAAACAAATCCGACTTTGGGTTCCCGGCTGAAGCACGCCTGGAACGCTTTTCTGAACCGGGACCCTCCCCCGAACTTTGGAGGGTATGCAGGCGGGTACAGTTACCGGCCTGACCGGGTGCGGCTGACACGGGGGAACGAACGCACCTTTGTGACCAGCGTATACAACCGCATCTCGATGGACTGCAGCGCCATCACGATACAGCATGTAAGGCTCGACGAAAATGGCCGATTTGATTCGGTCATCGACTCGGGCCTTAATTCTTGCCTGAACCTCGAAGCAAACCTGGACCAGACCGGCCGGGGCCTTGTACAGGACATCGTGATGAGCATGCTGGACGAAGGCGTGGTGGCCGTGGTGCCGGTGGAAACGAACTACGACCCCAGCCTCAGCGACAGCTACAAAATCTACTCCATGCGGGTGGGCAAGGTGCTGGAATGGTATCCCGAGCATGTGCGGGTGCGGCTTTACAACGACAAGACCGGGCAGAAAGAGGAGCTGGTTCTACCGAAGAAGACCGTGGCCCTGATCGAGAACCCATTCTACGCCATCATGAACGAGCCGAACAGCACGATGCAGCGTCTGATCCGGAAGCTGAGCCTTCTGGACGTTGTAGACGAGCAGGCGGGCGCGGGGAAGCTGGACCTTATCATTCAGCTGCCCTACGTTGTGAAAAGCGAAGCACGCCGGGAGCAGGCCAACAAGCGCCGACAGGAGATCGAAGACCAGCTCCGCGATTCGAAATACGGAATCGCGTGGACGGACGGCACCGAACGGGTGACACAGTTGAACCGCAGCCTTGAAAACAACCTTCTGAAGCAGATCGAATACCTGACGAACATGTTCTACAGTCAATTGGGTATTACCCTCGAGATCATGAACGGGACGGCGGACGAGGCAGCGATGACCAACTACTACAACCGCATCGTGGAGCCCATCGTCAGCGCGATCGTGGACGAGATGAAGCGTAAGTTCCTGAGCAAGACCGCCCGCGGCCAGCGGCAGAGCATTTTGTTCTTCCGGGATCCGTTCAAGCTGGCACCCATTGGCACGGTGGCCGAGATGGCAGACAAGTTTACCCGCAATGAGATCATGAGCTCCAACGAGTTCCGACAGGCGATCGGCCTGAAACCCTCGAAGGACCCGCGGGCGGACGAGCTGAGCAACAAGAACCTGAACCAGAGCACGGACCAGATACAGAACCCCACCGCCATGGTGGGCGGCAAGGAGACTGTGGACCGGCTTTTGGCGAGGGAGAAAGATTCTTAACGGAATCTTGAGGAAGGAGGTTTAAGAAATCAAAATGGCGAAGAAATTCGACTATGACTTTTCCGGCTATGCAACCAAGGCGAACACCCTGTGCTACGATGGGCTGACCATTGCACCGGACGCCTTTAAGGGCGACGACGGGCGAACGGTGCCGGTGGTGTGGAACCACGACCACTCGGACCCGGAGCATGTGCTGGGGCACGCCCTTTTGCAGAACCGGAAAGACGGCGTTTATGCCTATGTGAAGATGAACGACAGCCCCAGCGGCCAGAGTGCACTGGAAGCTGTGCGCAGCGGCGACATTGATGCCATGAGCATCTTGGCAAACGGCCTGAAGAAAGCCGGAAACACCGTGATGCATGGCGTGATCCGGGAGCTGAGCCTTGTGCTGGCGGGCTGCAACCCGGGTGCACTGATCGACGAGATCGTGGAGCACAGCGCGGATTACAACGCAGAGGAAGGCGACGAAGCCTTTATCTATACCGACGAGGGTCTGAGCCTGAAGCACGGACTTGACCCCGATGACAACCCTTTGGGCGAGGAGGATGACGAGATCATGCATTCCGAAGACGAGGACAAGGAGAAGTCCAACGAGAACCCCGAGGACAAAGAAACCACCGAAGAAACCGTCAAGGAAGTGTTCGACAGCCTGACGGAGAAGCAGAAGAACGTTGTTTACGCCATTGTCGGCATGGTGACCGATGGCAAGAAAGGCGCAGACAACAAGGAAACAGACAACGATAAGGAGGACGAAACCGTGAAGCACAATGTTTTTGACAATGAGAAGGAGCAGGGCGTGCTGAAGCACAGCATGGATGAGATCAACGCGGCGATTGCGGACGGCAAGCGCAGCAACAGCATGCGGGACGCCTTTATCGCACATGGCATCGAGGATGTGGAGTGGCTGTTCCCGGAGGACCACCTGCTGGATAACCCGCCCCGCATCATTGACAACGACCAGAGCTGGGTGAGCAAGGTGATGGGCAGTGTGCACCACGTCCCGTTCAGCCGCGTTAAGAGCATGTTCGCTGACCTGACCGAGGACGATGCACGTGCCAAGGGCTACATCAAGGGCAACTTCAAGAAGGAACAGGTCTTCGGCCTGCTGAAGCGCTCCACCAGCCCCACCACTGTTTACAAGAAGCAGAAGATGGACCGCGACGACGTGGCGGACATTACCGGCTTTGACGTGATCGCATGGCTGAAGCAGGAGATGCGCACCAAGCTGAATGAGGAGCTGGCCCGCGCCTACCTGATCGGTGATGGTCGTCTGGCGTCCAGCGATGACAAGATCAACGAGGGCAACATCCGCCCGATCTACAACGACGCCGACCTGTTTACCATCAAGGTGCAGGTGGAGGTTAGTGCCGGTGCGGACACTGCCACGAAGCTGGACAACATGATGACTGCTGTGCTGAAGGCCCGCAAGAACTACAAGGGCAGCGGCAACCCGACCTTCTACACCACCGAGGACACTCTGACCGACCTGCTGCTGCTCAAGGACAAGATCGGCCACCGCCTGTACAAGAACGAGGCCGAGGTGGCCCAGGCCCTGCGTGTGAAGGAGATCGTGACCGTGCCGCAGATGGAAGACATGAAGGGCGTGAACGGCGGCGAGTTCGTTGGCATTATCGTCAACCTGGCCGACTACACCGTGGGTGCCGACAAGGGCGGTGCCGTGAACATGTTCGATGATTTCGACATCGACTTCAACGCCCAGAAGTACCTGATCGAGACCCGCTGCTCCGGTGCACTGACCGTGCCCTTCAGCGCAATGGCCATCGAGTACAAGGCTGCCTGAGAAGGAGGTAAACAACTATGCTGAACAAGTTCTATGAGCAGGGCAAGGACCTGCATGTTGCAAACTACATGGCCTACGGCAAGACGGCCGACCACAAGCTGTACGCCGACGAGGCTTACAAGGAGACCGTGACCAAGGCGGAAATCGAGGACGCCTTCAAGAAGGGCCGTCTGGTCATCATCGAGGGCGCAAACTATCTGGTGCCTGTTGCGTTCAGTGCTGCCGGTGCCGTGACCATTGACACGGCTTCCACCCTGAAGGCTGTGACCTGGACGGCATCTGCTGAAAAGTAAGCAGAAAATTCAAAATGGAGTGAAAGTGCAATGAGCAAGTGGTTTGGAAAGCTTGGCTTCGTGGAAACCAAGGAGACAGAGCCGAGCGTATACTCGGAGATCGTAACAGAGCGTGACTGTTACGGCGATTTGACGCGGAATACCCGCAGATTACAGTCCCTCGACAAGGTGAACGATGATATTACCCTTGCGAACACGCTAAGCGTCATCGCGGACCCTTACATTCAGGAGCACTTTTGCAATATCCGGTATGTGACGCTTTACGGCGGAAAGTGGAAAGTGACAGAGGCGACGGTGGACTACCCGCGCCTGACCCTGACACTGGGAGGGCTGTACCATGGCAGTGAAGCTCAGTGAACGGCGGATGGCGCTGGACAAGTACCTGCGTGCCATCGTGAAGAAACGGTGCGGCAGTGAAAACGTCTACTACCAGCCCCCGGCAAATCTTCGGATGAAGTACCCCTGCATCTGCTATGAACTTTCCAAAATTCGCAGCAGGGACGCAGACGACCGGGTATATCGGCAGACTTTCCACTACACCGTGACAGTGATCGACACGAAACCTGACAGCGAAATGACGGCGGCCATGGGTTTGCTTGCAAAGGCTTCTCATGACCGCCATTTTATTTCGGACAACTTATACCACGACGTATTCAGCGTGTGGTACTGATACCTATTTATAAAGGAGGATAAAACCCTATGGCAAAACTGAATTGGGACGTTGACGGTACCCGCAAGTTCCACGCCGGTGTTTCGCACGGCGTGGTTTACCCCAAGGCCGATGGCGAGGGCTACGACAATGGCGCTGCATGGAACGGCCTGACCGGCGTGACGGAAAGCCCCAGCGGCGCAGAACCTACCGACCTGTGGGCTGACAACATGAAGTACGCCCGCCTGATCTCCGGCGAGGACTACGGCTTTACCATTGAATCCTATATGTACCCGCCCGAGTTTGAACCCTGCGACGGTCTGGGCAGTCCTGTGAAGGGCGTGCGCATCGGCCAGCAGAAGCGCAAGGCATTCGGCTTTACATGGCAGACCAAGGTGGGCACCGACGAGGACCCGGACAAGGGCTATATCATCCATGTGGTGTGGAACGCCACCGCAAAGCCTGCGGAAAAGACCCACGAGACCATGAACGACAGCCCGGATGCCGAGACCTTCAGCTGGGAGTGCGACACCGTTCCCGTGAACATTGCCGACCTCAAGCCTTCCGCTGTGGCGGAGTTCGACAGCACCGAGCTGACCGCAAAGCAGATGAAGGCTGCGGAAGATCTGCTGTACGGCACCGAGAGCGCCGAGGCAACTCTGCCCAGCCCGGACGAACTGCTGGCTGCTGTGAAGGCTGCGGCAAACTAAACCCTCTCACCGCAGTTAGCCCTCATCAGTCACCTGCGGTGACAGCTTCCCCCAAGGGGGGAAGCCTTGAGAGGAAAAATTCAAAATGAAGTAAAGGAGAAACAACCATGGTTAAGAAGACCATTACCTACACCGACTACGACGGCACCGAACGCACCGAGGATTTCTACTTCAACCTGAGCGAAGCGGAGATCACCGAGATGCAGCTGAGTGTGGAGGGCGGCATGCGCGGCTACATTGAGAAGATCGTCGCTGCAAAGAGCCAGCTGGAGCTGGTGAAGCTGTTCAAGGACATTCTGCTGCGCAGCTACGGCAAGAAAAGCCTGGACGGCCGCCTGTTTGTGAAGAACGAGACCAACACCGCCGAATTCGTGGCAAGCCCGGCCTACAGCATCATTTACATGGAGCTTGTGACCGACACGGCTGCTGCCACCAAGTTCGTGAACGCCCTGATCCCGGTCAGTGCGAATGCGCAGAACCGGAACCCTGCCATGGAGATGGCAGCGACCCAGAATGCAGCACCGGCCCTGACGCTGGGCTAAACGAACCCTCTCACCGCTCCGTCTGGCAAATGCCGGCACGTTGCAGAGAGGAATGAATCCAGAAAGGCTATCCGCGTAAAAAACGGGTAGCCTTTTCTTTTTTGTCTGAACAAAGACACGCATTTGAAAAAACAGGGAGAGTGGAAGGATGCTTGAGATCAAGATCCCCGGCGACGAGCGCTGGGACGCCCGGAACAATGTATTTGTCTACGACAAGCCCGCTGTTCTGCGGCTGGAGCACAGCCTGCTCTCCCTGTCCAAATGGGAAAGCAAGTGGCATAAGCCGTTTCTCGACGAGTCAAAGCCGAAAACACCGGTGGAAACGCTGGATTACATCCGGTGCATGACCCTGACGCAGGGCGTGGACCCCAGTGTCTATGACCGGCTGACGCGGGAGAACATGGCGGCCATTCAACGATATATGGCGGACCCGATGAGCGCCGCGACCTTCAAGGAGCGCAAAGGCGGGAAGAAACGAGCCCGGTACCAGAGCGCTGAGACCTTTTATGCAGCAATGGCGAGTTACGGCATCCCCTTCAGCTGTGAAAAGTGGCACCTGAACCGGCTGCTGGCGCTGATCCGGGCCTGCGGGGAAGAAAACATGCCGCCCGAGAAGATGGGCAGGCGGGAACAGGCGGCACACATCCGGGCACTGAACGCTCAGCGGCGGGCCAAGATGCACTCGAGGGGGTGAGGACCCTCTCACCGCTCCGTCTGGCAAATGCCAGCGCGTCGCGGAGCTCTCCCGAAGGGCGAGCCGTGCTTAGAGGAAGAAAAATAGGAGATTTTTTTCATGTCAAAGGTGATCTCGATCCGGCAGGAAGGCGACTTTAAGAAAAGCCTGACCTTTTTCAGCCATGTGAAAAGCTGGAGTGTAAAGCCCATCCTGGAAAAATATGGGAAGCTTGGGGTGGAGCGGCTTTACGATGCCACGCCGAAAGCAACCGGAAAGACAGCGGCAAGCTGGAGCTACGAAATCAAAATGGACAAGACCGGGGCGACCCTTTGCTGGAAAAACTCCAACATCGTGGACGGCGTGCCCATCGCGGTCATTTTACAATACGGACACGGAACGAGAAACGGAGCCTATGTGCAGGGGATGGACTACATCAACCCGGCATTGGCTCCGATTTTTTCTGCTCTGGCCGATGAACTGTGGAAGGAGGTAAAGAGCCTTTGAGTCAGGAAATTGACGAGCGCGTAGTAGAAATGCGGTTTGACAACGCGCAGTTTGAGCGAAACACCCGGCAGAGCATCAAGACTCTGAACGAGCTGAATGAAAGCCTGAAACTGGAAGGTGCCGAGAAAAGCTTTGAGAAAATTGAAGACGCATCGGCAAAAGTGGACTTTGACAAGATGCAGAGTGCACTGGAAAGCCTGAACAGCAAGTTCTCGGCAGTGGAAGTCATGGGTGTGACTGCTCTGATGCGCATCACGAACCAGGCCATGGACACCGGAGAAAAGCTGGTAAAGAGCCTTTCCATCGACCAGGTGAGCAGCGGCTGGAACAAATACGCCGATAAGACCGCCAGCGTGCAGACCATCATGAACGCAACGGGCAAGAGCATCACGAAAGTGAACGGGTATCTTGAAAAGCTGATGTGGTTCTCGGACGAGACCAGCTACGGCTTTACGGACATGACGAGCGCCCTTTCGACCCTGACAGCCGCAGGCGGCGACATTGAGAAAATGATCCCGATGATCATGGGCATGGCAAACGCCACGGCCTATGCGGGCAAGGGTGCGGCTGAGTTCCAGCGGGTGATCTACAATCTGGCGCAGAGCTACGGCACCGGTGCCATCCAGCTGATCGACTGGAAAAGCGTGGAACAGGCAGGCGTGGCCAGCCAGCAGCTGAAACAGCTGCTCATCGACACCGGCGTAGAGCTTGGCAAGATCAAGAAAGGCGCTGTGACCACCGGCACCTTTGACAACAGCTTGCAGAAGAAGTGGGCCGACAAAGAAGTGATGGAGACCGCCTTTGGCAAGTATGCGGAGTTCAGCAACGCCGTGAAGGAGATGGTGGACGCGAACCCCGGAATGCTGGCGACGCAGGCCATTGAAGCACTGGCGGACCAGTACGACGAAGTATCGGTGAAGGCATTCAAAGCCGCGCAGGAAGCCAAGAGCTTTTCTGAAGCGGTGGGCGCCACGAAGGACGCCGTGAGCTCCGGCTGGATGGAGACCTTCGACATCCTGTTCGGCAACTATGAGGAGGCAAAGGGCTTCTGGAGTGACCTGGCGGAAGAATTCTGGACCATGTTCGCAGGCGGCGCGGCAGGGCGGAACAACTGGCTGAAAAGCGCCTTTGACTCCGGCCTTGACCAGCTGCTGGGGACGGACGGATTCGGAAACGCGGGCGACAACTACACACAGCTGCTGGAAAAGAGCCTTGTGAAGACGGGACTGTTGACACAGGATGCCATTGACGACGCCGGAAGCTTCCAGAAGGCTTTGGAAGAAAGCGGCGTGACGGCACGGCAGCTGGAGAGTGTGATCGACGACTCGGCAGACGGCTATGCAAAGCTGTTGGAGCTGAGCGACGCAGAACTGAAAAAGAACAACCTCAGCCGGGAAGGCGTGAAGAAGCTGGCTGACGCTTACGCCGCGATGGCGGAGAAAATTCAAAATGGAAGCGTCGATCTGGACGAATTCTCGGGCAAGATGAACCAGCTTTCGGGCCGGGAGCACTTTTTTAACGGGATCCTGAACATTCTGGACGGCATCAACAGCGTGCTGGAGCCCATCCGCGGGGCGTTTGGCGAGGTGTTCATGACCGACGGCAGCCCGCTGTACAATTTTTTGAAGGGGTTCGACGAGCTGACCGGAAAAATGCAGCTGAGCGAGGCCACGGCGCAGAAAGTGCAGAAAGTCTTTAAGGGATTCTTCAGTGTGCTGAACATCGGATTCAAAGCGGTGAAGGTAACGGCGAAGACGGCCTTTGCGATCCTTGAAAAAGTGCTGGACATCCTGAGCCCGGTGACCGACCTGCTGCTGGGCATCGGCTCTGGCATCGGAAACGTACTGACGTGGGTGGACCAGAGCATGGGGAAGGCGGAGAGTCTGACCGATGTGCTGGCGATTCTGGCGGGTGCCATTGGCGCACTGGTGAGCCCCCTCAGCGAAGTGCTGAGCGGTTTTGGCAGCATTGCGCGCGGCGGGAGCGTGGAAGACGCGAAGCAGCAGTTCGGCGGATTTGCCGCTGTGGTGAACGCCGTGGGCGGGGTGCTGGAGAAATTCAAAATAGGTTCTGTCTCGGCAAGCGGCATCATCGGGAAAGCGGTGACGGTGCTGGGCAGCATCTTTACACTCGCCTTTGACGGCATTGGCGCGTTGATCGGCAGTGCATTCTCCGGCTTTCAGGATGCGGGGAAGACGGTCGAGGCTTTCAAAGAAAGTCACGTTCCGATGCTGGAAACTATCCGCGACGCGGTGCTGAGCATCCCCGAAAAGGCAGGCGAAGCCCTGAAGGATTTCGGCGGGGTACTGGGCAGCGTGATGAACACCATCAGCTCGGCGTGCCAGAAAGCACTGGATGCCGTGAAAGGCTTCTTTAACCTGCAGGACGGCGTGGACCTTTACCGGCTGCTGGCGCTGCTGGACGTGGGCGCGCTGGCGCTGGCCATTTATGGCATCGCAAAGGCAGTGAGTGCCCTGAACAGCTCGATGAAGAAGATGCTGGCGAACCCGCTGACCGATCTGCTGACCAGCATGAAAGGCGCAGTAGACGCCTGGACGAAAGAGCACACGACGAACAATTTTGTCTCGACGGCGAAAGGAATTGCAACGGCAGTCGGCATTATCAGCGCAAGCATGTATTTGCTGAGCCGAATCGACAACCCGGTAATGGCCGTGCAGGCACTTGTAAGTGTTCTGACGACATTGTTCGGCATGGTGGTGGCTCTGCGCGTGCTGGGAAAAGCAGACCTGACCAGGCTGGATACGGCAAAGCTGCTCGGAACCGTCACCGCGATCAGCATTGGAATGGCGGTGCTGGCGAGTGCAGTATCCAAACTTGGAAAGATGGATGCGCGGCGGCTCGAAAACAGCATTGACGCAGTCGGGCACATTGCCGCAGTGCTGGCGGGTATGACCGGGTTGATGGCCTTGTTCAATAAGCAGCTCGGGGGCGTAACGGGAGCAAGCGGATTCGTGGCTGCGGCAGCCGCCGTGGATATGATTGCACTGGCACTGATCCCGTTGGCAAAGGCAGAAGAAAGTGGTCTTGATGTCGATGGAGCAGTGGAAGCCATCAACGGTGTGGCCATCGCCATGAGTGTGCTGGCAGTCGCATCCGGTTTTGCACAGAAGCTTTCGGGAAGCGCAAAAGAGAACACGATCGACAAGATCATCAAGTATCTCGTGAAGCTGGGCGGAATGCTGATCGCCATCAACGCGATGGGAAGTGCTCTGCTGATGGCGGCGGGGGCCGTGGCGATTTTTGCAAGCCTTGGCGACAACCTGAAGGCAGGGCTTATCGGTGCTGCCGTGATGATTGCTGAAGTTGCGGTGGCGCTGGGCGTGCTGTCCGGACTGAAGCTCAACCCCACGCGGATGAAGAAAGCGGCAAGTGCAATGCTGACAGCAAGTGCGGCATTGGCCGTGATGGCCGCAGCGGCTGCACTGATGGGGAAAGCAGTAAAATCGGACGGCGGCAACGGCTTTGTGGTTATGAGTGTCGGGCTTGCGGAACTGGCAGGAGCAATGTATCTACTGGGCAAAAATTCGATGGAAAACGCAGCAGCTGCAACGGCAATGCTGGCCATGGGGGCCGCACTGATCGAGATAGCGGCTGCGTTGCAGATGCTGGCCAATGTGCCGTTTGAAAGCGTCTGTGTGAACCTGGGATTGCTCGGCACAGCACTGCTGATCCTCGTTGGAATGACCTATCTCTTGCCGGACAGCTCAGTGAAGCTGGGGACCATTGCGTTGGCGTGCGTGGGCATGGCGACGGCGCTGCTTTTGCTGACCCCGGCACTGAAAGGGCTTGCGAGCCTGAACTGGCAGCAGGCGTTGTCCGGCGTGATCGCCATGGTGGGCATTATGGCGGCCGTGCTTGGAAGCAGCTATCTGATCGGGCAGTTCCCCGCGATCGGAGCCGGACTTTTGACGCTGGCCAGTGCATTGGTGGTGTTGGCAAAGGCGTTCAGCACCTTCGCGGGAGGACTTATCAAATTCTCCATCGCGGCGGGCATCCTGGCGATCCTGAGCGAGTTCGCAGGGCCGATCTGCGAAGCAATCGTAACCGCCGCACCCGATATCAAAGAGGCACTTCTGACGATCCTCCGTGTGATCTCGGAGGTCATTATCGAGGGCGCACCGTACATCATCGCGACGCTGGTGGCGTTGTTTGATATTTTGTACTACACGCTCATTGGGTGCATCAACCTTCTGTGGGAGGGTGACGGCGAACACGCCGGTATCAAAGATGCACTGGCAGACCTTTGGGGCAATCTGAAGCAGTGGTTCTCCGATGCGTTTGCCAACGGGGAGATCATCACGGACGAAGACACAGCGAATTTTGCCTCGATCATCCTTGATAAGCTGATGAGCGCCCTGGAGAAAGCTTTTGCAATGCTGAACCCCGGCGAATGGCTGAGCAGGAAGGCAACGGAACTTATCTGGAGCCCTGACTCGGTATTGAACAAGGGGCGGAACTGGGCGGATATTCTGCTGGGCGATGAGGGAACGCCGACAAGAGAGTTTGCCGGACTTTTCGGTCTGGGCAAAGCTGCATCGGAGACGGCACAGGCGCAAAATCAAAGCGCAGATGCCGCCAATGCAAACGCAACAGCAACACAGCTTTCGGCACAGGCAATGCATGAAAATGCCGGGGAAGTCGGAAAAGCCGCTGCGGCTACCGCGACCGCAACCAATGCGGCAAACAATGAGACGGGTGCACTGATCGCCGTAACAGACGAATACGGACGGGTCGCCTACCTGACGGAAGACGCGGCGCGGGCCATGCTGGGGAATGCGGATGCTGCCGACAGCACGGCGACCGCAGCCGGAAATGCGGCAGATGCAATGGGCCAGACCGCTGCAGCCATGAACACGGCAACGCAGACTGCCGCCGGAAATGTGGATAAACTGAGTGCCGTTGCGACACAGGTAGCCGCCAAAGAAGGCGACGTGGCGGACAAAACGACCGAAACGCTCGAAAACGGACTTTCCGCAGGCGAGGTGACGGCGGAAGAAGCAGGTGGGAACATCATCCAGTCGCTGTGGGATTCCATGTGCTCGAAAATCGACGAGCTGTTCCCGAACCTTGGCGGCAAAGTGCAGAGCGCGATATCGAGCGCCCTGAACGGGGCGAAGAATGCGCTGGAGCAGGTCACACCGACAGACCCCTCGACGCTGGTGGGCAACCTGCTGGGCGGCGGGAGCCCCGTCGATGCCCTGCTGAGCGGATCGGGCCTGACCACGGACGACCTGATCGAAGCTGCACAGGAAGATGTCACTTCCGGCAGCTCCGGCGGGACCGGAACAACCGCGAAAAGCACCGGCAGCAAAACGAAGAAGACCCTCGCCCAGCAGATCACCGAGAAGTACAAGACCCGGCTGGAGGCCAACAAGGCCCTGCGGGAAGCCATGGACAGCGAATACGAGCTGTGGCAGACCGAGAACCAGTATTCGGCTGACGCGGACACGCTGTTGGCGAAGAAGACCGAGAACGCTGCGGCGGAGATCGCGAACCAGACCGACCGAGTGACCATTGCACAGGCAAAGTACGACGAGCTTTATTCAAAATGGGGCAAGGACAAGACCGAAACCCGGCAGGCGTACGCGGACCTGCTGAGCGAGAAAACGAGCCTTGCAAAGCTGAAAGCCGAACAGTACACGAACCTGTTCGAAGACGTGGCCAAGCGCTACGACACGAACCTGAGCACGCTGGAGAAAGAGTACAGCCTGTGGACGGCAGAGAACGACAAGACCGCCACGAAGACCGACAAGCTGAACCGGGAAACCGAGTACATGACGGCCGAGCTGGACATCAAGCAGAAAAAGCTGGCCAACGCGCAGGAGCAGTACGACACCCTCAAGGCGCAGTACGGCGAACAGGACCTGCGGACGCTGGAAGCCTACAACGACCTGCTGGACGCCCAGACCGAAGCGGCCCAGCTGCAGGCGGACATTGCGAACCAGGAGCTGGAGCTGATCGAAGCACAGATCGACGCGATCTCGAGTGCACAGAGCCGGATGCAGACCCGGATGGGCATCCTTTCGACGGCCTACGACGACGGCAGCCTGAGCGAACGGGAAAGCGCTTACGAGCAGGCGGTGGAGCAGTACGGCAAGGACAGCGAGGAAGCCCGGAAAGCACGCTTCCAGGGGACGACCAGCGCCATCCTTTCCACGGTGACCGCCCTGAAGAACCTGAACTACCAGATGCAGCAGACGAACAAGCTGCAGGCAGAACTGGCGGAGCTGACCCCGGGAACAGCCACCTATGACAGCAAGCAGTCGGAGATCCTCTCCTCGAAAAGCTCGTTCATCGGGTTCGCGTCCAACCTGGCCGACGCGCTGAACATGGAAGACACGGGCAAGCGGGCCATGCTGATCTTTGCAAACTCGATCCAGGACCACTGGGGCGAAGTGAGCAAGGCATTCCAGACCGTGATGACGAAGGTATCCGCAGGCATGTCGAAAGGCATGAAGCAGACCTTCAGCGATGCATTTGGCTGGATGTCCAGCGACGAAGGTGTTCAGATGGAGACTGAATTCATCTCGGCCATCTCCAGCGCCTTGCAGGGCGACTGGGGCGGAGCGCTGGCTTCGGCCTTTGCATTCGGCATGGACCTTGCCTTCAGCGATGCAGGAAAGAGTGCCCGGGAATGGGTGGCAAAGCTGTTTGCCGAAGACATCCTGCCCGGAATTCAAAATGGCTCGGGGCAGCTGACCGAGGTGATCGGACAGGCCATGGGCGAGATCGGCAAGATGGCGCAGGGAAGCGGCGGCGTGGTCGAAACGCTGGGCAACATTGGCACCGTACTGAGCAACGTGGGCGGTGTGCTGATGAGCTTCCTCTCCGAATTCTGGTGGGTATTCCTCATCGTGGGAGCCATTGCGGCGGTCATCGGCGGCATTGCATGGTACGCGAGCCGGAAAAAGCAGAGCCAGGGCAGCGGCATCTACGACGTGGGCAAGGACCTGAACAAGGACTTTGCGGACGGCGTGGAAGACGGCTTTGACGATGTGGACAACGCCGTGACCGACATGACCGAGAACGCCGTGGACATTGCGCGGGGAGCCCTTTCGACCATCGACCGGGTCATGGGGGATGACTACGAGTACACGCCCCAAATCACACCGGTGGTGGACCTTTCGAACGTGATCGAGAGCGCAGACGAGGCGACCGGAGCCTTTGAAGCCACCACGAAGGCCATGACACTGGACGACGATGTGAGCCGGAAGATGGCCGCCCAGATCGAGGCACAGGCTGAAATTCAAAATGGATTGAAGCAGGCATCGAATGCGGAGACCCTGAACGCCATCAGCGCCCTGGGTGCCCACATGGACGGCGTGGCCCAGAGCATCAAGGGCATGAGCGTGAACATCAACGGGCGCAAGACCATCGGCTACATCGACAGCGAGCTGGGCAGACGTGTGGCGGCGAAGGTGAGGTGACGTGACATGAAGACAAGCCTTGGAAACCTTGCCGAGGGGACCATCGTACCGATGCTGGAGCGCGGCAGCAAAGTGAACTACATCGTGGCGAAGCACAACTACCAGAGCGATGTGAACGGCGGCGGACACACGATGCTGATCCGGGCGGGGGTGCTGGGCTCCTACGAGTGGGAAAACTCCAACAGCAGCAGTTACGAGCTGCCGGAATATGCGAAGTACGACACAGACTCGAAGATCCCGGATGTGCTGGAAAACTACTACCAGGGTGTATTCGATGCGCTGACCCTTGCGGCCTGCAAGCCGGTGCGGATCAAGTATTCGCCGAACGGAAGTACGGTGACTTCGACAAGATCGCACCGCTTTTTCATCCTCTCGCGAGGTGATCTGGCGTCGTGGTCCTACTCGGACGGCGACCTGCTCAACGCCACGGTGGTGAATGCACTGGTGAGCAGCGTTGGAAACAACGTGTCCCTGCTGCTGCGCTCAACGACCGATGACTACGACACGAAGCTGGACCCCGACAGCAACACGTATGTGCAGGACGGTGACAAGTACGGCGCGGTCTACATCGCGACGATCCGCAACAACCGTCTCTACGATACCAGCAGCAAAAATCACGGACACGAGGCGGCATATGTCCTGCCCTGCATCGTACTGTACGACACGGCTGGCGTCGGCGAGGACGGCATCCTGCGGGGAAACCACATCCCGGAGATCAGCAGCTACTACTTTGGCACCGAGCAGGTGCACACGAAGCACAACGACTTCCGGGTGGCATACAGCGTACACGACGAGGACGGCGACGAGATGACCGTGACCGAACTGCTGGACGGCAAGACGGTACTGCGGACCTACACGCCCGTGGACGGGGAGACCAACAACACGGTGTGGGTCGGGAGCGCACTGCTGCCGCTGGGCGAGTACGGCGTGGACCACAAGCTGACCGTGCGGGTGACCGACGGCGCAGCGACCGCAGAAAAGCACTACCTGTTCCGCATGACCTACAAGCAGGGCTATGCGGTGTACATCGGGAAGATCGCAGGCAATGCGGACAGAACCGGCTACTACTGGACCGAACGGTACGCTTTGCACGATGCTTCCGATGAAACACTGCCGATCGTTCTGGAGCCGGAACTGACGCTGGAAAAGAACAGCTTCGGTTCCTTTGTCTTCACCGTCCCGGCGATAACCCCCTATTACGACAAGCTGGCCCTGAAGACCACCGTGATCTCAGTGGAGGAAGACGGCGTGGAGATCTTCATGGGGTATGTGACCGAGCTGAACAAGAACTTTGATCTGGATATCGAAGTGACCTGTGAGGGGGAACTTGGATATTTGCAGGACCGGGACTGCATTATCGAGAACCGGGCCTATGCCACCGAAGAACTGGTACGCCTTGCCGTAACGCCGGACGGAGACTACGGAACGAACTTCGCCATCGAAGGAAAAACCTTCAATTTGGGTTCTGTAACCGTGGTAAAGCCGGACGCAGACAAGGACACCACCGAAACAAAGGCCATCAGCGACTGCTGGAGCGTTTTGGACTCGAACCTTGTGGGAAACTACGGGGGATTTCTGCGGGTGCGGAAAACCGTCAAAATGGAAGACGGAAAGAAGGTCTACCGGCGGTATCTCGACTATCTGGCGGAAGTCACGGACGAATCGGAGCAAGTGATCCAGTTCGGCGTGAACCTGCTGGACCTTTCGTACTATCTGAAGTCGAACACCATCGTGAACTCCATCATCGTGATGGGCTATGCGACCAGCGGCTGGTGGATCTTCTCGAGCACGAGTCCCATCAAGGTGGAGGTGCGAAACGACAAATCCATTGAACTGTACGGCCTGTGCCAGCGCATGATGACGGTGGACGGCACGAAGTCGAGCCCGGAATCCCTGCGGGCAAAAGGTCTGGAGGAACTGAAAAAATATAACCCGGATCAGTTCACCGGCAGCATCACCATCAACGCCGCGGATCTTGCAGATACCGGCGTGGACGTGGACCGGTTGGGATTCCTCAAGAATGTGCGGTGCATCAGCGAAGCGCACGGACTGAAAAACTGGATCCTCTGCACGAAAGAGGTCATCCCGCTGGATGCACCCGAGGAAAAGGAATTCACGTTCGGCGACACGGCCAACCTGACCACCCTGCAGGCTTCGACCTTTGGTACGGCAGGCAAGGCGTGGAAGGCGATCCAGTCCACGATCCGGTATATGAGCAGCGGAGGTTAAGGATGTATCATTCTCTTATTATCAATGTAGGCGAGGACTACATCAACACCTGGGACGACTGGTATCTCATCCCATCCTCGCGGCCGGTCATCAGCCCGCCCATCGAGCGCACAAAGTTTGTGACCGTACCCGGACGGGACGGAAATCTGGACTACAGCCAGAGCGTTTCGGGCAAGCCGACCTTCGACAACCGCACCGGAAAGATCGAGTTCTACCTCGAGAATGATATTCCGAACTGGGACTGGGAGACCGCTTACACCACCATCTGCGAGACCCTGAAAGGCCAGCGGGTACGCATGGCGCTGGAAGACAACCCAGCCCACTACTACGAAGGCCTTCTCTGGGTGAGCCAGTACAAGAGCAACAAGGGCCATTCGACCATCACGCTGGAGTACAACCTGCACCCGACCATGAAGACCCTGAACGTGGGGGCCGTTGTGATGAACGTGGAGACGCTTCAGCTGACGAAGGGGATGGAGTTCCAGCTCCTTGTGGGCGTGGGGCCGACAAACACCTTCTTCCGCAAAGTAACGGTGACCGCTGCACCGAAGGGCATCGTGGAGATCACGAAATACGGAACCGTGAAGGGCCTGAAGAAGGGCACCGCAGTCATCACGGCCGAGTGTGGCGGGGTGAAGGCAGAGTGCACGGTAGAAGTGGGAGCCTTCGAGACCCACGTCATCACCCGGAACCTGGACGGTGTGACCGAGACGAACCCGGTGGGCTCTGTCGTGGACGGCGGAAGCTACCAGAACATCCTCGCGGTGAAGGACAAGGAAAACACGACGCTGGAAGTGAGCCTGACCCTGGGCGGCGAGGACTGCACGAACACCTATGTCACCATGGACGAGGACAAGCTTTTGGCGCAAATCAAAATGGATGCGGTTACGGGTGATATTCAGATCGCGGCAACAGCACTCCCGAAGGCGGAGACAGCGTCACTTCGGCTGGAACCACTGGCGGCATCCATGGCACTGAAACGGGCGAACGGCTCGTTCAGAGTTTGAAAGGAAAGGTGATATTTTGGGCATTGAGGCTTACTCCATTTTGAAAAACGGCAACCAGAAGCTCTCGGAACATTTCAAGGTCCGGGAGTTTTATTGTCGGGACGGGTCCGACCCGGTATTCATCGACACGGAACTCGTTGATATTCTGGAGAAGGTCCGAGTGCACTTCGCGAAGCCTGTGACCATTACGAGCGCATTCCGCACGGCGAGCCACAACAAGGCCGTTGGCGGGGCGACCTACAGTCAGCACTGTTACGGCAAGGCAGCGGACATTCGGGTGCAGGGCATCAGCGTGGAGAACGTGTATGCTTATGCGGACAAGCTGCTGGGCAATGCCGGCGGCTGCGGCATCTACCCGCCCGGCCTCGGCAGAGCCAACGGCTGGGTGCATGTGGACGTGCGCAAAGAGAAAAGCCGGTGGAAGGGGTGAGCGCCGATGGAGACCGTCATTGCCGCCATCCTCAGCGGCGTTGTGACCCTGATCGGCGTGCTGATCGCGAACTCGCGGTCCAATGCCGTGATGGAGTACAAAATTGAGGAGCTGACACGGGAAGTCCGCAAGCACAACGGCTTTGCGGAGAAGATCCCGGTCATCCAGAGGGACATTCAGGTGCTGAACCACAGAATGACCGACATCGAAACACACGAACATGAACACGAAAGGGGATAAGACTATGAACTTCAAGATCTCTGCGGGCACCATCGCCCGTACTGCCTGCCTGCTGCTGGCGCTGCTGAACCAGGTGCTGTGTGCCCTCGGCAAGAGCCCGCTGCCCATCGAGAGCGAGACCCTCAACCAGCTGGTGACGAGCGGCATTACGGTCATCGCGGCCCTCGTTGCATGGTGGAAGAACAACTCCTTCACGAAGGAAGCCATTGCGGCTGACAAGGAGTACGAGCGGCTGCGGAGTGTGAGCGGCAAGTAAATTGATATTTGGGCGGCGCAGGAGAAGGGATGAGATCCACACGAGTCCAAGCTGAATGATTCTTTTGCGACGCCTGAAAAAGTTTCATCTGGCGCTCATCGAAGACAGGATATGTCTTGAGAAATTCAAAATGGAGTGACCGGTAAGATGAAGAAAGCCCCTGCAACAATCGTTTGTGGCTCTGAGTGGGAGCTGTGAGCGAAAGTTGCAGGGACTTTTATTTTTGGGAGTTTTGTGATATTATAAGGTGATTTCAAATCCACAAAGCAACTAGACTCGATTGAGTGCGGCTGGATTGGGCAGAAAGAGTGCTGGAGCGAGCATTCCTTTGAAAAAGATTCGGTGATACGATGGATTTTTGAGGCGGGGAAGTGTGTGCAACACCATTTCTATCTGATTTTAAGGCCAAATTGGACGTAGATTCGTAAAATGAAACGTCTACAGAATGGATAAAATGTAGGCAAAATCGGCTCACTCCTACACATTCCCGAGATTCAGTTATAGGAATAGTGCAGAAAATTACGGGATTTTTTGAATCTCGTTTTTAAGCCAGCGGAGATCACGTTGGGTGTAGACACGCTCGGTGAGGTCGCTGATGTGATGGCCGACAATTCGTTTGATGGCATATTCGTCCATCTCGGCTTTTTTAGCCATTGTAACAAAAGTTACACGTCCGTCATGACCCTTATGGTCGGGATTTAGAGACAGCAAAGGGATGACCTCGCTTGTAAGCTGTTGTTCAAATAAGGCATAGCTCATTTTTGTGATTTCACCTTTTACAGCGTTTAGTTGGCGGAATCCGCGCTGACGATTTCTAAAAAATAAATATGGAGATTTCGCTTCGATAGCTTTTTCATAGCGGGATTCTACCAAATTATAAATACGGGGATGAATCGGCACCGTTCGGTTTATCCCCGCTTTTGTTTTTTGTCCACCTGTAAATGCGCCTGCTTCCATGTCAACATTTTCCAATTTCAAGTCGCACATTTCTCCTGGACGCCAGCCAGAATAACACTGAATCAAAATCATATCAATGATAGGATGCTTATCAATGCTGGACCAGAGAATGGCAAGTTCCTCATCACTATAGGCGATATGGCAATTTGGCTTTCGGACATAGCCTGAATCAACGGTGAACATACGAGCATAATTTTTATCGACCAGTTCATGTGCAAGGGCATAATCAAAAAGAAGATTGTAAAGAGTTTTCATCGACTCTTTTACGTTATTTTCGGGATGCCGTATTTTTCCTGCGTAAGTAACAGAGCCGTTTTCAATACAATTTTGAAGATGGGAAATATGCACGTCCCGAACAAGCATGTGATGGATAGAAGAAGAATAAGCCCATGCACTTTTATAACGAGAAACCGTAGAAGGGTCAACCTTCTTCTCTCGTAATGACAGCCAGGAATCAAAGAGATCCTGCATGGTCGTTCTATTAGAGAGGTCAAACGGATGAGCATTATATTTTACAAGAGCTTCATAAGCTTCATTGTAAGTCTCGAAGTATCCGACGGGGCGAAGGGGACGAACGATCGGTTTGCCATCATCGGTATGGCCGGCGGTGACCAAAACACGAAAGGGCTTTCGAAGATTGCGGCCACGAACTTCGGAAATTTGTCCGAAACCGTTTGGAAGGCGCATATGCTTTTTCTTTTTAGGCGGCAACGAAGATTTGGACTTGAGCGGATAGCCGCAATGAGGACAAGCTATAGCCTTATCGCTCACTTGCAGCTCACACTCCGGGCAGAGTATTAACATAAAAACCTCCTTTGGTTGTTTGAAAATTGGATGCTTTCACTCAAAAGCTCGGTCAAACCGGGCTTTTTCTTTTGGCGAAAGCTATTCTAGGTTAAACCGTTTCATCCGGGCTGTCAATCCCTTCGCCGGAAGAAAAATAAAATACAGCACGCACTCGACCGTTTTCTACAGTACCATCCTTTTGAGCCTAAGACGCATTTCGATGCGCTTAGAGTAACATAAAAGGAGTACGATAGAATGGACAAAGCTAGATTGGAATTCGGATCGGTTCCGGTGCGGGTGGCGGCGAAGGTATACGGACGTGACCCTGCATGGGTGCGGGCGGGCATTATTACAGGGTGGCTGCCCATTGGTGAAGCAACAAGGAACGGCCAGCGGATCACCGACATCAAACAGATGAATTCAAAATACGGGCGGATCAACTATTATATCTCACCCAAGCTCCTTTACGAGCAGACCGGCTACGAATGGAGGGGTGAAAATGAAAAGTGAACGTCCGGTACTTTCCCAAAAGAATCCATACCGCATCCCGAAGCAGCGGTACTACGAACTGAAGCACTTCTGCCTGCAGTATGACGACTGGAAGAAAGCGCTGACTTTGATCGACGGGTGGGAGATTTCGCCCGACGGTATGACTGGTGTCATCAAGGGGAATCCACCCGAAAGTCCGACAGAGCGTCAGGCGCTGGCGCGAGTCTACTATTCAAACTGCATTGACATTGTGGACCGATGCATCGCAAAGCTGGACACGGTGCTGGGGCCATACATCCTGGAAGGCGTGACAAAGAGTCTGGGCTATGACAAGCTTCAGGCAAAGGGATGTCCATGCTGCAGGGAAACCTATTACATGCATTACCGATATTTCTTCTGGCTCCTGAGCAAAGAACGACAGTGAGACGCGAAATTTGCAGGGTGCTTTATGAAAGGAGTGATTCAATATGGCGATGATGTATCGACCGAAGAATCTCGATTATGAAAAAGAACTGAAAAAGTGCTATAAGAAAATGGTGAAAATTGAACTTATCGCAGGATGCGAGAATCCGAGCGATGAGAGCAAAGAATACCTTGACTTCGAAGGCGAATTTGAAGCTCTTGGAAAGTATATCGAGGCTTTGGAATACTGGAAAAACCATCCGAAGCACTTATAAAGACACAGAGCCGTGGAGAAATCTGCGGCTCTTTATTTTTCTCCAGACGCGAAAAAAACAAGGTGCATTATGGAAGAAAATACACTTTTGGCAAAGGAGAAAAATTATGCTGAAGAACATTGTAAAGGGTTTTGTTGAAATGATGAACGCGATCAACGAAGGTGCGAAGGAGCCGTTTGGCACGGAGCACATGGATTGGGAGCGCGATGAGATGCAGAACCTTGTCATGTTCCAGGCAGGTTTGCGCTGATGCAGACTTGTGTAAGGAACCGGGGAAGGCCGTGGCGAAAGCTGCGGCTTTCTCTTTTCTCCTTTTTCTTCCGCACGCACTCGACTGAAATACGCTTTATATTGGTACAAGGAGATTTTCAAAATGGCTTATCTGGTATGGATCTTGACTGGCATCGCAATTGTTCTGGGTTTTTTGCTGGGTCTGCTGCTCGGGAAAACCCACGACTACCGCAAGAAGTCTGTAGGAACATTGCTTGTGGGCTACACCGGCGAGGACGATGACGGTGCTCATTTGTTTTTGAGCATGGACAAGGCGGTGGAAGATATCGAGAACGCAGAGTATGCGATCCTGCGAGTCAAAAAAGTAAAGGCGCGAAATTAACTGTCCGCTTTACGGAGGAAACTCCGAACTTATATTTTTGAAGGGAGAAATTCAAAATGGAACTGAACGAAAGACTGGACAAGGAATTGGAGCGGCGCTTCGAGGATTTGGAGAACCTGAAAACGGGAAGTGACGAGCAGGGCAAAGCGACCGACAACATCGTGAAGCTTTACAAGCTGCGAATGGATGAGAATGAGCAGGAGAACAGCAAGAATGCTGACGAGGACAAGGCTGTACTGGAACGGCACAAGCTTGAACTCGAGGAGCAGAAAGCAAAGGACGATAAGCTCATCCGCATCCTGACGACAGTGACGAGCGTCGGTGTGACGATCGCGGGCTTTGCTGTGGGCAGTCACTGGTACGGCAAGGGCTTCAAGTTCGAGGAGACGGGAACCATTTGTTCGAGCACGTTCAAGGGTCTGATGAGAGACTTTAGATTCTTCAAGAAGTAAGGAGGAACCGTGGAGGTCGTGGCGAAAGTTACGGCCTCTTTTTCTTTTATGCGATACTATACCGAGCCGTCCGAGGAATGGACGAGATATTACGGCGTGACCTACCGATGTAATCACCCGGTATACCGGACTTGCACCCTTTATGCAGAGCACGGGAAAGGGCTTTGCGTCATCCAGCAGAGGTTCAACGAGAACAGCCGAGCAACGTTCTGGGGTCCGATCGACCCATGGCTGACCGATAAAATTTACCTGCACGAAGGGTTTCGGGAATATTTCATCGAGCACGCCAAGAAGAAAAATCAAAATGGATTCTACCCGACTGTCACGGTGAGGCAGTTGATGTGGGCGCTGAGGATGAAGCCGATCAAAAAGGAGAGGTGGGAGACGGTGTTTGACAGGAAAGAAGTGTAGGCGCGATTTTTACAGGCTTCTTTATGAGGTGATATTTATGTTAAAAGAACTGAAAGAGCAAAGAAATATTCTGGCTTGTCACATGGCTGATATGACAGGACTATCAGAAAATACAATACGAAAGTACGATAACGGAGAGAAAGTCCGTGATGAAAATAAGAAACGAATCGAGAGGATGCTCGATGTTATCGAACGAAACAATATTGTGTTTCCTGATAGCTATCATACGGAATGGAAAGCATATTACAAAGAACTTTATGAACTGGAGGCAAAATGTAAATATTTAGCTATATTGGAGAAACACTCCGATTGGCCATAAGCCAAAGCAAAGAGTTTACGAGAAAATCGTAGACTCTTTTGTTTTTGACGCGATTTTTACAGTGTGCTTTATGAGACGAGTTACGTCTTAACATTTATATTTTGGAGGTATGAAAGATGAAAATTGACGCAAGATTAGTTAAGCAGAGCGTAGGCATGATCGTTGGTTGTGTCATTTTTGCATGGAGTGCGATGGACAAGGGCCGGATTGACGGCATTAGGAAAGGACGGAGGCAACAGGCAAAATGGACAACACGTGCGATATGCGATGCGTACGATATGGAAGACGCGTGCAATATTATCAATCGAGTTAATGCTAAATTCCACGAATATACAGGCAAAAAGTAACTCAAAGGCGGGAGCCGTGGAGAAATCTGCGGCTCTTTGCCTTTTATTTTTGCGGACGCGAAAATAACCTGCTCTATTATGGAAGGAGGTGAGAGCAATGGAATACCTTCTGGCAAAGAGCGACAGACAGCTCGGCATTGGCATCAGAATGTTACATGATGAAGGATACAAAAGGCTGGTTATCGAAAGCGTGATAAACGCTAAGAACCGAATGGAGTTCCGCATCTATGTTGACGCTGCTGCAGATGTTGTCGAGCGTCTGAACGCACGTTACCAGACGTTGATTTCCTAAATCCAACTCTGGAAGGGCAAAAGATCTGAAACATGGTCTTTTGCTTTTGTCCCGGACATGCTATAATGAAGCAAAGGGAGGCGAAGGGCATGCAAGTGACATCGCATATGATCGTTCCCGTGAAGAAAAACGGCAAATGGACGACTTATATCAAAGAGTTTCAGGAAGAAATCCCGGATTTAGGCCGTCATCGGATGATGTGTAACAAGTGTGGTGATAAAAGATATCCTGATTGCCGCTCATGGTGCCTCATTGAAAAAGACTGGATTGAGCGCGAGCAGAAGAAGGCTCAGGAGAAAATCGCCAAGCATAAGGTCGAGATTGATATTTTGGCCGGGCTGGTACGGGATGGCTTGCTGAAGATAGAAGACGCTGCGCCGCGTGTGGAGATGACCGTGGAAGAATTTGAAGCGGCGATGAAAAGCACCGATTCTTGAAAAACCAACTTAGTTATGATAGAATAACATTGAAAATGGGAGTGATTGAAGATGCCGGTATTGAGCATTTTCTATGGAATTATCGTTAGAATGTACCGCGAACAGGGCGGAAAACACAATATGCCGCACATCCACGCTGAGTATTCGGGAGAAGAAATCGTGATGGGACTTGATGGTTCTATCATTGAGGGCAGTTTTCCAAAGAATAAACTGAAACTTCTGGAAGCGTGGATCATAATCCATCACGATGATCTGGAAGCAAACTGGAAGCTGTTGAGCAATGGCGAACAGTTCTTCCGCATTGATCCTCTGAAGTAAGGAGTGATTATATGTTGCAACCGAAACTGACTAAGGTTGAGGCAATGCCCAATTTAAGGCTTCGACTGTTTTACGAAACCGGTGAAGTGAAAGTTTTTGATGTAGCGCCGTATGCGACAGGTTCATGGTATGGGCAACTGAAAGATGAAAGATATTTTAATGCAGTTCAACTACTTCCGGGTGGCGTTGGTATCGAATGGCCAGAAGGACAGGATATTGCGCCGCATGAACTGTATGAAAATAGTGTAACGGTCAAGAAAACTGCTTGATATTTATCTCCGAAAGAGCTTGCGAGAAATCGCAGGCTCTTTTTCTTTTTACGCGAAAAATTCTCCTTATCTTATGGGATAAGGCCCAAACAAAGGAGAAGTACGATGGATATTTTGAAGAAGATCTGGAATACGAGCGTAACGGTTGGGCAGGTCATTGTGACCGCAGTGATCGGACTGACAATTGGTCTGGTTATCTGGGTTCTGGTGAGGCTGTTCCGGCCGTCGAAGAACTGAGGATTTAACGGAAACCGGTACACGAATTGATATTTAGCCTTATCTCAGAGGGCTTACGAGAAATCGTAGGCTCTTTTCTTTTTGCCGGACGCGAAAAATACAGGATGCTTTATGGAAGACAGAGGGCTTTTATTGAAAGGAGAAATTACTATGATGAAAGCTATTAAGAACTTTATGAACAAGCAGTGGACTTGGGGAACTTACTTCAAGCTGTGCGGCGTTGTATATGGACTGTATGTTGCAGTCATCGGTGCATTTGTGGCATGGGAGAAGTGGCAGGAACACAAGGAACTGAAGAAAATTCAGAAAGCAAATCAGGAAGAATACGAATTCTAAAACGATTCACCCTCTGCCTTTTATTTTTTTATTTTTGAGCCACTGAAAGGAGATTCAAAATGGAGGACATTATGCACATTCAATCCGGGTTTTTGCGCAGACTGATTTCGGCTGCAGTAGGGAAAGCAATCAAAAAGCAGGGAATTGACGCCGCAGTTCAGCTGAACGACCTTCGGGTAAACTACACAGACAAAACCAAAAAGGTCAGGGTACACTTGGATATTGACGCCGAGATGACACAGGAAGCACTGGTTGATATTTTGAGTAAGGCCGGAGTGCTGTGAAAGGAACAGATTATGAAACTGAACCAAAAGATATTTTCCTACCTTGGGAAGCATGGGGCGACCATTCTGTCCATTGCGGCGGCGGCTGGCGTTGTGCTGACCGCTGTTGAGACCGCAAAGGCGACCACGAAGGCGCAGAGCCTGATCGACATGAACAAGGATGAGCCCATGACAAAGAAAGAAATCGTCAAGGACTGCTGGAAGTTCTACATCCCGGCGGCAGTTGTTGGTGCAGGCACTATTGCGTGCATTCTGGGTTCAAATGGTCTGAACAAAAAGACGCAGGCGGAGCTGATGGCGGCCTATGTCGCTGTCCAGCAGACCTACAGCAACTATCGCAAGAAGGTTGCCGAGCAGGTAGGCGAAGAAATGGAGCATGAGATTCACCGGAAAGTCGAGGAAGTTCCGCTTGACAAAAACAACGATGCGGTAAAGCTCTTTTATGAGCCGTACACAAAAAGATATTTCAATGCAACCATGGCACAGGTTTACGAAGCTGCCTACATGCTGAACAAGAAGCTGGCTCTGGACGGCGGCGTATCACTCGAAGCGTGGTGTGAGCTGCTTGGGCTCGATTACCGACCGGACCCGGAATCGCGCGGTTGGTGCATTGATCAGATGGTAGAAGATTGGGAATACTGCTGGCTGGATGTGGAATGTGACGAACAGAAAACAGACGACGGATTGACAGTTTACTACTTCAGTCCGTGGGCTGATCCCGTAAAGGACTGGGAAAACTATGATCCGAGTCAGACGGTTCCGTTCTGACGCGAAAAATTCAATCGCCATTATGAAGGAGGTGAGACAAATGAGTAAGAAATCGAACATTTGGAAGATCCTTGGCATGACAGGAATGATATTTGGCTTTCTCGGCACAATGATGCAGGGATATGCTGAAGATAAGGAACTGGATGCCAAAATCAACGAAGCGGTTGACAAGAAACTCGCCGAGAGCAACAAGACTGAGGGGCAGTGATGCCTCTCTTTCTTTTTGATATTTGGCGATAACGCGAAAAAATCTCTCTGCATTATGGAAGAAATCCACAAATTGAAAGGAGATTTTATTATGTACGAATACGATAAGGACTTCTGGAGAGCAATCGACGAACTGACATGGAATCAGGTGAAACGGTGCGCAAAAATGGTGGTCGATACTCTGATCGGAGTAATGATCACGATTGGCGTGCAGCCGGTTCGACTGTACGAGTACGTTCGGTATCGTTGGTCGCATCGAGACGAAGTGAAAATCGAATGCGAGGCAAATGAACGCTTCGAACATTTGAAGGTAAGTGGACACATCTGATAGACGAGAGTCGTGGCAAAAGCTGCGGCTCTTTTCTTTTATATTTTCTGGAGGTATGAAAAATGAAACTCAAAGCACTGGCAAATGCGCTCTTGGTGGGTGCGAAAAAGCACAGCCCGGAGATCCTTATTGGTCTGGGCATCACAGGAGCGGCATCTTCTGTGATATTTGCAGTCAAGGCGACCCCGAAAGCAATGATCCTGCTGGAGGAGAAGCGGCAGGAACTGGGCGTTGAGAAACTGGAGGCAAAGGAGATCATCAAAACGGCAGCACCGGTTTATATTCCGACCGCTATCAGTTTTGGTGTGAGCGTGGCATGCATCATTGGTGCCAGCAGCGTGAATGCACGCAGGAATGCTGCATTGACTGCCGCTTACACCCTGAGCGAGAGCACGCTGCGCACCTACCGGGACAAGGTGCTGGAGACTGTTGGCGAGGACAAGGAACGCGAGATCCGGCAAGCAGTCGCCATTGAACAGCAGCAGAAGACACCGGAGGCTCAGACTGTTGTTGTGAACAATGCAGCTGGACAGCTCAAGTGCTTCGACTCACTCAGCGGAAGATATTTTACGGCCACCAAAAATCAGATCGACAAGGCGGTCAACGAGTTCAACCGCCAGCTGCGGGATGACATGCGGATCAGCCTGAATGAATGGTATGACATGATCGGCCTGGACCAGAACAAGCTTGGTGACATGCTCGGCTGGGATATCGACCGCGGTTACATCGAGACCTGCTATGCTTCCCGTCTGGACGAAGAAGGCATGCCATGTCTTGTCATCAATTATGTCGAACCGCCGCACTATATCGGCGTCTGAGACGCGAAAAATTCATTCTGCTTTATGGAACCAGAAAGGTTCACATTTAGGATAAATCTTGAAAGGAGATTTTATTATGGACGAAATGAACAACATGAACGAGGTTACTACTGAGGAGACTTCTAACGAGATGACTCCCGTGGTTACGGAGAACAATGAGGTGAAGACGGAGAATAACTCTGGCATCAACACCTGGGCGGGCGTTGCCGCTGCTGTTGGCGTGTTGACGATCGGTGCAATTGGCACCGGCATCGCAAAGCACAAGGCAAAGGCAAAAGCTGAGCCCAAGGTTGAGAAGGAGAAGAAGCCGAAGAAGCACATCAAGCTCCGCAAGCCGTGGGAGATCACGGAAGACGAACCGGATGTGATTGACGCAGAGTTCAATGACGTTACGGAAGAACCTGAAAAGGAAGAAAACTAATGTGAAAGGTTCAGGCGAGAGCCGTGGAGAAATCTGCGGCTCTTACCTTTTTATTTTGAAGGGAGAACCCCAATGGCCGAAATTAAATTGCCCACAAACTCGATCACTTCCGGCAATGCGGAAAAGCACGAAAAGAAGTTTGAAAAAGTGACCACCGGCAAGGTCGTGACCAAGGAGAAAAATGATATTCAGAAGGTGGCCTCCATGTTCATCGCTGAAGACCTGAAGACCGTGCGCGATCATATTGTCAAGGATGTGGCGGTGCCGAAACTGCGGGACTTCTTTGCCGACCTGATGATCGCGACCGTCAACATGATATTTCATGGCGACGATCGTCCGCGCAATAACTACAGCAACTACGCCCAGCCGAGCAGAGTGTCATACAATCGGTATTCTGATAACCGGAATTCCAACACGAATCGTCCGGTAGTAGCACAGATCAACTATCAGGATATTATTTTCTCGTCCCGTGGTGACGCAGATGAAGTGCTTGGACAGATGAACGATGCCGTGGCAACGTATGGCAGCGTATCCGTGGCTGACTTCTATGATCTGGTGGGCATGACCTCGAACTACACGGATAACAAATATGGCTGGTACGACTTGCGTACTGCATACATCCAGGGCGTTAGCGGCGGGTATGTCATCCGCCTGCCGAAGCCTGTTGCTCTGAACAACTGAGAAAGGAAAGATATTTATGAAAATGAACGAATTTATGGCAAATGCTACCCGTTTTGCTGCAAAGACAAAATTCAAAATCAGCAAGCACAGCCCTGAGATTCTGATGGTATGCGGTGCTGTTGGTGCTGTGACAAGTGCTGTCATGGCCTGCAAGGCAACTCTGAAGGTCAATGATATTCTGGCTGCTCATCAGTCCAGTGTTGCAACCATTCACGATGTGCGGGATGGCAAGGCTGCAATCAAAGAAGACGCTGAGTACACCGAAGAAGATGCCAAGAAGGACCTGACCACCGTTTATGTGCAGACTGGCGTGAAGCTCGTGAAGCTGTATGCGCCGGCGGTTATTCTGGGCACACTGTCCCTCGGCTGCATGGTTGGCTCAAACCACATTCTGCAGAAGCGCAATGCGGCTCTGACTGCAGCTTATGTTACGCTGGACAAGGCGTTCAATGAGTACAAAGGCCGGGTGTCGGAACGCTTTGGCGAGCGCGTGCAGCATGAGATCGAGCATGGCGTGAAGGCCGTTGAGGTGGAATCCAAGGTCGTCAACGAGGACGGCACCGAGGAAATCGTCAAATCCTATGAAGATGAGACCGATGGAGTGCACTCTCCGTATGATCTGCTGTTCGATGAGATGGTTGACAATTGGGAGCCTGACGCTCAGATCAACAAGAACTTCCTGAGCATGGTTCAGACCCACGCGAACAACCAGCTGCGCACTCGTGGCTATCTGTTCCTGAATGAAGTCTACCGCATGATCGGCAAGTACAACAATGGCCAGCAGATCTACAATCCGCAGGGTCAGATCGTTGGCTGGCTCTATGACCCGAACAACGAATCTTTGTCCAACTGCGTGAAGTTTGGCCTGGACAAGATGCAGGGCGACCGCTCCGTTGTGCTGCACTTCAACGTTGATGGCCCTATCATTGACAAGATCTGATTGATATTTTGGGAGGATTCGCTATGACCAGATTCGTAAGAACTTTGTCTTATGTGTTCGCTGCCATGGCCGGAGTCTGCTTCGTCTCTGGTCTGGCTGTCCTTTCGGAGTGAGGGATATTTGTATGAGCAGTTTGGAAAACATGTTCCTGTTTCTGGACTACCTGACCGATACCCAGCGAAAAAGACATATTGTTGGCGGCGTCCTGATGAGTGTGTCCCTCTTTTTTGGAGGGCTTGCATTCACCATGATGACCGTCAAAGAAGGAGATTCCGATGAAAACCTGGATTCATGATATTTTACTGGTAGGCGCTGGCTTTGCGGCTGGCGCTTATTTCATGCATGTGCGGATGCGCGGGGAATATCAGAAGTTTGCTGATGCTCAGATCGAAGATGTCCGTGAGCATTACAAGAAAAAAGAGCAGAGCATTGACGAGCAGGTCAAAGCAGAAGCTCAGAAGCAGGCTGTTGATCTGATTTCAGGTCCGTATCGTCAGGAAAGTGACCCGGAAAAGCCTGACAAAGCGCCCTTTGAGCCTATTGAGATCATCGAACCGGATGAATTCGGCTGTGATGACGACTACGAGACCAGTTTTCTGACCCTGTATGCAGATGGTGTGCTGGCATACGACAGCGACGGCAGCAAGGTGGATGATGTCGAAGCAGTTGTCAGCCAGAAGGCACTGGATTGCATCGGAAAGTTCATGCCCGACGGTATCCATGTCCGCAACCATACCTATCGCAAGGACTTTGAGGTGGTAAAGGCGCTCCAGAATTACGCAGATGTGTACCCGGAGCGGGGAGAGGAGGACTATGACGATTGACGAGATGAAAGCCGACATCGAAAAGAGATATTTCGAGTGGCTTTACGAGCTGGTTTGTGGAAAGTGGGAACCGAGAAATCTCTCTTTTCGCAGACTGCTGACCTTTCTGTACGACACACAGTTCGTCCCGGACAATGAGATGGACTGCAACCGCGCTGTAGATGGGGAAAATCTGCGGGGGCGTTTTGCTGCTGAATGCAATGATATTCCCGGAGCTATCCCGGAAAACAACGTGTCTGTGACTTTTCAAGGCAAGCCTTGCAATATGCTCGAAATGATGGTGGCGCTGGCTCTGCGCTGCGAAGAAACTATCATGGAAGATGCAGATATTGGCAACCGGACTGGGCAGTGGTTCTGGAGCATGATCGTCAGTCTCGGTCTGGCTTCCATGGACGACAACCGATTCCATCAGAGCAGGGCAGAGTTCGTGATCGAGCGCTTCCGCCGCAGAGACTATCAGCCGAATGGGGCCGGTGGCCTGTTCACGTTGCAGAACCCAAAAGAAGACATGCGTACGCTGGATATTTGGTATCAGATGATGGCGTACCTGAATGAAAATGATATTTGAGGAGGATTTTGTTATGGAAACCAATATTTACTATCAGCTCGCCCAGACCGAATGTGTGCTCGACCGTTACAAGGCAAAGCTGTTCAAGAAGAACCTGCTGCTGGCCGGGATGGCCGTGTTCGTTTACATGTCAGCGAAGGCTCTGACCGTTGCAACCAAGAAGGTTGTCGAGGTTCAGAAGGAACGCGACGAACTGGCCGAAAAGCACGACAAAGTCCTGTACGAACTGAACCAGATGAAGAAGACCAACGATTGATATTTACCTCGAAGAAAGGAGGAAATTGATTGCCAATGATTGATTTCCTTTTCATTGCCCGCAGGACGGGTAAACACGGGGTGATTGAGATCTATCCCAAACTTATCATCAAACATTCCAAGGACTTGATGATTCGCGGCGGGGACTTTTACGCAATTTGGCTAGAAGAACGCGGTCTCTGGTCTACGGACGAACAGGACGCGCTTCAGCTCATTGACCGGGAGTTGGACAATTATGCAGAGACCCATAAGGCAGACTTTGACAACTATCGGGTGCTGCACATGTGGGATGCAGAGTCTGGCATGATTGATATTTGGCACCGGTATTGCCAGCGTCAGATGCGGGATTCATTCGTTATGCTTGACGAGAAATTGATATTTTCCAACACCGAGGTGAAGAAGGAAGACTACGCATCGAAGCGCCTTCCGTATCCGCTGGAGCAGGGAAGCATCAAAGCATGGGATGAGCTGATGAGCGTTCTGTATGCGCCGGATGAGCGGATGAAGATCGAGTGGGCCATCGGGGCCATCGTGAACGGGGATTCAAAGAAAATTCAGAAGTTCATGGTGATGTACGGCGCACCCGGCACTGGTAAATCCACGGTCATCAACATCATTCAAAAACTGTTCGCTGGATATTATTCGGCCTTTGATGCAAAGGTGTTGGGTTCATCCTCGAATGCATTTGCGCTGGAAGCCTTCAAAGCGAACCCTTTGATTGCAATCCAGCATGATGGTGACTTGTCCCGCATCGAAGATAACACCCGAATCAACTCGCTGGTCTCTCATGAGTCCATGACCGTCAACGAGAAGTTCAAGTCTGCCTATGAGAACCGCTTCAAGTGCTTCCTGATCCTCGGTACCAACAACCCGGTACGCATCACCAACGCGAAATCGGGTATTGTCCGGCGTCTAATTGACGTGGAGCCGACCGGTAATAAGGTGCCTGCCAAGAAGTACGAAGAACTGACCTCGCAGATCGACTTCGAACTGGGTGCCATTGCGTGGTACTGCCGCAATGTCTACGAGAATAACAAACATGCCTATGACGATTATATTCCCATCCGTATGCTGAGCGCTTCCAACGACATGTACAACTTTATGGAAGACAGCTACTACGTCTTCAAGAAGGAAGATGGCGTATCTTTGCAGGTGGCTTGGGAAATGTACAAAAATTTCTGCACGAGCACGAATGTTCCGTACATGAGTTCCCGGCGAGTATTCAAGGAAGAACTGATGAACTACTTCCGCGATTACAAGGAGCGGGTCAACACGGACAGTGGCGAGCGCATCCGAAGCTACTACAGCGGTTTCAAGACGGAAAAGTTCGAGAAGAAATCGGACTTTGGAGCACCTGTTCCGGAAAAAGCAAAGTCGTGGATCGATTTCAAGGTACAGCACTCGGTTCTGGATGATATTTGTAAGGACTGTCCTGCACAATACGCAAAAGAAAACGGCACACCAACCGACTACTGGGAAAACGTAAAGTCGAAGCTGTCCGACCTCGACACCAGCAGACTGCATTATGTCAAGGTGCCCGAGAATCACATCGTCATCGACTTTGATATTCCGGGAGAGGATGGCAAAAAGTCCTTTGAACGAAACCTCGAAGCGGCAAGCAAGTGGCCGAGAACCTATGCAGAACTGAGCAAATCTGGCGCAGGAATCCACCTGCATTATATTTACTCCGGCGATGCATCGAAGCTCAGCAGAATCTACGACGAGCACATCGAGGTTAAGGTCTTTACCGGTAAGAGTTCACTCCGAAGAAAGCTCTCGAAATGCAATGATATTCCGGTAGCGTCCATCAACTCCGGTTTACCAATGAAGGGAGAAAAAATGGTTAGCACTGATCGTGTCCAGAGCGAAAAAGGACTGCGCATCATGATTATGCGCAATCTGAACAAAGAAATCCATCCCTACACCAAACCGTCTATCGACTTCATCTACAAAATCCTTGAGGATGCCTACAACAGCGACCTCACCTATGATGTGGACGACATGCGCAACGCAATTCTCGGATTTGCGGCTTCCAGTACGAATCAGGCAGACGCTTGCCTGAAAATCGTATCTAAGATGCACTTCAAGTCCAAAGAACCGACGCAGGCTGTCACTTATGAAGCACCGATTGTCTTCTTTGACTGCGAGGTGTTCCCGAACCTGCTTCTGGTCAATTGGAAGTTCCAGAGCAAGCCGGACAAAGACGAACCGACAGTCTACCGACTCATCAACCCGAGTGCTGACGACATTGCAAAGCTTTCGCAGTATCGCCTGATCGGTTTCAATAACCGTAAATACGATAACCATATTCTCTATGCCCGTATGATCGGGTGGTCAGTTGAGGCAATTTACAACCTGTCCCAGCAGATCATCAACGACCATACAGGCTTTTTCGGTGAGGCATACAACTTCTCGTATACGGATATTTACGACTTCAGCGCCAAGAAGCAGAGCCTGAAGAAGTTTGAGATTGAGCTCGGCATCCACCATCAGGAGCTTGGGCTGCCTTGGGATCAGCCTGTGCCGGAGGAGAAATGGGAAGAAGTTGCCCGGTATTGCGACAACGATGTTCTGGCGACAGAAGCGGTGTTCAATGCTCGGCAGGCTGACTTCATTGCCCGAGAAATTCTGGCAGATGTGGCGGGTATGACGGTCAACGACACCACTAACAGCCTGACTACGCGAATCATCTTCGGCAAGGAGAAGCACCCGAGGCTGGTCTACACGGATCTGGCGACGGGCGAATCGGACGATCTGGTTGAAGTGGAGCCTGATATTCTCACCAAGAACACTTATCTCAATGCTTTCCCCGGATACGAGTGGGTCAAAGGCGAGGATGGCCGGATGCACAACATGTTCCGTGGTACGGATCTGGGGTTGGGCGGTTATGTCTACGCAGAACCCGGTATGTATTGGAACGTTGCACTGCTGGACGTGGCGTCGCTGCACCCGCACTCGGCCGTTGCTCTCAACTATTTTGGTGAGTACACCAAGAACTTCAATGACTTGATGGATGTTCGTATCTATGTCAAGCACAAAGAGTACGACAAAGCAAAGAAGTTGTTCAATGGTAAACTGGCCAAGTATCTGGACGACCCCAAGCAGGCGAAAGCCCTGTCGCAGGCGCTGAAGATTGCTATCAACTCGGTGTACGGCCTGACCAGTGCGACCTTTGATAACCCATTCCGTAATCCTAAGAATGGCAACAACATTGTGGCCCTGCGTGGTGCTCTGTTTATGCGTACTTTGCAGGATGAGGTTCAGCAGCGCGGATTCACCGTGGCGCACATCAAGACGGATTCTATCAAGATTCCCGATGCTACGCCAGAAATCATTGACTTCTGCATGAAGTTTGCCGAAAAGTACGGCTACACCTTCGAGCACGAGGCTACCTACGAGAAGATGTGCTTGGTAAACGATGCGGTGTACATTGCCCGGTATCTGGATGCAGACCAGTGCCAGGCACAGTATGGCTATGTGCCGGAAAAGAATGGCGAACACAGCAGGGAATGGACGGCTACTGGCACTCAGTTCCAGATTCCGTATGTGTTCAAGACTCTGTTCTCGCATGAACCGGTGGTGTTTGCAGACCTTTGCCAGACGAAGACAGTTTCCAAGGGTGCTATCTATCTGGATAAGAACGAAGACCTGCCGGAAGGAGAGCACAACTACATCTTTGTTGGTCGTGTCGGTTCGTTTTGCCCTATCAAGCCCGGATGCGGTGGTGCGCGGCTGGTGCGGGAGGCTGGTGTCGATAAGGATGGCCAGAAGAAATACGATGCTGTGACTGGAACTAAGGATAAGAAGTCCGGGAAAGTATATCGCTGGCTCGAAAGTGAAATGGTTCATGAACTCCAGATGGAGAAAGACATCGACCGCTCGTACTTTGACAAGATGGTTGACGACGCAGCTGACGCCATTGCGAAATACGGCGACTTTGAATGGTTTGTGGCAGACGATGCCGGTGAACCGCCTTGGCAGAAACCCGACATGCCCTGGAATGATATTCAGGACGAAGCAGTAAGAAATTTTGAGGTGAGATAAATGATGGACCCCATTGTAAGAGCAATGCACGAGCAGTTTTACATCGACATGAATCGCAAATTAGGGCTTCCGCAGACCGATTATTGTTGTCAGTCCACGGAGCGTGCCAAGAAGAATGATATTGTACAGTTCGGCATGTGTCGTGTCTGCATCCGCAAAGTCATCTTCAATGACCCGGCAACTATTGTTCTGTGGTCGGATGGCAGCAAGACCGTTGTGAAGTGTGGCCCTGAAGACAGCTACGACATGGAGAAGGGACTTGCCATGGCTATCGTGAAGAAAATGGCCGGCAATGACAACAGTTTCCATAAGGTCTTCAAGCAGTACACCAGGAAGAAAAAGAAGGAGCCTGGTTCTGTCGGCGCAATCACAGACATGATGGCCGGTTTGAATCAGGCTGCGGCAATTACGACTGAGACCGTGCACAAACTCGCTCACATGGCAGCCAGCAAAGCCGAGCGGGGGTGAGTAAGAGTGAAGTGTCCGTTTCAGAAGGTTCAAATAGAGCCCTCGTATCACCATGGCCTTTTCATGGATTGCTATGAGAAAAGCTGTATGGCATATCGGGCTGAAGTGAAGGATTCCAATGGAGGAATCCGAATCAAGGCTGGCTGTCGGCTCGTTGACGAATACGTTGAGCACTCTACGCCGTTCAATAACTACAACGCATTATAAGTAAGGTAAGGAGATAGATATTTTATGTACCAGAAGCGTCAGAAAGTCAATATCGATGATACCCATTTCATTTTTACTACCAACTTTTCCGGTGACCCTGCCCGCGACCGCTTTGGTTCGGACAAGCGCCGAGTTAACGTTGTGATTCCTACCGTTGAGCAGGCTATGGACATGCGGGCGATGGGCATCAACGTCAAGGAGACCCACCCGAACCCTAATTACACCTATGATGAGCCGTTCGTGCCGACCTACTATGTTCCGGTCACGGTCAATGTGGACTCAAAGTGGCCGCCGCATGTTTACTGGATCACTCTGCAGGGCAAGCGCCTGCTGTGCACGCCGGAGACCATCGGCCAGCTGGACTTCATCCGCGTCAAGAATGTCTGCTGTCAGGCAAATCTCGTCGAGAAGCGCAACGCTCCCGGCGAGTACACCCTGTACGCAGATGTGATGTATGTGGAGCAGGCCCCTGACAACGACCCGTATGCAGAACGCTATGCCCAGGTGGCCGAACCCGATTATCCGAACGATATGCCCTACTAATTGATATTTCCGAGTGCCGGGGTCAGTCCTCGGTTGAATGCTCCAGTCGGTGAGTGCCCACGTCGCAATTGGCGTTCTCAGAGGAAACGGCTCGGTTTTATATTTTTGGACGCGAAATAATCGACCTCTATTATGGAGGTGATTGATATGACGATTGTTTTAATACATGTCATGACGGTTGATGAGTACATCGGAACGGAATTGTTTTCCGACATACGCGATGCGCGCAAATTCAAAGAGGAAATGCGCCATAAGTATGGTGAGAAATACAAATTCAGGGAGATGGTAAGAAACCTGAACGACAATTACAACGATCACATATTGAATCGGTATTAAGCGAGAGAGCTGTAGAGAAATCTGCAGCTCTTTTATTTTGGGTCAGTAGCTTAGCTAGGTTTAAAGCCAGCAGCTCATAACTGCTTGATCGTGGGTTCAAATCCCACCTGACCCACCAAGGCAAAATGCCAGATAATTAAGAGAAAAGGAGCATTCTTATGACGGTTTATCAAGCACTTTCAGAAACTCAACGTCGGATTATTTACGATGGTATGAAAGATAGGAACAAAACGATTGACGAGGAACTCGAAGATCTTGACACGATTGCTGAACTCACGTTGCTGAAAATGAAATATACACCTGCCAACGCGAAAAATACTTGATGCTTTATGGAAGGACTAAATGTCGTCCAGAAAGGAAAGATAATTATGGCAAAGAGAATCAAAAGGAACTATGACAGAGGATATGTCGATGCAAGTGATAAGATTCGCGTGTTTATCGAATCTCGGGCAAAGGTTATGTTTGTAGAACATGACTATAAGTCGAGTGAAATTGCACGCGCTGCTTATCGACAGGCAATCGATCGTGTCCGTTGCAGGTCGATGGTTCGCGTGATCGTGTCAAAAGGCGAACTTTTCTTGATTCGGAAGGATATTTAAGGCAAAGCGAGAGCTGCAGAGAAATCTGTGGCTCTTTCTTTTTACGAGGTACTGACATGGAAGACAAATTGCGCACATGGAAAGTCTTTGAGCACAATGGAAAAGAGCTGTTTGCCTATACGCTATTCGGCGAAGGCGAGGACGAAGAGGAGGCAACGATTGCGTTACTGGCATACGAGAACCATTGCCGTCCTGAAGCTATTCATGTACACAAGGAAGTGAGGCGAACGAAGTGTCTGGAGTAGCACTGTATGATTACCAGCAGGATGCAGTTAGTCGAATGCGAAATGGCTGCATCCTATGCGGTGGTGTCGGCAGCGGAAAAAGTCGGACAGGTCTGGCGTTCTACTACATCAAGAATGGTGGGCAGATCAACACCAAGCGGTATGTGAAGATGCACGATCCTCCGCAGGATCTGTATATCATCACGACGGCACGCAAGCGAGATACACTCGAGTGGGAAGAAGAAATGCTTCCGTTTATGATGACAACAGATGAAAAAGCGGCTATGTATCATCATAAGGTCGTTGTGGATTCCTGGAACAATGTTCATAAGTATATTGGGGCAAAAGACGCTTTCTTTATATTTGATGAGCAGAGAGTTGTTGGCAGTGGGCAATGGGTCAAATCCTTTCTGAAAATCACGAAGGAAAACGACTGGATTCTGCTGAGCGCCACGCCCGGTGACTGCTGGACGGATTATATTCCGGTGTTTATTGCCAATGGGTTCTATAAAAACCGGACGCAGTTCAAAAATGAGCATATTGTCTACTCGCGATTTTCAAAGTTTCCGAAAATCGACAGATACATCAACACTGGAAGACTTGTGCGATTACGTGACAGGATTCTGGTGGATATGGACTTCAAGCGGCCGACGATACCCCACCATGAGACGGTCTATGTGGACTTTGACAAGATGAAGTATAAGGAAATCCATAAATCACGCTGGAATCCTTATGAGAATCGGCCAATTGAAACGGCAAGCGAGTTCTGTTATCTGTTGCGGAAGCTCGTAAACACTGACCCGAGCAGACAACAGGAAGTGCTCGATATTTGTATGACCCGGCCAAGAGTCATCATTTTCTACAACTTCGATTATGAGCTGGATATTCTACTGAAGCTACAGTACGGCAATGGAGTAGAAGTTGCACAGTGGAACGGTCATAAACATCAGCCGATTCCGGAAGGAAAGCAGTGGGTATATTTGGTTCAGTACAATGCAGGGGCAGAAGGATGGAACTGCATCAAAACGGACACCATTATATTTTACTCACAGAACTACTCCTATAAGGTCATGGAGCAGGCTTCGGGACGTATTGACCGGTTGAACACACCGTATACGGACTTGTGGTTTTATCATCTGAAGTCGCGGGCAGGGATTGATTTGGCAATAGGACGAGCTTTGAACGATAAGAAGAAATTCAATGAGAGAAAATTTTATGGAGCGTGATATTTATGGCTTATGAAAAATGTCCTGGCTATCTGAAGAATGGACGATGCAAAGGGAATAATCGGGCATGTCGTGTTACTAAGGAAGGAATCGAAAGTTGGTTTGACGAAACGTTTAAGCCAATTGACGTGCTCGATGTATGTCAGGAACAATCCATATTTGGAAATAGTTTCTTTACCATCTCCGACGAGGATGTTCAGGCATTAAAATCCGGAAAAATTCTGTTCGTAAGAGGAGAATACGGGATTTTCCTGAAATACGAAGGGAGGCAGAACGATGTGCAACCCGTCGAAAAAGACAATTAAGAAGATCGAGCGTATGCTGGAGAGCCGATGCAAAAGAGTCAAGAGGTTCAAAAAGACTCGTCAAAGCTCCACTACAGCAAATTATATAAACAAGGAAGTGACCGAACTAGGATTTCAGGCGGTGCTTCAAATTCGTGGAATGGGCGAATTCATTGGTGTCGAGCTTGTGAAGAAGCGAGAGGATGCCTATACATACGGCTGGTTTCTCATTCGTTCGCCGGAGCAGATTTGGGGGATTTTGAAATGACAGATGAAGAAATGCTCGATGTTTATGCGACGATGGTCGCTAGATATGCCAATACCGACAAGATGGCGGCCGCTATCTTGGAACGTTCCGATGTGGATGACGAATTTCGTACATTCCTGGCCGCGCTTTACAAGGCACTCGAGCTGCAGCGAAAAATTTCAAAGGAGAAAAAAGGAAAATGATTAAAGATTCTGGAGATCGTACTGAGTTTGAAACCGGTGCAAAACGCGACATGCACGCAGGGAAGGGCCGTATGGATCTGCTTCCGTGGTGCGGCATCATGGAAGTCAGCAAGCATTGCGAGGAGGGTGCTCTGAAGTACGGTGAGCATAACGTGGATAAGGGCATTCCTCTCCACTCTCTGCTGGACAGTGCTGCGCGGCATCTGGCTAAGTACATGGTCGGCATGGACGATGAAGATCACCTGCGCGCTGCCTGCTGGAACCTGCTGTGGGCTCTTAATCAGCGCGTGACCCATCCGGAGTTGGATGATAGGTTTGTGCCAAAGATGAAAAGCTCGAACGATGAACCACTTATCACAGTTGTCTGCAGTTCCTGTGGTAGTCATTTTGAAGCGCCGACTGAATGGTGGGTCCGCAAAAGATCACAGTATACCAATATTCCAGACGGAGCGATGACGACTTGCCCTCATTGTGGGAATGTAACAATCGTTCGGGAGGTGAAGCCTGATGAATGACTGGATGCGCGAAGTGGACTATGCGACCTACTGCCCGAAGTGCAAGAACTTCAAGGTGCTGGAGACGGATGAACCCTGCAACGAGTGCCTGACGGAGTGTGCGCGGGAGGGGACGGTGAAACCTCTGAAGTTTGAGGAGAAGACGCGAAAATAACAAGCTCCTTTATGGAGGTGATTGAACGATGATTAACTTTGAAAAAACTATGGCGAAGACACTTATAAAAGGATTGGTGTATTACCACGCTTTGATAGTTGACATCAACCGAGTTCTGTATATTGCAGGGCTTCGGAATGATGTAAAGGCTGAAGAAGTAGGCAAAAAGCATGCAATGGCTGTTTATGATGTTTTAGTCAGAGCTTACGGACAAGACAAGGTTGACAAAATTCTAAATCAAAATTAAGGCATTGGGCCGTGGAGAAATCTGCGGCTCTTTATTTTTATCATCGAAGGAGATGCTTGCATGCAACGTATGAACATTAAATGCTGCCATTGTGGGGACTATACCCCATTTATCACAGAGGAGAACATTGAAGTTATTCCTCAAGTTAATCTCACAAGAGCCGATATGGATATTTTGGACGATATCGCGGACACATTGGCGGAATGCGGTTACTCGGGTATGTGTGGTTTCTTACACCGGGTTCAGAGCGAAGTGACCAAAATCGTAGAGTACCAGGAGGAACGGTGAACGCTAAATGATATTTGCTGAAGAGGATTTGAACTCTTTGAATGCTATTGCTGGACTATTGGCTTCATTCGGGTGTGATAGTCAGGCTGGCTGTGTGCTTTATATTCAGCATAAAATCGCAAAGACCATGGAGGCTGACGAAAGGAAATGCAGAAATGAGAAACATGTCTAAGAAAACCTGGAAACTCCGGGTTCGGAGTCGCATGACTGAGATGCAGAAGTTGGATATTCTGCTGAAGCACGCTAAGGTTCTGCATACTTATGGACGCCGTTGGCCAGAGATGGACAGACCGGACAATCATGAATTTCTTCCGGGCGGACGACACGATGGTGGTGAGCAGATCGTTGTTTACGACGCTGGCGGAAACCGTATCTGGGACGGTGTATGGGGCTGGGGTTCCTATGGCTTCGAGCAGGGGCTTATCGAGGTGATGGGTACGCAACTACTTGGCCATGATGACATTGAGGGCTGGCTCACGGCTCGTCAGGTTACAAAGATGTGGAGGCGCGGAAATGCTGCGAAAAATCGTTGAGTATGTCAAAAAGATATTCCGCATGGAGCCGATTCCGACGACGGTCAATACCCTGCGGGAAGCTTTGCAGGCATTGGAGGTGGCTCGGAACCACTTTGAGAACTGTGATCCGGAGTTTATCACGGCTGCTATCTTCGAGCTGAACGCTGCGGAGTGCCGGGTGGATGCTGTGAGGAGGTGTAAAACGTGAGCGGACTATACGATCAAATAATAAATGATTTTTTGCAAGAGCACAATGTGACCGAGAAGGAACGTTTTAGAGAATGGATGATGTACTATTATGTTGCAAATGAACTTTCGCTAAACCAATTGAAAACGCTATTGAAGACTGAATGGAAGAAGATTCTAAAAGAATTCATGGGAGACGAGTAATAATGAAACCTGATGTTTGGCATAAGCTCGGTGTGTTCCTTGGACATGTGTTTGGAACGACCGTTGTTATTTGCGCGTGGGCTATTGTTATTGCATTCACGCTGAAACTGCTGTGGTTTATCTGGTTTAGGATTTTGCTATGAGGTACACCAGATGGATAACTTTGAGCACTTTTCCAGAGCATTGAGCGCAATGGCCAAGGCTGGAGCGTACAGTGCAAGAGATATTCGGGACTACATGGCCGGCCATGATACTCATGCTGAGGAAGAAATTCTGTATGCAGACTACATTCCGTTTGATGTAAGCTATGAAATTAACAGGATACTTATTGACAGCATACAAATGCAAGACCCGTATACTGCTTGGAACAGAGCACAAGAGTATGAGCATTTTCGTCAGGAACAGGAAAAACATCAAAGGATTTTGAACAGCTGGCCTTACCGTCTGGTTGCTTTTTTGAACGAACTAATTGACGCTATTTTGAATGACATTGATATTATGGGGGACTTTTTATGAAAATCATTGAACCTAAGTACGAAATCCTCACTGATATTTCTGAGGGCGGCATCAAGGAGCTGCAGCAGATCGAGCGGGTGGCCCGGGTCTGCTACAAGAGTGAGGACAAGATCACGCCGGACGGTGAGTCGGCGAAGAAGCTGGTGCGCTTTCTGGTGAAGCAGGGGCATGAGGCTATGCTGGAACATTCGCAGCTGTCCGTACTGTTTACCTGTGACCGGGCCATTGCCAATGAGCTGGTGCGGCACCGCATTGCTTCGTTTGCGCAGGAGAGCACCCGGTACTGCAACTATGCTGGAGAGAAGTTTGGCGGGGAGTTGAGCTTTATTCGGCCGTTTTATATTGATGTGACCGACACTGACAAGAAATGTGAAAGCGCAGAATATACGCCTGGCAGCACTTGGCTTGATTCCTGCGAATCTGCGGAAATCCTTTATAAGGATATGATCGCACTCGGTATGCGTCCCGAACAGGCTCGCTGTGTGCTGCCCCTGTGCCTGAAGACCGAGATCGTCGTGACTGCCAACTACCGGGAGTGGCGCAACATCTTCAAGCTGCGTACTCCTGTGGCGGCTCATCCTCAGATGCGGGAGCTTATGTGTCCGCTGTTGAAGGAGCTTCAGAGTAAGATCCCGGTGGTGTTCGATGATATTTATACGTACTGGCCGAAGGATAAGCAGACGAGAAAGAAAAGCGTGGAGGAGTAAGCATGAAAGAAATTGATGAAAGATATGTTGCCGCACTTGATGAGTTCGGTTTTGGAATGTTCCGAACTAAAGCCGGTGTAAATCTTCTCCATAGTACCTCAACAGAAACGTTTAGGGTCGTTCTTAATGGCGAGGACTTTGTGGATATGCTGGTAAGCTATGCAGAAACGTTTGACCCGAATACCTATGCGTCCTTGATGGTAAAAAGTCATTCGTCAACGCAGGATATTTCGGCAATGCTCAAGAACGCCCAGGAAATTCAGATGCTTCTTCTGCGGCTTGCCATTAAACTCGTAAAAATCAGTAAGGAAGTGGAGTAAAACTATGAAAAATCGTATTATTTGTGTTGTTGCATGTCTGATGATGCTTGTTGGTTGCGTGGTTCTGTGCAGCTGCTCTGAAGCGGATAAGGTGAATCGGAACATTTCCAAGCAGGCCAACTACTTTGAAGCTGAGCGCCGGATCACGGTCTATAACGCGCGTACCGACAACGTTATCCTTGAAATGGAAGGTGCTATGTCCATCTCAAACAACGGCCACAGCGAATTGGTTTGCACCGTGAAGACCGGCCCGAACGAATACAAGAAGAACTATGTGTATTTGAATGAATACACGATGTATGTTGTTGAGGATATTACCGGCACCCATACTGATCCGTACCACTACAAGCTCTATTTCCATACGGATATTCTGCCGGACGTGGAGGTTCGTTCATGAAGATTGACGAGGCCGATGCTGCTAATATTTTGGCAGGACGTTATGTCGATGGGAGTTGGTCATATTCTCAGTCACTAATCTTTGCGAGGAATGACGGTGTATCAAAAGCTGCTTTGGATAGGGCAATTATTCAGTGGCGTAAGACCCTTGGCGAGACTGAGTATATCAAAAACGACATCCGAGAAGGATTGGAGATGCCCACATGATGAGATCTCTGCTTGCTGCTTTGATGTGCTGTCTGTATGTGCACGCTTTATCGATGGGCTTCAAGATTGGTGTTCGTACAAAACGAGAGGGCAAAGTTGTGTATGTTACCGTGCCGGGGAAAGATATTCTGAAGAGCGTGCTTGTTCTTGGGTGTGCCGTGATTGTATCGTTTACAGTGCGGCTTTGAAGGGAGATGATCGGGTGAGAACTCAGACACGCGACCTTTTACGGTCATTCAATATCGGGCCGTGGCTGATCGGCTTCAATATGCTTGGCGATGCGATCGACGCTGCAAGTGAGGAGCATTCAGGAGGACTGATTGGCTGTTATGACTATCTCAGCAGCAAATATGGTCGAGACAAGAAGCGCCTTGACGATGATATTCGTAGAGCTGTTGGAATCGCATGGCGTGAGCAGTGCCCTGTTATGGAGAGATTGATGGGTAGGCCGTTGAATAGACCGCCCTCTCCGAGAAATTTCATTTATGCGGCAGCTGAATATTTGAATCGAGCAGAGAAAGAGGAGATGATAAGCTGATGAAAATTGGCATTGACAGCAGCTAGATTTTAGCTGGAAAAGGACGTCGGCGATTTGTTCGGCGTCTTTTTTCTTTGCCCACTTTTGAAATTCGTGCCCACTTTTTTCTGGGCAGTGAGGTGCAAAAATCGTGAAATTCTATTCTAGGATAGAAAATCGGGCGTTTTGTTCACAGAATTTTCACAATTTCTGGCCATTTGCCCACTTTTTGCCCACTTTTCAAATCAAAAGTGGGCACGGTTTTTGAAGAAAATAACACGTAAATACGTTATATTTTTGAAGAAAAATGCTTTTCTGCCCAAAAACCCACTTTTATTTCTATTTACACTATAAAAAAATAAAAATATTATATATAGTTAGGCGAAAAAAGTGGGCAAGTGGGCAGAAGCTAAAATTCACGAAAAGTTCAAGGCGAAAAACTTGTAAGAACCCAACCAGCGTTGTATACTCGAGATAACCGTTGTACACACCGATTAGATGCTTATGAGGTAATAAAGATGGCTTATATGAACCGCTTTATCAATGACGATGGCTTTGAAGAATGGATCACTACGGACGCTGTCGGAAACCCTGTGACTTGCTACGCAAACAAATTCGTGGAACTACATACGAAGGTTCCTGTGTGCGAGTGCGGCAGGCCAATGACCGAAGAGGTGCAAGGATACTGGACTTGCAGAGAGTGTGACATTACAAAGACAGAAGATGAGATCAATCATCCGATCAAGCTGGATGAGTATGAGTCGTCAAACCTTGAACTGAGTGAAGATTACGGAAAGTTTGAGTATGAGGATGGCCGAATGCTGGAAGCGGGCGTGCCAGACTGGTACCTGTTCTTCTGTGAGCACCGACCGGAATGATATTTTAGAGATAAGAGGCGCAGAGAAATCTGCGTCTTTTTCTTTTGCAGCCCCAATTTCCGTTTTTATCCGTTTTGGGCTGTTTTCGTCCGTTTACGCCCGTTTTGGGCTGTTTTGACCCGCGTGAAAAATACTGCCCCTTTTATGGAGAGGAGAGAGTGCGTCCCAAACGTGCTACTCCTCTTTCTTTTTGGAGGAGATTTTTATGCTGGAAAACCGATTCAAGACAAACCTGGTAAGAGAACTCAAAGAACGCTTCCCGGGCTGCATCGTCCTGCACATCGATCCGAACGAGATTCAGGGGATTCCTGACCTCTTAGTTTTGTATCGTGACAGGTGGGCAGCACTTGAAGGCAAGCGTTCTGCAAATGCGCCTCATCGGCCGAATCAGGATTACTATGTGAACCTGATGAATCAGATGAGCTATGCAGCGTTCATTTGCCCGGAAAATAAGGAGGAGATTCTGAATGACCTTCAACGATCATTCGCGTCTGAGAGGACAGCACGCTTTTCTCAGCGCTAGTAAGTACAACTGGATCAATTATGATCCTGACAAACTTGCTGTTGTCTATACCAATTTCATGGCCACACAGAAAGGCACCGAACTGCACGAGTTCGCAGCAAAGTGCATCGAACTTGGCCAAAAGCTTCCCCGTTCAAAGAAAACCCTGAATAATTACGTCAACGATGCTATCGGCTTCCGTATGACGCCCGAGCAGGTTCTGTACTATTCTGACAATTGCTTCGGAACGGCAGATTCTATTTGCTTCCGAGATGATATTCTCAGAATTCACGACCTGAAGACCGGAGCAATTCCGGCACACATGGAGCAGCTGCTGATTTATGACGCACTGTTCTGCCTCGAATACCGAATCAAACCTGAGAAAATCCAGATCGAGAACCGCATCTACCAGTCCGATGATATTCTCATCGCGAATCCTGGCCCTGATGACATCAATCCTATTATGGACAAAATTCGTGAGTTTGATCCGATCATTGCAAAGCTGAGAATGGGAGTGTGCTGATATGATGAATCCGGTTGAGAAAGATTTGAAGAGCTTCTTTGGCCTTGAGTACGGCGGCGAAGATGATATTTTGGAGCATTACGGCACCAAGCGTCATTCCGGCCGTTATCCGTGGGGAAGCGGCGAGACTCCGTACCAGCATTCTGGTGACTTTCTGTCCCGTGTTGATCAGTTGAAGAACAGAGGCATGAAAGAGGGCGAGATCCTCGATGCCATCAACAGTACCCTGCCGGACGATTATAAGCTCGGAGCCACTGAGTTCCGTGTCGCCAGAACCAAAGCTGGCCATGACCGCAAGGCTCAGCAGTGGGATGATATTCAGAAACTGAAGAAGGAAAACCCTGACATGGGCTGGACTGAAATCGGCCAGAAGCTTGGTCTTCCTGAATCTACTGTCCGCTCGATGTACAAGAACGGTGTTGGAACCAAGAAGGATCAGGCTGAGAAGATTGCTGAGACCCTGAAAAAGGAAGTTGACAAGAAGGGTATGGTCGATGTGTCTGAGGGTACCAATCTGACCCTCGGTGTGTCGGAAGGCAAGATGGACGAAGCCATTTATATTCTTGAAGCAGAACACGGCTACAAGCGTTATGGCGTCGGTATCAAGCAGCCTACCAACTTCCGTCAGCAGACCAACATCACTGTTCTGGCAAAGCCGGAATACGATCAGAGTTATGCCTATAAGCATCAGGGCGATATTCAGTCTCTGGGTGACTATCATTCTGATGACGGCGGCAGTACGTTTCGCCAGTTGCAGCCTCCCTCAAGCTTAGACTCAAAGCGTGTTGCCGTTTGCTATGGCGATGAAGGCGGTCTTGCAAAGGACGGCGTCATGGAGATTCGCCGTGGCGTGCCTGATCTGGATTTGGGCAATTCCCATTATGCTCAGGTTCGTATCATGGTGGACAACAGCCACTATCTGAAGGGCATGGCCATGTATTCCGACAATATGCCGGATGGTGTGGACATTGTGTTCAACACGAACAAACCTTCTGGTACGCCTAAGATGAAGGTCTTCAAAGAGATCAAGAACGACCCGGGCAATCCGTTTGGCGCAGCCATTACTGCTGAAGGTCAGAGCACTTATGTTGGCAAAGATGGCAAAGAGCATCTTTCTCCCATCAACAAACTGAAGTGGGAAGGCGACTGGGACGATATGTCCAAGAGCGTTTCATCTCAGTTTCTTTCTAAGCAGCCCCTGCCGCTGATTAAGAAGCAGCTTGATCTCACCATGGCCGATTATAAGGCTGAGTACGACGAGATCATGCACTACACGAACCCGACCGTCAAGAAAAAGATGCTGATGGACTTCGCGGAGAAGTGCGATGGCACATCCATGACGCTGAAGGCGTCGGCATTTCCCGGTCAGGCAACGAAAGTCATCCTTCCTCTGGACAAGATCAAGGAGACTGAAGCTTACTGCCCTACATATGAGAATGGTACCCAGCTTGCGTTGGTTCGCTATCCTCATGCAGGTACCTTTGAGATTCCGATTGTCACGGTAAACAACAAGAATGCCAGTGGCAAAGCAAATCTCGGTAATGTCCGCGATGCAATCGGTATCAGTTCCAAGGTCGCTGAGCGCCTGTCTGGTGCAGACTTCGATGGCGACACGGTCATGGCAATTCCTATGAGTGACAAGGTGCGTATCAACTCGACTGATCCGCTGCCCGGCTTGAAGGGTTTTGACCCGAAGACCTCTTATGCTGTTCCTGAAGGTAACCCCAACAATGTCCGTCTGATGAAGAAGGATGAGAAGCAGAAAGAGATGGGCATCATCTCCAACCTCATCACCGACATGACTCTGCGCGGAGCATCGACAGAGGACTTGGAACGTGCAGTACGTCACTCGATGGTTGTTATCGATGCTGAGAAGCACAAGCTGGATTACAAGCGCTCGGAGAGGGAGAACGGCATTCAGGAACTGAAACGTAAGTACCAGATCAGAACGCTTACAGATGAGGAAGGTAACACATACGAGAAGTATGGCGGTGCATCTACCCTGCTGTCCCGTCGTAAGCAGACTGTCCGCATTCCCGAACGTCGTGGTAGCGTTCGTATTGACAAAGAGACGGGCGAACCTATCTATAAGGAGAGTGGCCGTGTCTACAAGGACAAACAGGGGAAGGAGCACAATGCAGAGACTGAGGTTAGCTTGATTTCAGTAACAGATGATGCACGTACGCTTATGTCCTCGAAGACCGGAACCCCGCAGGAAGTATTGTATGCAGACTTTTCTAACTCTCTGAAGGCAATGGCCAACAAGGCACGCAAGGAATCCGTCAACATGAAGGGCATCCAGCGTGACCCGGCAGCAGCCAAGGAGTATGCCGCAGAAGTGGCGTCCCTGAACGAGAAGTATCAGGCTGTTCTGGCCAATAAGCCGAAAGAGCGCCGTGCAATGATCATCGCAAACTCCAAAATCAAGGCTATCGTTGAAGCTCGTGGCCTGGACTACAACAATAAGGACGACAAGAAAGAAATCAAGAAGATCTCAAGTGTCGAGATGCAGCGCGCACGTGAACAGGTCGGAGCCAACAGCAGTAAGACCAAGATCATCTTCAGTGATCGTGAATGGGAAGCTGTTCAGAAGCATGCGATTTCTGATTCGCTGCTGACAAAGTTCTTGAATTCTTCTGATTCAACCGAAATTGTCAAGCGGGCAATGCCGAAAGCAACAGCAAAGCTTTCGTCTGCCAAATTGAGTAAAGCAAAGGCAATGCTCAACGGCGGATATACGTACGAGCAGATTGCTGAAGCCTGCGGCGTTCCGAAGTCCACGATTTACGATGCACTGAACAAATAAGGTCGAAAGGAAGAGAAAATTATGGTTCGTTGTTTCATTACTACGGTCGATAATCCTTATGATCCGCACGACCAGTTCGATCAGTGGTATCGTTTTGACTGTGACCACGGCTACAACTCTTGCGGGCTCCTTGCGCGGCTCGCATATACCTCGGATCAGCTGTCTGATAACGAAAATGCTTATGAAATTGAGCAGGCAATCGATCAGATCATCAAAGCTGATCCTTTGAACCTGTACCGGAAGGTCAAAAAGACCCTTCCCGACAGTGAAAACGGTGACAACGCTGCTTAAACAGAACGTTTAGACAGGGGGAGGGGGTCTGAAAAATCC
>ERZ1034723.66-NODE-66-length-62275-cov-12.904629_pt1 | contig 62275 bp, 62 predicted proteins | sample MGYA00520637_ERZ1034723 | MGnify/ENA primary metagenome ERZ1034723 (study PRJEB33766, sample SAMN09781719) | gut metagenome | biome: gut microbiome | host: Homo sapiens | place: Madagascar | study: EMG produced TPA metagenomics assembly of the PRJNA485056 data set... | reverse complement strand
GAGCGTCGCATTGGTAGTGCGGAGGTCACGGGTCCGATTCCCGTCAGCAGCTCTTTTGAAAAGTGTGGAAACCTTGAAAATGCAAGGTTTCCACTTTTTTGTGTGCCTGAAAGTTTGTAGACAGCTTGTAATGCTCTTGAAATCAAGTCATACGTTTCGTTATCTGTCAGTGGATGGAACAACAAATTATAAAATGGTCAAATATGCGCATAATAATGAAAAATAGTGCTTTTAAACTTGCGCATAATCAAAATATGAGATATAGTATGCGTATAATCAAAGCAAGATAGAAGCTATACACGCGTATAATCAGGAGAACGATATGGTTTTAAAAAGAAAAATATATAATAAATTATTGGAATGGAAGAAAGAGAGCCAGGGCAAAAAGGCATTGATGGTGGAGGGCGCACGACGTATAGGTAAGTCAACGATTTGCGAAGAGTTTGGAAAAAAAGAATATGAAAGCTATCTTCTCATTGATTTTGCAAAAAGAGATAAGGAAGTCGAAGCATATTTTAATCGATACTTAAATGATTTGGATACTTTTTTTATGTTATTGCAGGCACATTTCGGAATAAAACTGACAGAAAGAAAGTCCCTTATTATTTTTGATGAGGTACAGATGTTTCCGCAAGCGAGGGCAGCAATTAAATATTTAGTGGCGGATGGAAGATATGATTATTTAGAAACAGGATCACTGATTTCTATTAAAGAAAATGTTAAGGATATTGTAATTCCTTCAGAAGAAAGACACATTAATATGTATCCACTGGATTTTGAAGAGTTTGCGATTGCACTAGGGGAGGAACTACTTGTAGAATATATTAAAAAATGCTTTGAAAAAAAAGAACCGTTGGAAAGAAGTATGCATAATCAGGCAATGATTTTATTTCAACAGTACATGCTTGTAGGCGGAATGCCAATGCCTGTGGTAGCATTTATAGATAACAATAAAGATTTCACGCAGGCAGATAAAGAGAAGAGAGATATTCTTAAATTGTATCGGGAAGATATTATGAAAATAGATGCCAGATACAGAAGTAAAGTACTTGCCATCTTTGATCAGATTCCGGGATTCCTTTCACAGCATGAAAAAAGAGTTGTTTTTAAACAACTGCAAAACGGCAGTTATGCGGATCAATATGAAGAAACCTTCTTCTGGCTGTCAGATTCTATGATATCTAATGAATGTTTTTTATGTAATGATCCCAATGTAGGATTGTCTCTGAACGAAACGAGGGGTTATGTCAAGTGCTACATGGGGGACACCGGTTTACTCTTAAGTCACGCTTTTGATGAAAATGAATTGTTGGAGGATGAGGTATATAAGCAGATTCTGACCGGAAAACTGCAAATCAATGAGGGCATGCTTTATGAAAATGCAATAGCTCAAATGCTGGTGGCAAACGGGCACAGACTTTATTTCTATACTCATTATAATGAAGAAAAACATAGAAATGATATGGAGATTGACTTTATTATTTCAAATAACAGTAAATTGAAATATAAAATGTTTCCGATAGAAGTTAAATCGGGCAAGAGATACAGTACAAAGTCTTTAAATGATTTTATGCAAAAGTATAAAGAACGTATCGGTGAAGGATATATAGTACACCCAAGAAACTTATTGCTTAAAGACGGGATTGTATGTATTCCGCCATATATGGCGATGTTGTTGTAAATATCTGCTTGAATTAATAAACTTAAATTTTATGCAGAGGATTCTTCGGGATCCTCTTTTTAGTTGGCAGCAGGCACGTAACGTGGTACAATAAAATAGAAACTATTGCACGTGTATTTTCAGGAGGGGAACATGAAGATAAAATGCGACTGGTGCGGCAGCTGGATCAATGATTTTGATCAGGTCTGCCCGAACTGCGGCGGTGTCAATAACAATTACAACCGCCATGCCAACGGTGTACCGCAGACTATTGAGGAATTGAAGGCCTGGGCGAAGGAGATGAACCTTCCGCTGGAGGAGATGCGGACCTTTATCGGAGAGGATTACAAGGGAGCCAAAGCCTTCGGTATTTACAAGGACGAGACCGATGGCACCTTCGTAGTCTATAAGAACAAGGAAGACGGCACCCGTGCGGTACGTTACAAGGGAACCGATGAAGCCTATGCGGTGAACGAGCTTTACCAGAAGATGAAGGAACGGGTGGCAGTGCAGAAGGCACACCAGCAGCCGAAAGCTGCGAAACCGGCTCCCGGTGCTTCTGTTTCTGCACAGCAGAGACAATCGGAAAAAAACTTGTCAAAAGCTCTTTTTCCCATTTGCCTGATAACAATAGTGGCAATCATAATATTGTCCGTTGTTTTTGCACTCATAGGGGAAAGCGGACCGGATACAGGTTACTACACTTATGGAGGCCGGAGCTATTACTATTATGGGGACTGGTATGAGTGGGAGAATGATTCCTGGCAATATGCACCGTACGAATCCTGGATGGACAGTGACTATGAGAGTTACTACGATTCCTACAGCTATGACGGTGGTTCGGATTATGAGGATTTCGAGGATTCCCCGTATTACACCCCTTATGATGACAGCAGCGACGATGACGATAGCTGGGATGATGACAGCTGGGATTCCGGATGGAATTCCAACGACAGCTGGGACTCCGGTTATGATGACTGGGGCTCCGACTGGTAAAATGTGATACAGAATACATACAAAGGGAAGTCTAGGGCAGGCTTCCTTTGCTTTGTGATCAATATAGGAACCGGATATAGGGAGAATTATGAAAAAAACAATAACAGCAGTAGTATTTGACATGGACGGTGTGTTATTTGACACCGAGAGGATCTATATGGAGTGCTGGAGAGAAGCGGCAGAGCCTACAGGACTAAAAAATGTGGATGAGATCTCCAAAGCCTGCATCGGCAGAACCTTACAGGGCACGAAGGAAGTATTCGAGGCAGCAAAGGCAGAGCAGGGCATTGACATCTCCTTTGAAGAATTGCATGAGGACTGCAGTCGTAGATTTCAGGAAAAGGAAGAACGGGATGGCCTCCCCGAGAAGCCGGGTGTGCATGAGATCCTGGAGTCTCTGAAAGCTTACGATATTCCTGTGGCACTGGCTTCTTCTACGAGAAAAGCGGCAGTGATAGAGCATCTGGACAGAGCAGGTATCACATCTTATTTTCAGAAAATTATCTGCGGCGACATGGTGGAGCACGGCAAGCCTGCACCGGATATTTATCTGAAGGCATGCGAGGAGCTGGGCGTTGCACCCGGACAGGCACTGGCAGTGGAGGATTCCTTCAACGGTATCCGATCCGCCTATGCGGCAGGCTTATATACGGTGATGGTGCCGGATCAGCTGCCGCCCACAGAAGAGATTCTTGCTTTGGTAGATAAAAAGTGTGACAGCCTGACCGAACTTCAGGCACAGCTGCCGGAGCTTCTGGCGGTGTGCGGGGACTGAGGATCATTCTACTGCGGCATGGAACCACAGCACCTTACAGCAGTCACAGGAGGGATCCCGCCTGATCACATGATCCGTGTGAGCCGGTACCATAAAGGCGGTACCGGGCAGCAGAGGGATTTCTTCGCCACCGACGAGAGCATATCCTTTTCCGTCCAATACGAAGAAGCCTTCCTGATCGTCATGCTTTTGCGGCATGTGATATTCTGTGCTGCGATAGAGGGATACGCCCATACGACAACCTTTTACACACCCCTGATCTTCATCTAACAGAGTGTGCCCGGTGCGCTCGGGCATTTTGGCTATAATGGAATCTAAAGTAGTATAAGGAATCATTTGTGTGCCTTTCTATGAACGTAATGTAACGATTCAGTTACCATGTTTTTAACAACAGTGTAGCAGACTGAGAGAGGAAAAACAATAGACTGCCTGTTCGGGCAGAGTAAAGGAATATAAAAATGGAAGAAAAAGAGACAATACAGCCCATTGAGATCACATGGGAAGAACTACAGTCCCGGGACTTTGACCGATACATCCTGGTGGATACCAGAGGGGATGAAGCAGTAAATTATGGAATGATTCCCGGAGCCATTGCAATCCCCGAATGTGAACTGGTGGACAAGCTGGCTGCGGCAGCAGGGGATAAAAAAGTGATCCTGTATTGCAGCCGCGGGCAGAACAGTAAAGCGTCCGCAGAATATTTCCAGGAACAGGGAATGGACGTCTACAGTTTACAGGGCGGCTATACCGGGTGGCTTCTGAACCTGATGCAGAAGGAACAGCCCGGAGAAAAAGAAAACGAGCGGGCACGGGAGATTGAAAAAAGCATCCGCAAAAAATTCCATAAAGTCCTGTTTTCCCGATTTGCCAAAGCTATCAATGAGTACGACATGATCCGGGAGAACGACAAGATCGCCGTATGTATCTCCGGTGGTAAGGATTCTATGCTGATGGCAAAGCTGTTCCAGGAGCTGAAGCGTCACAACAAGTTCCCCTTTGAACTGGTATTTTTAGTGATGGATCCCGGTTACAGCGAGGCAAACCGCAAGATCATCGAGAACAATGCGAAGCTGATGGATATTCCCATCACGATCTTTGAATCCCAGATATTTGATGCGGTGTATGACATCGAGGATTCGCCCTGCTATCTGTGTGCGCGAATGCGCAGAGGCTATCTGTATAGCCATGCGAAGGAGCTGGGGTGCAATAAGATCGCCCTGGGACACCATTACGATGATGTGATTGAGACGATCCTCATGGGGATGCTGTACGGCGGACAGGTGCAGACCATGATGCCGAAGCTGCACAGCACGAATTTCGAGGGCATGGAGCTGATCCGCCCCATGTATCTGATCCGCGAGGACGACATCAAGCACTGGAGAGATTACAATGATCTGCATTTTATCCAGTGTGCATGCCGCTTTACCGATACCTGTACCACCTGCCGTACCGATGGCAGCAGTCCCTCCAAACGTATGGAGATCAAGAACCTGATCGCTTCCCTGAAGCAGACCAATCCCTTTATCGAAGGGAACATTTTCAAGAGCGTGGAGAATGTCAACCTACGCACGATCATCGCCTATAAAGAGGACGGTGTGAAACATCATTTTCTGGAGCATTATGACGAGTGGAAATAGGGCACCTGCACTTGACGGAAAGAGCTTTTTTATTCTATAATAGAACGTAAACCGTAAATTGTGGAAGGCTTTACGCGCCCTTACAACAGGAGAAGCTATGATCAAGAGTATGACGGGATTTGGCAGATGTGAGACTGCCGAGAATAACAGAAAGTTTACCGTAGAGATGAAGTCTGTGAATCATCGCTACCTTGATGTGAACATCAAAATGCCGAAGAAACTGAATTTCTTCGAGTCTGCGATCCGCAGTGAATTGAAGAATTACATTTCCAGAGGTAAAGTGGATCTGTTCATTACTTATGAAGATTTTTCCGAGAACACGTCCAGCGTCCGTTACAACAAGGAACTGGCAGCGGAGTATCTGGGATACCTGAAGCAGATGGCCAGCGATTTTGATCTGGATTGTGATATCAGAGTGTCCACCCTGTCGAAGTATCCGGATGTCTTCGTGATGGAAGAGCAGGATATCGACGAGGAAGAGCTGTGGAAGGAACTGCAGAGAGCCTTAAAGGGTGCCTGCGAGATGTTCGTACAGACCCGGATCACCGAAGGGGAACATCTTAGGGATGATCTGATCGCGAAACTGGACGGCATGCTGAAGCTGGTAGATTTCATTACAGAGCGTTCTCCCCAGATCATCGCGGAGTACCGTCAGAGACTGGAAGAGCGGGTGAAGGAACTGCTGGGTGATACCACAGTGGACGAAGGAAGACTTCTCACGGAAGTGACGATCTTCGCGGATAAGGTGTGCGTGGATGAAGAACTGGTGAGACTGCACAGCCACATTGAGACCACGAAGAATACACTGACAGCCGGTGGCAGCATCGGAAGGAAATTAGACTTTCTGGCGCAGGAGATGAACCGCGAAGCCAATACGATTCTGTCTAAGTCTAATGACCTGGAGATCTCCAACTGTGCCATTGAATTAAAGACTGAGATCGAAAAAGTCAGAGAGCAGATACAGAATATTGAATAAGAGTGATTATTCAGTCGACGAAATTGATTTGAGCTGCTTTGGCATGCTCGCATGCAAGAAGCAGTTTAGATCAATTTCCGGTGACTCGAATAGAGTCACCGACCACAATGAGCAAAACAAGCTGCGAAGCAGCGAGAAGCACGATGTATCGTGCGGTTTTGCGAATGGGGGAGACTGAATAGAGGAAAATGGGTGCAGGTGAGCAGATGAACCGACTGATCCATGTGGGATTTGGAAATATTGTGAATACAGATAAGATCATTGCTATAGTAAGTCCGGAATCCGCACCTATCAAACGCCTGGTGCAGAAGGCAAAAGAGACGGGACTGGCAATCGATGCCACACAGGGACGCAGGACGAAATCCGTCCTGGTCATGGAGAACAGTCAGATCGTGCTGTCTGCACTTTTACCCGAGACGATTGCGGGAAGAGCACAGGCGTTGTGGCCGGACGAAGAAAAAGAGGACAGTGAAGAAGATGCAGAATAAGGGAATATTGATGGTGATCTCCGGATTCTCCGGAGCCGGCAAAGGAACACTGGTGAAAAAGCTGTTATCGGAATATGACAATTATGCATTGTCTATTTCCATGACTACCAGAGGACCGCGTGAAGGAGAACAGGACGGAAGAGAATATTTCTTCCGCACCAGAGAACAATTTGAAGAAAATATTGCAAAAAACGGATTTATCGAGTATGCTCAGTATTGCGGCAATTATTACGGAACGCCGAAAGCATATGTGGAAGAGCAGATGCAGGCAGGTAAGGATGTGATCTTAGAGATCGAGATTCAGGGAGCCATGAAGATCAAGGAACAGTTCCCGGAGAGCCTGTTACTGTTCGTTACCCCTCCCAGTGCAGAAGAGCTGCAGAAGAGACTGGTGGGCAGAGGAACCGAGACAGCCGATGTGATCGCGCAGAGACTGGCACGGGCTTATGAAGAATCAGAAGGCATGGATGCCTATGATTATATAGTAGTGAACGACGATCTGGATGAGTGTGCTGCAGCGGTACAGAAGTATGTGGAAGCAGCGAAAAATGTACCGTCCCGTCGTGTAGAATTTATCACAGAGATCAGAGAGGAACTGAAAGGTTTCGCGAAAGGAGCAAAATAAAATGTTACATCCCTCTTATACCGACTTAATGAAAGTAGTAAACAGCGAGGTAGAGCCCGGCGAAGCACCCGTAGTCAACAGCCGTTATTCTATCGTTATGGCAACTGCCAAGAGAGCAAGACAGATCATCGCAGGTGATGAGCCTCTGGTAACAGCCAAGGTGGATAAGCCCCTGTCTATCGCAGTAGAAGAGCTGAATCAGGGTAAGATCAAGATCCTTGGTGATGATGAGGAAGCATAAGACGCATGAAGATATTGTTTGTATCCCTGGGCTGTGACAAGAATCTTGTCGATTCCGAGAAGATGCTTGGCATGCTCCAGGAAAAAGGTTATACCTTCACGGATGATGAAGCAGAGGCAGATGTTGTAGTGGTAAACACCTGCTGTTTTATCGGCGATGCCAAGGAAGAAAGTATCAATACATTATTGCAGATGGGAGAACTGAAGGACAGCGGACAGGTCAAGGCACTGATCGCTGCCGGGTGTCTCGCCCAGCGTTACCGCGAGGAGATCCAGAAGGAGATCCCGCAGGTGGACGCCATTATCGGAACCACTGCTATTGATGAGATCGTAGCTGCCCTGGAGGAGATCCTGGCAGGACAGAAACAGAACCATTATGAAGATATTAATGCCGCCCCTGTGACAGAGACCAACCGTGTTGTCACTACAGGCGGACATTTTGCGTATCTGAAAATTGCAGAAGGCTGTGACAAACACTGCACCTACTGTATTATTCCGAAGGTCAGGGGCAATTACCGCAGCGTTCCCAAGGAGAGTCTGTTAAAAGAAGCCAGAGAACTTGCGGATAAAGGTGTCCGGGAGCTGATCCTGGTAGCACAGGAGACCACGCTGTACGGTGTGGATCTGTATGGGAAAAAGGAGTTGCCCGGGCTTTTACATGAGCTGGCGCAGATCCCCGGTATCTACTGGATCCGTATTTTATACTGTTATCCGGAGGAGATCACGGATGAACTGATCGATGCTATTGCAGCAGAACCCAAGGTATGTAACTATCTGGATATTCCCATCCAACATGCTTCCGACAATGTGTTGAAACGAATGGGCAGACGTACCGACCAGGCAGAGCTTCGTGCCATCATTGGGAAACTTCGGAAGAAAATCCCCGATATCTGCTTACGTACCACACTGATCAGCGGATTTCCCGGAGAAACCCAGGAGGATTTCGAGGAGCTGTATCGTTTTGTCAACGAGATGGAATTCGACCGTCTGGGTGTATTCCCGTATTCTCAGGAGGAAGATACTCCCGCTGCCACCATGGAAGACCAGGTGCCGCAGGAAGTCAAGGAATTCCGGAGAGATGAACTGATGGAATTACAGCAAGCAATCGCCTTTGACAAGGCGGAGGATATGGTAGGACACATCCTGACCGTAATGATCGAGGGCAAGGTTGCGGACGAAGAGACTTATGTTGCAAGAACCTACAGAGATGCCCCTAATGTGGACGGCTATCTGTTCGTGAATACTTCAGCGAATCTGATGACCGGAGATTTTGTCAAGGTTCTGGTCACCGGTTCCAATGAATATGATCTGATAGGAGAAATATATCATGAGTAAAATGAATCTGCCCAACAAGCTGACTATTTTTCGTGTGATCCTGATCGTACCGTTTATTATCCTGTTACTGGGAGGTCAGGCCGGATGGTTTGGCGAGAACACCTTCGTGACGGATATGATCGCACTGGCTATCTTCATCATTGCCAGCCTCACCGATCTGATCGACGGTAAGATTGCAAGAAAATATAATCTGATCACCGACTTCGGTAAGTTCATGGATCCCCTGGCGGATAAGCTGTTAGTATGTTCCGCTATGATCGCACTGATCGAGATGAACCGTATCCCTTCCTGGGTGGTCATCATCATCATCGCCAGAGAGTTTATCATCAGCGGCTTCCGTCTGATCGCTTCCGACAATGGCGTAGTCATTGCCGCAAGCTACTGGGGCAAGTTCAAGACCACCTTCCAGATGGTCATGATCTGCCTGATGATCGCCAACTTCCCGCAGCTGCAGATCCTTACCAATATCATTATGTGGATCGCATTGATCCTCACCGTGGTATCTTTGATCGATTACCTTGTGAAGAATAAAGATGTCATGAAGAACACGAAATAAATTGAGAGTTTACGAAAGCATAGCCGCGCATAGGCATAGTAAAGACAGCGATGAGCCTTGCGCACAAATCGCTGTCTTTACTTATGCCGTGATGCGGCGAACGCCGCGATATGAAATAAGATTGGCAGCGTTTTTTGCTGGCAATCTTATGAATAGTGTGTCTCATTGCGGAGGGTTTCCAATAAATGTGGAGCGCACTTTGCGACACGTTTATGAATTGGGTGCATGGCCCGTAACACAGCACTGCCGTCGGCCGCTCGGGGAGTTCTGTTTGTATTAAAAACGCCATTTTTGCTAAAAAAAATACAAAAACATGAGATTTTGCCATATAAAAAGCAGTTATTTTCGGTGAGCGTGCAAAATGAAGAAATTCCGTACAAAAATTCCTGATTTAGGAACTTTTTTGTACGGAATTCATTGTTTTTAGGTTTTTTACACCAAACTGGAGAGCTACGAAAGCATAGCCACGCTATTCATAAGATTGTCAGCAAAAATAGAAACCGTGATTTGTGAGCAAGCTCCCAATCACGGTTCTTATTTTGCCTATGCACGGCTATGCTTTCGTAAACTTTCAATCTACCTAATCATTTAAAGCCATCTGTTTTAATTTCGAGAACAGATTCTGTACCGGTTTCACGGACAGGATCAGTAATGTTACTGCTGCTTCAGCGAAGATATAGATTGCATTGTAGGCGAGGGAATAGGGCAGGGGATCCCAGCCTTCCCAGGCATACGCGCCAAAGAAGATCCATCCGGAGATCACGGCGAACACATATCTGCCCAACACAGCGGTGATATATCCCTTCAGCAGTCCGAATTTCGCATTGGAGAAGAGTCCGGACAATCCCAAAGCACCGAAAGCCAAAATGTAATCAACGATCAACTGCATGGGATACAATACATAGGGATCAATGAGAAGCTGTAACACACCGTAAGCTACTCCGGTGGCGATACCTGCACCCAGACCGAACCAGTAACCGGGCAGGCAGATCACCAGCATGGACAGAAGCGTAATGGAACCGCCGGTAGGAAAATGGAACAGCTTGATGTTTGACAGCACGGTTCCAAGAGCGATTGCCATGGCGCAGAATGCCAACTGCTTTACGGTCAGCTTACTGTGAGCCATTTTCTGATCAACATCGTCAGCCCCGGTCTTATTTCTCTGCTTACGGGCAAATACAACAGCCACGGCCAGCAGAGCGATCAGGACAATCACTAACAGAACATTGCCCAGAGCAGTGGGGACATAAGTAGTCTCGCCCCAGTCATTCACAACAACATTGTACAACATAAAAAAATCCTCCTTCGTATGCGCGAGGAGGGACAACATCGTATCCATGCAAAAATTACAGCCTTGAACGGCACTCTTATAATGTACGGTTCTCATACACTGTTATCAGCAGTGTATATGTAGACAATAACTGCATGAAATCTATGCTTCCTTACGCCGGTATTATCCGGTTCAAGTAGTGAGGGTTAGAAGTGATGGCATAGTCTTGCAACACTTCAGTCTCAGCGATGTGCTCCCCTAGCGGAATATAATATTTACCTGTTTACTATAGTGCTTTATTGTGACAGTGTCAAGCTTACAGAAAAGTTTTTAATACCTGCAGCACGCCGTTTTCCCAATAAGGCGCACAGGTTCTCTTTGCGGCAGCGATTACTTCCTCTCTTGCGTTGGATACGGCATAGCTGGTTCCGGCGCTCTCAAGCATTTCTATATCATTCAGATTGTCTCCGAAAGTGCAGGTTTCATCCGGGGCAATGCCAAGATATTCCTGTAAAAACCGAATAGCGGTTCCTTTGTTCACACCTAACGGGTTACAGTCCATCCATTCTTTTCCGGAGGAAGCGATTTTAGCCTTGGTCTGCCAGGTGGGAGTGAAAAGCGGGGCACACATTTCTTCACATGCCGAAGGGTGATATACAGTGAATTTGATCACGTTGTCCACAGGTGCTTTTAACAGGTCCGGTACTTCACGGATATCATATCCGTAAGAATCCGTAAGCCATCGGAACATGCGGCTTCCGGCATCTTCTGCCAGACAATAATCCGGAGTGGCAATAAAATAATCACAGTCCGGTAATTCATTGCGAACCGTTTCACACATTCCATGCCAGACATCTTCGGGCAGAGTGTGGACTTTTAAAATTTTGTGAGGGGTACGGACTACCGTGCCGCCGTCCGTGATATAGAGAAGCTTATCGCAAACGGGAGCGAAAAGCTTTCGTTCACTGATGAATTGCCGGCCGGAGCAGGCGACGAAGATGATTCCTTTTGAAGTCAGTTTTTCAATTACGGTCATATATTCCGGATCGATCATCAGCGTACCGTCTTTTAGAAGCGTACCGTCGATGTCGGTTGCAATTAATTTGATCATAGCTCCTCCTGTTAATGGAAAGATGGAAAGTATGCTATGATTATAGCCTATCTATAAGCGGATTTGCAATGACAACCGCAAGATAAAACAGTTGGAAAATCGGCGAAAATATAGTATCGTAGATAGTAAAGATCAGAAAGCGGTAGAAATCTAAGGAAACAGCAGAAACTTAAGAAAGCGGTAGGAATCTAAGGAAACAGCAGAAACTTAAGAAAGCGGTAGAAACCTAAGGAAACAGTAAGAATCCTGAAGAAGCAGCAGGAACCGGAGATAGAAGGGTTAACGATAGGAATGAAGAAATTAATCATAGGAATTCTGGCACATGTGGATGCCGGCAAGACAACACTGGCAGAGAGCCTTTTATATACCTGCGGAACGATCCGCAAGGCAGGAAGAGTGGATCACGGAGATGCTTTTCTGGACAATGGGGACATGGAGAGGAAGAGAGGCATTACCATCTTCTCCAAACAGGCGAGAATCCGGTGGAAAGATGTGGATATCACTCTGTTAGATACCCCTGGGCATGTGGATTTTTCCGCTGAAATGGAGAGGACACTGCAAGTACTGGACGCAGCCATCCTTGTGATCGACGGCAGTGACGGCGTGCAGGGGGATGTCTACACATTGTGGGGATTATTGAAAAGATATGAGGTTCCGGTATTTTTATTCGTAAATAAAATGGATCAGCCGGGCACCGAGCGGAACAAAATACTGGCCGAACTGCAAAGTAAGCTGGATGGCAATATTGTAACCGTTGAAAATATCATGGCGCAGGATGAATCCGAAGAGGACCGTGAGCAGGAACTGGAACATGTCGCCATGTGCAGTGAAGTACTGATGGAGGAATACCTGGAGACCGGAGCCTTGCAGCCGGAGAGCATAGCATTCACTGTGGCGCAGCGGAAGCTGTTTCCCTGCTTTTTTGGATCCGCATTAAGACAGGAAGGCATAGAAAAGCTGTTGGACGGGCTGTCTTTCTATCTGCCGGAACCGGAATATTCACAGGAGTTTGGAGCCAGAGTCTATAAAATCGGCAGAGATACGTCGGGGAACCGTCTGACGTATCTGAAAGTCACCGGAGGGACGCTTCGGGTCAAAATGATGATCGGTAATGAGAAAAGCGGTGCCGGGGAAGAGATCTGGGAGGAAAAGGCAGATCAGCTGCGCCTGTACAATGGAGGAAGCTATGAGACCGCAGACAGCGTGCCGGCGGGAGAAGTCTGTGCGGTCACAGGACTTACGAAGACATTTGCAGGACAGGGACTGGGCTATGAAAGCGAGAATCTGGCACCGGTGTTGGAACCGGTATTGACCTACAGGCTGAGTTTTCCCCCGGATGTGGATCCCGTGACAGCACTCGGAAAGCTCAGACAGCTGGAAGAAGAGGAGCCGCAGTTACATGTATTATGGCAGGAGGAAAAGCGGGAGATCCATATGCAGGTCATGGGGCAGGTGCAGATGGAGATCCTGAAAAATATCCTGTGGGAGCGTTTCGGACTGGAAGCGGAATTCGATGCGGGAAGCATTGTCTATAAGGAGACGCTGGCGGAACCGGTGGAAGGCATCGGACATTTTGAACCCCTGCGACATTATGCAGAAGTACACCTGCTGCTGGAACCGGGTGAGCGGGGCAGCGGCTTGCAATTTGCTTCTCTGTGCAGTGAGGATATGCTGGATCGGAACTGGCAGAGACTGATCCTGACTCATTTGGAGGAAAAAAGGCATGTGGGAGTGCTCACCGGATCGGAGATCACAGATCTTCGGATACTGTTGATCGCCGGGAAGGCACATACTAAGCATACGGAAGGCGGGGATTTCCGGCAGGCGACTTATCGCGCCATCCGGCAGGGACTGCGCAGTGGAAAAAGTATTCTGCTTGAGCCGTGGTTTTCCTATCGACTGGAAGTGCCGACAGAAAATCTCGGCAGGGCAATGTCAGATATCACCAGAATGAACGGACGATTCGATCCGCCTGTGACCGAAGAAAACAACAGTGTACTGATGGGCAGTGTGCCGGTGGCAACCATGCGGGATTACGCCAGAGAAGTAGCTTCCTATACCAAAGGACACGGCAGACTGTCCTGCAGCCTGCAGGGGTACGAACCCTGCCATAATACGGAAGAGGTGATGGCACAGACGGATTACGATCCGGAGGCGGATACCGCCAATCCTACCGGTTCCGTATTCTGTGCCCACGGGGCCGGTTTCCAGGTGCCATGGGATCAGGTGTCGGAATATGCCCATGTGGAGAGCGGCTGGGTACCGGATTCGGAGGAAAATGCAGAGTCGGGGGATGACGCCTTACAGGGAATGCCGGCAGTGAACAGACGGCAGGGAGCTGTACGTCAGACGGGTGGCGGCGCAGAGCGTATCATATCCCAGGAGGAGATCGAAGAGATCTTCCGCAGGACCTATGGAAAAGGGGCAGAAGATCCGCATAGATTCCGCAGATATCATACATCCTCCGGCAGTCGCAACAACTATACGGAAGGTCCGGCAGACAGTATACGGACACCGAAGACCAAAGCAGGCCCTCAGGAAAAACCAGAAGAATATCTGCTGGTGGACGGCTATAATATTATTTTCGCATGGCCGGAGCTGCGGGAGCTGGCACAGATCAATTTAGACAGCGCCAGGGACAAACTGATGGATATATTGTGCAACTATCAGGGATATCAGGGATGCCGGCTGATTTTGGTCTATGATGCCTATAAGGTGAAAGGAAATCCGGGATCTGTGATGAAATATCATAACATAGAAGTGGTCTATACGAAGGAAGCGGAGACTGCAGACCAGTATATTGAGCGCACCACACATGAGCTGGGAGCAAAACCGCAGAAATACCGCGTGACGGTAGCTACCTCAGATGCCCTGGAGCAGATGATCATCTGGGGCAACGGTGCAGTCAGAATGTCTGCCCTGGGGTTAAAAGCAGCTGTGGAATCCGCCGGATCAGAATATTTTAACAGCTGAATTATAACCGCTTCGCAGTGATATTTGGATTGAGGTGGTTTTATAGTACTTGAAAAAAGGTAATCTATATCTGTCGGATGGAGCGGATGATGAAAGCTCCGGTAAAAATCCGGATAAAAGAACAGAGAGGTATAGATTATGAGAAGAAAAGCCATTTCCAATATTATGTTTTATGTTACTACAGTATTATTGATCCTGACCATTGTATTCTGCATCGGAAGCACGGTGAAAAGCGAAAGCAGCAATGAAACACAGCGTATTGAGAATCAGGTGAAGGAACAGCAGCTGCTTACAAAGGTGAAGCAATATCTCAATGAGAATGGCTGCTGCAACAGTGGTGTGACACTGACTTATGTGATGGATGAAAGCGGAGCATGTGATTATACCTTTACGATCCACCATAAGAGGATCAATGACATGAGTGAAGAGGAACGTGAAGCTTTCAGCGCAGAGCTTATGCAGGCATGCAATGCTTCTGGCAGCTACAGCATCTCTTATGAATATCTTCTGACAGATTTTTAAGGGAGGCATGACATTTTTCAGAATAGGGGTTATACTGTTACCATATGCCGCAGCAGAGGCAATGGGAAAGGAGAAGGACAGATGACATTTATTCCCAAACCACATGAGATATATAAGCATTTTAAAGGGAATCTGTACCAGATCGTTACGATAGCACAGCATTCGGAGACTGGAGAGCAGCTGGTGATCTATCAGGCAATGTACGGAGATTTCAAGACCTATGCGAGACCGCTTGCGATGTTTACGAGTGAAGTGGATAAGGTCAAATACCCTGAGGTACAGCAGAGATTCCGTTTTGAGCTGCAGGGTGCGGACGCGGACAGACAGACCCGTGAGACTGACGCAGTGAGTGGGGCGCAGGGCGTAGCAGCACAGCCGGAGGCACCGGCAGTGCATATAGAAGTTGCAGAGGAGGAGCCCGCACTGGATCCTTTGGTATTAGAATTCCTGGATGCGGATTCCTATGAGCAGAAGTTAAATATTCTCGCAGGCTTACATCACCGGATCACCGATGAGATGATCACGACCATGGCAATCGCCTGTGATATCGAAGTAAATGACGGTGAGACGGAGGAACGTTATGAAGAACTGAAAAACTGCCTGCTCACCATGGAGAAGTTCGAATGCAATCGCCTGCGGTAGACACTATGGATAAATACAATGAAAATTTAATGGATGTTAAGGAAATCTTTAGGAAAGGTGACCTTCGGGCAATTCCCAAACCACTTTTAAAATGGTATGATAATAATCGTAGGATTCTTCCATGGAGAGAACAGCCCACACCCTATTGCGTATGGGTCTCTGAGATCATGCTACAGCAGACCAGGGTGGAAGCGGTGAAGCCTTATTTTCAGAGATTTATGGATACCCTGCCGGATATCGCGGCATTAGCGGAAGCACCGGAGGAGACTCTATTAAAGCTTTGGGAGGGACTTGGTTATTACAACCGGGTGCGTAATCTGCAGAAAGCAGCAATTCAGATCATGGAAGATTATGCCGGAATTATGCCGGATTCTTATGAAGAATTGCTGAAACTGAAAGGAATCGGAAGCTATACGGCGGGAGCAGTATCTTCCATAGCTTATGGAAAACCGAACCCGGCGGTAGATGGAAATGTGCTTCGTGTGATCGCCCGCATCCGTAAGGATGATCGATGTATCTCAGAGGATAAAGTGAAAAAGGCCGTGGAGAAGGACTTGTGGGAGGTTATACCGAAGGACAGACCCGGGGATTTTAACCAGGCAATGATGGAGATCGGAGCCTGCGTGTGTATTCCAAACGGTGCCCCTCATTGCGAGGCGTGTCCGCTTAGGCAGATCTGTCTGGCATACGAAGATGGAACACAGCAACAGTACCCGAATAAGGCAAAGGCCAAGGAACGGACCATAGAGGAGAAGACGATCCTCATTATCCGGGATGCGGAGCTTGCGGTGCTGCACAAGCGACCGTCTAAGGGACTGCTCGCCGGAATGTATGAATTCCCGTCAATGAAGGGATTCTGTACGGCGGAAGAGGTGAAGGAATATCTGACAGAGAACGGACTGCAGGTACTCAGGATTCAGCCGTTGGAGGATGCAAAGCATATTTTCTCCCACAGAGAATGGCATATGAAGGGATACCTCATCCGGGTCGATGAACTCGCACCGAAGAAGGTGGGACCGGATTCTGCGGACTGGATCTATATTGAACCCCGGGAGACGCAAGACAGATATCCCATTCCTTCTGCATTTGCAGCTTATGCGAAGGGACTGAGCATGCAGCTTGGAATACCTCGAACTATGTTTTAATATGAAGAAAGGACAGCAATCATGAAATTACTTTCCATAGCAATTCCCTGTTATAATTCTGAAAAGTATATGAGAAAATGTATTGACTCCCTGTTAGTCGGAGGGGAGGATGTGGAGATTCTGATCGTTGATGATGGATCTACTAAGGATCGCACTGCGGAGATCGCAGATGAATATGAAGCACAGTTTCCTACGATCGTCCGCGCGATCCACAAGGAGAACGGTGGACACGGTTCTGCAGTGAATACCGGAATTGCCAATGCTACCGGATTATATTTTAAGGTGGTGGACAGTGATGACTGGGTGAAGCAGGATGCCTATTTTAAGATCCTGGACACTCTGCGGGAGCTGGCAGGAGGCGGTCAGGCACTGGACATGCTGATCAGCAACTATGTCTATGAGAAGGAAGGCGAGCGTCGCAAGAAAGTTATTCAGTACCGTCATATTCTGCCGGTAGAGAGGATGTTCACCTGGAAGGACTGCCATCATTTTATCAAGGGACATTACATACTGATGCATTCTGTGATCTTCCGTACGAAGCTACTTCAGGAATGCGGACTGAAGCTTCCGGAGCATACTTTCTATGTGGACAATCTGTATGTGTTTGAACCGTTACCTTATGTGAAAAATATGTATTATCTGGATGTGAATTTCTACAGATATTATATAGGAAGACAGGATCAGTCCGTGAACGAGACGGTCATGATCTCCCGTATCGATCAGCAGATCCGTGTGACAAAGCTGATGATCGATTATCTTGTGGCAAAAAAACAAGAGCTGGTCAAGAACAGACGCCTGTATCAGTATATGCGCAACTATTTAGAGATTATCATGACAGTATCCTCTGTGCTGCTGATCCGTTCCGGCACTCCTGAGCATCTGGAGAAAAAGAAAGAACTGTGGGAGTACCTGAAAGAAAAAGACAAGAGGCTCTACCTATGGATGCGTAACGGCATCATGGGCGGAACCATGAACCTGCCCGGAAGAGGCGGTCGTAAGCTTTCGGTGGAAGGATATAGGATCTGCCAAAAGTTGTTTGGTTTTAACTAATCTAAAAACTAAATTTGTCAGAAAAAAGTCGTTTTTTGCAAAAAAGCCAAAATAGTGCCATGAAAAGGCGTGTTTTTGGCTTTTTTTATGGTAAGTGTCGACTATTGACAAGTAGGGCCTGTCACGGATATAATATTAACGTTTATGAAGTGAATAAAAGTGAATGATATATCATGAGGGGATGTTATTTATGAAGAAAAAAATCATTTCCGTAATTGTAGGTGTGGCCGGACTGGCTGCTGCCTATTTTGTGGTGAGCGGAATCTCTCATATTGTATATAATCGTCCGGTGGACAATGCTGCTACCGAAAGCACGGCAGAGACAACCGAACAGGGCACCGAGGAAGCCAAGGCAGCAATGACCGAGGATGAGATCAACGAAATGCTGGCAGGCATGAAGACAACGGAAACGGCAGAGACCGAGACTGCGACAGAAGAGCAGAGCGAAGTCATCCCTGTGAAGTTCGAAGAGCTTCAGGCTGTGAATCCGGATATCTACGCCTGGATCACTGTACCGGGAACAGTCATCGATTATCCAATCCTGCAGCATGCATCTGACAATACCTACTATCTTATGCATAATATCGACGGTTCCTATGGATATCCCGGTTGTATCTACACCGAGAATATGAACAGTAAGGACTTCACAGACAACAACACCGTAATCTATGGACATAACATGAAGAACGGCTCCATGTTCGCCCAGTTACATAAATTCGAAGATCCGGACTTTTTCAACGAGAACAGAGAAGTACTGATCTATCTGCCGGACGAAGTGCTGCATTATACCATTTTCGCAGCACATATCTATGATGACAGACACCTGTTGTACAGCTTTGATTTTACAGATCCGGAGGTCTATCAGAAATATCTGGATTCCATATTCAGCACCCGCGACATGAGTGCGAATATAGACAAGGATATCACAGTAACAACAGACGATCAGATCATTACATTAGTGACCTGTATCGGCAGCCAGCCGAATAACCGACTCCTGGTGCAGGCCGTGCTGACCGACAGAGAACCGGGTACGGAGACTGCCCAGGCTGCAGCAACGACAGAATAGATCAACAGAGTATTTTATGTGTGGGAGACAGACTATGAAGAAGGAAGATAGCAGAGACAGCCTCATAGATATTCCGCTTGAAGATGACCGGGACGAATCCCAGCTGACCGGAAGAAAAGCCGCTGAGTACAACAGACAGCATGTTGTCCGGCATAGAAAACGTGTCCGCACGAAGATATTATGCGCACTGGGGATTTTGCTGGCACTGCTTGCAATCCTCGCGGTGATCGCAGTGATCCTCGTTAACGTGTGGAGATCCACCGGCCGTGCAAGCCTGCTTCATCATGCACAGGGCAACAGCACCGATGCAGCACAGGCGATGCAGGAAGCGGCAAATGAGAAAAATTCCGAAGCCTCCGAAGCACAGGAAGCGGAAGAATCCTATGAATTGCAGGAAGGTCAGATCCGTTACAACGGTAAGACTTACCAATATAAAGATAATCTTATGAATATCCTCTGTCTGGGAATCGATAGCCGTGACGGCATCGCGAAGGAGAAGACACCCGGTAAGGCGGGACAGGCGGACTGCGTGATCCTGGCAGTGCTGGATGATGAGGCGAAGACCATTCAACTCATCAACATCTCCAGAGATTCCATGGTGCCGGTACATGTATATGCTACCGACGGAAGCTTCGTGGAGGACAGGACCGAACAGCTGGCTCTGCAGTATGCCTATGGCAATGGCAGAGACTGGAGCTGCCAGCTCATGGAGCAGGCGGTATCTGAGCTGTTCTATGGATTGCCGATCCATGGCTACTGTGCACTGTCCATGAACAGCATTGCAGATCTGAATGATACGGTAGGCGGTGTGACTGTGACCGTGCCGGAGGATCTGGCAGTGATGCAGCCGAAGCTGTTCACTGCAGGCGATACGGTGACCCTGAAGGGCGAACTGGCATACCATTTTGTCCATGACCGTGACTTTAAGTCTACAGATATTGCTTCCAATAATAAGCGCATTGCCAGACAGAAAGCTTATGCGGTTGCTTTCGTCAACCAATTAAAGCAGGGCATGAAGGAAGATATGACTCTTCCCGTGAAGCTGTACCAGACCGCGGAGAAGCAGATGGTGACCAGTATCGGCCTGGATCAGGCAGTATATCTGTGCACGGAATATATGAACAGCTCCTTTGATACCGACAATATCTACACTATCGCCGGTGAAGTCACCAAGGGAGAGGAATATGCGGAGTTTAACGTAGATGACGATGCTCTGTATCAACTGATCCTCGATGTGTTCTATGAGGAAGTAAACTAATATTAATCACGGTATAACCGGTTGGAAACAGCCGTTTATATATAGAAACCATTCTATACTCTACGAAAGGAGATAAATGTCCAATGAAAAAAGTATATGCTTTGTTATTAGTTGCAGTTATGACCGTAGCTATGGCAGTTCCTACCTTTGCAGCAAACAGCCCTGAGGCTGATCCTGTTGTAAAGACCGCTGCCGGTGTTGATGTCGTAGCAGCAGCAAAGGAAGTTAAGACTTCCGTAGCAGCAGCTTCTGTAGCAGTTCCTTCTGAGCAGCTTGCTAAGCAGGTTGTATCCGTAACCTCTACAGAATCCGTGCTGAAAGACTTAAACGTTCCTACCAGCGCTAAACTGGTAGCAGCAGTTGATGTATCCTACAGCGGAGAGATCCCTGCAGGCGGCGTACAGGTTCCTTTCAAGGTTCCCAGCGCTAAGAAGGGTGATATGGTATATGTTCTTCACAGACAGCCCAACGCACCTTACACCTGGGAAGTAGTTGGTTCCGGCGTTCTCGGTGATGACCTCACCGTAACCGGTACTTTCACCAGCTTCTCTCCCGTTGCATTCATGGTAGTTGATGCAGCTGATGTTGCAGCAACCGCAGTGAAGGCTCCCAAGACCGGCGAGTTCTAAGATATTCTTACGAACTTAATTTCATAAGGCCTTATGAAGTATTGGTCATAAATGAAATAAGAATGAAATTGAAGTAAAAAGGTAGAGTGGTTTCTATGAGACCGGTGTGGCGCTCCGGCGCCATGCCGGGATCAAAAAAAGGAGAAATATCGCATGGAATATATTGATATGCATTCCCACATACTGCCGGGTCTGGATGATGGTTCGAAAAACATGGAAATGACACTTGCCATGCTGCGGGTAGCCGTAGAAGAAGGCATCGGCACGATCTATACCACCCCACATTGTATGCCGGGGAAGGGACATCCGACGCTTGCAAAGGTGGAGGAACGGATCCGCCTGGTACAGGAGGCGGCCGAGGCAGAAGGAATTCAGATCACCTTAAAAAAAGGCACAGAGTATTACTACATAGAAGAAATGTCAGAATGGATGGAAGAGGGGAAGATCATCACCTTGGGAGATTCCCATTGTGTATTGGTAGAATTCGAACCCTATGCGGAGGAAAAATACATCCGCAATGCAGTCAGAGAGATCCTGGGCTTCGGTTATCAGCCGGTGATCGCCCATGTGGAGAGATACCGGAATCTGATGGAGCGGAAATTCGCCGCCATCCAGTGGATGAGGGAGATTGGGGCACTGATCCAGGTGAACTGTGCTTCCGTGACCGGAGATAACGGTTTTACTACAAAACAGAACGTGAAGAGCCTGCTGAAAAACGGCCTGGTGGATTTCGTGTCCACAGATGCACACAGACCGGAGGGCAGGGCTCCTTATATAGAGAAATGTGCGGAGCTCCTCCGCAGAAAATACGGAGATATCTATGCCGCGGAGCTCACGGGTGGCAATGCCCGGAGGTTCCTGACGCACAACTAATGAACTCATTTATGTATAACGAGAGGAAAAAATACCATGCAGACTTCTTATCAGGAAGATGAAATTGAAATCGATTTACAGGATCTGTTCGGTCTGCTCCTGCACAAAGCCTGGATCATTATTCTCGCAGCCATCGTGACAGGCGCCATAGGATTCGCGGTAAGCTTTTTTCTGATCACACCGCAGTATGAATCCACCACCAGCATCTATATCTCTACCAGCAAAGGGAATGAGAACAGCATGACCTACAGCGATGCGCAGCTGGCCAGCCAGTTGACCAAGGACTATGAGGAATTGATCCTGGGACGCACTGTGCTGGAAAAAGTGATTGCACAGTATCAGCTGAATGAAAGCTACGAGAGTCTGAAAAAGAGAGTGTCCGTAGAAAATACTTCCAATACCCGTATCATCAGCATCACGGTAAAGGATCCGAATCCTGCCAATGCACAGATCATAGCCAATAGCATCCGTGATGTGGCAGCGGTACATATCAAGGATGTGACGGATGTGGAGGCTGTCAATGTAGCGGATGAGGCAAACCTGCCGGAAAACCCCTGTGAGCCTTCTATCCCGAAGTGGACACTGATCGCAGCAATACTCGGCGTGATCCTGTCAGCCGGTATTATCATAGTACAGTATCTTCTGGATGATACGATCAAATCTTCCGAGGACATTGAGAAATATCTGGAGTTGTCTACCCTGGGACTGATCCCTAATTTTGATACCGTGGAGAAGAAAAAGAAATCCCACAGATCAAAGGAGGAAGAGGAAAACTATGAGCCCCGGATGGAAGCGGACGAGGCTATCGAAGTCGTAGATATAGAAAAGGAGCAGGAAGATGCAGAGCATTGAATTAAAAATGGAAAAACAGGATTTCCGTACCAAAGAAGCATTTAAAACGCTCCGTACGAACATCGAATTCTCCGGAGAAAATATCAGGGTCATCTGTGTGACAAGCTGTACACCGAACGAAGGTAAGAGCAGCGTATCCTATGAGCTTGCAAAATCCTTTGCACAGAATGGAAAGAAAACAATCCTCATTGATGCCGATCTGCGCAAGAGTGTCATGAGGGGCAGACATAAAAAGGGTAAAGTTCGCTTTGGACTGACCAACTACTTAGTCGGAAAAGTAGATCTCGATACGGCAATCTGTGAGACGGATATTCCGAACTTCCATCTCCTCTTCGCCGGACCGGTACCGCCCAACCCCAGTGAGCTGCTGGGCAATTCCCGATTCGAGAAAATGGTAGAGGCATGCCGTATGAAGTATGACATGGTCATCATCGATACACCGCCGCTCGGAAGCGTTATCGATACTGCGGTCGTCTCCAAATTCTGTGACGGCGCGGTGATCATCCTCGCCTGCGGTGAGATCAGCTACCGCTTCGCCAAAAGGGTCAAGGACCAGTTGGCAATGACCGGCTGCAAGATCCTCGGCTGCGTGTTAAATAAGGTAGAGATGAGCGGCAAGGGGTACTACGGCAAATATTATGGCAAGTACTACGGGAAGTACTACGGCAAATATTACGGTAACTACGGAACGGAAGAGTAGACGAAGATAAAACAGGAGGGGAAGCCTACTTCGTTGATCCGTTGTAACAGGAGTAGTATTAAGGGTAGACAACATGGAGGAAACTAGAAACTAAAAAACAAAAAAATAATTGTGATAAACCGAAAAAATTCGGGGGGGGGGGTAGAAACATGTACAAAAAAAAGTACAGTGGCTGGCTGAAACATGCAGACTTTCTGATACTGGATATCATTGTTCTCCAGCTCTCCTTTTATATTGCATATTGCATCCGTCATGGGATCGGTAATATGTATGCGAATCAGCTATATGCCGGTATGGCAATCGTATTATTGCTGGTAGATATCGTCATTGGTATCGTTTTTGAAAATTTACATAACGTCATGAAGCGTGGTTACTGGATCGAGGCCATCCAGACATCCAAGCAGGTGTTGGAGGTATTCGCACTGTTCGCCATCTATCTGATCACCGTGCAGAGCGCAGAGCAGTTCTCACGTACTGTACTATATCTGACCATGGTATTCTACTGGATCCTGAGCTATGTGGGAAGAACCCTCTGGAAGACATACCTGAAGCATCATAACAGGTATGCAGCAAAACGTTCTCTGATCATTGTGACCAAAGCAGACCGTCTGGGTACTCTGACAGAGCAGCTACAGGGAGAGACTTATGCTGCTTACCAGATCCTGGGCATCACAGTCGTAGATGCGGATATGATGGGACAGCAGATCGGAAACTATACGGTGATAGCGAACGCTGATAGTATCATTGAATATACCCGTACCGGCTGGGTGGACGAGATCTATATCGACCTGGAACCGGGAGATGCATCCGCTGAACCGTTGGTCAGACAATTCCTGGAAATGGGTACTGTAACGCACGTGCGGGTCCCCGATGTCTTGACAGAATCCGGACGAAAGATCATCATGGAGAAGATGGGAGACATGCCGGTAATAACGGCTACGATGAATTATGCTTCTCCCAGACAATTGTTCATGAAGCGATGCCTGGATATCACAGGAGGTCTGGTCGGATGTATCCTGACCGGTATCCTCTGCATTTTCCTGGCACCGGCCATCTATATCCAGTCTCCGGGACCGATTTTTTTCTCCCAGATCAGGGTGGGCAAGAATGGCAAACAGTTCCGCCTCTATAAATTCCGCAGCATGTATATGGATGCGGAGGAACGTAAGGCAGAGCTCATGAAACAGAATAAAATGTCTGATGGTAAGATGTTCAAGATGGATAACGATCCCCGTATCATCGGCAGCAAGATCCTGCCGGACGGTACCTATAAAAAGGGAATCGGCAACTTCATCCGAGACTGGAGTATTGACGAGTTCCCGCAGTTCTTCAATGTGCTCAAAGGTGATATCTCCCTCGTAGGCACCAGACCTCCCCTCGTCTCCGAGGTAGAACAGTACGAGCTCAGACACTGTACCAGACTCGCCATGAAACCGGGAATCACCGGAATGTGGCAGATCAGCGGACGGAGCAGCATCACCGATTTCGACGAAGTCGTGAAGCTGGACCGGGAATACATCGAGAACTGGAACTTTGGAAAGGATCTGAGGATACTGTGGAAGACCGTAGGAGCGGTGCTGAAGAAGGACGGAGCAGTGTAAGATTCCCCACCGGTCTCTTAATGAGTGGTTCCATAGCAGATAAAGCTTTGATAGACAAGATATGTTTTCTACGTTTTCGCTCAGTGGGTGAAGCCGGGAGAGGCAGACAGAGAACCTGTGTAATAGGTACTGATAATTTATCACAGACCTGTCATCGTGCAGATATGATGCCGCTGTACCCATAAAAGTGGACACATATTTAGGACTGTACCCCAAATTGCAGACATCGGGATGTGTGATAGGGGCGCGGATGATAGCTGCGGTCAGACTGGTCTAGACGAAATTTATGAGTTATGCAGCTGTGGCTATCCACGGCGTGGAGATATAAAGAGCAGAATAAAAGAAGAAGTAAAGTATAAAAGAGATCTGAGTACGAAAGAACTGAGGATGGAATTATGCAGCACGTTTTCCTGGTAGGTGATGGAGGAATAATAGGGACAAGTTTTGAAGAACAAGTCTATGAGTTTTGACAATGAGAATTGCAATATAACAGGAGTATACATTGGAGGAAATGCCTCATGGCTGAAGAAAAGAAGAAAATATTATTTGTCGTTGAAGCCATGGGCGGCGTTTTTACATACATTGTGGATTTGGCAAATGAGCTGGTAAACAAGTTTGATATGTACATAGCCTATGGGATTAGAAAACAGACACCGGTAGACTATAAAAATTATTTCGATAAGAGAGTTCACCTGATAAAAGTGAACAGCTTTGAGCGTTCTATCAATCCAATGAAGGACTTGAGAGTTTTTTTTGAAGTCCATTGCATAGCAGACGAGATTAAACCCGACATAATACATTTGCATTCATCCAAAGCAGGTGCGATTGGTCGTGTCGCATTTGATAAATACAAGGTGAATGGGGAAAATGTACCCGTATTTTATACCCCACATGGTTATAGCTTCCTAATGAAGAATCATGGTCCTGTGAAAAGGACTGTGTATAGGCTGATAGAGAAAGCCTGTGGAAAGCTGAATTGCACAACAATAAGTTGTAGTGCAGGTGAGCATCAGGAATCTCTGAAGTTAAATAAAAGAGCTGTCTTTGTGGACAACGGGATCAATGTCGAGAAGTTGGAACAGGTACTTGGAAGAATTCAAATAGAAGAACATCCTCTAACGGTGTTCACATTGGGACGCATCTGCTACCAAAAGAACCCCAAGATGTTTAATGAAGTCGCTCAAGCTCTGCCGGAAGTAAGATTCCTTTGGATCGGTGATGGAGAATTGCGGGATGAATTGAGAAGTAAGAATATCGAAATCACGGGATGGGCAGACAGGAAAAAGGCATTAACCAAAGCTCTGTCGGCAGATATATTTGTCTTAACGTCTCTCTGGGAGGGGTTGCCGATAAGTCTGCTTGAAGCTATGTATATGAAAAAGCTGTGTGTTGTTTCTGATGTCATCGGAAACAGAGACGTGATTCAGAACGGGGTAAATGGCTTTGTTTGTCGAAATTCGAGTGACTTTGTATCCGCGATTCGCAGAGCAAAAGATGAAAATAATAAGCATTTAGTAGAGACCGCATATGATAATATTCTTCATCATTATAATACAAAAACAATGGCGGAAGATTTATGTGGGGGTATTGAACTCCTAATTGTATTTGTAACTGTCAAAGGAGAATACGCTGATTGTGCAGCTACCGGAAGGATGGTGGCGGCATGAGTTACAGCAAAATTACGAATATTGATAACTGTCAGCCGAAGAAGTGGATGACAGATGAGGCGCATGTTGTTTATGCATCAGATGATCGTTTTGCAGAAATTCTCGGTGTTTCGATGGTTTCTCTGTTCGAAAACAGTAGTGACATAGAGATTGTTGTTTATATTCTTGATTCGGGCATCACGGCAACAAATAAAGAAAGAATAAAAGCTGTGTGTAAGACCTATAAAAGACCAGAACCGATTTGGATTGAGGCAAAAAACATCAGCGAGGAACTATCCATCAATGTGGCCACGGACAGAGGATCGCTTAGTCAGTACGCCAGATTGTTCATATCTGGAAGTCTCCCTCAAGATTTAAAGAGAGTGCTGTATTTAGACTGTGATATTCTAATTAATCAATCCGTGAGCGAACTTTGGAGTATGGATCTACATGGCAAGACGATTGGCGCACTCATGGACGCATTCAGCAGAGCATACAGGAAAAATATTGATCTGAAACCAGAGGATATTATGTTCAATTCTGGCGTTATGCTGGTTGATTTGGATAAATGGAGAAAGGACGATATAGAAGGCAAGTTGCTTTCATTTATCAAAAGCAAAAACGGACGAATCCAACAGGGTGACCAAGGGGCGCTGAATGCAGTTCTCTCGAAAGAAACATACTGCTTTGAACCAAAAATGAATGCTGTCACTATTTACTTCGACTTTACTTATGATGAGATGATGACATATCGGAAACCGCCCGAATTCTATACAAGAGAACAAATCGAAGAGGCGGTCAGTAATCCTGTGATCATTCATTTTACCACTAGCTTTTTGAGTCATAGACCTTGGGTAGAAGGATGCCAGCATAAGTATGTTGATGAGTGGATTAAGTACAAGAAAAAGAGTCCGTGGGCAGAAGAAAAAGAATGGAAATATAGAAATTCCAAAGGATTAAAGGGCGTGTATATTGCATTGATAAAGAGAGTGCCAAGAAAAGCCATGATATATATATCTGGATTGCTGCAAGCATACGGAAGACCCTTTGTAATGAGGTTTAGATGATTGTGAGGAAGAGGAAACATGGATAAAAAAGCTGGGATAGTTTCATGCTACTTCCAGCATAACTATGGGAGTATGCTGCAAGCGCTTGCCACACAGATGGCGTTGGATAAAATGAATATAGCAAATGAAACGATAGATATTTCCGGCTTTAAACATGAAATCAAAAAAGCCAAAATTAAGTATTTTGTCAAGGCAAGTCTTACATCAGATATACTGTTATCTAAGGTGGGAATGGCAAGAAATGTTGTCAAAAAAAGACTGTCGAAAAATGAGTATGCTGCTCAGTCGAAAATTCGTGCAGCGAAATTTGATTCCTTCTCAAAAGAACAGTTTAGGCTGTCAGAACGCTTTACTTCAAAAGCTGATTTAGGGCAGAAGTGTTCGGACAAATATTCTGTCGTTTTAGTGGGGAGCGACCAACTCTGGCTACCGGGCAATATTGCAGCAGATTACTACACTCTAAGTTTCGTGCCGGAGACATTGAATACCGTTGCATATTCCACCAGCTTTGGGCAATCCGAATTGCCCAGGGATTCTGCACGTAAAGCAAGTGTCTTTCTCAAAAAAATAAGACACATTGGGGTCAGGGAAGAATCAGGACAGAAATTAGTGAAAGAGCTTTCAGGCAGAGATGTGCCGTTGGTCTGCGATCCGACATTACTATTCACAGGGGAAGAATGGATGCAGATACAACGAGAAGAGCCTCTGGTAGATGGAAAATATATTTTTTGCTACTTCTTGGGAAACAATCCGCCGCATCGTGAATTCGCCAAAAGACTAAGGGATGGGACTGGCTGCAAAATCATTGCGTTGACACACCTGGATGAGTTTGTAGAGAGCGATGAGAACTACGCCGATGAGACTCCATACGATATTGATCCAGCGGATTTCCTGAATTTAATCCGCAATGCAGAATATGTTTGCACAGACTCGTTTCACTGTTCAGTGTTCTCTATCCTGTATAAGCGTAATTTCTTCACATTTCGTCGATATGCAAGGAAAACTAGACAATCAACCAACAGCCGATTAGATACACTTTTTCATATGGTAGGTATCAGTGGACGCATGATGACTGGAGATGAGAAGATAGAGGATTGCATTAACATTAAGACGGATTTTGAAACTGTGCATCGAAAATTAGAGGACATCAGGAAAAAATCCTATGGCTATTTGGGAGCCGCATTGATAGACGAGGGGAGTACAGATCTGTGATTGATATTGCATTAGATAAGGGATTTGCAAAAAAACAAAATTGTTGTGGCTGTACTGCCTGTGTTGCCGTGTGCCCAAAAGGCTGCATTACAATGTGTGAGGATCACGAAGGGTTTCTTTATCCTGTAGTTGATAAAAAAAACTGTATAGACTGTACTGCTTGTGAGAAAGTGTGCCCTATTTTGAACACAAGCCAAGAATTGCCGTTTAAACAAACGGGGTATATCGTGCAGAATAGGGTTGAAACGGTTCTACGTGAAAGCACCGCTGGCGGCGCGTTTACTGCGATTGCAAAATATATAATTAGCAAAGGTGGCATGGTGTTTGGCGTTGAGCTTTCTAAGGAGCTTGCAGCTCGTCATATTTTTGTAGAAAATGAGTCAGAACTTTATAAGTTCCGTAACAGCAAATATGTTCAAAGTATAGTGGGGGGGGTACATTCCAGCAAGTTAAATCCTTCTTGAACCAGGGAAAGACCGTATGTTTCAGCGGTACGCCTTGTCAGATAGAAGGATTGAAGAACTATCTCTCGAAGGATTACGAGAACCTGATCACTGTGGATGTTGTGTGCAGAGCAGTTCCTTCGCCATTGGTGTTTCGTAAGTATGTGGAATATCAGGAGAAGGTTCTTGGGGGCAAGATTCAGACAGTGCGTTTCCGCGACAAACAATACGGATATAAATATTCAACATTGAATGTCGTAACAGACAGAAATCATGGGAACTACCATAGAGGCGTTGAATCTGATCCGTGGCTTCGTGCATTTTTTTCAAATATATGTGATCGCCCATCGTGCCATAGCTGTCGATTTAGAAAGCAGTACCGCAGAAGTGACTTTACCATATGGGACTGCTTTCATGTTGGACGATTCTCAAAGGAACTGGACAACGACAAGGGTGCAACAAGGATTTTGATTCATACAGATAAAGGCCGAAGGATTTTTGAGGAAATCAAGGCGGATTTTATGTGTGTGGATGTTGCTTCTGACGAGCTTGTTGCAGGTGCGAGGGAAATGAAGGAGTCTGTCCAGCCCCATGAAAAAAGAACAAAGTTCTTTGAGGATGCTGCTCAAATGGATGGTGTGCATTTATTTGAAAAATACTTCCCTGAGACATTTCAGGTGAAGGTGAAGCGTTTTGTCCGTATGGCCTGCTATAAGCTAGGTATATATGCGGTGGCAAAGAGAGCATATGTGCGAATTACGAGAAAATACTGATGCCTTTATACTTTGATTTCCTTTTCTGTCATAGTTGTGACGGAAAGGAAATCGAATGATCCATATTGAAGAAAAAAAGAAATGTTGCGGATGTACAGCCTGTGCATCCATTTGTCCTAGACACTGTATAGAAATGAAGCCTGATGAAGAAGGCTTTCAATATCCTGTTGTGGATGTCGAGAGATGTGTTGAATGCGGTATTTGCGAGAATGTTTGCCCGATGGCAAAAACGGAACCGGAAGTTCCGTTTCCTCAAAAAGCTTATTTGCTACAACACAAAGATGAAAGTGTGAGATTGGACAGTTCGGCAGGTGGTGCATTTACAGCAATTGCATCCTATGTAATAGAACGAGGTGGAGTGGTATTCGGAGCCGCATACGATAAGAACTTTCAAGTAGAGCACACATATGTCGAGAGAATAGAGGAGTTATGGAAGTTCCGAAATAGCAAATACGTTCAAAGCAATATGGGCGAATGCTTTCGATTAGCAAGAGACTTTCTGAAAAATAGCAGATGGGTTTGTTTCAGTGGGACACCATGCCAAATAGAAGGCTTGAAATGGTTTCTTGGTAAACCTCATGAAAAGTTGGTACTGGTTGATGTTGTTTGTCATGGGATTCCTTCACCACTAATTTGGAATAAATATCTGGAATACCAAGAGATTAGCAAAATACATCCAGATAACATTAGATTCCGTGACAAGTATTATGGATATAAATATTCCACTATGAGTCTGGTAAAAAATGGGGAAACAATATACCACGCCGGATCGCAGCTTGATCCAATGTTGAGGGCCTTCTTTGCAGATATTTGCGATCGACCATCTTGCTACGAATGCCCATTCAAGAAACGGTATCGCGTCAGTGATATGACGATTTGGGATTGTTTTTCGGTCTATGATTTTGATAAGGCTATGGATGATGATAAGGGTACAACGCGAGTTTTGTGCCATACTGAAAAAGCTGTCGATATTTTAATGGAACTGGAAAAGTGTGTGTGCTTCAAAGAAGTAGAACCAGATAAACTCGTAAGTGGCGTTAAAGAGATGGTCGCATCTGTGAGACAAAATCCGAAAAGGATTCAGTTTTTTGAGGACGCACACAAAATGCAAGGTCCTGAGTTGTTTGCAAAGTATTATCCAATTACATTAGAGGCAAAAATAAAAACGACTGTGCGAAAAGCACTGTTAACAACAGGTGTATATAGTACTGCAAAAAAACTCTTGAACAAAATGCGAGGAAGATGATATGCAAGAAAAAAACAGCATAAAGCAACCGTTGGTAAGCATTGTTGTACCAGTATATAAAGTGCCAGAACAATATTTGAAAAAGTGCATAGAAAGTACTTTGAGACAGACTCTAAAAGAAATAGAAATACTTTTGGTAGACGATGGCTCACCAGATCAGTGTGGAGCAATTTGCGAGTCGTATGCGAGTCAGGATTCTCGCGTTAGGGTTTTGCATAAAGAAAACGGGGGACTTTCTTCGGCACGGAATCATGGAGTTCGTGCCGCTATTGGCAAGTGGATTATGTTTGTAGACGGCGATGACTGGATTGAGCCGAATATGTGTCAGGATATGTACATTACCGGAGAGGAAAAGAATGTGCAACTTGTCATGTGTGGAATTATGAAAGATTATGGTCGGTCTACTACAGAATATAAATTTAATTTAGAAGATAGGAAGGTATATCAAGGAGAAGAATGTAAGTGGCTTCAACAGCAACTTCTTGTATATAATGGAAATATTGCAGTGGCATATTCTAAACTGATTCGTCGGGAGTTGTTGATTAACAACAATATTTTCCACGATGAGGTTTTACGGCAGGGTGCGGAGGGATTAGAGTTCAATCTTCGTTTGTTTGAAAAACTGGAAAGCGCAGTGTTTATCAATAAACCGTATTATCATTACATATATAACGAGAATTCAATCTCCTCTTCGCATGATGAAGCGAATCATGAATTTGTTATAAAATGCTTTGAGAAGATCAAGGAGTTAATTGATACTTCAGAAAATGCAGAAATGCTACGTCCGTGGTTTGATAATCGTCTTTTGTATGTGATTGTAACAACAGCTATTAGTGGGTATTTTAATCCTAAGAATGTGGAACCGTATGTAGAGAAAAGAAGGAAATATGCTGATTATTTGGAAAAGAAAATTATTAAGGAGGCATTGCAGACAAAGAATACTGTCGGAATCGGAAGACAAAGAATGGTTGTACTTTTTTTCATAAAGCATAAAATGTTTTGGATGCTGGATATAATAGGAAGAATCAGGAAGATACAAAAACAAATCAGATGAGTTATCGGAGGAATTGTTATGTATAAAGAAATAGCAATAAATGGAAAATACATGTGTAAAAAAGAATGTCGGGGTGTGCAAAGGTACACAAAAGAGGTACTTCATGCCTTGGATGAACAAGTTGAGCCAGGACTAGTTAAAGTTATAGTTCCACATAAAACGATTTCAATAGATAAGTTTAAAAATATAGAAGTTGTAAAATTTGGAGGTTTTTTAACTTCGAAGTTATGGCAAATTCTGGGTTTTCAATTATATATTTGGACACACAGTGCTTTTTCTATATGTTTATCCGATGGAGTCCCATTTTTTGGTATCGGGATTGCTGCAATTCATGATGTGAGGTTTTTAGAAGATCTAAAAAAGAAAAATACTTTAAAAGCAAGGATTGGGTTGATTTTTAGTAAAATGACATTCCGAAATGCCATAGAGCATGCAAAATCTATTGTCACTGTATCAAATTTTTCTAAAAATCAGATAGAGGATAAATTTAATCTTGATGAAAAGAATAAAGTTTTTGTTGCATATAATTCTTGGCAGCATCTGAGAAGAATTAAAATAGATGAATCAATTTTTGAACGAAATCCCGAAATAGAAAAAGGAGAATATTACTTTTCACTTGGTGGCACGGAAGAAAGCAAGAATATGGTATGGATTTTGCATATGGTTGAAAAGTATCCGGACAGACAATTCTTGATGGCAGGGCCGCGGAACCTGTATTTTCCAACAGAAGGTGTTGATTTGACAAAGTTTAAAAACTTTAAACACCTGGGGTATGTCACAGATTCAGAAATGAAAACATTGATGAAGAATGCTAAGGCGTTTTTATTTCCGTCAAAGTATGAAGGCTTTGGTATCCCTCCAATGGAGGCAATAAGTGTGGGTACACCTGCAATCATATCAAATGCAGCATGTTTGCCAGAAGTATATAAATCGTATGTAGCATATTTTAGCCCAGATGATTACGACGCGGATTTAGATGTCCTTTTAGAAAAAGTACCGGATAATTATGAAGGTGTTTTGGAGTTATATTCATGGGATAAAACAGCAAAATCAATACTGAATGTTGCGAAAAAGTACATTCAATAGTGTGGGTTTAAGGAGACATTATCATATGAAGAGTAACAATACAAAAGTGATTGCGGCGTATCTACCGCAATTTCACGAGATACCTGAAAACAATAAATGGTGGGGCAAAGGATATACCGATTGGGTTGCTGTAAAAAAGGCAGAACCTCAATTTGTAGGACATGATCAGCCGAAAATTCCACTAAATAGTAACTATTATAGTCTGGATGATACTAATACAATCCGTTGGCAAGCTGATATGGCTAGAGAGCATGGAATTTACGGGTTAGGAATTTACCACTATTGGTTTTCCAGCGAACAACAATTATTGACTAAACCAGCCGAAATATTGCGAGACAATAAAGATATTGATATCAACTATTGCTTTATTTGGGATAATAATTCATGGGTCAATAAAACATGGAAGAATATTAAGTTTACAAATGAATGGGCACCATCTTTTTCAAAGGATAACGGAACTGTGCCTGATGATGGAATGCTCGCAGAATTGAAGTACGGCAGTGAAAAAGAGTGGGGAGAACACTATCAGTATTTAAGAACTTTTTTTTCGGACAATAGATATATTAGGCTATCTGGAAAGCCAGTGTTCGGGATTTTTGCTCCAACAAATAATTATGAGGTTGTCAAGAAAATGTGCTCTTATATGAATAAGCTCGCTATTCAAGATGGATATCCGGGAATTTATTTTATCTCTGCGGCAGGATTTAGCAGAAAAAGACTTGATATGGACTTTAGATATGAACCCTTTAATGTCACAAGCCCATTTGATTATATCAAAAGGCATCTGATGAAGAAAAAGAATCTAAAGATTTATAATTACGATAAGGTTTGGAAAAAGATTCTTTTCAACGCATATTTTTTGCGCAGTTCTAAGACTATCTATGGGGGATTTGTTGGTTATGACGACACACCAAGACGCGGCAATAAGGCGAATATTATTGTAGGACAGACGCCTGAAAAATTTAAAAAATATTTTGCTAAATTGTATATTATTTCCAAAAGACAGAATAAACCGTTTATTTATTTAACAGCATGGAACGAGTGGGGCGAAGGAGCATATATGGAGCCGGATAGTAGAAATGGTTATAGATATTTAAATGCGTTAAAGGAGATAATTGATAATTATGGGTCTGAAGAATAAAATCAAACTTGCAGTCCAGAATTATCTGATTGAACGGGATAATCCTCAGTCACAAGTTAAGATTCTAGATTGTTTTAATCCTTCAAGAATTAAAGTTGGGAAATACTCATATGGTAAAATTCATATTGTTTCTTTTAATACTATTTCTAGTATTAGTATAGGAAGCTATTGCTCGATAGCTCAAGATGTTAAATTCGTGATCGATTCGGAGCATAATGTTAGTACGGTATCGACCTATCCTTTTAGAGTAAAATGTTTGCAAAATCAAATGTTTGAAGCTTTTTCAAAAGGCGATATTTTAATAGAAGATGATGTTTGGATAGGCTATGGGGCAACAATTCTTTCAGGCGTAACAATTCATCAGGGGGCTGTCATAGCAGCTGGAGCAGTTGTTGCTAAGGATGTACCAGCGTATTCAATTGTTGGTGGAGTGCCAGCTAAAGTGATCAGATATCGTTTCTCAGCTGATTTGATTGAAAAATTACAGAAAATTGATTTTAGAAAGATTACAAAAGAGTTTGCTAAAGAACATATTAACGAGTTATACGAATCAATAACTGTAGACAGCGATTTGAGTTGGTTGCCGATGAAAAAATAATTGTGTAGAGCCTCGTGTTTAAATAGTCAGAGGGGTATTGCATTATTAGGGATTAGAAGAAGAGGTTATATTATGAAGAGGATAACCAAGAAAAGTAAAATTATTGTACTCAGCGTTATTAGTATGCTGATAATTATATGGGGGTATGCTGGCTATCGATTTATTAAACATGAATTAAGGCAAAATATAGATATCAGCAATTTACAAGCTTCTATCGCAATGTTACGTGCAGAAATTGATTCTTTGACAAATACTATAGAATGGGGAGATGGGTATAATTACTTGGCGATAGGAAACAGCATTACAAAGCATCCTATTGGAAGCTATTGGTGGCAAGAAGATGGTATGGCTGCGAGTAAAGCAGAAAAAGATTATTTTCATCTGGTAGTAGCCTGGTTAGATTTGAGTTATCCAAATGTCAAAGCTTTTGCCTATAATGCTGCTGCATGGGAGATACAGACTAACGACCGTTCCGAAGGTCTTTCAGTATGGGATAGCTACTTAAGTGAAGAATTGGATCTTGTAACCATACAACTATCTGAGAATATGGATGACACAAGTACATTTGAATCTGATTTCAAAGAAATGGTCGAATATGTAATAAAAAATGCCCCAATGCACAAATTATTGTGATTGATGATTTTTGGTCTGAGGAAAAATCTGAATTAAAGAAGAAGATAATTGATGCATTAAATGCTGAAGGGCATACGGTAGAATTTGCTGATTTGAGTAGAATTCGAGGAGTTAACAAATATATGGCAGGGCTCGGTACTAAAGTATATGATGCTGAAGGAAATGCTCACGTTATAGAACATAAAGGTGTGGCAAAGCATCCCGGAGATTTTGGAATGCAACAATATGCTACGTTTATTACAGAACTAATTAACAAATAAAAACGGAGGAAGATAATGTTTATAATTAAATTTCAAGGTGCTCTTGGAAATCAAATGTTCGAATATGCATTCTACAAGAAAATGCAACAGATTTATCCGGATAATATCATCAAAGGATATATAGGTCATATTCCCGATTTTAATGGGTTTGAATTGGAACGTGTTTTTGGGCTGAAAATAGAGCAAGCGACATGGTCACAAGTTGCTCGCCTTGCTAATAATTATCCCCAAGAAGCTCCTCTTTCGGCGCTTTTAAATTACACTTGTAAGTTTCGGCAAATCAAATATGGGTTAAAAAAATCACATATTAAAGAAGATGATAATACTGCATATTACCCGCAGGTGTTTGATTTGAACCCGTTAGAGTCGTACTATTTAGATGGAGTTTGGGCGAATGCAAGATATATCGAGGATATAAGAAACGAATTAATTAATGATTTTATTTTTCTGCATGCGTTAGAAGGTAAGAACCTGGAAATGGCAAATAAAATGGAAAATGAAAATTCGATCTGTATACATGTGAGACGGAATGAATATGTTTCTATGGGACTAACAGTGACAAGTGATAATTATTACAAAAACGCTGTAAATCGCATAAAAGAGCAGGTTTCCAATCCTGTGTTTTATGTTTTTTCAGACGATCATGAGTATTGCAAAAAACTGTTTGCAGATATGATACCATTTACAATTGTCGAGGGTAATACGAAAGAATATAGCTACAGGGATATGCAATTAATGACACATTGCAAGCATAATATTATTGCAAATAGTACATTTTCTTTTTGGGGTGCTTTTTTAGGTCGTAATTCTGATAAAATCGTTATTGCACCAAATGTATCTTGGGGTAATATGAAACATTCTTTTGCTTGCGATAGTTGGACTATTCTTGATGCGAAGTGACTTGTTATGTAGCACTGTAATTATTAGGAGAAAAAGTGATGTTCTTTTTGACAATTGGAATGGTTATATTGTTTGCAATTTCTATGTTAATCACAAAAGGTGATATTTTCAGACCGAGCGTTATAGTTTCTGCAGTAATGCTTGCTGCGTCTATAAGCGCTTGTTATTTGGAGCAAGTGTGGAATTTTACCCTTTTACCTGTAACAGCGTTTTTACTTTCACTATCAGTGGGAGTTATCATTTTTGTTGACTCTTTGTGTTATGCAACAACTCGAGATAGAAGAAGTATTGGAAGTATACATAATAATAGTTTGGGTACAATTGAGGTGAAAAGGGGGATTATTTTTTTAGTAATTGTTTTTGATACAGTTACATTCGTTATGCACTATAAATATCTTATAGATGCTGTTGGAACTGGCAGTATTTTCAGTATGGCAACGACATATCGTATGCTTACTGTGGCAGAAACACTAAAGAGTTCAATGCCTTCTTTGCTTTCTAGATTTATCCGACTTGATCAAAATTTTGCTTATATTTTCCTGTATATTGGAATTAATAATACAATTTTAAAGCGAAAGCTTAAAGGTAATACGGTCAATTTTATTCCGGTTACACTTTATATTGTAGATTCCCTTTTGACAGGAGCAAGAGGTTATCTTATGTATCTCGTGTTTGCTGCGCTTATTTATTCGTATTTTATTATGCAAAGGAAAACAGGGTGGACTTATTCTGTTTCGCATAAATTTATTAAGATTGTATGTGCTGTAGGCGTTGTTGGCGCTATCGTATTTACTTTTATTGGAGGTAGTTTGGGTCGAACACAGAGTGCCTCCCTTCTGCTTTTAATATCGAGATATCTGGGCGGTGGAATAGTATTATTGAATGATTTCCTTTCCGGAAATCTCTCACATAGTAATAGCTTTGGCTCTGCAACCTTTGTTGCTTTGTACAACTTCCTTTCGAGGCGTATAGGCATAGATAATCCATCTTTGGAATATACGCAGTTCGAGTTTAGGTATAGGCAAGGAACAAACTGGGGTAATGTATATACTCCGTTGCGTCGATATTATACGGACTTCGGGTTATGTGGAGTTATGATTTTATCTGCTCTTTTTGCCCTGTTTTTTGGGATATATTATGCAAGACTTAAGAAGAGACAAGGACATAATAATAAAGTGGATTTTTCATTGCTATATTACGGCTATTTTGCAAGAAGCCTTTTTCTATTCTTTTTTGATGACAGGTTGTTTTATGAATTTTGCACACCATCGTTAATAATATATGTTATTGAATGTTATGTTTGTCTAGTTATCGTAGTAAGAGGACAAGCCCCACTTAAATTCAAACGAAATCTTTCTTTGAAAAGGGCGGCTGATTTTTAGATCGTTGAATATGTTAAAATCTAAATCTTATAAGGAGACCAGCTATGAAAAGTCAAGCATAAATTAGCTGGAAATTCTTATTCGTTATCGGTGGTAAAAAAAAGGGTAACCTTAATAAGGCTCCCGTAAGGGTGCTTTTCAAAATCTATCGATATTGGTATACAGACACCTCTTACTCGAGGTTAAATTCTACTTCGTCAGTAAGCATCTTCCAGATGACTCTGACAAGCTTGCCGGCACAATGCCCAAGGGCATTATAGTGGGTCCGGCCTTCCGCCATCTTGGCATCGTAGTAAGCCTTGAAAGTGGCGTTGTTTTTTACAACATTGTGAGCTGCATTAATAAGTGCATATCTGAGTACTTTGGAACCACGCTTAGACATTCTGGTTTTCTTAGCCTGGAAGTTTCCGGACTGGTAAACAGAAGGATCCAGACCTGCATATGCAAGCAGCTTGTTGGAGTTGGAGAAACGATGAATATCACCGATTTCACCAAGTATCATTCCGCCGTTGATGTATCCGATACCCGGAATGGTCATGATGACAGAATCATTGAATTTCATGATATCAGTCATCTCAGCTTCAACTCTTTCTAACTGGCTATCCAGTAACTCGATCTGTGCAATGGTGTGAGTTATCTGAATAGATAGAGCACTGTCGCTAGCACCGACAGACTTCTGTGCGAGAACTCTTAACTGCTGAGCCATTTCTTTATCAAAGTGTCCGTGGGAGTTCACCTTGAGTAAATGAGCCAGATGAGTCATGTGCATAGAAGCTATAGCTTCCGGTGTAGGAGCCTCCTTAAGGAGAGCGTAGACAGATTTTTGATGCAGACCTGATTTGAAGAAGTACTGCAATTCAGGAAATACCTCGTCCACATAAGAAGTCAGCTGAATCTTTAAACGGGTTCGCTGCTTAATGGATTTCTAGCGAAAACGGCCAAGAGCCTTGAGGTCCATCAGATCGAGATCATAGTAGGTAACAAATCTGAGAGAATCCTGCATCATAAGGGTTTTGCAAATGATGTATGTGTCGACTTTGTCAGTCTTCGTTTTGCGTACGTTGTTTTTACGCATAGTAGAAGTCTTGATGGGATTCAACACACACACTTTGTAATTACCGGCAACAAGGTATCGAACAAGGTTGTCGCCGTAGTGTGCCGTCGATTCAAGACCAATGATGAGGCTGTTCTTATCGAATGATTCGAGTTTTGAGATCAGCAGTTGGAAGCCATCATTGTCATTTGTAAATTTGAACGGCTCGATTATGATTTCACCATCAGAAGAAATGGCTGAGGCGAAATGGTTTAGTTTGGCAATATCAATGCCTACATAAATCATGAGGTTGTACCTCCCTTTTTAAAGTCTGATACCGTGATATCCACCAGCGATTATCATCGTAGACTTGATGGAAATAAGTACTCGGATCATTCCGGCAACATCCAGCTATAAACAATTCAGATAAAGGTAGCGGCAATACACTCCTTAGAGTAGTCAGAGCTACAGGGAAATAATCAAAAGTCCACAGTATCTGAATGTATTGAACCACGATATTAAAAGAAAGGAAACGTGTGATAATTAACTTCCTAATTATCATACAAGTATGAAATGAAATATATAGTTTTGGGTGCCGGTCCGGCAGGTTTGACATTTGCAAACAAGTTGAAACAGAAGGGAGAAACCTCTTTCCTTGTCCTAGAAAAAGAAGACACAGCAGGAGGGCTTTGTCGTTCCGTAGATGTGGATGGCTCTCCCTTTGATATTGGCGGTGGTCACTTTTTGGATGTTCGCAGACCACAGATAAACGAGTTTCTGTTCGGGTTTATGCCAGAGGAAGAGTGGGATAAATATGACCGGGACAGCCGTATTGTGGTCAATGGCAATGTGGTCGGTCATCCTATCGAGGCAAACATCTGGCAGATGAAGCTGGAAAATCAGGTCGAATATCTTAAGGCTATTGCTGTGGCGGGATGCAATCTTGGCACGGAGATGCCGACAGAATTCGTAGACTGGATTTACTGGAAGCTGGGAAGTAAGGTCGCCGAGGACTATATGATACCCTACAACCAGAAGATGTTCAGCAAGGAATTGAATCAGCTTGGTACATATTGGTTGGAAAAGTTGCCCAATGTGAGCTTTGAGGAAACGCTGCTGTCTTGTTTGACGAAAAAGGCTTATGGTACTCAGCCAGGGCATGCTCAGTTCTATTATCCGAAGAAATATGGATATGGTGAATTGTGGCTGCGTATGGCAGACTCCATTTGTGACCATATGGAATATAATAAAGCTGTTAGGGGCATTGACTTCACTACGAGGACTGTAACCACGGCAGATGGAGCTAAATATACTGCCGACAAAATTATTACCACAATTCCGTGGATGGAGTTTGCTGAAATCGTGGGTATGCCGGAAGAAATAAAGTCGGGTCTATCTGAACTAAAGTATAGTTCCATTCAGACGGAGTACTTCCCAGAGAATTTGGATACCGAGGCACAGTGGATTTACTATCCTGATCCCAAGCTGTCATATCACCGTATCTTGGTTCGCCATAATTTCTGCCCGAACAGCCGGGGTTATTGGACAGAGACAAATAGTGAGCGACTTGGAATGGAAACACCTAATGATAATTTTAAGTATATGAATCAGTACGCCTATCCACTAAACACGATTCGGAAGCCCGCTATCATGAAGAAGCTGCTGAGTTGGAGTGAGGAGCAGGGTGTATATGGTTTGGGTCGTTGGGGTGAGCACCAACATTATAATTCAGATGTTACTGTGGATTTGGCTATGAAGATGGCAGAAAGATTCATTGCGGCATATTAATTTTTTACAACACGAAGGAAGGGGCAATTTAAAAATGAAACAGAGGTCTTTAAAAATTAATATGTTTCTTAATGCTATCAAAGGTCTTTTGAGTGTAGCATTTCCTTTGATTACCTTTCCGTATGTTTCTCGTATCCTTGGAGTGGATGAGATTGGACGGTATAATTTTGCTAATTCTATAATTAGCTACTTTATACTTGTTGCGGGACTTGGCATTTCGACGTATGCTATTAGAGAAGGCGCTCGTTTTAGGGATGATAAAGATAGATTAGAAAATTTTGCAAGTGCAATGTATTCAATTAACATTGCTTCCACAGTTGTGGCATATGCGCTTTTGATAATTGTCGTGTGTGTGGTTCCTAAATTCCGAAACTATCAAAGCCTTCTTGCAGTTTTTTCTGTTCAAATTATTTTTAACACAATAGGAATAGAATGGATTTATTCAATATATGAGGATTATTTATATATTACATTACGAAGTATAATGTTCCAGTTGATTTCGTTGACACTCTTGTTTGTTTTTGTCAAGACGGAAAACGATGTTAATACTTACGCAGCAATAACAGTTTTTTCTTACGCCTGCTCTAATATATTAAATCGCATACACTCTAAAAAGTATTGTAAAGTTAGAATAACTAAACAAATAAATTGGAAAAAGCATTTAAAGCCGATAATGGCTTTATTTGCTATGGCGGTGACTACTACAATATATGTTAGCTCTGATACAATTATTCTGGGTTTTCTTTGCTCGGACTATGAAGTTGGTATATATTCTGTATCAGTAAAAATATACTCTATTATTAAGAGCGTTGTTGCATCTATTGTGACTGTTTCAATACCGCGGATGTCATCCATATTTGGAAGCGGGGACAAAAAAGGATTTTCAGCTGTCGGAATAGACATTTATAATACATTACTTACCATAATGCTACCAGCTATGGTTGGGATTGTAGTTCTTAGAAAAGAAATCGTTTTAATTGTTTCAGGAATTGCTTATGAGGATGCCGCTTCTTCGCTTGCAATTCTAGTTATAGCGATGTTTTTTTGTCTGGGTGCCTATTTTTGGGGACAAGCGGTTTTGATTCCAGCTCGAAAAGAAAAAGTGGTTCTTGTAGCTACAATTACTAGTGCATCTGTTAACGTGGTATTAAATTTGATTCTGATACCTTTTGGTAAGGAAAACGCTGCAGCATTTACAACATTGCTTGCTGAGGGGACTGCCTTTTTGATATGCCGATATGAGGGGATAAAGTTGTTAGAGCCAAATGGGGTCAAGAATACATTAGGAAAGATTCTAACAGGGTGCGCTGCAATAGTTGGAATGTCGGTCGTCTTTATAGGGTTTAAATCTCATTTTATTTTGTATACGATGCTGAATGTGAGTTGTTCTGCAATCATCTATATAACCATTGAGATTATTCTGAAGAATGAATGCATATCTACAATATGGAGCAAAATATGTAGGAAAGCTTGAATAAAAAACGCATAAGGATGCAGTATTTTTTAAGTTGAGGAAATTTCATAATTCAAACTGGTCCTATTGTGGATAACTTTCCTATTTTCTAACCAAAAGAAGCGTAAAGTTCACCCCTGCCAATTCAATTGCAGCTTTTTCAATTAAGCCAGAGAATTAAGACACCTCCCGTTTGATATTCACAGTTTAAGCTACTTTGGATTTTTCTTTGTTTGCGGCACCTGATAATCGAGATGCTAGAAGAGCGATGCAGGATAAATCCATAAAAACCTTCGCTCTTTCCATTTTAGCAACCCTGATATTATCAAGGTTGTAATTATCCTTCAAATCACCGAATGTGCGCTCTGCGCTGGTTCGTTGATTATAAAGCTTTTCAAAGTAAGCGCCAAATAATCCGGCGGTACCTATAAATTTACCCCAACCCATTTCAGGTTGGAGTATTTTACTACAAATTTATTCTCATATTTTTAGAGTTTGGAGTTTTTCACTCCAGGGTGCCAGCTCTGCAAGCTGTTCATCACTCCAGTTTTCATTCGGCCTTTGTTCCAGAACGTAGCTGAGGTATTGATAAATGTTCAGGTTGTGTGCCTTCGCCATCTCTACCATCGTGTAGGCAATAGCACTGGCTTCTGCACCTTCTACGGAATCGCTAAACAGCTAGTTCTTACGTCCTACTGTGAAAGGCTGGATGGCATTCTCCGAAGCTTATCTTCATATAAGGATAAGCGTCGGAACGAGCCATCCGTGGCTTCTGTATCGGAAAGAAGAACTGGGAAGTCATTGATACCATAAACGGAGCCAAGACATCTGCTGTGATCTACAGTATAGCAGAGACCGCAAAGGCCAATAACCTGAAGCCCTACGAATACTTTGAACATTTGCTGACCGTAATTCCGGAACACATGGAGGACACAGACCGCAGCTTTTTGGAAGAACTGCTCCCCTGGTCACCGGCACTGCCGGAAAACATTCGAAAATAAAATTTACGACAGGCCGCGAAAGCGGCTTAAGATTGTCAAGGTATTGGCTATGGTGCGTTTACATTTTAATCATCTTAAAACAGTAGAATTTCATAGAGAGCTTCTTAATCAAGCTACGTTTTATGCTATTGCAAGAAAAGAAGTAAGCACTTTGAAAGTAAACGAAGAAGCATCCGATGCAAATGCAATATTTTTAGATGCAGAAATGAAAAAAGCAGGTGACCATTTGGATATTTGTATTCCGTACAGAGAAAATGAATATTTATTTTTGGACAGATTCTATGAGATTGATGGAATTTCGAGTGAACAAGGACAATTTGAAGAAATAACAATATACAGCTATGAAAAAGTAGACGACGAATCATCAGTTAAGATAGTGGCTCAGCTTACTTTGGAAGATATATTTTATTTAGCGACGCATAACTTCTTGAAAGCTGGTGATGAACGATGACGCAGAACAAAAACTCTGTACCAATGTTTCAGAACGCCTTTACCAAGTCATCCCGTGATATTTATACTGCATCTTCCTTTGCTCGTTCTTCACTGTTGTATCTGCAGGAAATTGGTACGCTGTCTGCTTTGCAGCCTCATGGTTCTGCCCGTGAGAATCTTGGTTCCTATCTGTTCCTTCTTGTAACAGAAGGTGCGGGTATGTTGGAATATCAGGGGAAATCCTATCAATTACGGGCAGGAGACTGCGCATTTATTGATTGCCGTAAGGGTTACAGGATGTGTTCGTCGGAGCATCAGGATGCATTGGGGAATTATGATGAACTTTGGAGTCTTTCCTGGATTCATTTTAATGGAAATTCCATGCAGACCATTTATGATAAATATACGGAACGTGGCGGGCAGCCGGTGTTTCACTGTATGGCAGATGAGGGCAGTGTAGATCATGCAGGAGAGTACCAAAGTCTGCACCAGTCTTTGTTTGACATTGTATCTTCTGAATCTTATGTAAAGGATATGGAGATTGCAGAGAAACTGGCAATTCTGTTGCGTATGTTGATGGTGGATGCGTGGGATGAGCAGGGTACCGGCACTGCCGGTGCGAAGCGGATGTCAGTGATGGAAATAAAGCAATATATTGAGACACATTTTTCAGAGAAGCTGACACTGGATAGTCTGGCAAAACAGTATTATATCAGCAAGGAATATCTGACCCGGATCTTCCGGGAACAGTATGGCTTTACAGTAAATCAGTACGTGATGCATGTGAGAATTTCTAAGGCAAAGAGTTTGCTGAGATTTTCAGAAGACAGCATAGAAGAGATTGGAGTACAGGTAGGAATTCCGGATGCCAACTATTTTTCCAGGGCATTTCGGAGAGTAGAAGGTATCAGTCCCAGCGAGTACCGTAAGAGATGGTGACCGCTGGGCATCCTACTTATATATAGATAGTGACGATTTATAGATGGAACAATCCACATGTGTGTAAGAAATAATAAAAAGTCAATATTGTGCTAGAAATAATCAATGAGAGGCATTCAACTACGGATGTCTCTCATTTAAACTATAAACAAATGAAAAAAACACAGCATCAATCTGAAAAATGTTTACACGAATTTGTGCTACAAATGAGCAATTAAACAAGAGGAGATTATACACATGAAAAAAGCGTTGATTACTGGTATCACTGGTCAGGATGGTTCTTACCTTGCAGAGTTTCTGTTAGAGAAGGAATATGATGTACATGGTATCACCAGACGTGCTTCTATTTCCAATACCGCACGTATTGACCATATTATGGACAAGATTACATTACACGAGGGAGATCTGACAGATTCTTCTTCCCTGATTCGTATCATTGGTCTGGTTCAGCCGGATGAGATTTACAACCTGGCTGCACAGTCTCATGTACAGGTATCCTTCAATGTACCTGAGTATTCCGGAGATGTAGATGCGCTTGGTGTATTAAGAGTACTGGAAGCAGTTCGTATTCTTGGTCTTACAAAGAAGACTAAGGTTTACCAGGCTTCTACTTCCGAGCTTTACGGAAAGGTAGAGGAGGTTCCACAGCGTGAGACCACTCCTTTCCACCCATACAGCCCATACGCAGTTGCTAAGCAGTACGGATTCTGGATTACCAAAGAGTACCGTGAAGCTTATGGCATGTTTGCTGTAAGTGGCATCCTCTTTAATCATGAGTCTGAGCGTCGTGGTGAGAACTTCGTTACACGTAAGATTACTCTGGCAGCAGGACGTATTGCAGAAGGTCTGCAGGATCATCTGGAGCTTGGAAATATGGATTCCCTTCGTGACTGGGGTTATGCAAAAGATTATGTAGAGTGTATGTGGATGATTCTTCAGCATGATACACCGGAAGATTTTGTTATCGCGACAGGTGAACAGCACACTGTACGTGATTTCACTGAGAAGGCATTTGCAGCAAACGGAATTACCGTTCGTTGGGAAGGCACCGGTATTGATGAGAAGGGATATGATGCGGAAACAGGCAAGATGCTTGTTTGTGTGAATGAAGCTTGGTTCCGGCCTACAGACGTTGATAACCTTTGGGGAGATCCGACAAAGGCTAAGACGGTTCTTGGATGGAATCCGCAGAAGACTTCTTACGCAGAGCTGGTTGAAATTATGGCAAAACATGACCGTGAGCTTGCAAAGCGCGAGAAAGCTATGAAGAACGCATAATGAAAACAAAGCAGATTCTGTCTTTGACTGAAGGAGAGAGAAAACAATGATGGAAAAAAACGCAAAAATCTATGTAGCAGGTCACAGAGGAATGGTAGGTTCTGCCATTGTGCGTGAACTTGAGCGACAGGGATATACAAATATTATTACAAGAACACATAAAGAGCTGGATTTAACCCGTCAGGATGCGGTGGAAGCATTTTTTGCAGAGGAGAAACCGGAATATGTATTCCTGGCAGCTGCAAAGGTTGGTGGAATCATCGCAAACCAGAATGCGCTTGCTGACTTTATGTATGACAACATGATTCTGGAAATGAACGTGATCCATTCTGCATGGAAGAATGGCTGTAAGAAGTTGGAGTTTTTAGGTTCTTCCTGTATTTATCCACGTATGGCGCCACAGCCTATGAAGGAGAGCTGTCTGCTTACTTCCGAGCTGGAAAAGACCAACGAGGCATATGCACTGGCTAAGATTTCCGGACTGAAATACTGTGAGTTCCTGAACAAACAGTATGGCACAGATTATATTTCCCTGATGCCTACCAACCTGTACGGACCAAACGATAACTACCATCCGACACATTCCCATGTACTGCCGGCACTGATCCGCCGCTTCCATGAGGCGAAGGAGCAGAACCTGCCATCAGTTACCTGTTGGGGAGATGGTTCCCCGCTTCGTGAGTTCCTGTATGTGGATGATCTGGCAAACCTTTGTGTTTTCCTGATGAACAACTATTCCGGAGATGAGACTGTCAATGCAGGTACCGGTAAGGAACTGACCATCAAGGAGCTGACAGAGCTTGTTGCGAAAGTGATCGGCTACGAAGGAGAAATCCAGTGGGATATCACGAAGCCAAACGGAACACCAAGAAAGCTTCTGGATGTTTCCAAGGCAGAGAAGCTTGGCTGGAAGTACAAGACTGAGCTGGAAGAGGGAATTCGCCTGTCCTATGAGGACTTCCTGAACAACCCAATGAGAGCTGAACGATAATAAGATAAACTTCAAAGAGCCGTTTCCATGCTCGTGATTTAAGGTGTGACTGCGGCTCTTTTATGTAGAGAGACGAGGTTGAAAATAGATGAATATTGTATTACTTTCCGGCGGCTCCGGTAAACGTCTGTGGCCGCTGTCCAATGATATCCGTTCCAAGCAGTTTATTAAGATTTTCAAGAAGGAAGACGGTTCTTATGAGTCGATGGTGCAGAGAGTGTACCGCCAGATTAAGAAGGTGGATACCGACGCAACCGTGACGATTGCAACCTCCAAGGCACAGGTTTCCGCTATCCATAACCAGCTGGGTGAGGGCGTTGGTGTCAGTGTGGAGCCTTGCAGAAGAGATACATTTCCTGCCATTGTACTTGCAACCGCATATCTGCATTATGTACAGGGGGTTGCGCTTGATGAAGCAGTGGTTGTCTGCCCGGTTGATCCTTATGTAGAGGATGAGTATTTTGATGCCTTGAAAAAGCTTGGAGAGCAGGCAGAAAAGGGAGAGGCAAACCTGGTACTGATGGGAATTGAGCCAACTTATCCAAGTGAGAAGTATGGTTATATCATTCCAATCAGTGAAGACCAGACAAGCTTTGTTTCCGCTTTTAAGGAAAAGCCGGATGCGGTAACAGCACAGAACTATATTGATCAGGGAGCACTCTGGAACGGCGGTGTGTTTGCCTACAAGCTTGGCTATGTATTGGAGAAAGCCCATGAACTGATTGATTTCACAGATTATGAAGACCTGTTTACAAAGTATGACACTCTGACAAAGATTTCTTTCGACTACGCAGTGGTGGAGAAGGAAGACAAGATTCAGGTACAGCGCTTTGGCGGTGAGTGGAAAGACCTTGGTACCTGGAATACACTGACCGAAGCCATGGTCGAGCCAAGTGTTGGCAAAGCAGTACTCAATGACAAGTGTGAGAACGTGCATGTGGTCAACGAAATGGGTGTTCCGGTGGTTTGTATGGGATTGAAGGACGTGATTGTCTCAGCATCACCGGAAGGAATTCTGGTATCTGATAAGGAGCAGTCCAGCTATATCAAGCCGATTGTTGATCAGATCAATCAGCAGATCATGTTTGCAGAAAAATCCTGGGGAAGTTTCCGTGTACTGGATGTGGAAGAGAAGAGTCTTACTATTAAGGTGACATTGAATCCCGGACATAAGATGAACTACCATAGCCATGACCGTCGTGATGAGGTTTGGACGGTGATGTCTGGTACGGGACTTGTAATCGTGGATGGGATGGAACATCCTGTTGCTCCCGGAGATGTGGTAACTATGCAGGCTGGATGTAGGCATACAATCATTGCAGAAACAGAGTTAAAAGTGCTGGAGGTGCAGATTGGTGAGGAAATCAGTGCCCATGACAAACACAAATACGAACTTGAATATTAAAACGCAGTCAGTAATAGCTGATGCATCAGAAGGGTTGCATGTACCGTTTCTTCTGAAACCTGCGGGTAAGGATTATCTTTGGGGTGGGACGCGCCTCAGGGATGATTTCACCAAAGATTTTGACTTCAATCCGCTGGCAGAAACCTGGGAGTGTTCTATGCATCCGGACGGACAGAGTCTGGTTGCCTCCAGTATGTATGAGGGGCAGTATTTAAAGGATGTGCTTGAATCACATCCGGAGTTTATTGGTACACATCCTCAGATGAAGGACGGACTTCCGGTGCTGATTAAGTTTATTGATGCAAAGGGAGATCTCTCGGTGCAGGTACATCCGACGGATGAATATGCTGCAGAGTATGAGAACAGTTCCCTTGGTAAAACGGAAATGTGGTATGTGGTGGAAGCTGCAAAAGATGCCCATCTGGTATATGGTTTTCGCCATGATATGTCTGATCAGGCAGTTGCAGAACTGGATCAGCTTCAGAAAAAGAAAAGGGAAATGATGAGGAGTAAATGGCGATGGAATATGTGCTGAAGACATATCCGGCAGGAATGAGCAGAGAACCGCGGAGAATGCTACAGTCATCAAGTCCAAAGGTGAAATTGAACAGTATCCTGGCTGGGACGAAGAAGATGAATGGGAGTAGTAATCGGCAACAATTGAGCGCAGAGAGTTAATTTTTACAGGAAGTTAAGATTGATTGCTGATGGTGTGTATGGTGAGGAGCTGTACGGAGATTTAGGTTAAGCCTGCCCGCTTGTCACCTGACTATTGACAGAAGCAAACCCCGGTGAGAGAATATTGGTGGATGAGCAAGGTGGCGGCATATTGCTGTACAAACGATGTATAAAGAGGATAACTCATGACTATATAAAAAGAGATACTGTATTTCTAAATAGGGTATGAATGTTGATTGCTAGTGGTTGGAAGAGCCATTCGAAGAAGGAGGCAATCACCGTGGATGCAAAAGAAACTGATATGCGGTTCATTCTCGGAAAGAAAATGGACGATATAATCGATTCTCATGATTATGATAAATTGTGCGTGTATGCATCTGAACTGATAGAAAAAGCCAAAGGCGATTCGACTTGTGCCTGCACTGAAATTTATTATTACATTGGTACAGCTTACTCTGTATTGGCAGATTATTATAGACGGCAAGCTATTGCAGAAAAGGAGACGGAAGATAAAGCTAAGCATAATCCGGCTGATTTTGAATCTTTAGAGAAAAAGGAAAAAACATATAGGAAACTTTCTTTTAGTTATTTCCGAAAAGCTATGGATTTTTTTGATGGAAATACTCGTAAGGAATTTCGATCAAGCGTTCTTACAAATTATGCCAATGAGTTGGATATTTGTGGGCGTGTGATAGAGGCACTTCGTGTTTACAGGATTGCACTTGAACAACAGCCTCAATTTGCAATGCTTAGAGGTAATTATGGCCGTGCTTTGGATTTTTATGCAAGATTGGTTAATGATCCAGAACATTGTGAGGACTTGCATTTACATGCGTATCAGTCTTTGCGTAAAGCATTGGAATCAAGCGATCCTAACTTAACTGAGGCCGCAAGAAATTATTTTGGCTCCCTGATTGAAAATTATGAATCCTTAAATAGTCGTGACTCCCTTTCGCAAAAATTAAGCTATCAGGAATATAGCCTTGGTAATTCGCAAGAGCGCCAATATAGAGTATGGTGCTTACAGCATCATTTGTTTTTGAACCCACTGAATGATCTTATAGAGACAGAGAGCGCTTTTGCGCACGATCCTCTGACAATTGCACATATCACGGAGCACATCGAAAAAGAACAGGGAAAGGATAATAGGCAAGATGGTAGTCCTCCTAAATGGTTTTCTATGCTCAATCAATTAAAAGAAGAGTATATCGCAGCTCGATATCTCTGTTATTTGGGGGCGGATAGTCGGGGAAAAGTGCATTTTGCAGATAAAGAGGTTACACTTGCGCTTGGCGATTTCAATTACATTAATTATTCCATACGCTTGGAGTTCTTGAAAGCCTCGTTTAAAAATTTGTTTTCAATATTCGACCAAGTAGCCTTTTTCATAAATGAGTTCTGGAATATTGGGATAGGCGAACGACAAGCAGACGTAGAACACGTATTTAAGAGTAACAAGTTCCCACATGATAATATTGTCCTTGAGGCACTGTATTGGAGTAACTGTGAGTTAATAGAAAAATACGGGGATTCAGATACACCATTTGAGGGAAATCTAAAAAGACTTAGGAATGCGATGGAGCACAAGTTCGTAAAAGTGCATGAGTATTCCATAACAAGACCTTTAAAAATTGAAGATGACCGATTTTACCATATAAGTGAAGAAGATCTTATTAAGCAGACCATAAGGATGCTTGAACTTTCACGTGAGTGGATTATGGGTCTTGTATATGCAATTAATTTGGAAGAGAGAAGAAACAATCGGGATGATGACGGATTGGTTGCTCACATGGCGATTACGGATTACAATGACGAGTGGAAGATATGAGTTGTATTAAATGGTAGCGTGTGATAAGGAATCGGATTATGAGATACAAGATAACGCAGGAAGAGTTCAATAGGATTGAAGAGTTGGTTGACGCTGCTCTGTCCGCACCGAATAAGCAGGAAGCACGGAGATACACGCAGCAGATGAATTTTATGGCTCTTGACTTGGGCGGCAGCGCAAATAATATTTTGCACGAGCTGATTGCGGAAACAGAGAATGCATCAGGTAGAGTTGCAGATAGGAACCGAAAAGAGTCGTTTGCCAGAACAACTTTATATAAGTTGGAGATGTTTATCGAAAAGTAAGGCAAAACCGCTCTGAAAACTAAGTAGAAGTTGATATTATGTTATTGGATATAGGCTAAGCCCGCTCGCCCCTCGCCTGGCTATTGACAGAAGTGAACCACGGTGAGAGAATATGGGTGGATATTCCAGCATGCCGTTGTGTTTGCAGACTGTGTATTTTCGTGTGGAACCTTTCAGTGTGAACTTCCAATAGTGAGTGCAACTAAAGAAAAAACGCTAGGTTTCATAGGCTGAAAATCCTTGAAAATATGGGGAAAACCTGCATTTTGTATTGCAAAAGTGCAGGTTTTTTGATTCTGAACTTCCAAATTAATTAACTGTGAAATTCCATAATAAAGGTAAACGCTCCATATCCGGTACCTTTTCTGTCCTTTGAAAAATTGAGATAATTTGTTAACTTCCGATTATAGGTGAGTAATCCGGGGCTGACTACACCGCCTGTCCGGACTATGGAAACCGCAGTTCCGATTTAAAGGAAACCAACATTCCGGTATTGGAAACTATTTAAATACAAAAGTCTTGGCAAAAATACAGGGCTGTTTCTGGATCTTGTGTCGTTCTCAATCATCGATCAGGATAACGCCGGTCAGTACTATCCGGATTTTGCGTTCTACCATCCGCTTTTCACTGATCAGATGAAGATCTACAGCGATGTGACGGTGAGCAGACTGCTCAGCACAGTGAGCCGCGATCAGATCATCACCTTTCTGGATGACTGGAATGTCGGCAGAGATAAGAAACAGAGAATTTATGTATCCTACGACTCTACCAACAAGAATTGTCAGGCAGGTGATATCGACCTGGTCGAATTCGGAAAAGCAAAGGATGATAAACATCCATGGTACGTGCAAAAGGTAGCTAATGTTAAGATCGGTTTTTTGTGATTGTATGTGATTGGAGGGCAGGTCAACACGTGATGGCAAGACTACATAATCCGTTCCCATATATCAGGGAACAGAAGATAAAATCAAATATTGAACTTCCTTGCCCATTGTGTGGCAGAGATGCTAAGGTGACTCTTTCGCCTCATACGATTCCTTTTATTACCGTCTACTGTCCAAACTGTATTAAATATGCGGTTCAGGAGGATCTGTTCCAAAATTTCGATGATGCAGAACATGCTTATCTCCTGTCCAGTGAAATGCGGCACACGCAGGAAAACATGTCAACGCATTTGATAAGCGTTGATAGTGCCCAAGAAATAGTAGAAAAGCAGAAACAACTTGAATCCGAAAACCGGAGCATGGCATATCTTATCTGGCATTATGACCAGAAAGAGGGAGACAGAAATAATTGGAGTCAATATTGATAGTGTAAAGCATATGATTGAACAAATTTCAGCGGTGTTAGTTATGGCATTGTACCAAGTTGTGGCATCAACATCAGCTTCTGAACAAACGATTACTGCATTGAATGAGTTTGATTTTAATTCGAACTCTAATTATAAGTTGCAGAATTTAATGATGATTTCTCGTGTGGCAGATGTATCAACTTTTTCAAGGCGAGCGCAGAAATTGAACAGGGAATTAGATGATAAGATTGAGAAGTCTATAATTAAGTACACTGTGCGAGAGTACTTGCTAAGAAATAATGTGGAAATATATGGGGAGGCCCAGTCTTTAATTGATTGCTTTTTTGGCGGACAGACAAGTCAAAAATTAAAGATGGAAATAGCAAAGAAACGTATTATAGAAAAAGACCGCACTTAGGGCTTTTGACCATTGTAGATAAAGCCCAACTACAATGGGGTTCTGTATAAATGCGGTCTGTATAGTATATGCAATGAAGTATATATCTAGACTAAGAAAAGGCATTTATGTCAATGAGGTATGTATTGCTGAATTAATAAGGCAGAAAGCGAGTTGAGTATTTTGGAAAAAACTTTTGACCTTTCACAATTTGATGAATACAGAGAAGATAACAGAAGAGAAGTGAAAAAAGCAGAGGGAGGTCTGCCGGTTTCTTTGTGGGATACTTATTCTTCTTTTGCGAATTGCTATGGTGGCGTGCTTATTCCTGGGGTTAAAGAGAATAAAGATGGTAGCTGGAAAACTACCGGTCTCAAGAATGCATCCAAGCTCCGCAAGGAATTATGGGATAATATGAACAATCCTAAGAAGGTGAGTATTAACCTTCTGTCGGAAGATGATGTGCAAACATATGAAGTTGGAGACAATAAAGATGTCATAATGGTTATTTATGTGCCTATGGCGAAGCGTGAGCAGAAGCCGGTTTACATCAATAATGACATTTTTAACGGTACATTCCGTCGTAATTATGAGGGAGATTATCATTGTACCAGACTGCAGGTAAAGACCATGCTTCGCGACCAGACCGAGCGTACTATGGATATGGAAGTGCTGGACAAGGTTCCTATGGAGGATTTGAATTATGATACCATTCATGGATACCGTAACAGCCATCGTTCGTTGAAAGAGGGACATCCTTTTGAACGACTGAACGACCATGAGTATTTGAGAAGTATAGGTGCGGCTGCAATTTCAGAAGAGGATGGCAAGTTACATCCTACGGCAGCAGGTATGTTGATGTTTGGTGACGAGTACAATATTGTCCGTCACTTTCCAGAATATTTCTTGGATTATAGAGAAGAATTAGACCCTACTACACGTTGGAGTGACAGATTGCAGTCCAGCTCTGGAGAATGGTCCGGAAATGTGTGTGATTTTTATTTTAGAGTTTACAATAAAATCATTAAGGATGTAAAAGTGCCTTTCAAAATGTCCGGGGGAGAGCGTGTGGACGATACACCGGTGCACAAGGCGCTTCGCGAAGCATTGGCAAACTGTCTGATTAATGCGGATTATCATGGATTGCGTGGGGTTGTTATCCGTAAAGAGCCGGACAAGCTGATTTTGGCAAATCCTGGTTATGTCAGAACCGGTAAAAAACAAATGCGGCTTGGTGGTGAATCCGATCCGCGAAATAAAGCTCTTATGAAAATGTTTAATCTTATCAATATCGGTGAACGTGCTGGAAGCGGTGTGCCGAATATATTTAATGTTTGGGAAGATGAAGGCTGGGAAGAACCAGTGATTGAGGAGAGATTTGACCCAGATAGAACGGTGCTGACGCTTTCTTTCAAAAAAAGTGGCGATAAAAAAGCGGCGATAAAAAGCGGCGATAAAAAAGCGGCGATAAAAAGCGGCGATAAAAAAGTGACAAAAAAAACTCAAATGCAGTATGATAAAATTCTTACTTTTATGGAAGAAGGAAAGGAATATGGAATTAGGGATTTCTGCGAATTGTTAGGGCTAAAAGAAAGCAGAACAAAGGATATTTTGAAAGGACTTTCCGATTATATTGAACCAGTTGGCAGTAATCGCGACAGGCGATACAAGAAAAAGTAAACAGTGACATAAGAATGAATGTAAACGCTATGGAGCGTTTACGGATCAATGGGCTGTCCATGATCATCGGAGACAGATAACATCAGAATCCTTTTGACGTTTACGATTTGATTTTTACGATGCCTAGAACGAAAGGCAGCAAAAATCGTTCCAAAACCAATATCACCAAAGACTACGCATCCCAAAGTGTGTTTATTATACATGAAATAGAGGAATGAGGAAGGGGAAACAAATGAGAAGGGGTAAATTTAAAGTTAGATCAAAAAATAGTATGGGAATACTTGTACTGATTGTATTTTTAGCGCTTATTCCTATTATTATTTGTCTGACAGAACTGAGAGAACAACATTTTATTTTTCAGATGATAAGCCAGTCAATAAAGGAAAAACCAACAGGGGCAGGGGATGTATTAGGAATATCCATATTGGACGCTATACTGTCAACAATTTCAATTGCAGTCAGTGTGTGGATTGGGTTGAATATTTATAATGTATACAAGAAAGAAGATATAGAAAAACTATTGGAACAAGTAGAAAAATCTACAGAGAAAATGGTATATGAAGGCGAGAAACGTAAGTTTTTATGGTCTCTGGAAAAGGGCGAATACATGTATGAAATTTGCCGTTATATGTGTGATCAGTTTGAAACCTTGGAATATATCCCAATGGACATAATGAAAGAGCTGACTTTTTTCGAGAAAAGAATCTATTGGATATATAATGCATATGAAAACCGACGTAAAAAAGAGTGCATAAGTCAGGCAATAAAGGCATTAGAAGATGTTCCACAGTTGCGCAGACGACTGGATATATTAGAGCAACCGGAATATTCGGTGGTAAGCAGTTATCTTAATATACGTGAATCGGACTTGCTATTTTATAAAAACATAGTAAGCAGTTCTCCGAATAAAGAAGAATATTTAAAAAGTATTGAAATATACAAGGGTGAATTGGAAAAGATTAACAAAAATGATAAAGAACTATGTGGATATATGCAAAATACCATAGGGTATACATATAAGCTGTTATGTGAAGATAATACGCAACAGAAAGAAACAGATATTCAGAAAGAGAATAAGTGGTACCACAAACTGTGGAAGAATATTGTGAGATATTGCATCAAAGGTGAGGGTACCACAACGACAAAAGACACAGAAAATAGTATTGAAGATTGGAAAAGACAGGCTGAAATATATCTTAAAAAGTCAGTGGAAAATAATCCCAAGGGACGTTATCACCAGAATCTGGGAGCATACTATGCGACAATTAGGGATTATGACAAGGCATTAGAGCAATATAAACTGGCATTTAATGCTGAAAAAAGAGATGATAAGATATATAATTTAATAGGATCGGTATTATTGTACCGGGCGGAGATGAAATTAGGCATTAGCGAAAGATTTCAAAAAGGAATTGTACTGAGTGAGATTACGTTGGATAAAATAGATGAAGAAGAGAGGCTAAATATTCAGAATGATATTAAGCATGCATATGAATGGTTGAACCTTGCCATAAAGCAGGTAAATCCCATTATAAACGCTTACTATAATTACAGCAAGGCTTGTATTTATGATTCACTTTTTTTAGGTGGCGGTTCCCAGAAGATGAACGAGGCTGATAAGTATTTAAATACGGTTGAGATTATTTGGAATATGAATCATTCCGAGAAACCAAAAGGATATTTATATACTCGGAGAAATTATTGGGAAGCGAATAAGGAATATGATAAGGCATTAGAAATTAACCAGGTAATTATGAAAGTCGATAACTCCGGTGACGCCAGAGCTGCTGAAAGGGTCTATGATTCCAAAAAGAGGAATTAGGAATAATGGTTGATATTTTAGAAGAATATATTCAAAAGCTAATAGAGAATCAGAATTATGGTGCTGGTGAGTATACAGTGCATCTGAAAGATAAAAAGGATTATTATGCTCTCTTGCAACCTGTATATGAATATTATAATCGAGAGAGAGCTTTGACACGGGATGAATTATATCAGGGTTTATTGGATGATTCGTTAATAAAAAATAAAATTGACAATTTTATTGAGAGGGATAAGATGGCGCCCGGAATGGTATTAGCAATTGGAACTCCGCACCATCGACAAATCTTGACAGTAGGAAAGCAACAGGAAATAGATGATAATGGATTATCTTATGAAATAAAAATGCAAGAAGATTCTATTTTTGATTTATCCTCGGTGACTAAGATATTTACTTGTATTGTGGTACTGCAATTAGTAAAAGAGCAAATAATTAAGATAGACTCAAAAATAGGCCAGTTAGATAAAAGATTTAAGTATCTTCAGGATGTAACTATTAAGGATTTGCTTTCTTTCAGGGTGCCATTAAGAACAGATGACAGAATAGAAAATGCTTTGTCCTATGAAGATGCAGAATCTCTGATTTTAAATATCAAGCCAGATTATACACAATCCCGATTATATACAGATATGGGTGCAATAGTATTATCTTATGTAGTGGAAAGTGTAACAGGAACGGATTTATATAATTTGGTTAGAAAATATATTTTGGATCCATGTGACATGAAGGACACTGTATTGGTTATCAGACCTGAAGATATGGGCCGGGTAGTTTCGAATAATTATGAAAGAAGAATCGCAAATAATAATTATTGTGTAATTAGGGATATTTCTAAAGGAATGGTAAATGATGGGAAGGCACGTAAATTGGAGAAGTGGTGCACACGTCTCTATGGACATGCAGGATTATTCTCTACAGCAGCAGATATGGGAAAATTTGCATCTATGATGCTGTCAGGTAATTTATTAGATTCGCAATTTGTCAATAAGATTGGAGTAAATCATACCGGTAAAAAGAATGAGGATGGAACTTTTAGCCAGTTTCATGGACTTTTGTGTTATTCAAAGAATCCTGTCGCAAAGAACTCTGAGGTGAATCATTGGTTGAGCGGAAATGCATTTGCACTGGGAGGATATACCGGGAATCAGTTAACGATAGACTACAGAAACCAACTATACATTTTTATGGCATCCAACCGATGCCACAATAGAATTACAAGTGTAAGTGGTATGGATATTGTATATGAAGCCGGGATGACTTTGGAATGGCCGGACGGAAAAAGATATATATGCAATAAAGGGTATGCATTTGACAGGGATGAGAGCGTGATTAACCCTGCAATAGAATTGGCAATGAAATGGCGCTTTTTAGAGTGGTTATTAGGAAGTGAGTCCAAAGGGATTAAGTTTTGATGATACCCCCGTGTGTGGATACAGGCTCCTCCGGGAGCTGAAGCGCACACGGTATATTTTGAGGGCAACTATATAGTTTATAACGGAAATAAAAGAAGCACATAAAAATGTTATTTCAGTAAGGCAGAAAAAGAAGAGGTGGTGGATCGCATATTGTCAATATTTAACAAAGTGCAGATTTGGCTATTTTGCCACATTGACAATTATAAAGGTGTCTGCTATTCTTTGCTTGTAAGCAGATTTTTTCTATTTTAAATTTCTTAATCAGCATAAGTTGATATCTGTGACTTCAGAGGAATTCCTGCTTATTTACCCCATTAAATACAATAGAGCAGGAGATGATGAAGGACAGAGCGTTTGTTCTGCGTATTGCTGTTGTTTATTCTCCTGTAGATGTGTGAGAGGAGAATACGGATGGCAAAACGATATGAGGAACTGACGATTTCGGATGATTTTATGTTTGGTAAGGCGATGGGAGATAAAGTGCTTTGCCGGGATGTGTTGGAACGGCTGCTGGAGGAAAAGGTAGGAGAACTGGAGGATGTCCAGCCGCAGCGGGAGTTCCGGTATACTTCAGGTGGCAAGCCGGTCCGGCTGGATATGTATACGCGGGATAAAAAGAGCATGTACGATGCAGAGATGCAGAATCTGAACCACCAACCGGTGGAGAAGCTGGAACTGCCGAAACGGAGCAGATTTTATCAGTCTACGATGGACACGGATCATCTGAGTAAGGGAAAATCCTATCGGGAACTGCCGGAGGGAAGAGTGCTGTTCCTGTGTACCTTTGATCCATTTGGCAGGGGATATGCAAAGTATTCGTTTCAGAACTTGTGTAAGGAAGACAGGGAACTGTACCTGAAGGATGGAACGGAGAAGATTTTTTATAACTGTGCTGCGGATCCGGAGAAAGTGCCGGAGAATCTGCGGGAGTTATATGATTATATCAGAACCGGGAAGGTCGGAGGAGACCTGAGCCGGAGGATGGATGAAGCGGTGTGCATGGCGCGTAAGAATGAGGAATGGAGGTCGGAGTACATGAAAGAACTGTTACATGATGACGACGTGAGAGAAGAAGGAAGAGAAGAAGGAAGGCTGGAAGGAAGAGAAGAGGGTGAAAGCCAGCTGGTACAGCTGATAAATAGTATGATTGCTGGCGGTGACGGAGATAAGATTGCCTTGTTTGGAGAACCGGAAATCTTAAAGACAATGAAACAGAAATATGGGATAAATTGAGTGGGCAATGCTTTCAGCGCTGATAGATATTTTTGGGACAAACATACGTGTAAAATAATAACTGCGGTATATGCGGCACCGCCGGATTATTTGGTGCCTGCGATGCTCCTATTCAAAGTAGCCAAATTCAGGTAGTGCGGATTTGGCTATTTTGTTAATTGACAGGAACCGGAAATCTATGTAATATAATCACAAAGCATACATTCTGACGATTTCGGCAGCGAGAGCTGATCCACACATCTATATCATTTCAATGAATTCTATGCTTTTATACCCAATTAACCATTTAGAGCATAGTGCGTTGAGAGACAGGTGGGGAGGCAGAAGTCTATCCTTTTTTTCAGGTACTATGAGAACAGGAGGATACGATGACGAAGAAGAGACAAGAAGCTGTACAGACGGAACGGACATTGGTGGAACAAACGGCGATAGAACAGCCAAAGGCGAATGTGAAGTATAAGGATACGATTTTCCGAATGCTATTCTCGGAACCGGAATATCTGCTTTCCCTGTACAATGCAGTGACGGGGAAGGATTACCGGGATCCGGACGCGCTGAATGTTGTGACGTTAGAGAATGCTGTATATATGGGCATGAAGAATGACCTGGCATTTGTACTGGAGATGGGAATGTATTTGTACGAGCATCAGTCAACTTATAACCCGAATATTCCGCTGCGGGATCTGTTCTACATAGCCAGCGAATATCAGGCCTTGGCGGATGGAAAGTCATTGTATTCGTCCGGAATCCAGAAGATTCCCACACCGAAGTTCCTTGTATTTTATAACGGACTGGATCGCAAGGTACCGGACCGGATGGAACTGAGGCTGTCGGATGCCTATGAGAACCCGGTGGATGAGCCTGATCTGGAATTAAAAGTTACGATGCTGAATATCAATGCCGGACATAATGAAGAACTGATGAACAGCTGCCATGTGCTGCAGGAGTATGCCCGGTATGTCGCAAGAGTCCGGAAGTATGTCGCGGAAATGCCGTTGGATGAAGCGGTAGAACGTGCAGTTACGGAATGCATCAGGGAAGGAATCCTGGCAGAATTTTTGAAAAAGAATCGCGCGGAGGTAGTAAAAGTGAGCATTTTTGAATATGATAAAGAAAAAGAAGAGAAGAAGCTCCGCAAGGCAGAATATGAGTACGGTAGAGAACAGGGAAGAGAAGAAGGTAGAATTGAAGGAGAACGTTCAGGAAGAACACATCTGCTGACTTTAATATCACAAATGAGTGCCGGAGAAGATGCAGATAAAGTAACGCAGTTGACTGATCCGGAAGTTTTGGAAGCGATGATGAAGAAGTATGGAATAGAATAAGATCATTCTCGCGGCAATAAAACGGACTCATTTACTTACCCTCCTGAACAAGATTATACTCACAAGTTACTAACTTACGAGTATAATAAAACAGAAAAACTGCAAAGACAAGTTTCAGTATTGTAAAATCAGCATATATGTAAAGCATAGTAAGGGGATTTTTCGGAATCCTCTTTTTCCTTAGGAGAGAGTTGGATTTGGCTACTATCGTACCATTGAAGAGCTGATTATAAAGTGTTATAATACGTATATAAAAGTGGCTTGTGGCATTATTTATTTTTACAGCACAAGGGGAGGATTGAATGAAAAAACAAAAGCAGCAGGGAATTAAAAAACGCCTGACGAAGGGATTTGTTAAGGTAGCTGTAATCGGGGCGATTGCGGCAATGATTGGTGTTGTGGCATTATTGATAGCAGCGTCACAGTATGAAAAGGCATTGAACAGATATGGCTTTACACAGGGAGACATCGGAAAAGCTTTGACGGCTTTCTCTGAAAGCAGAAGTGCATTGCGCGCGGTAGTCGGCTATGATGAGGAAGCGGTAATTAAAAAGCAGACAGAGCTGCACACTGAGAAAAAGGAAGCGTTCAATACATACATGGAGGAGCTTGACAGAACGCTCCGGTTTGATGAAGGCAGAACGGCATATGACGAAGTGCTCCGAGCACTGGATGGTTATTGGGAACTGGATGAGCAGGTTCTGCAGCTGGCTATATCAGATGATGCAGATGGTTATTTGAAAGCACAGGAACTGGATACCGGAGACCTGACAACACAGTACGAGAATGTCTACGCACAATTTGTGAATCTGATGAATGTGTGTGTTGAAAAAGGGGATCGTGCGGAAAAGAATCTGCGTCATATGGAATTTATCATGTTGATCGTGATCCTTGTGATTGTGATATCCTCTTTTTGGAGTTCTGTCATACTGGGCAAAAAAATGGCGGGTGATATTGAGAAACCGATGGTGGCACTGGCAGACCGGCTTCAGTCGTTCGCGCAGGGAGACCTGGTAAGTGAATTCCCGGAATGCAATACAGAGGATGAAATTGCATACATGATCCGGGTGGCGAAAGAAATGGCAGACAATCTGAATCTGATCATTACGGATGCAGGAGAACTGCTGGGCCAGATGGCAGATGGCAATTATGCAATAGGAACTAAGATTGAGGAAAAATATGTTGGTCAGTTTGGAGCGCTGAAAAATGCAATGCGCAAGATGAACCGACAGATGAACAGTACCCTGGAACAGGTAGAGGAGGCTGCCAAGCAGGTATCTGCCGGAGCTGAGAATCTGGCACAGTCTGCACAGTCACTTGCAGAGGGGGCTACGGATCAAGCGGGTTCCGTGGAAGAACTGACAGCAACGATCACCAATATTACAGATTCGGTCACACGTACTGCCGGTGAGCTTCAGAAGACTACACAAAAGGCTGAGAACTATGCAAAGCAGGCAGACGAAGGTCATACACAGATGAAGTCATTGATGGAAGAAATGGATCGGATCAATGAAACATCTAAAAAGATACAGAATATTATTGCTGACATTGAAGATATTG
>ERZ1034723.62-NODE-62-length-63235-cov-370.356632_pt1 | contig 63235 bp, 86 predicted proteins | sample MGYA00520637_ERZ1034723 | MGnify/ENA primary metagenome ERZ1034723 (study PRJEB33766, sample SAMN09781719) | gut metagenome | biome: gut microbiome | host: Homo sapiens | place: Madagascar | study: EMG produced TPA metagenomics assembly of the PRJNA485056 data set... | reverse complement strand
TTTCGAGAAATTTAAATAGTTGAGAATATGAAGAAGAAAGGATATTACGAATACGGAAACGGAATCTACCCTTTGAAACTTTGGGTACACATCGGTAAAGACTTGAAAGAGCTGATAGATTCCAGTTTTGACAGGTGCAATGCTCCCGATAGAGATTACGGCGGCGTTACGTATTCAGATGCTGTCAGAAAGAGCGACAACAGACGTGGTGTTCTAGTCTCGTTTCAATGCTCGAAGGATATGTCGATGGATTATTGCTGCCACGAGGCTTCTCACGCCTGCGATGCCATCGAGGAAGCTATTGGTATGGAGCACGGAGACGAGCCTTCTGCCTACCTGATTGGTTGGATTGCGTCTTGCATCAACAAGGCTCGTTTGGGTATTGGTGATTTTGTTGAAATTAAAGATAAGGAGAAATAGCTTATGAAACCGATTATAGTAATTGAGATTCCTATAGTAATGTGCATTGATAGAGAAATTGTTGAACCTTATGGTTACGATTTGTTCTACGGAGATGAAAATATCGAAGCTCAGTGGAAGAAGCTTGAAGAACTTCGAGAAACGGGTGGCGTTATTATAGTTCAACCAAGCTACAATAGCGCAATTCGCGAGTTGTTAGATTCTTGCATTGGTGAGGATGGTTTTATTAAGGATTGTGGATTGCATACGGTTCACACAAAAGAACATGGCAATTTCTGTATTGTCCTTTTTCATAACCAACAAGATCTTATGGGCGACAGAGCTTTTCGTATGATGATGAATAACAAAAAATAAATAGCTTATGATTAAGAAAGAAGATATTAAGGTTGGTCTGCGATTTTACATCACACGAAATGATTGTTTAAAATGCAATTTTGACCCGATAGGTATTCAGGACGGCAGCACCCCTATTCTGTTCAATGCCGAGAGAAAGGATGCTGATGTTTATATATGTACATCTGTTAGCACAGATTACAAGTATTTCGCTCGTTTTTGCGAGGAAGATATTATGATGTTTGGTACAGAGCTCGATATAGTAGCACCAGTTGCCGATAATCATAAAATAGATATAAATTCCGACATTGAAATGCATGGAAATATTCTCAATAACTTGCATGATACATACATCAAGAAAAATCGTGATTATGGAAATGCTTTTTCCGAAATGTATGATGAGCTTGGTATCAACTACGGCTACGGAAAGATACGAGAGAAAGTGAATCGCATCAAGACATTGAAGGACAATGAGGCGCAAGTTGCTAATGAGCCATTGGAAGATGCTCTTCTTGACTGCGCTAACTATTGTATCTTGACATTGATGGAATATCAAAAACGCAAGGAGCATGGGACAGACTGATTACACTTGCAAGGATTGTTTCTTCTTTAAGGATGGCAAGTGTTGCCACCCTACCGAGAAGAAGTTTGCTTCAGAAGAGAATCCATCTTGCACAGATTTCGAGTATAAGGAAATAAAAGTTGAACTTTAAAATATTGTTATCATGGCATTACCATTTGGAAAGACTATCAAGACAAGACACTTCACTGTACTGAAGTTCAGCAAGAGCTTGTCTAAGAAAGAAGTTGCTTCACTCAGAGAGGATATCCCTGCTGATATCAAGAAGCATTTACAGAGAGGCTCGCTGCCTTTCATCAAGATTGCGAACATTGCCGGCACATGGGGTGTTGAATACTCTATCGGTACATCAATGTATGCTGCACTCGATGAATGTGTTCCTGTTGCTGTAGGAGACCATTATGAGTTCTCCAAGGATGGTGGAAACATCATCGAGGCATTTGCCCAGCTTATGTATGCGGATACATCATTGCCTGGCGATGCAGAATACACGGCAGGTAAGTTGAAACTCCGTAACGAATACATTGCTCGTGAGGCTGCAAGAAGAAACGCTGCTGCCGACGAGGGCAAGACTGAAGAGCAGCTTCGCAAGGAGAGCGATGAGGCCGTACAGGAAGTTATCGACCGCGATAAGCACGCCGAGACTATTCTTGAAATGGCAGAGCAGATTAAGAAGGAAGGAGGCAAGGATGAGCGATAAATTGCTTGAGGTCGTTCAAGACCACACTTCCTTAGTACAGGCGCTCCAGTTCATTTTGGAGGCCGCAGAGACTAAGAAACTGCCTCCATACGGTGTTCTTCCTGTATTCAATGACGACCTTCTTAATGATAGGCTTAAGGGTATACTTGAGTTGGTTACCGGAGAGAAGTATCCTTAATTGACTTCAAAGTTTTCTTCTACTTATATATTTGTTTTAAAAAGCGAGGGGCAGTATCTGTGAAGACACTGCCCCTCTTAGTTAACCAAAATAATTTGAATTATGCTCAGCAGAAAGAATCTGTGAACATTAATTATTTGCAAAGGTACTTGGTTTTGCTGAATTTCTAGTAAAACAAAGTTACTTTAACACGAATTTAACTATTTCTTCTTCTTTTGGAAAGTCGCCTGACCATTTTTAAAGATAATGCAGTCCTCGCAGCATCGAGGCATTGATAGAGGAATATAGTAGTGGACCACATTATTTTCTGTATCAATTTCGTCCTGCTTAATCTTAGAGTAGTCGGCTATCATGGCAGTCGTCTTTTGCCACTCTGGAGAGCCAAACTTCTGCTTGCGCTGAGCGATAACGAGGTTTCTCAGAATCTCTTCCTTCGAGGTAGCCTTAATAAGTTCCTCCTGGGTGAGCTCATCGGCGTTCTCGTTCTTCGCTTTCTTGCCCTGTACCTCTGCGATTCTCTTCTGAACGGACTCCTTGGCTTCTAGCTTATTCATCTCGTTTTCGAGGAAAGATTTCTCCCACACACCTATTCCTTCTCCTTGGAATGCGATGGCCCAGCTGTCACGAACAGACATACCTGAACCACGGAGGCTGGCGTAGATGTAATAGCGAGGGTCTTTCATCTTGAGAGCCTTCGCCTTCTTGTACGTATCGACGGATAACGTGTATCCTTTTGTTTCTTCAATCATAATCTTATTTCTTTTTATTATCCTTGAATGCAAATACTGTGTAGCAACAACACGAAACGTGAAATGGCGGATATGGGTCTTTGAAAGAATGGAGGCCGGCATCGGCTTCGCTTTGACAGATGTCACAAGGATAACTGCTTCCTCTCTTGACATAGAATCCGATAGCCTTATTCTCCTGTCCATACTCCTGCTCTGCCTGTCCCCACGCCAAAGCAATCACTTGAGAAGCATTTCTTACGATATTCTGATAGGCGTTCTTGTAGTAGCCCTTTCCGTAAGAAGGAACATCGATATTGATGTCCTTTCTCTTCGCCTTGGTGATGACTGATGTGTGATATGGGTCTTTATAGCCTGTGCGGATGGAAGACAGGAGCTGCTGGTCTGAATATCCCATCAAGGTTCCTGCCTTGATCATCCTTACAATATCTTCAGCAAAGTTTCCGAGATAGACGGCGTTTCTTTCGGATGTCGTCTTTCCGTAGATGTCGCTGACGAGAAACGATTCTATGTTCTCGTTGTCAATCCCGAGAATCTTGCATGAAGCCTTGGAGTAGGCAGAGATATAGGTATTGATGCTCTCCTCGGCCTCAGCAGTAACATTCTTGGCGTAAGAGAGCAGGGCTGACTCGTTTGTGAGCCTGCCCGCGCCTCTGTATCGCTTACTTGCGGTAATTACCTTCTGCGTCGTTTTCCAGAGGATATCAGCAACATGGCCCTCGCAGTTTCGGATTGCCTGCAAGCGCTTCCTGCTGTAATCGACAGAACGTTTTAATTCATCCATAGGCTATTAATGGGTTTGATTGTAGTGCTGCCAGTTGTTCTCATTCGGGGCGTTCCGATTCTCGTCCCATTTGGTTCCTGACTTATTTGGGCGTCCAGCTCCGCGACCCGTACGTACGTTTCCACTACCTCCATTCTGGTTATTCGCAGTAGCTTTCTGCTCCTCGATTGCATTTTGAGTTTCGTTATCCGCACGCTGAATATCCATGAGGAGGTCCTGCTGATCCTCTTCCTTCTTCTCGCGCATGATACGGTCGTATTCATCGTTAACTGGGAAGTCTGGACAACGCTCAGATGCAGTCTGCTTTGAGAGGAAGTTGTTCTGAACAGCTGTCGCTAAGTTTGTTATTATTTCAGATTTATTCTGATGCACATAGATTTCCACCCAAGCGTGAATAGGAAGACCGGTCATAGTGGCCATGCAGTTTTCTTCAACTCCGATACCATACTTTGAGATACGAACAAGTTGATCCAGGAACGGATGCATCTTCTTGGCATCGTTCTCAGCAACCTCGATAGCAGGAGAATAGAGCAGCTTGATGGCAACGCCCGGAAGGTCACCCGACTTCAGCTCCGGTGGCTTTACTGTGAACGAAAGCTCATAGATGAGGTCATACGACTTGTTGAGCTGTGTCGCAAATGCATCGGAAGCGTCTGTTCCGTTAATGAAGTCAGCATCACCATTCGTATCGGTAATCTGAACCATCTTAGCCGATCCGTCTGTATCTCCAACAACGGTAATGTCGTCACCATCGCCCTTCAACTTCATTATAGGGAAGGCGTAAGCCTTGTTGTTCTCGCAGAGATAAGAGAAAGCTTCCTCGTAGTCCTCGATGTTCTTCTGCACAACAGACCAGCATGGGCCGTCATCGTTTCTTACGTATGCAACAGGGATAAATGGGAAGCCGTGAGCTTTCTCTTCAACGCAAGTGTAGTCGTCGATTCCGAATATCTTGGCAATTCTCTTGATAGTCTCCTTGACCTTGCCTTCGTTAACTTGCTTCTTGAAGCGGTAGAATGTCTTGTCATCCCACACCTCTACCCATTCAATCTTTTCATTGCCTTCCTCATCGAAGTCGTAATACTTGCGAGCAAACACAACGAGTTCACCAGTAAGAGGGTCGAACTGAGGATACAATGTGTCTCCTCTATCGAAAGCCAATGTGCGAGTACCGAATTTCTTGTTTTTATCGAAGAATCCGACTACAGCAGTTTCAGCAACCTTCATGTACGAACTTACAGCCTCATAGTGACGAATCTCCATATCGTGCATATACCATCCCTTCTTGAACTTGGCAAGAAGATTAATATACTCTTCCTGTTTCTTCATCTCAGGATCACCGGCAAGCTCAAACTGAATATCGTTACCTGTCATGTGGAGAACGTGCTTCGTATGAATAACTTGCTGGAAAGCAAATGCCGTTCTTTGAATCTCCTGGACATACCATTTCCCGTCTTCCGGGTTCTTTCTCCAGATGTCAGGGTAGAGATCCTTGTCGAAGATTTTGTGGGACGTAGGATAGAACTCACGAAGGAAGTCCTTCTGAGTCTTAATCACTCTGTACAATGTATCTTGCGGCATCTGAGGGTCTTCATTATCGGACACCTCGTTCCTGCAATAGCCATCGTGGGTCATGTACCCCTTTGGCGTGAGTTCAAAGAAAGGCTTCTTTACGAGAATCTTTCTGAAATTTGTTACCTTGATAGCATCCATAATCCTTTTACCTTTTTATTTTTCTTTTTTGTTAAACTGAATATCATTACATAGAACCAAGATTCAAAGAAGTCAGGCGAGTGCCCGACATATTTCTTGGCAATCTTCTTAGGCAATAGCTTGAATCCCCTATCATCGCTATTCTCGTCACGTCTGAGCATCTTACGCTCCTTCTGAAGAATCTGTCTGAGAGGAACCTTGTCGAATCCGTTTCCGGAATACTTTCTTTCAAGCAGGGCTGAGTCGATTGAAATCTGCTTCTCCTTTATCATCTTATAGAATAACCACGCACACTGAGACTTCAAATCCTTATAGAGGTATTTGATTCCTTCTTCTTCCTGATGATTCCTAGCGATAGGTGCTGCCTGGTTGTTGAATGGGACGGCATCCTTGAAAAATCCCTTAAAGTACTGACCGATACCCTGCATATCGTAAGTGAAGTTACATTCCTCAACTCCCCACTCTCTCAGCTTGGCCTCAACTACAGAAACGAGCGTCTTAGGGTCCAGCCTCAGAACAACCAAGTCTTTGCAGTGCCATCCTTCCCAGAGCCACATCACGAAGTTATCGCCGCCGGTGAACGCAATATCGGCAGAAGCTCTGCGTTTTCCATCTCCTATCTGTTCTGCATTGTCGTAGATTTCATCAAGGTCTTCCATCTTGATCATGTCATCTCCGGCAGCTTTCCAGTTCCAGTTGGCCTCCAAGTCTCGCATACGCTGTTCCTCATCCTGCTGGGCAAGGTTGGCGATATAAGATGCGTCGGTAGAGATAAGTTTGATGTTTTCCGATACATCGGCACGGATGAATGTCGCCGACTTGATGAACATTTCGAGCTTTGTGTATCCAAGCTCCTCGTAGCTGTCCTTCCAAAGGCTATCGATGATGCCCTTGCACTGCTCGTACACCTCTTCTCTCGTGTTTCCCCAGTAGATTGAGTCCGGCGTATCGCCGTCCATGAAGCAATATCGTATAACTCCGTCCCGTTCAGGTATGATGTAGCCGTTCTCGTCAACCCACCAGTCAATGAACTTTCTCACCCAAGATTCCGGGTCCGGGTTACAGGTAATCCAGAAACGGTTTCGGATATGCGCTGCATTTCGGTTATTGGTCAAGAGGTACTTGAACTTCTTGTATGGACACTGAGTACCCTCATCGATGCAGACGTAGGCATACTGGCGACCCTGGAATCGTGTCTTGAAGTCCTGATAGGCTCCAGCATAGTACGAGAATTTGAGCCATCCTCCGTTATCGAAGTTCCAGGTCATATCATTTTGTGACTTATTGTAAGTTCCAAATTGGGAGAACAATTTATAAGAGTCTGTCACTAAGGACTGTAAGTCGTCTTTTTCGTTACGAAGAATTGTTGCATGAAAATCTAGATTTTTAATATCCTTCAGAACTTCCATTAGGGACGAGAACGATTTTGAGCCGCCTCGCGAGCCGCCAACTATCTTAATATCAGCGTCTATAGACAGCATGCGTTCCTGACCGCCACGCTGAGCTATAATCTTCAGCTTGTCGGGATGCTTCTTGTCGGCGTCTCTTAATGATTGGATATACTCTTGAGTGTAAATAGGCTCTCCGTTATCCAATTTTAATCCTGAAAATACATCTTTCTGCATAAATATACATTTAATACTGCAAAAATATACAATTTTTCTTTGATAATTGCATATTTATTCATATATTTGCAAAATAAAAGGTATATTTATACGTTTTCGAGGTGGAGGGACCACTTTCGGGATAACATTTTTAATCAAAAAACAACATGACAAGAGAGGAACTCTTAGCATTAGTGAACAAGGAGGTTGATACCACCAAGTTCAAAGAACTTAGCCAAAAGACCATCAATGAGGAACTTGATGATGTTTTGGAAGATTTCGGTGATGACGAGGAAGCAAATTCCAAGTTGGTTACCAAGTTAGCAAACCGTCTGAAGCGTATCAACGGCAACTTGCACAAGAATATCTCTGACGAGGTAAAGAAGAGCAAGGAGGAAGCTGAACGCAAGAAGAAGGAAGAGGAAGAGGAGCGTAAGCGCAGGGAGGCTGACAAGGGTGACGATCCTGACAACAAATACAACGAGCTTCTCAAAGAAATCAAAGCCCTCAAGGAAGCTAACGCAGAAAGAGACAAGAAGGCTGCAAGGAAGGCAACCATCGAGTCTGTAAAGGCAGGTTTGAAGGATAAGTTCGACAAGGCAAACCTTGAAATGAACGACTTTTTCCTCGATACTGCACTCTCTAAGCTGGAGATATCTGATGATGCAGATGTTGCAGAACTGGTATCAACGGCAGAAAATATCTATACTGCCGACTATAAGCGTGCCAACGGTGGAAATGCTGTACCACGAAAGGGTTCTAGTGCTCCTTCTGGTGAGGAAAAGAAAATCTACGAGCATGAATGGGACGACATTAAGGATATTTGCAAGGACAGAGCTACAAAGGCGACTGTCAAGAAATAATTCAGGATAACATTTTAATTAAGGTAAAAAGATTATGCAGTACAGCAATTATTACGACCAGATGAACGCACAGGGTGCGGTATTCAATGGAGCGGTGCTCTTGCAGGCATCGGCTGAGATTGGCGGTCAGAAGCATGTGTACTTCAATCTTAAAGGTGCTGTCAAGGAGGCTTTCAGATACCCTCCTATCGGTGGTATTATCACCAATCCGTTCCCTGGACCTGCTAAGATTTATGCAGGTGATCTCGTTGAGCATAGCCTCGGCTTTGCAGACAACAAGGGTGGCACTATTAAGATTCTGAAGTCTTACGCAGTTGCTAAGGCAACAAGTGCCGCAACAGACACAGATATCTACATCGTTCGTGACGGCTACCATCACATCCCATTTATTGGCGATAAAATCATGGTAGGCCAGAAGGATTTTAAGACAAAGGGAACTGGTGTTTCTGTTACAGCAGTTGAGGCGACAACCGATGCCACAGCAGGTGATGTTTGGAAACTTACACTGTCTGCCGCTTTGGGCGCATTGACAGTTGGTCAGGTGCTCGTTGAGGCTGCTGCGGTAGGTTCTACACTCCCTGTAGTTACTAATCCAAACTGTTTCGCTCCTCACGACTACGACATGCCGTTCTATACTCTTCCTGGAAGCGACGAGTACGAGAAACCTCGTATGATGTTTACACCGTGTCTGCTTGGACCGGATGCGATTTTCATTAAGGACAGGATGAGTCCTCTCCCACCAGCTGTAGAGGCGATGAATATCAGTCGTTACCCAGAGTTGTTCTACACGAACTACTAATTGTTTAACTATTAGATTGTATTTAGGATATGCCAAAGTTTAATATTGAAAATTCGAGGATGGCGAAGTTCTTCTCTAGTAAGGACAACACCAAATACCTCCAGAAGTTTCTTGACGAAAAGGACATCTTTCACGTAAACTATGGCTGGTGGAAGACCCAGGGACGTATTGCTCCTGATCTGACTCCAACCAACAGAAAAGGTGTTGCGACATTCACTGTCGAGGCAAAGAACCTTCGTGCCGCTACATTGGCTAACATGCGTGCTCCTTTGGCTGGCTCTTTCCAGAAGGATAAGGGAGGCTTGCAGGTTTACTCTGCAACAATTCCAGATTTTATCACAGACGGTATCTACCAGAATGCAGAGGAACGCGAGTATTTGATGAACCAGTTTGAAGAGTTCGGTAATGACCGTGATGTCGTTATGGAATGGACAGATCAGGTTCAGGAGTTGATGGACTCCGTTGATACCACTATGAACTTCATGACAGCAAAGCTTGCTTCTACAGGTAAGCTTGACTACACTGGTATCGGTCGTGGTATTCAGGCTCCAATCCACAAGACCAATATGCCTGCCGATAACTTCAAGAAGTGTGGTAAGGTTGCTTGGGCTGATGAGACCTGTGATATTCTTGAACAGATGCGAGTTCTTGAAGAGAGCTGGCGTAAAACATTCAATCGTAAGGGTCAGCCTCTCGTTTGGCAGATGACCGTCAACACCTTCTTCAATGTGTTCTTGAAGAACAAGCAGATTAAGGAGTTGTGGATCAACTGGTGTAAAGCTCACTATGTAGCTTACGTTGAGGATTATGGTGTGAACCAGGATATGTTCCTGAAGGCTTTCGGTGGCATCCAGGGTCTTTCTCCTATCGAGCTTGTCGAGGAAGAGGAAACTACTATTCTCTTCGATGGAACACAGAAGACAGAGCAGGCTTGGTCTGACGACATCGTTGTTCTTCGTCCTCGCGGTAACGCTTTCGAGTTCGAGCACAAGGAGATCAAGGATAAGAAGATGTTCGAGAAGTGGGGTAACAAACTTGTTGACAAGGTGTTCGCTACAACCAACGACGGTCTTGGTTTGCTTGCCAACACAACAATCGCCAACGGTGATTACCTGGAGTGGCATACAGACTTGATGTTTGCTGCTGTTCCAGCTATGCTCGACTTCCCTTACCGTTGGATTATCGATATCACCAAGAAGGGTTAATTCTTTAACGTAACTAGATTGTATGACTATGGATTCGGAGATGAACATTTACACTGTGAACGACTACCTTATTAATAAGGTGAAGTTCGAGATGCCGATGAAGGCTCTGTTGGGCATTATGCACGACAGGGAGCTTGAAAATGGCATCGACCTCGAAGCCTGCGACAAGGACAAGGTGAGACTTGCCTATGCCGACATGCTGAAATGGTTTGTTCTTGGTCCGAGCAAGGTGAACAACACCTCCGACTCCGATAACGGATGGACTCATTCGGGAGGTGGCTACGACATGTCGGACAACGACAGGAGCGAGATGAAGGCAGAGGCTAACGCTATCTATGCAGAGCTGGAGCCTGATTCGATGCTCAAGAAGAAGTCCACCTTCCGGGTGACCTCCCACGGAGTAAAGAGGGCGAATTATTCTCCTTGGGGAGAACCTCTCCCTCACATCATCAAATAAGGCGTATGGAAAAGGAATACATCAGAAACCCAAGATACCCTCACATCATCAAGATCGTGAGGAAGGTCGTCGGAAAAGCCGACCCTGATGACCCGTTTGCCGATGATGATGCTCCAGTTGGTGAGGACAAGGAAATCATTCTCTACTATGGCGAAGGCCGCAGCTACACCGATACCACTACAGAGGGAGACAAGAATGTCGACCAGAACAAGAGGAAGGCATCGATTCCGGTCAGATATGACGAATGGGATGCTGACAGATGTCCTCTTGACGGCGACACCATCTACTCCACTGTCGGCAACAATACCGAGGTAGGTATGGTCAAGGACTGCGAACCGGATAATAACAGGACTGTCGTTTACTGGAATCTCACTAGGGTTTAGGTTATGGCAAAATACTTTAGCGGAAAGCGTCTGTCTCTTGGAGCGCAGTTCGAGCATCAGATTAAACCAAGAGTCGAAAAGCTGGCGTATGACAAGATGCTTGCGATTATGCAGGAACTTGCTCACAGAACCGTCAACTATTTCAAAGAGAACAGGACGTTCTACAACATCACCGGTAACGCATATACTTCGTTCTATGCAGCAGTGTATTACAAAGGAAAGCTCGTTTACATGGTGCGTGCATCGAAGGGTGAAAAAGCACCAACGCGAGTAACCCTGGCAGAAGGAGAGAAATACAATCTCCCGTTCTACTACGACGGAGGAGAGAACAAAGGCTACACCGGTTCAGTCGGTGGCGGTCACCAGTGGGGTCCAAACCTTATCTACGGACGTATCGGAAAAGTGAAATCTTCCGGGAAAGACTGGGCGCTCGTTGCGATATGTCCTGTTGAATATGCAGTATTCGATAAGGAGAACCGCATTTTCGAGACAGTTTACAACACATACGAGTCTCTTCCAGATATGTTCGATGCCTGCGTAGTGTACGCCAATAGTTCAACTTTTAACAAACTGTAAGCTATGGTAGATATCAAGCAGATATATTTCGACTTAGGGAACGCCGTAAAGGGTATATGCGACAAGGTGTACCCCAGGAATCGTCCTAAGGCTGTGGATACCAAAATAGGTAGCTACATCGTCGTAAGTGCTCCGTACACAATCAGGAACAACGAGATGAACTACGATGGCTCCTACAACTACTATACTACCACTATCCAGATAGAGGTGTATGTAAGAGATAAGGCCTCCTCGGCGAATCCGAATGGTTTCAGTCCTGCGGAAATGGATAAGAAAGTCAAGGCGGTCCTCGAAAGATTCCCGATTTCTACAGACAACATCATCGTTACTAGACCGAACGTTGCTATCCAGGCTGACGACGGCGCAGGTTTTTCCGTGACAATCATACAGGGAAGGTTACGTACTAGATAAGTATTCAGGTATAACAATTTAAAATATTTTAGATTATGGCTATGACAACTATTGACAAGATGAAGGACATTTTCAATGGTCCTAAAACTCTGCTCTACTCAAAGGCTATTACCGATTTGAGCAAGGCTACAGTTGACATCACCCCAGAGGTTGAGCTTCCGGTTACCGTTGACTCGCTGAAGGCGACTATGGATGACCCAACCGTAAACCACTACAAGGTTATCGGTCTTGCAGGCGACTGGGCAACTACCGCAGAGCTCGGCGACTTCAACGTAGAGTTCGTTGTTCCTTCAAAGGCAAAGGACTTGCTGACAATTATGTTCGGCGAGGATGCTATCACAGAGCTGACCAAGGTTACTCTGAAGGGTACAGGTGACGCTACTCTCGACGCTACTACCGGCTTTACAGGTATCGCTGTTGAGCCTAAGAAGTTCAAGATCAAGGGTACTATTGTTATTGTTGACGACGAGAAGGAGAACCTCATGGTTATCACCAACATCGCTCTCTACGCTACCTTGCAGTGGGACAACTCAGGTACAGAGCCGGTTGCGTTCAAGTTCTCTGGTTCTATCGAGGGTGCAGGTAAGCGCAGTATCGCTTGGCTTACTAAGGGCACAACAACTGGCGACGTGTAAGGCTTCTTTAGGTAATTAGATTCAGGATAACAAACCGTTGGGCGGCAGGCTAGTCAACAGCCGTGCCGCCCTTCTTCATTTAATAGCATACAATCATGGCAGAAGAAAAGAAAATTGAGCAGCCTTCGGTGGACTTGCAGAAGTTGCTCGACAGCGTACTGCACGACGAGCCTACCGAGTTCGTGTTCCGTGGAAAGAAGCACAAGCTCGGCTGGCTTCGCAAGGGAACCATGAGCAGGTGTTCTCATATCAGGGCTAAGGAGAAGAACGAATGGAAACGCAACGTCAAGATTTGCGTCTGCATCCTCCTCAACAACATCTGGAAGATTCGGTTCCTGTATTGGATCTACTGGCGTTGGCTCTACTACATCAAGGATGTGGATGTGGCCGAGATTCTGAGGGTCCTCGATGTTTCTAAAAAAAAAATTCCATCGAACGCATTCTCACTGGCTACCATATTAGCGACCGGGATGACGGACGTGATGATGACGATGACGAGGAGCGAAGCAAAAGCTATCCAAGCAGAACCAGCTGGGGAGCAGCCTTCTCACTAGCGGAGAAGTTCGGTTTCCTCTTTCAGCGCAAGTACTTCATCGCAGCCTACGACTACTGGTGGGGCTATTCATCAGCACAGATTGACCTAATGGTTGCAGACCAGCCTCTTGTCGTCTATCCAAAGACCAAGAAGGAAGACGGTCCGAAGAAGCATACCAAGAAGGAGATGGATGACCTCTACGACAGGTGGATGGAGAAAAAGAAGAAAGAAGGAAGTCTTGTTGGCGAGACAATAAATCTTGTCGGTTACTTAAACAATAAACTCTAATTTTAAAATATTCAGGATATGGCAGGTGGAAATATGGGAGACCTCAGTTTCTCGCTCACTCTCAAATCGAGAATTGAAGAGGAAACCAAAAAGATTACCAAAGAATTAAACAAGATTGATGCTACTGGTAAGCAGGCACAGAATGCTTTGGAAGCAATATCCGAAGCAACAAAAGGTATTGGAGATAAGGGAGGTCGTAGTTTTGAAAAGCTAAACAACTTCGTTAAAGAATTACATCGTAACATTGGTGTATTTTCAAGCGAAGATTTCTTTAGTCCAAAAAAACTCCAGCAGTTGGAGTCTGTCCAGGACGGGTTGTACAAAATAGGCCGCATACTCGGAGAGGTGTCTAAGGAAGGTGCTGGATTCAACATATTCCCTAACAGTGTTTCCACTGAGGCAAACAAGGCAGAGAGAGAACTTCATAAGTTATCTTCTATTATTGACGAAATCAACAAACGCCATGGTGAAGGAATACAGATGTTTGGCGTCGATTCAACGAACAACATACGTCAGTCGTTGTCAGAGCTGTCTAAATACAGAACTGAGTTAGAACAGATTAGGAATAACGGAGGTATTCATCCTATTACCGGACTCACAGCATCTGATGTCGTAAAGAGTGCCGGATATCTCAATGCTATAGATGAAGCAAAGACTTATGCTAAAGTTGTAAAGAATGCTATCTTAGAAAGATACAAGACAGAACAAGATGCAGCACGCGAGGCAAAAGCAAATGAGAAGCAGAGACAGAACGAGTTGAAGAACACTGAACGTCGATACGATTCTCTTGGCAACAAGGTTCGTCAGCTTCGTTCAGAATACAGCAGAGGTATCTCTATCGGCGCAGATGTAAGCAAGGCAGAAGCCGAGATTAGCAGACTTCTTTCTTTAATGAGAGCCCTTATAAATATTAAGGGAAGACTTAATTCTGAAAACTGGAAGGATAGCCTCGGTTTGCTTGGCAATATTGGTAGTGGCCACGATACCACTTTGGCTTCGAGAGTACTTCAAGATCAGAAAGCAGTAAACCGAGAGGTTCAAAGAGGCATTGAGCTGGAGCAGAAGCGTCAGCAGGAGATTGCTCAGACGGCTGCAAAGGTTCAGTCTGATTTGGTCCGCGGCTTCGAGAGAGCCAACAGTCATGCAGGAAAGCTGAATTCAACCGTACAGGATCTGAAGTCACTTTTCTTGCAAGGAGGTCTTGTGTTCGGCGCACAGCAGTTCGCTATGAGCATCATCACTACTGGTGGTGAGATGGAGAAGCAGCATATTGCTCTCCAGTCAATCCTTGGTGATATGCAGAATGCGAATACAATGTTCAATCAGATTAAGGAACTCGCTCTTAATTCGCCATTTACATTCTCTGAGTTGAACCGAGATGTTAAGCAGTTGGCTGCGTATGGAGTTGAGTACGACCAGCTCTATGACACAACCAAGAGGCTTGCGGATATGTCTTCCGGTCTTGGTGTTAGCTTTGACCGTATCGCGTTGGCGTTTGGCCAGGTACAGGCTCGCGGTTGGCTCGATGGTAAGGAACTTCGTCAGATTGCTTATGCAGGTATTCCTCTGCTTGAAAAGTTATCTGAGTTCTACTCTAAGCAGGAGGGTCGAAATGTCTCTACATCAGAGATTAAGACCAGAATTTCAAGCCGAGAGGTTAGCTTTGATGACGTAAAGTCTATCTTCTTGAAGATGACTGATGCAGGCGGTCAGTTCTACAACATGCAGCAGGTTCTGAGTGAAACTCTGCTCGGACGATATAACAAGCTGAAAGATGCCTGGGAAATCATGCTTGCCGACTTTGCTAACGGCAAGAATATTATAGGTGGAACTTTCAAGGGTATCCTTGATATTGTTACCAATCTCGTGCAGCAAATTCACGTCTTAGGTCCTGCTATGGTTGCAGCATTCGCCGGACCTGCTCTTATGCGTGGAGTAAAGACCTTGGAGGGCGGAATCGGGAAAAGAATACTGAACTCAAAGGGAAATATTGCGAAAGAAGCTGAACTCAAGCTTTTGCGTGGAGAAAAAATAACTCCCGTGGAGAAACAGATTCTTCAGTATAAAAATCAGATTCGGATTCAGGATATCCAGGCACTCGCAAAGGCAAATGCGATAACAAAAGCTGAGCTAAGACGCTTGTATGTTACCGGACAGATAACCAAGGAGATGTACAAGCAAGGTATGGCTCTCACAAAGCAGGAGGGGCAGGTAAACAGAATCTCCCTTGGTGGAGTTCTGAAGGGATTGGCTAGCCCTAGCAAATGGGGAGCAGCAGGAGGTTTGCTTCTCGGAGGCTTGAAGTCCGGATTTAGTTCTATCATCGGTTTTCTTGGCGGTCTTCCTGGAATCGCTATCTCTGCCGGATCTGCAATCTTTGCATACTACTGGCAGAAGCATCAGCAGCTGAAGCAAGAAATGGAGACTACGGCTGACGAACTAAAAGACAGATACACTAAGATTGGCGAGTTTCTTCGCGATAACGATGCGGATAAAGCTATTAAGGATGGCGACGAGAAAGAGATAGAAAACCTTATTGACACATATAAGGAAAAGCTAAAGGAGATTGCTCCTGAAAAGGAGAATGCTTTCACGATGAGCCTTCTCGAAAAGAAATCGAATGAGGATAGACTTAAGTATCTCAAAGAACAGCTCATCCTTCTCAAACAGGTTGAGGAGAGCACTCAGAAATCTCTTTCTAACGAAGACACCTATAAGGGATTAGACGAGAAGCTGTCTTCTGCAAAGGAAATATCAGAAGCGTTCTCTTCAGCATCCGCAAAGGCGAATATGATTAATGCCACACAATCCGACTTCGCTAGCTTCAACTCCTGGGAAGAAAAATATAAGAATGAGGTGAAAGCTATGCGCGATTATCTCATTGATGAGCTTGGAGATATCAGCAACAGTCCGAAGTTGCAGGGTAAGGCTAATCAGATTCTTTCGTCATTCTTTGCAAAGCAGGGATGGAACCAGGATGTTTCTGATCAGTTCCGTGCTGACGTTCTTAATGCGATGGGTGTTGAAACTGGCTTCTACGAGAATAAATTCAAGGATGCTCTCGATAACGCAGTAAACACTTCGTTTCCTTGGATTGGTGACAAGATTCGCAACAACCAGGAATTGACAGATGCAGAGAAGGTACAGGTTTCAAACATGATGAAGGATGCTGCGGCTCAGGTTCAGAAAGACTATCCTTTTGCATCAGACGCATTGAAGCGAATGCTTGCGGCTGATAGATTCGAGGCTGTCATTCATCTCGTATTCAGGAACGATGACTCGGATCTCACTCAGCAGCTTGAAAAGAATCTCAAGGGTAGTGGTTACGACTACCATGAGAAGAACAAGTACGTCAAGAGTTGGGGAAAGGATGCCGGAGACGACTACGATAAAGCAAAGAGCAACGCTGAGTCGGACATTACTGCTGCCAAAAAGGAACTCAACACCAGAAAGAAGATGCTTGCGCTGGGCAATCTTTCTCTCGATGAGTTTACACAGAAGCAGAAGGAGTACGAACTTAAGATGCAGGCTTATCATGATAACTGGGGCGAATGGTTTACTGGTGGCGACAAGAAAAAAAACAAGAAAACCGGTGGCCGTAGGTCAACAGGCGCGCAGACAGATAAGGCTCTTGAAGAATTGAGGAAGCGCATCGACTTATACAAGAAGATGTATGCTGAAATCAAGAAGTTTAAGGAGCTTTATGGAGAAGGTGCTCTTGGTCAGCTTGCTAATGACGGAGAGTTTGAGGCTATATTCAATGATAAAAAGAGGTTCCCTATCTCCGACTACACCAATTATGAGACCTCTATTAAAGAACTCTTGAAGACTCTCCCGGCCTCAACAAGGGAGAGATTGGACTACGCTGCAAACGAGAAGGCCGGTATTCAGACTGAAAACCGAAAGCTTCTTGAAGACCAGCGAAGAGTTGAGCTGAATGTGCTCAACAAGCAGCTTGATGTTATATCCGAACAGTATGATACATACAAGAAGATATATGAGTTGACTGGAAATAAAAAGGGTTCTGAAAATATCGCTTTCGGAGGAACTGTTCAATTTGATACATACAAGAAGTTCCTGGAGGAACAACTTGACATTGCGGTAAAGCACGACAATGTTCAGTCCGGCCTCAACTTGGCTACGGATGAGGTTAAGGAAATGAGTCTTGAAAATGTCAAGGATAAGTATGGCGAGGAGACTCGTGTTTACGATATCCGCAAGAAACTGGAAGACGAGAACAACAAGATCAAGAAGGAGACCATCGACCTGATGGCTAGTCTTATTGAAAAGAATGCGACCATCGCCCAGCAGATTGAGGATGAAAACCGCAAATACGAGAGACAGCTTGACCTCATCAATGGCATCGAAGACCCACAGATGAGAGACAGAGCCAAGGCCGGAGCCACAAAGACTCACAACGAGAATGTGGCAAAGCTTCAGTTCGATCAGTTCAAGCAGGAATCTGACTGGGTTGCTATCTTTGATGACCTCGACAGGGTGTCCTCGGCAACAATCAACTCGATGATTGAGAAGATTGACCAGTTCTCCATGACTACCGGTCTGTCTGTAGAATCAATCAAGCAGTTGAGGGATGCATTGGATAAGCTCAGAAATGAGCAGATTAGCAGGAATCCGTTCGGCTTCATCTTCGGAGGAGTTAATCGCGGTAAGGCTATCGGGAAGTTCATAAATGAGCGTCTTGGCGGTAAGGACGATACTGCGAAGATATTCGTTAGTAAGGAGGAGGCTTCGAGACTTGGAATCGCAGGCGGCGTAAGAACCAAGGCGAGTCTGAAGAACGATCAGCAGTCAGCGTACGCCGACTCGTCTAAAGCAATCTCTGAACTTGCGACGAAGATGCAGGCACTCAATACGGTTCTTGACCCGGTAATCAATCTGTTTAAGGCTATGGGCGAAGAGGATTCAATCCTTGGTCAAATTGTTGGTGGAGCATCAGGCGCATTCTCTTCGGCAGCAAGTACAGCTGGAGCCTTTGACACCCTAAGTAAAATGAAGGGTCTTGGATTCCTTGAGGGGGCTGGTCCATACGCGGCAGCCGCTTCCGCAGCGTTGAGTATTGGTGGTTCTCTTATCAAGGCATTCGGCGCAGACTACAGCAGTTACGAAAAGGCGAAGGCTGAGTACGACAACCTTACATCCATTTGGGATTCCCTCATTTCCAAGAAGACTGAGTATATGAATATCCATTGGGGTACTGAGGCTACAGAGGCATACAAGGAAGCTCAGGAAATGCTCAAAGCCGAGATTGAACAGACTAAGGTTATAGCCCAGAAGAGGCTCAACTCTGGTTCGTCAGCTGGCTCCCACTCCATCTGGTATCGAATGTGGAAAGGTTCGTACAAATACAATGGCCAGAACTGGCGTGATGTTGCCGGAGAAATCTCTTCGAAGTACGGAGTCCAGTTCAACGGCATGGAAGACATGCTCAACATGAACGCTGATACATTGTCAAAGATTAAGAAGGATTACACTGGTCTTTGGGCTAACATGGACTCAGAGTTCAGGGATTACCTGGAAAAACTCATCCAGTATGGCGAGAAGGCTGATGACATGATTGAGGCGGTGACTGAAAAGCTGACCGGTAACAAGTTCTCTGACCTGGTGTCTTCCTGGGGTGACGCAATGGCAACGATGGCGAATTCGTCAGATAATCTCGTTGAGCACTTTGAGGACAACCTGAAGAAGACCATCTTGAACTCCATGATTGAGAATATATATGGAGACAAGATTAAGGCTCTTTTGAAGAAGACTCAGGGGTACGCTGAGAATGGTGACAAGATTAAGGATTCCAACGGAAATGTTATTTCAGAATACACAGGAGCCGAGTATGCCGACGTAAAGAACAGCACAGATGAGCTCTCAAAGCAGATAGAAGCTACTCGTGACTATCTTAAGAAAGTATATGGATGGTCCGACAACAGTAGTTCGTCATCAAGGAACTCCGTCAAGAGCATTACGGAGGAAACAGGAGACTTGATTGCCTCATACCTCAACGCAATTAGGCTCGATTGCTCTGTCATGAGAGCAGAACAAGCTAAGTATTATCCAGAGATGAGCGAGATTGCCAAGTCTCAGCTGACACAACTCAATGCAATTTCTCGAAATACGTTACGCAATGCGGATGCGGCCGAGAGGATTGAAAGTATATTCGTTGAGTATAACGACAACTTCAATAGAGTTCTTAACGGAACAAAATCATTGAAGATGAAGTAATAATCGGGGGCGCGGATGTATATCTGTGCCCTCTTTGGTATATTTATACATTTTTAATCGGATATTTCTTGCATATTTATGTATTATTTCGTATATTTGCAATTATAAAAAGTTGATTTAAGGTATGAAAGATTATTTCAGGATATACATGCAGAAGGAAGGCGATGGGAATGAGGTGAAGGACTCCATCGCCGACTTTGGTATGTATGTTAGCGAGAATCCGTTCAAACCATGCGATGCCGTCAAGGAGCCCATAAAAAGGGAATGGCACGACGAGCATGGCGACGACGAGTATATTGGCAAGGATGGTCTCTATATGGCAGCATACGAGAATAAGGTTAAGTTTATGTTCCACGGCGAGGCTTTCGGCGCTAACGAGAAATGTAAGGCTTTTATTGAATACATCCGCAAGTCAGGCATGATGAAGATGTATTGCGACTTCAATAGAATCGGAAGACAGCATGTAAGACTTAAGGATATTGATCCAAACCTATATAGAGATCCGGATAACGAGGACTTGCTAGTTCTCTCTATCACTTTCAAGTTTAACGACCCTGTTACTGATGTCAAGCCGATTAAGGACGCACAGGGTAGTATTTCAAATTTAGGATAACACAGACACATGAGCACTTGGAATATTTATCATAAGGATGGCTCGAAGCTGATAGACGTTAACGGAGAGCAGATAACCGTTCATGGATTGGAATACTCCGATTCTTGGATGGGTGAGTGCTTCGTGACTATCAATTTCAAGCATGAAGTGCCTATCAACTTTCAGATAGGCGACTATATTGTCTATCGTGGCGAGCGGTTTGAGCTCAACTACGAACCGGGCAAAGATAAGCAGGCAAGACCTGACACCTACGGTGAGGGCTTCGTTTATGACAGCGTAAAGTTCAACGCATTGCAGGATGAGCTTTCTAGGGCTGAGTTCCTCGATGTGGTATTGAATGACAACGAACTCCACTACACCTCCCTACCGAAATTCCCATTCTACGTACAGACTCTGGATGATTTACTCGACAGGATTCAGGCGAACCTCGACGATCAGATTGGTAAGGGTCTTTGGAAGATTTACTCCAGGAACATGGAGCGTTCCTTGCAGCGTGGTGCCCTGGAAAGCGAGTGGATGTCAATGTACGGCGAAGGAACAAGCGATAACGTCATCGAATCGATGTCTATCACAGTGGATTCACAGACCTGTTGGCAGGCCCTTGCGCTTGTGAACGAGAAGTGGGACATAAACTTCATCGTCAGAGGAAGAAACGTATATGTCGGTACTACCGGAATACAGGCAAAGCATATCTTCAAGTACGGACTCGGCAATGGACTCTATGAGATTGTTCAGAACGCTGATTCCGACCAGAGTGTCGTTACGAGACTGAGAGCTTATGGTTCGGAGAAGAATCTCCCTTCTCATTACTATGCGGACCTCGGTGTCAAGTACGTGGCGAATATCATGAAAGTGGTTACAGCTAGCACAAATGTTGAGCTTGAACTGGATATCGATTATATCGAGACGTATTTTAAGAATAAGAGAAAGTACGTTGTTTCCGGCGAGTCACAGGAGCAGTCTTTTGGTTGGGTTCTTCAGGTAACATTCGATTTCCAAACTATCATTACGGGTTATGTGACACAGGCGTACAACTCTAACAAATGCAGATTCTACTCTGAGCTAAAAGGAACTCAGGTTGATAGCGGAGATGAGGAATCAAAGGAGAAGCTGGATGCGTTCATTGCACAGGTTAAGGCAGGAAACACGAAGATGTATATCACATCAGGCCTCAACATGAAGATCGTTCCTTCGTCCATGAAGGAATATGCAGAGAATCTCCCGAACAATATGTCAATCAACAGGCTTATGCTGCCAGGATTTCCTCATGTATCGCTGAGTGACTTCTATGATTCGCTAACAGAAACAGATAAAAAGTATGTGAACCCTACCGGGAAGCAACACAGATTCTCTACTGACCCGCATAGACCATACATCGATTCCATCAACATCGATCAGATTGGTCTCCGTTCTGCATCGCAGTTCTTTGATACTGACGACAAGACGAATGGAGTTATCGAAATCTACCCTACTATCGAGGAAATGGTTATTGGTGGCGTTCGTGTTGACGAGATTGATGAGGGTGTTGCTCCTGATGATGATGGTAGATTCAATAATAACGAAAATGTCAAGAACGTTGATATCTATCTCAGCAAGGCTATAGACTTCGACATCAACGACCTTAAGGATGACGATTTCTCCATCTACATGAAAGATGGCATGTGTGGTGGTCGAACGTTCAAGGTAGCATCCTCAACCAAGGTTGATAGGAGATGGAGGCTCACTATCGAACGAATCAAGGACGATGCTCTTGAGCTTTGGTTTCCATACAAGGACTACCCTATCAAGAAAGGAGACCATTTCGTCCTTACCGGCATCACCCTTCCTGATTCGTATGTTAATGCTGCATCACTGAAGCTTCTAAAATACGCCATAGCGCTCCTTGATAAGAATGACTATACAAGGTATGTATATCAGCCTAAGGTAGATGAGATTTTCATGGCAAGGCAGCACGACCAAGCGCAGGCAGACGACACCGGAGTTATCAAGAGCCTCCACGATACGCTTAAGGCCGGCGACCTGATGAACTTCAATGATACAGACCTCAATATCGAAGGAATCATCTCTATCGACCAGCTCACGATCAAGGAAGAAGATGGCAAGATACCGACATACGACATAACTCTCCGTGAGGATAAAGAGGTTGGAACTATCCAGAAGATTCAGCAGCAGATTTCGTCGCTTCAAAGCGGAAATGGCGGAACTGGTGCAGGCTTGACAACTACACAGGTTAAGAATCAGGTTGCGACAGAGGGAAGCAAGCACTTCATCTCAAAGATAAACGATGACATCGCAAAAGGTACAGTTACCTGGGAGAAGGTGCAGAAGTTCATACAAGGCTTCCGCATAGGCAATAACAACGCCTACAGCATTGATGGAAGCGGTAATGCTATCCTCTCTAGTGTGATAGTGAACTTATTGAAGTCACTCGACTTCAACGAATCAGAACAGAGCGGATTTGCAATCAAGCAGAGAAGCGATGGGAAGTATCAGATGTTGCTTACGGACTTGATAGTTTGGGGCAAGGCGATATTCAACACTCTCCTCATCCGAGAACTCAGCTACGTTGGTGGCAATATCGTCCTCTCCCCTGCTGCTGGCAAGATAAGCTACATCAAGGAGGTATATAGCGAGACAACGAATGAGCTGATTGGCTGGAAGTGCTATCTCTTAGCCGATGATGGAACTACCGCAACCATCAATTCATTCAAGGTGGACGACCAAGTTAGGTGTCAGACGTTCAACATAGCACCAGGTGTCTATGAGAACGTCAGCAACAGAGACTACTGGAGACTTGTCACTAAGGTCTCAACCGAGAATGATGTAATCACCGATGCCGAAGGTCACGAACTCTACGATGGTAAGAAGTTCGCATGGATTCAGATTGCGAAGGAGAACTGCATGGAAGGCTCGGATAACCCTGCCGTAGGTGATACCATCGTCCTTATGGGTAACAGGAGTGATACAAGCCGACAGCACCTTCTGATGATGGAGACCGAAGGAGATTCTGCACCGAAGTTCACGATGTATCGTGGCATCAACTCGTACTCGCTGAAGGATAAGTCTATTTTCGATGTAGGTTTTGATGGTGTCAGTATCGTTAGTAAATTCTTCAAGCTTGTCAACGTGAGCGGAGAGAAGATTTGGACACCTATCTATCTCGGCGATTGGAAGGAGGGTACGGAATACAGCTACTACGATGAGGTTACATGGATGGGCACAAGGTGGCTCTGCATTGTCTCGGAGGGACAGACTACAACTGCTGAACCGTCTGAGGATTCGCCTTACTGGAAGGCAACGACTGCGGTTCTGAAAATCAAACTACAGCTTTATCACGACCTCGCTGCTGGTATATGTAAAGGGGAAACTCATACAGTTGTATGTAAGTTGATGCTAGGCGATAAGGACGTTACTACAGCAGTTAAGTCATGGGCTGTCTCCCGAAAGACAGATGATGCCGCAGATGATATTGCTTGGGCACTCAAAGATAAGGTCAAGAACTTCAAAGGCTCACTAGATATAACATGGGCTAATGATAATTCGGAAGATGATTTGGGGCATGGTGATGTGGCTTCGTTCACGTTCACCGCCACAACGAATACAGGTGATGTGCATAAGGCAACATTGGATTTATAAATAATTTGATTGTGAAACTTTAAAATAATTGATTATTATGATGTACGCAATTATCAACATAGAGAAATGCCGCGAGATAGGCATTGACTCTACACATAGAATGACTCATGATAATGATGTTGTCATTACAGACAAGGAGCTTCGATTCTCTTCTGCCGTTGGTGATACGCTTGAGGAGAAGGCGAAAAACGTTAACGCCATCCTTGCAACAAGCGAGGATGTAGACATGTGGGATGCCGCATTCAAAAGCGGTAAGAACGGAAAGGAGGTATTGAATGGATAATATTTCACTTTCGGCTTCCCTTCCGATAAGACGTATCATTGATGGTGATACTCTATCTCTTTGGTTCTCTACTAATGGAGTTCCTCTGCATCAAGGATTAAATCCTAACGATTACCAAGCAACACCGCATTGGACAGAAGAAGCAGGAAAACACCCAGAGATTACACCTCATATAACATCAGCAACTAAGCAAGCTGTTACGCTGCTTAGTCATAAATGGAGTTATAATGGTGTAGAAATCGCCTTCAATAGTGGAACAGGATGGGTAAAGTCTTCTAACTTCGCAAATAAGTTTAAGATGAACACATCAACAGGAACACTCGCCATCATCGGAGACCTTGCATCAAAGGATAACCAGGATGCGGACGTAGTCAAGTATACTGGCATGGCAAGTATCGGCAAATCTTCATACGAAATGGAGAAGAGTATTGATATTCTAGTAACGATGCTCGGCTCAAGCGCATTCTTTGGCGGTATTGAAGCAAGCTCTACAATGCTTGGCGTTGTCGGTAATGATGGCAACGAGATTACCACTTCTACACTCAAGTTCTGGCTCAAAAATGCTGGTGGTGACGTATCTAAATACTCCGTAAGACTCTATCGTGGAAGTGATGCTACAGCTATTGCGACTATTGACAATGCAGCTAGTGGTGGAAGTATCACTATTCATCGTGATAAGACAGGAGATAATGATAAACTCTACGTAGATAGCCATCAGCTTTTTGTCGCAGAATTTATCGTTGACGGAACAGTGGTTTACCGCTCAGGTATCAGTATTGATGATTCGGCAGACCTCTATCAGCTGAAACTATCAACAGATAATGATTCCGTAAACTCTTCTGTAAGCTCTACCATCAAGGCACAAGTGCTTAATACATCAACAGGTACTGCTGCTACTCTCGGAAGTGGAACTATTATATTCACGATTCTTGATGATAACGATTTGACGGTTGTTAGAACTGCCACAAAGAACTTCAGCAACAATGCCGAGTTCAACGCCATAAGTTTCGTTGTGTCAAATGAAGACATGAGAGGGCTCGGTGTGACAGTGAATTGTGAATTGAATGGTACTGTTTTATAACATAAACTTATGAAAGATGGTTGAGTTTAAACAAAAATTCAGAAGACATTATGCTCCACTCACAAAAAGTGTGTCTCTTGTCTGCTTGGATAGTGGATGTCCGCTCATGCAGACTACGGATGGTGTCAACTTCTACCCAGACCGAACAAAGATAGCAAGTAAGATTCAGCCACAAGTCAATGCTAGTGCAAGCGATGATTCTTGGGATGCAAGTCGAAGTAATGCGTTTCTTACGAACATGGTTTGGTGGGTAAGCGTAAACAATACTTGGAAGAAGATTACCGAGGTTGAGTCTTGGAAGGGTTTGTATGAGTTAGATACTAGTGGAACTACAATGCGTGGCACTCTGTACGTAAAGAAGAATATCGGTGCTAATGACAGATGTCAACTTTACTTTGAAGGTGACCTCTACGACTACAGAAAGAATATTCTTCTGCACGTAACTACAGACCCTATTACATTGACTACGGCTAGTAATGCCGCAGATACATGGGGTGTCGGTATCGGTGTTGAAACAAACATAACATACAACCCTGCCCTTGACAAGCTAAGTCTGTATGAGTATATGGTCGCAAACAGATTGAAGACGGCATCCGATGCAGAACGCAAGAAATGCCTCGATGGGAATGAGTATCTTCGCACAATACCTATTGACGTGTACAGAGCAAAGACTAAAGTGACTACAGGGTATTCATTGGAGGTCTATCGTGTAGATGTCAACGGAAAACAGACGAAGATAGCTGTATCAACGAAGACCGCTCCCAACGAGCTTATGAGTATGTCACTCACGTCTATGGTTCTTGATTTGAGACAGATTGAAAAGAACGATTACATCATCAAGGTCATCGTAGACAAGAAGGTTGTATCTCAGTTCCAGTTCCATGTAAACAGGATATATCCACCATTTGATTTTGGATTTGCAAATGTTGGTGGTATCGCTTACGGACAAAAAGTAAGACGCAATAGGGTATTCGCTCATTACAACAACTCACTCATATCTTATCCGCAGCGCATCCTTACCATCAAATGGAAGACAATCGCCCATAACGAGGGTAACGTGACAACGGAAAAGAGATGGCAAGAGGGTGATGCTTGCGAGTATCTTGTTGAAGAAACAGGATTGGGTGACACAGAGAATTGCATATTGGAGGATTGCATTGACTATGGGCAGAAGCCTCCGCTCACCTATGCCGTTGGCTCTGATGGAAGTTATCTCACGGATAAAGATGGAAATCCTTATCTTATCGGTTAAATGTAGAATATTTTAATTAAAATAATTATGACAAAATTATCAGAAGTACCTCAGATTGATTCAATGATTCCTTCTAATAGCTTCATCGTCGAGGCAGGTGGAAGCGAGAGAAGAATCCAATTGGCAAATCTGAAAGAGGAATTGGCATCAAGTATGACTACTCCACCTGCTATTTATACGCTCGAACAGAACAGCAACGTAGCGTTCAATGTTTCTAACTATTGGGCTGCTTATATGTACACATCTTACATGAAGGGTTTTCTCTTCAAGGTCGTAGCAGGTAAGGTGTATGCGGCATTGCTCAATGAATCATGGGATGCTTTTGCCGATGGTACAGCCATTGACAATATAGCTAAGTACGAAACTATGATGCGTGTTCCTAAATGCCACTTCAAGGGTGAGGGCACTAAAATGACCTTTGGCGGTCTTAACCCAGTGGCAGGCGGCCATACCTTTGATTCTCCAGAGTGGGTAGGTGCATACAAGATGTATGTTGATGCAAGCGGTGTCGGTCATTCAAGACCTAATGTTGCCCCCTCGCATTCTAAGGCAATGAGTGCGTTTTGGGCATGCGCTCAGAAACTTCACTCTAACATGGGTTTGGCAAACTATCCGTTCCAATGCCTTATTAATGCGGTGTATCAAGCTTATTATGGCAACCTCAACTCACAAGTTGTTATCGGCTCGGGATTCCAACACTCTAATTGGGAAGCTTGCCGTGATGTACCGATGGGTAAGTGTATTTCTCTCGGTAATGGTAGCGGAAAGGTACTATACAATGACGCTACGCTCGGTAATCAATACTCAGTGAAGTTATTCGGATTTGAGGACTTATGGGGTAAACTTTGGGAGTTCCGTCCTGGAGTTCGTTTCTATATGGATGGCGAAACACGAAAAGCTGTCATATATAGCGGTAATCAAGTAAGCAATACCGCTAGCGGAAGAGAAGTCGTATGTCTTGCGACAGCTAACGGAGAGTATACCACCAAGATGGTACTCGGTGGGCATTGGGATATGATACCGACAGCAGTTGGTGGCGGTGATAACACTTACTATGCTGATGGCTGTTGGGCAAGCAAGACTGGTGAGCTGCTGCTGGTTGGTGGTGGCGCTAGCAATGGGTCTCGGTGTGGCGTTGCGTACTCGCGCTCGAATAACGGTTTCTCGGCTTTGGACGCGGTCATCGGTGCTCGTTTGGCTTTCTTTGGCACGCCAGTTATCGTGAGCGGATCGCAGCTTGTGGCAATGTAAAAAGGCAGCTCGGCTGACGTTTACATAAGCCGACAAGCCCCCAAGCAAAAAAGTGAAAAATTAATATAATAACAAGAATAAAAAACGAAAGATTGAAACCGCAAGGTTGAAAATCTCCTTTTAGGATTTCGTGGATTACACAAAATAAAAGTCAGCCCATTCCGTGCGTAAGTTTCTGCAACCACGGAGTGGGCAAAGAAAAGGTAATAAATCGTGGAGCTGCTGCAGGTTGGTGGTAACGCTAACAATGGGTCTCAGTGTGGCGTTGCGTACTCGGCCTCGCTTCACGGTTTCTCGGATTCGAACCCGAACATCGGTGCTCGTTTGAATATCTACACAAGATTTCTATTTTTAGAATGACGATATATTTTGCTGTTCCTAAGTCGAAAGGCTACGAGATAGTCAAAGGACGAAGAGCACACGATTGAACCTGTCTCGATGGAGGGCATTCCTCATGATGTAAGCCCCGACAGAGCAAAGATGAAAGGCGTTGGGTATGAGTGGTCGGGTATGTCCTACTGCAACAGAGTCCCCTCTCGCAAGTAAGTAATACAGTTGTACGTATGTGCCGAAAGCCAGTGAGCCGAGAGTGTAGAAAGCCTAAGGCAAGCGTTTTTTTTGAGATATTGGTTGAAATAAAGAAATGACGGACACACATGAGCTAGCGTATAAGCGCAAGGCAAAGCTCAGAAAGAAGAACAGAAAGGTCAAGGTGAATCTCGTTAGCAATATGACTAACCTCAACATTGCGGTAAGAAGGTCACGCAAGGGCAAGGAAGGTAAGAAGGGAGTTGTTGAATTTGATAAAGATTACGATAATAACCTTCTGAAATTACAGAAGAGTATCAATGATGGTACTTACCATACAAGTAATGGTCGTGATGTGTCGAAGCGATGCCCTTGTGGTAAGGTAAGACGATTACTTATACTTCCATACTACCCAGACCATGTAGAGCAGCATGGATTGATGCAGGTTCTTATGCCACCTCTTGTAAAGTATCTCTATATAGAGAGCGGAGCTAGCGTCAAAGGTCGTGGAATGATATACGCAAAACGAAGGACGGAACGTTGGATAGACGAAAATAAGTGGTGTGGCAGAATATTCTTCGTCAAGCTTGACTTCATCAAGTTCTATCATAATGTAGATCAGTTCGTCATATATGATTCGTTGTGTGCGTTCTTTACTGATAAGGGAATAAGAAGACTGCTGCATGAAGTTATCTTCGCCCTGCCGCAAGGTTTGGGTATCGGTCTATATCCTATTCAGACACTCACCAACTTCTTAATGAGTATCTTGTGTAGAATCGTAAGTGCTAAGTTCGATGTCAAGGTTGAAATATATTGTGATGATATAGTTATCCTTGGCAAGAATAAGAAGGAAGTTTGGAAAGCCGTGAACTTCATCAAGCAATACGCACACAATGTGATGCACCAGGAGTTGCATAGCAATATCGGAATGCAGATAATTGATGATACGCATTTCCTCGATTATGTTGGTTACCGATTTTATTTCAATCATACAGAACTGAGAAAACGCATGAAGGAGAAATTCAAGAAGAAAATGCACAACTTAAGAGACCCGATGAGAAAATACCGAGTAGCGATGAGCTACAAAGGTTGGTTGATGCATTGTGATGGTTTTAATCTGTGGAGACAGACAACAAAAATGGATAGTTTTGATGATTTCAAGATGCCAACTTTTGAAGAACGTGATGCCGATGGTAAGCGTATCTTCCAAGGACGCAAGGGTAATATTGGCATGATACTCAATCAACCAATGACTATGTTAGATGTAGAGTTTGGAGTAAAGTCACAATACGGAAAGAAAGGTTTAGCTAACCTCATACAGGTACAATGTGGCGGTGTTACATACAAGATGCGCTCAAACAACTCATATCTCGAAAAGCAACTGCAATGGTTCGTAGAGAATAAGCATATTCCCCTGAAGGGTTGGAAATTTATTAATTGGAACATGACAGGCGTAGGAAATCCCGATTACAGGATAGTCCGTCCGGATTGGACTCCAGAGATTGGTTTTTAATATTGTATAACTCATTTAATGTAATTATTATGGAATTGATAAAGTCTATTTTTGATAACGCTCCTAAGACATTGGAGTATGAGGGTAAGAGCATCCGTATCAACTTTGACGTTGATGTTACTGAATTGGCTAGCGGTGACACAGATAACGAGGAGTTAAAGCGTACCGCATTTTCAGCGTATGTTGTGCGTGTAGAGCAACCATTGGAGCGTGGCAAGGTTATTGATGCGATTGTGTCTGCTGCCTACCCATCTGACAAGATGCAAGCTATCATCAATAACCATTTCGCTAATCTTGCCAAAATTGCGGATGGCAAGAAGCTTGATGCCGATGATGAGGAACATGAAGCTGAGTATGATGCCATGCAGGAGTGGCGCACGAAAGCCAAGAGCGTGGCTAGCGATGTGATGGAATCTTATTTGTCTAACATTTAATTAATGGGAGGAAAAGGGTATGGGTGATAAGAATATCAATTTATCTGCAAGTATCAAAGTTGGTAGGAAGCCTAAAGATGGAAAGGATGGTACAAGCGTTACCATCCTCTCCACCAAGGTGTATTATCAAGTATCGGCAAGCCCTACGGACATACCGGCAAGTTGGGTCGAAGATATAAAGAATGCAATACAGACGGATAGCAAGCCTTATCTTTGGTCTAAGACTATCGTTGCATATAGTGATAATAACAAGACCGTCACATTCAGCGTATCTTACAAGGGCAAGGATGGAACAAACGGAACTTCCTTCACTCCTAAGGGTATGGCTGACGGATATTACAGCAAGGCAACTGAGATACCAGCTTATTCCGATGAGCAGAATGGAAAGATATACATTGTAGACGATGCTACAAATGTAATATCACCTTTCATTGTGCCCGATGCGCCTTATGTGGCTCAATACGTACTGCATAACGGAGAATATGTTCTTTACTTAGTGCATGCAGAGTTTGGCGATGGCTATAATGTGAATGGACATCTGTACGTAGCCAATGATGATAAATGGGTAGATTTCGGTGAGATTCAAGGTGCAAAAGGCGAACAGGGTGACCCAGGAATAGATGGCAAGGACGCTATCAACATCGTGTTCTCGCCAGCAGAACTTGTTTTCGATGCTAACGAGAATGGTAATCTTAAGCAATCAGAAAAGAGTGCTGAGATAAAGGTGTATCGGGGAACGACAGAACTGAATTACAAGACAGACTGGGATAATGATGCGGAAATTGGCGATAATTGCAGGGCGGCATTGCTCGTTAACACTACCACCAATAAGCCAGAAGTGAAGATTAGCGGTATTACATCATCTATGATAGATGACGTAAAAGTTCCTGCTACATCGGGTGGTGCAAAGGTTTCTGTTATTATTGATAAAGTAACGTATCGTGCTTACCTTCCTTTCTCGGTTAACGTCAACACTTATGCTAACTTCCTTATTAGAGACAACAAGAAGTACATCAGTAAGTACACAGAGGTTAGTAATAAGTATGATGCAGTATCGTCAGAACTTAACAAAAAGGCTGACTTGAAGACAGTAGAATCTACTATTGAGCAGACCGCAGAGAATATCAAGTTAGAGGTACTATCTAAGACTTCGGGTAGGCGCAATATGCTTGTGAATAGTGCATTTCGCAATCAGGACAGCGTGTTAATACATTCATTGGCTCGCATCGAAAAGAATACAGGCGTTGATGGTGTGAACTGCATTCACAGCTCGGATACCTATTCGGGAACTGGCGATGGTAACTACATCGGTGCTTTTTGGGATAGCACACAAAAGAATGGTGTTGTTACAAACATTCCTATCGTCAAGGGTAAGAAGTACGTTATATCTTGTTGGATTAGGAGCGATAACTTAGACTTGCCGTTTGTTATCGAATGCTTCTTTATGAACAGCATCAATCAACAGAACAGAGGTGAAGATGCGGTAAGAAAGGAATATCATGTTGACAACGTAAACGAATGGAAGAGAATAGATTTTGTTGTTGATACTACAGATACATCAGAGTACGCAAGCAAAGTGACACCATATCTTGCCGTGAACTTCTGGAGCAACAATAAGAACGTTCCGAAGGCAATCGGTGCGGATGAATATCCTACATGCAACGCTTATATCTGTAAGCCTATGATGGAAGAGGGCGATACGTATGGCGGTTGGACGTTATCGGATGGCGATTACGATTATGTAGGCGGCAACATGATAGACAATGCAAGAACCCTCGAAGTTGGCGGCAGTCTTAAATCAATCAATGAAAACAATGTGGCTGACTACGGACTTGCATACTATGGTGATAGCATGAGCCTTCGCATCAATAATACGAATGATTCTACACCTAGCATAATGACGTTCACACCATCATTAGAGGTCGGTGTTGATTACATATTCTCGTTCCTCGCTAAGGGTACGGCTAATATCGGTCTGTATGCTCTGTGTGACAACAGCGTAGATGGAGATTATCTTTTGAGTGAAGATTCTGTCAATGCAGATGTGCGTGTTGTTGATACATTTAGAAATCGTTATGCGTCAATTATACTGATTCCTACTCAGCTCACTACGGAATACAAGCGTTATTGGGGTCACATGCGCTTCTACGGACACGTTCCTACTAAGTTGTATCTACAGCTTAATCATGCTGGCGAGGTATACATCAGTCAGCCAAAGTTGGAGATAGGTGCGATGATGACCGAGTTCACAGAGCGCAAGACTGATTTGGTAGATAAAGCATCATTAAAGAAGGCTGGTATCGAAATCACTACAAATCAAGTAAAGCTCTATGGTGACAAGGTTGAGGTAGTTACAACAACGAAAAACGAAGATGGAACGTCTACCGATACTCAAACCGCCATGTTTAGCAACGGCAAGCTCAATGCTAACCTTATTGATGCAGATGCTATCAACGTGAATCATGTTTATGCCAGGAGTTCGGAAGGTGCAAATATCATAGGTCATTTTGGTAACTTCGATAAAGCTGATGCTGTAGTTGGTAGTGATAAGTGTCCGCTTTGGCTTGGTGCAGCATTGGCAAAGGATGCGCCATTCAGAGTAACGAAAGATGGTTCGTTATATGCGTCTAAGGGTATATTCGCAGGAGAACTAAAGAGTGTGATAGGCTCTTTTCATAAATTAACTGCGGTTAGTTCTGATGGAAAAACAAACGCTGGTTCAATATATTTTGATAGTTCTGGCTATATAACATTTGATGCAGATATTTTTAATCAAGGCTATAATTCTGCGGCGAAAAGGGGTTGGCGTTTCTATGCTAGTACTATATGGTGTCGGCAAGCTTTTGGTCACCGGCAGAGTACTTTGGCAGTGGTAATTGGTAATATTATGCGCGTTTATCCAGACGGATATGATAGCGGTTATACAGTAGTGAATCTTGAGAGTACTACATACGACAATAAAACCGTATACAAAATTCCATTATATAGCCCTAGTAGAGATCTTTCCGGATGTACTATTGATGTAGTAGTATTCAATCCTTCTAGAGCTATTGGTAGCTATTATTACGAGTTCGAACCTGGAGGAACAGGTAAGCGTTGGATGGCAATAAATGCCAATGATGTTAATAATACAATATATTTCTGTGATGTCGGTGGGTGGCATCAACTTAGAGGTGGAGCAACAATAAATCTTGTATATATAGCCCCAGCAATACTTAATCCTAGCCAAGAGGATAAGACCTATTTCGGTCGTGGTATCTTCTGGAGCGGGGAAAATGAGTTGGATTGGTATAACAGAAAATCATAAAAACAAAATAAATATGAAAAAGAATTTCAATGTTCCTTTCAAGAATTGGAAGGGTGAGGTGATAGTATCACCAGTTAAGAACGAGAATGGAGAGGAAACCTACAAGCCACAGATTATTGGCGATATTGTAGGTAAGGTACTCTTCGAAGTGATAGACAATCAGAGTATGCAGCTATCGGGCGAAGACAAGCTCAGAGCTTATCGTGTAGCTTGCAAGATAGGCAAGGATGCAGAGAACGTAGATATCGAAGCCGAGGATATTATCCTTATCAAGAAGATACTCTGTCCTGTGATGGCTGTAGGTGGGTATGGTCAGATAGTCGATTTGCTCGAAGGATAAGAACAGGCAAGGCGGTCACCATGTAGTGAACCGCCTTGTTTCTGTTACCATTTTCTTCAATTTTGGTAACAAAAAATCGGTAACAGAACTTTCAGATTGTTACTTTTCGCAAAGTTTAACACAAAAATATTATCGTTTCCGTTGATTTTGTGCTAAAAAGTGTATCTTTGCAGCACTTTTCTTATTATTAAAAATGAGGAACTAAGAACAAATAATAAACCCAAAAACAAAAGGAGAAGAATTTATGACTAAAGAGGAAGAAGATGAAGTCCATCGGTTAGTTCAATCAGTCGGTGTTGTACAGTTGTCAAGAGTAATGTTTAAGGACATGGACGTTAGCGAAATTATAAACGTCATTATCCTTGCAGGTAGAGGCTACAGCATAAAGCTACTCACTTGGTTTAAGTATTATTGTGAAGTGATGCCTCTGTTTATCATGCTTTTTCATATTGCATGCATGGTAACATTTGCGTCTCATGAAAAAGAAATGTGCGTATGGTTTAAGGAGAATTGGGTATCGGCAGCATTTATCTATTTTTCCGTTTACATCCATCCGCTTGTACTTATAATTGCGAGCAGATTCTTTTGGCTCTGCTACAGATGGCGTATTCCGATGATAATCTACCTATTTGGGATAAATGCTATTCATATCGTATACTGGAATGTTTTTACCACCAACGAAATGGTGGAAGCTAATGTTGTAATACTTGTAATGACCATTATATTTTATGTATATGGTTTTGCCGATAAGTATTTCTCAGGCAAGGGCTGTCAAAGTTTAATCTCTAGATTATAATGATATGGGAAAGTTATTTGGTTATCACACCTTGGGATTGTTATTAAAATCGTTATCGGATTCTTGTTTTCGAGCAGACGAGCAAGAGAAGAGAGGGGAGAAGGTAACTGCTTGCGGAATGAGTAGCGATGAGATAGAAGACCTTTGTGAGAACTATCTGCCGTATGCTCTCAACCCAATGATGAGCACCGAGGAGGTCAAGGAAAAGCTTCACGTTTCTGATGCAACATTGAATAGAATGGTTGCTAGGGGCGACATTCCGAATGGCGAGTGCAAAAAACGAGGACACACTCGATATTTTAAGAAGTGGGATATACTACACTTCATAAAGAGCAAGAGAGGTAAGTGATTGCCTCTCTTTTTTATTTGGTACAATATAATAGACAAAAACACACATATTTCCCCGAAAAATATACGCACTTTTTGCCTTAAATTATACGTAACGATATATGATACTACCTACTATCACCTTAAATCACTGATAATCAGCTACTAAAAGAAAGTGTGATAGAGTTATATTTGCTCTCCCCTATTCTTCGTACCTTTGCATCCGTAATCGATTACATAGTGTTAGTTAATATTAAGGATTTCAAAAGATTGTATTATGGAAATGACAGATGCAAAGGTCGTAGAGAAGAAAATCTACGAAGAGGGAAAGAAGCACGATGATTATGCTTCTAAGGCAACAGGTAATGCTGGCTTGACACTGGGTAAACAAAAATAATGCTCAGTATAAACTCTCTTAATTGCTGGGAACTCCTTGAAAAACAGGACAATCAGCAGCCAAGATTGTGCGTTCTTTGAAATATTTTTTGTAACTTTGCAGTATGGTAAAAGGTATAATTTATAGGTACGAATCCCCATCGGGAAAGTCCTATGTAGGTCAGACAACAGATGAGAAACATAGAAGAAGATGTTTTTTCAATAACTGTTGCTACAGCGGAACTCGCTTTGATAATGCTATACGCAAATATGGAGTACATAATTTTAAGTACGAAGTGCTTTTCTCGGATGATTTTGATTCTAAAGAGGATGCTATTCCCGTTCTTAATGAAAAAGAATCGCATTTCATAAAGAAGTATGATTCTTACAGAAATGGGTATAATATGACTTTAGGCGGAGAAGGTGTTAGGGGTCATACATTAGAAGGAAAATCTAAAGAAAATATGATAAATCACCTCAAAGATTACTATAAAAGTCATAGCAATCCTTTTAAAGGAAAAAAGCATTCAGAAGACATGAGGGCTTACCTTAGTGAGTTAGCCAAGAATAGAACTGGAGAGAGAGCACCTATGTATGGTAAACATCTATCCGATAAGCAAAAAGCTATACTGAGTAAGTGTGCCAAAGAAAGAAAAGGAAGCAAAAATCCTTTTTTCAACAAAAAGCATACGAATAAAGCTAAAAATGCTATATCTACAGCAAATAGTAAGCCTGTTTTGCAGATAGATGCGGCAAGTGGAGAAGTTTTGAAAAGGTTTAATTCCGCTTTAGAAGCTGGAGAAAGTCTAGGTAATTCAAAATTAAACTCCGAAATTGTAAAGGTATGTAGAGGTTATGTATCTCCATCTGGTAGGCATTACATTACATGCAAAGGTTACAAATGGAAATATGCACAATAAGGTTCAACGACTATCCCGAAAGGGAGTACACTCAAGCGAGTGGAAATGGAGAGTATCTCGTGAGAGATAAAGATATAGTCTTATCTGTATGGTAACATACAGCAGTTCATTAGAGAACGGGTAAGGTGGTTGCGTACCTTATCGAAAGTTAGTGATTATTGGCACAGCACTCGGTGCTGGTGCTTGGTTGCTTGGCGGTAACAACCGCAGCGTATTTGGTTCACTCGGCAGCAATATGCCTGAGAACGTAAACATCAACACCTACGGAGCTAACTCAAGCTCAAATCAGCCAACCGCCTTACAGGTAATGGAGAAGGAATGTGCTGATGAGGTGAAGTTGCTTACCGACATGTTCGGTTTAAAGCTCGACACAGCAAACAAGTTATATGCTATGCGTGAAACTGACATCGCAGAGAAGTTCTCTATGTATAAGGGTGCTACAGATGCTATCAACGCTGAGAACCGCCGTGCAATGGAGGCAGAGTTCGGTCTTTACAAGTCTCAGATTGATGCGGACTTCGGCTTGTACAAGAATCAGAGAGACCAGTATGACGCACTACAAGCTAAGTATTGCGACCTTGACAAGAAGGTAGCCGTTATGGAAGCCCTCACTCCTTACAAGGAGAAGCTTATGATGGCTTATGTTAACGAGAAGTGTTGCCGCAAGATTGATGGTCAGCTTGTGCTCCCATCTACACCAGTAGTTACTGGTTACGGCAGCTATGGCTGTAATTGCACCGCTCCTTCCACTCCCACTACAGGAGCGTAACAGAGCAGTAAGAAAGTCTGTAAAAAGGACTAAAAAGAAATGAGTTGGTGAGGGGTGTTTGCCCTCGTTGGTGGATGCCCTCTCACCTCTCTATAATATATCACCAACTTTAAAGATATTGATTGTTATGATGAATTTTGGAAACAGCCCTTTGCTTGATATGGGCACAAGTCAGCAGCAGCCGCAGATGATGGATGCCGAGCTACAGAAGATGTACGAAGCGATACAACAGAAGCGAGCATCTATCAATATGCAAGCGCAGCAGTCTTCCACCCCTTTATGGGATGAGATTGACAAGATTGAGGACAATCTTACTGGCGCACAACGTCAGTACTTGATGCAGAATCAGGAATACGTTAATAGCTTGCAATATGTGTCTAAGCTAGTACAAGACGAGGAATTGCGCATCATACGTCCTCGTATTGAAAGCACTCAGCAAGGACAGGAAGCATTGAAGAAACATCTATCTTTGATGCAACGACTGAGAAAAGAAGTAGCGCAAGCCGAGGAGCAAAAATCAGCTATGCTCAACGACTATATGACTAACCACAGCGACAAAACTTGGCAAGAATATCTCGTTTGGTACAACAAAACAAAGAAAGGAGAAACTAAGAAATGAACATAACAGAATTGAAAGAAAAGCTGCTTACATCTTTGGATTTGTGGGCAGACGCAAGAATTAGCGACATGGTTAAAGAAAACCCTGCATTGGCTATCCCTTCCGTGTACATGAAGCGAGCATCGCACAATATCATCGCCAAACACAAGGATAGTTGGGGCAAGAGCATTGACAACGCTACCCTATTCATTGCCGATGAGGACGGAAACATAGATGCTGATACCATATTCTCAGACCTCATGCAGATGCTAGAGAATATAAGTAACTATGAGTTTGATTTCGGTTTTGTCAAAGGTCGCATTGATGGCGGTGCTTTAGTTATTGATTTGCCTGATAATATTATAACGACAATATTGTTCGGCAGCAAGAAGAGTATCAGCTTTACCAAAAATGATTTTGAAGAGCTGAGAAGTCTGATAACAGCAGAATAATCACATATATAAATACAAGACAATATGGAAGCAAAAGAGATTATGAGTAAGTTTGATGAGCTGTATGGAATGATGGCTTCATCAGCAAACGTAAAGTACATGCACGTATTCGGTAATACGATGCGTTGCATGATGAATGATATGGCAGCGAAGCACCCAGAGTTGGCGCAAGAGTATCTTGATAAGCTTTGCGCCATAAAATGGAAGAACTATCTCACCAAGAAGGAGGCATCTGAGATTGCAAACGGTATGAATCCGCCTGTAGCCTGGGATATGCAGACATGGATCAATGCTATGACCGGTCTCGGACTTGCGACAGAGGAGAAGCCTTACTACAACGATTATGCTTTGTACGTTGCCATGAATCAGGTCGTAAGCGATCACGGATGCACCATTGCTAAGATACTCGGCAAGGAAGATGTTAAGGACATTGGTACAGAACATCTGGTTAAGTATGCCCACAGCCTTGCACTCGATTTATTGAAAGACAAGGATGGTGTTTACAACATCAGAGAGTATTTTCTGAAGTAACATCAAAAATATACGGTTATGAAAAAGGTATTCGAAGACATTATAGCTAGCAATGACATGCAGGCTATCAAGAACTGTGTTACGATCATGGCAGATTGCTGCGAAGTAGGAATGAACGACAGCGTAATGCTCGATATGCTGAAGCAGGTTCAGGGAGAGATTGGATCGTGTCACTACGACGAGGAAATGGCAAATATGCATCTCTGTATTATTGGACAGCTCCACACTAAAGATGTAGCCAAGGACTATTGGCATGAGGTCAAGAACGACAACATCAATCTCGAAGACTGGTGCGTTCTCTGGGGAGAAATGGTAAAGCGTAACGACGGAAAGATAAAGAAATGGTTTCCTAAAATCAATGCGCTCGATTACGAACGTAAGATTTTCGATGAATGTGTTTCTTTCCTGGAAAACGGAGGACTGCCGTATTATGATCTGAATATCTGATTTTTTTCGTTATTTTGAATGAAGTTTCGTTTTTTTTTTGCTATCTTTGCAGAAAGAGACCGAAACTATATTTTTATTAATTATTCAGGATAACAGATTATGACAGATTTATTAGATTCATCACAGATTCGGCAGATAGGTGTTACTATTTTTTCAGCTATACTTGCCTTTGCAACGCCAACAGAAGGCTTCGTTTTGGCGTTGGTTATCGCTTTTGGCTTCAATATCTTCTGCGGTATGCGAGCTGACGGCGTGAGTGTTATACGATGCAAGAACTTTTCTGCATCGAAGTTCAAAAACGCAATTTTAGAAATGCTTCTTTACGTATCTATCGTATATGTGATATACGGCATCATGTTAGGTTGTAACGATGGTACGAAAGCTTTATTCGTGATTAAGATGCTTACGTACATATTCTGCTATGTGTATATATGCAACGCATTCAAGAACCTTATCAAGGCATACCCTAAGAATATCTCGTTCAGGGTTATTTATTACATTCTGAGGTTTGAGTTTGCGAAGGCATTGCCGAGCTATTGGAAACCGATTATTGACAGACTCAACAATGAGTTTGATAAAAAAGAGGAGGAAAATAAAAATGGAAGTACTAATTGATAGAGCTTGGAAAAAGGATGACTATACTATTAGCCGTCTGTACGTTAATGGTGAATTGTTCGGATGCAATACTCTTGAAGATACAGACAGAGGATTGAATCAAGAAATGGATTTGGACGAAATCAAGAATAAAAAGGTATATGGGCAGACTGCAATACCAAGCGGCAGTTATGAGTGTGTATATACCTACTCTAACAGATTCAAGAAGATGTTACCATTATTAAAGGGTGTGCCAGGGTTCGATGGTATCCGTATCCATTCCGGCAACTCAGCAAAAGACACAGAGGGGTGCATTCTTTGTGGTAAGAATGATAAGAAAGGTTGGGTAAGCGATTCCCGATTCTGGACAAACAAGCTTATTCAGACAATGAAGACAGCTTGGGATAAAAAGGAAAAAGTAACGATTGTAATTCAGTAAGCTTATGAAACTGATTGATAAGATAACAAGAGTTGTAATTGCTATTTCAGTAGCAATGCTGATTCTATCTATGTTCTGTAGATGTACTACAACCAAGTATGTTCCAATCACAGAATACAAAGATAGAGTCGTATTAAAGACGGATTCTTTATTGAAGACTGATTCCGTCTATGTGCATGATAGCGTATCTGTTTATATTAGAGGTGATACAGTATTCAAGGATAAGTACCATCTTCAATATAAAGACCGATACATCGTAAGAAATAAATCTGATACCTTGATTGTACGAGATTCGATACCATATAAAGTTGAAATAGAGAAGCCAATATCAAAGACCGACAGAGCGTTCTTGAATATAGGTAAGATAGCTTCAGTTTGCCTTTTTATAGGCATTCTCGCATTTTTAGGTTGGATATACTGGAAATTAAAGCTACACAAACGTTCTTAGTTTTTTCTAATGTTTTTATTGATTTATAAACAGAAAAAGGGGTGACCGCACGCGATGTGTAGCCACCCCTAAACATATAATAATGCACAGAAATTATTAATTATTCTTCAGCTCCCTGGAGGAACTTGATACCATACTTCGTCTCGTAGTGTTTCTGCTGATCTTCACTCAGTATCTTGGTTTCACTGTCGTAGAATATGGTAAGCAGATCTCCGTAATCTTTGTCGTAGAAGTAGTTGTATTTATTGCAGAGATAGTTCCTTGCACAGAGACATCTGCTTGGAATGGTCTTGAACTTGCGTCGTGTTTTCTGTTTAATTCCGTTCGCCGCTCTGTATCTATCAAGCCTCAGCGTCTTTTTTAGAGATTCAGAACGTTTAGCTATTACCTCCGGTCTTACTATTGCCTGAGCACATTTCAACTGAAGTCTTTCTTCCGTTTCCTGGGTATGAGCAACGCCAAGTGACTTTGCTATGTTTGTTACACATGACTTTGTTATCCCAAGCTCTTTGGAAATTTCGGAAGAAGAGTAATTCGGATATAGCTTACGGACAGATTCCCTGATCTTCTCTCTTTGCTCTTTTCTTGCGTCCTTAAACGAATCCCCATGCAGCCTATGTAGCCACCAGTAAACAGTCTGTACTGCACAACCGAAGCTCTTGGCCATTGCGTAAGGAGATTCGTAAGGGTGTTCCTTTATGTAAGTTTTCTGTTCATCTGTGATATTCATGTATTACTTTTTATCAGAAGAGCCGTAGCCGTTATCACCACGCTCTGTTTTGTTTAATTCATCCGTCTCTATAAACATGATGTTTTCACTTTTTTCAAGGTGGAATTGCACGATTTTATCACCAACCTTGTATCGGGGCATATTTGGCATGACGTGATAGAATACGGCAGAAATCTCGCCAACAAAACCATCATCAATGGTTGCTTCTGAGTTACTGAGAGCCATGCCAGTCTTCCATACAGAAGAGCGAGGACGAAGCGTGAAGCATCTTGAAATACCAGCAGGCTTATTGCGGTTTTCAATCTGTAGCGCAAATCCGAGACCGTATTTCCATACGTTAGGCGCAACCTCTTCTTCTGAAACCGCATAGCAGTCGTAGCAGAAATCATCATCGTGCGCCTTAGTTGGCATAATAGCGTTCTCGGTGGTCTTTTTAAACAAGACTGGTACGCCAACAACCTCGGCGAATCTGTCAATTTCCACGCCATCAACATTCACCTTTCCGTAGAACATACCAGCAGGACGAGTCCAAACCTTGTGTTCTCCATAGAGAGCCTGATAAACAACTTCTTTCTCCTGAGTCTCACTATTAGTGACCTCAGTAATAAATCTGTAATAACCTCCTTTGAAATGTCTGTAAATCTTTTCCATTTAAATATTTAAAGTTTAAAATTCATGTTTCTTACAAACCTTATCGCAAGATGTTTTGCAATCTTTTTTGTAACACCATCCGTTTCCTAAGATGTCTTCGTGTTCCATCCAAAAACAGTTACCACAACATTTTTCTTCTTTTTCCATATTACTGATGTTTTATCACTTCCAAATACTTCAACTTTGCGAATCGGTATGATTCATACACCTCATCTACATTCACATCTGTATTAAAAGCAAGAATATATCCTTTGTTATCATAGAACCCAAGGATGATATACTTTTCTTCTACATACCCTGCAACGTATGCACCAATATCTTTACCTTTATAAAGAACAGGCTCTCCACGATACGCATAAAAAAATTCTTTATTTGTCATACGCTACTTGAATTTAATGATAAAAAACTCAGTATCAAGCCACTCATCGGGGCATAAGCCTTTCTTTGGCTTGCCGATGGTGATACTCTCAATCTCCTTTTCAATTCGTGGACTATCCTTGCGGTAGCCGTTGATGAAGAGAACGTGAGTGTATTGTTTTAACACAATTCTCTGCGCGCCAATATATTTTTTAAGTAAATCCGTTCGCCCTGCCAAACCCGAAGCTAAATACCGCACATCAACGATATTGCTATTATTTTGAAATAATCGTGCTACCCAATACGGCTTTATCTCCCGATACTCTTCATCCTTTTTTTCGTCAGCAATCATGTCAAACCATTGCTTGCTGACGGTGAGTGTCAATATTTTCTTCTTCATCCTTACACCTCCTCCCAGTCATTTGCGAGAATATCCTCAGAATCTTTGAAAACACAAGGAAAGAATTTTCCATCGCATACAGCCACAATAGTCTCAGAGACAATATGGATATAAGCTCCACATTCTTCCCAAATTATCCTTCTCACTTTCTTCCCCTCCTTCATTCTTCTCAGAGCCTCCGAGAAGTCAAATGTTTCATTCTTCATCGTTTTCTTCTTTTTACTTGTTAAACTTATCGCCTTGGTGATGCGGTGGTCTTTGAAAGGGATATGAGCAGGAGTGTCAAATGTTTCATCATACACTCCATTGATATGGTCGAACATTCGCTTTAACCAATATGATTCTTTTATGCCATCGCACTTAGAGCCATCGCCGTTATTGTACTCATCGACTATTGACTTGTACTTCATTATCTTCTTTGCCAACCTAATCTTCATAATCTATAATTGTTTTAACTTATTGAATATTTTGACGAAGCGGCGCATGTAATCAAAGCTTTCATTTTCGCTATGCTCACACACCATTCTATTGTATAGCCAACGTAGATGCTCCGCATCCTCGTGGAACTCTTTAATATCTTGTTCTTCTAAGACTATTTGTTTCTTCATACGCTACTTCTTTTTATCTCCAAATAATACGTGTCTTCGATAAGGGAAGAAATAGCAACGTTCTCCTGGACACCACCAACTAGGAGCGTCCTTCATGCATCTACGACATAATGCTATATTCTTCTCAGCTTTTATGTTGTCACGTTCAAACTTTCTTCGTTCTCTTCTTGAAAGAGGAGGATAAGGATAAGTTTCTTTCTTAAACAACTTAGCAGCTAAAGCATTCAGTTTTTTGAGATATTTTTCTAATATTTTTTTCATACGCTACTTCTCCTTATCGAATTTATTGCCAATTCTTTCTATCCTACAAACTTTTATAACATCGTGAAGCCAATAAGAATGTTTATTCTCGCAGACCGCCATAAGAGCACAGTTACCTTCCGACCAAATCACTTCGGCAGCATAGCTAAACCCTACGAAATGTATTAGGTCGTGCTCAAACAATTCTTTGCCTTTACAATCTGTCAGTCCTGTAAACTGGCAGACGGTAGAAGGGTCTACCTGATAAGTGAGATTTCTGTTTAACTTGCTTTCTTTCTGACGATTCTCAATGATGTATGTATTACCATTCTCCTCGTAGAAATATCCGCAAACCCATCCTTTTCCGTCAAGACGTTTAGCCTTGAATTTTATACTTTCTGTTTTCATACGCCTTTATTGTTAAGAAAGTCCTCTATGTCAAGATAATCAATACCAAAATTTTCAGCACATTTCTTATCTGAGTCTGAAAAATCTCCAGGTTTGCCACTGGCATCGCCTATCATTATCATTGAGCTTTTAGAATGTTCACCAAAATCTTTTAGAAGAATTTCTAACATTCCTGTATTTGGTTTTCTGCACTTATTGATCTTTTCTATAGAATCGCAGTACAATCCCATTACGAGAACTTTTGCCTCAATACAAAGCTTTGGTATTCTACTTCCAAGATATGAGCCAACAAATTGAATGATACTTTCAAACTTTGCTTCAAAGTCCCTTTTAGAGATAAATTGTGGTATCCCTCCTTGATTGGTTACAATGCCTATCCAAAACAAATTTGGTAGTCTTTCTGCAATCTTATCCAAAACTTCTTTTCGGATAATGAAATCCGTGCAATCTTTAGGAAACGTATTCCCAGATGCCGTTTTAATCAAAGTACCATCCAAATCAATGAATAGTACAGTCTTATCAACTAATATGTTCATAACTATTTAACTTTAACATTATACACTCCATCAATGACCTCCACTTCATAGCAATCAGGGCAATAGTGCTTGCCATCTATCATTTCCCAATCAGAGTAGTCACCAATATCAACTTCTTTGTTACTGAATAGTGCAGAGCAAGTATCTGTACCGCCAAATACTCCTCCGCATCTATCGCAAACAATCTGATACATTGTAATCGGTCTATACATAAGCTACTTCTTCTTTAAGTTCTACTGGCTCATCTTTCCAAGACAATTCTCTTCCAATGAGCTTCTTAATACTTCCATGAGGTATAAGAACACAACCACCGATACCAGAATATGTAGGATTCCAATATCCATATTCTCCAGCTCCACTTCTGTATGGTTTCTTTTCAAAAAGAAATTCCTTACCATTTCCATTAGTTGCTACCCATGCCATAACTTATTCCTCCTCCACTTTTACGCCAAAAGGAACGAGGTCAGCAAATGCAAACTTATCAAAAGCATCTTTAAATGAATACTGTATTGAAGTATATACTGATACATATTCTAAACATCGGATAAGATGCATAACTCCATCCCTTCTACCAACTACCCACCCAAAAGGCTGGTGCTTGAGCATTTCTGCCCAGCATTCTTTTGCATTTTCGAATGGGCGGTACTTTGGCTCTGGCTTAATTCGGTACTCTGTATTATTCCAAAACTCAATCTCTGTCATTTCCGTCCAATCATTCGGAGTATCTTTACGTTTTACGGCACTCGGTTTTGTCCTACACTCAATTGCCTTTCCTTCTGCAAAAGCTTGCAGAATAGACAGCATTTCTTTAACTTCTTCTCTTGTCATATTACTTCTATTTATGCCAGAAGGCGGTTAATAATTGCGTCTTATATCAACTTTCCATTCCTTAGCAGAGAACTTCTTTTTGAGGTTTTTAATTAAACTCTCTATCTCTTTAAGAGATTCAAAGGCATTAACTAAATCTCCTACTTGATACCAATAATCCCATCTATCTGGTTGTTCGCCTTTCTCCTTCTGAGAGAGTGGTCTAACAAACTCCCCTTTGATGGTTTGATATTCATTTGGAATTTCAATTCCACCCAAATATCCACTTACCGAGCTGTTATCACACACATTGCTTACTTTAATATACAATGTGGCATAATAATGTATTGCGCCACCACAAAGACCACAAAAAGAACTAATTTCTATATTCATTAGTCTCTTTTTGTCTTTAGTATAGCTACCCATAGTTGTATATGTTTTACCAGAGAGATTAAACTGAAATCCTTCTCCAATATTCTGAGGAATAGCCCCAGTTATCTTAGATATATCATATCCATTTTCTATTCGTAAATAGCTGTTTGTATCCATACGCTTTGCTTCTTGTGCCCGAAGGCGGTTAAACACCATTTTTTCTGTCTTGATGAGTTATTATCTCACACTCATTTCCTCTACGATTCCAATAACCGCATTGGTAACATTTTCTTCCGTAGAAAGGGCAATGGTGGTTTATCTGTGTTGCTACACTCATACCTACACCTCCATTTCTGAATTAAGTCCTAGACCGAAGAGAAGATGTTGTAAATCCGAGACTGTATAGATTTCACTACGCAATACTGTCGCATATGCCGAATAAGCACTATAATTAGGATAATCAAGTCGATCTGGAAAGTATACATTTATACCTTTTTTATTTGGAGAGATGTAGAACCCACAATCAAGAAGTTCCCATCCATTCTTCTTTAAAATCTCAGTAGTGAGAGGAATCGGACGAATAGCATTATTACTAATAGAGTATGTTGTACTACTATCATTTAACATGACTACCTTAAGAAAGCCACCACTCAATGAAGATATTACTTTGAATATTTTATCTTTAGCAAATTGAAGTGCTGACTCCTTTACCATCACCAAATCTCCTGGAATGTATTCTAACTTATCCATATGTTTATATTTTTAAATTGATATCTAATTGCAAGCCATAAAGAATATGTTGAAGTTCATCTACACATTTTATCATAACAGTATCGTCTTTTCCGTCATTGAAAGATACTCCGCAAATTCCCAAGAAATTATTATATCGCAAAGTGAAAGGGTATTCTTGGTGTTTATACCACCTATGCCCAATACATTCTCCTTCAGAGCGATAACATGTCCACCCATTCTTTTTAAGAAACTCTTCCCAAATATGAACGTGCATAATATCATTTTGACAAATTTTGCCCAAGCTTTGCCCATCAATAACTTTCAAGTCGTAAGAATAATCTATATTGAACGGATAGATACTACAGATAATACAGATAAATCCGTGACTATAAACTATATCGCCCACCATATAACGAGGTGGTTCTCTAAATTCTTTCTGTACCATACGCTTTACTCCTTAAAACGCAACTCGAAAATCCTTACCTTTCAAAGTAGGTCTCTTTTTGAGGACGAACTTTGTTAAATCCTCAAAGTCTATCGGGAAGAGCGCACAATATTTATACTTTAATGTGCAGACAAATCTTCCGTTGAGCATAATATCAAATACAAATGTTTTAATTGATTGCCTCATTCCTTTGAAACTTCTTCAATAAAAATCTTAGCTTCTTCTGCCGCCTCTCTTGCGAGATTTCGTATATGTACTTTACGTTCGGTATTGGAGCACGTACCTCTATGGTCGTAATCTTCGCCACATCTTCTTACTTTATTAATAAACAACTCAGATGCTGTATCAAATAAAGCTTTTGTTTGTATTTCCGAATATTTCATACCTAACCCTCCACGTCTTTAGTTGTACCTAACAAATGCTCATTTCCCTCGTAAGGAATGCACTGCTTAAAAGCAAAATCTGTCATACTACGGCGGTTCATTATATGATATGGATAATTCCAAGTACTATCAAACTTCTCAAAGAACCCTGGGAACCATTCTTCTGTATCTGTATTTCTAACAAGTACCTTATCGAAAGGCTTGAACTCAACCTTTGGCTTCAAGTTCACAATCATTTTATGCTCACTATCCCAAGCCTTGCCTTCCTTTGCTAGAGCGTCAAAGAGAATTATTTGTTGTGTCTCTGTGATAGGCTGTATTTGCTTGTCTTCAAACGATAACCAGTCATCTGTTTTCAAGGTGCTCATATCATTTAACGCATAGTATTCCAGCTTCTTAGATGAATTGTCTATGCTTTTGACTATACCATAAGCAAGATACCCCATGCCCGAGATACAAACAATATCCCCATCCTTGAACTCTGGTTGATTATTCTCAATCTCCAAAGTGGTGAGGTTTAGCTTACCACCATTATCCTCCTCAATATCGCGGATATATTGCCTGATGCACGCCTCATTTGTAATCTTGCACCAATCCTCTACTTCGAAGGTAGTACCTCTACTCTTAGGGGTTACAAACTTTGCATCAAATCTAGTATAATCGTCATTTGCCCACTTATCGAAGATGCATGATGCGCCAAAAGCACCAGCTAGCACATCGCCTTTCTTCCAAGCAAACTTCTCCCAATCACGCATTGATTTGCTAGGATAGATGCACAAAACTCCTTCCTTGTACAATTTGCCTTCTTTATCGAACCATGGCTCTTTATTATGATGCTTAACTTGAAAAGCATCACATGCATCAGTAACGACATATAACGTAACACTTCCAAACATATCAGTCCAGAGTTTCGTACCTTCTGGCTTATCCTTAAGGATTTCCGCTATATTAATCTTTGTCTCCATATTATTTTACCCTTTTGAATTGAACATTCTTTCCGTCTTTTCTAGTGCTTGCGCTACAATTAAAATCACCGCAAACATTCTCATAGATATTGCTACTTATCTCATCGAAGAAACAGCCATTACATTCTTCTTTCTCGCTTTCAACCACCTTCAAGACGATTTCTGAGCCTATAGATAAATCTTCCATAAGCTATTGTTTTTTACGTTTTAATTCTTCCAAGTCGTGTTTCAAACGCTTATGAAAGCTATCTTCGCCATCATCGCCACTAAGTAACCAGTCTATGCGATGTGCGTAAACCTCGGCTTTCTTTAGTAGAGCTATACCTTTCTTGAACTCCTTGATGGTTTCCTTAGAATACTCGCTACGATTAGGTATTGTATGATGATGCTTACGAACGTATTCTTTCTCGGAATCCTCTAACCAATGATCTTCAATATACCGATTTACGTCAAATTCATCATCAAGATGATGACCGTAGATTTCATCCTCTATTTCCGTGTATATGTCAGCAATTCTGTACTGAGCATAATCAAATGCGCCTCCACTCATACTATTCCGTTCTTTTTAGTTTAAGTTGTCTCATTTTTGCCTTTACTGCGCCAACAGATCGTCCTAGAGCCTTTGCAAGCTCTTCATCAGACATCTTGTCAAAGTTGCGTGACAGGAAGTTTACCTGGATGCCATTCCAAGGTAGGAATGCGTTGTTCTGGTGCTCTTCACCATGGTAGTCAACGCCATTAAGCTTCAGTCCTTCGTCGGCAACGTTGTCAATCCTTTCCGGATTACATACCTTCATTGCAACCACCTGCAAAGCCCTGTAAATCTGACCACCTTCCTTGAAGTATTCAGCATCATTATCAGGTATAAGGATCCTGGAGACCTCTCTCATCGAGGCATACATACCATACATAGACTGGATGAATTCTCCGCAAGGTCTTATGCTGCCGGAACTGATGCCACGTTCACTCATAACGTCATCAAACTTCGTACACATATCGTGCAACATAATCGAAAGATTGTAAGCTACGCACGCATACGCCTGAAGCTTGTGTTCCTTGATATTGTTCTTCAGGAGTATGTTGTCGGTCGTGTAGAAGAGTCTCTGTATATCAATCTTCAGGTCTTCCTCCATGCTGTCCGTAATATCAAGCCAGAGCTCGTACTGAGAAATCTCAGTGGTATACTTCTTGAATATTCCTATAAGAGTCTCAGAACGTGAGAATGCCTCATTTATGCGATACTTAAGCTCATGCTTAAACAGGTCCTTCCTCTCACTTAGATTGTCGTGTAAGTCTTTGATTGCCGTCTGTGTGATTGTGGCGAGAGAACCGATAATGAGGTAATAGAGCGAAGTGATATGGTCTACGGTTTCCCTGTCCGGTTCCTTGTAGTTGATGAAGAATGCTCCTTTTGGTGTGAAATTATATGCCGACATTCCTACACCTCCTTCTCTACAGCCAATGCGCAGCTGATACAGAACAGCATCAGGAGCGAAAGGAAAACGTGTTCAACCATGAAGCAGATGAATCCGTAACCTGCGATAATTGCTGCGATGATAAGCAGGATCATCACTATTGTATGTTTGTATCTCGTCATATTACTTTTATTTAATGTTTCCGTATGCAGCCACATAGCTATCAAGCTGCTGTGTTGCGTGTACTAGCTTCTGGTTGTAGCTATCTCGTTCTGCCCTAGCCTTAGAGATAAAGACAAAGCTAACGATGAACGAGATTACTACCGTTATCATGATGAACAGCCAAGGCAGCTTGTGTACTGCCTTATTGATTACTCTTCCTAGGTTTCTCACAATAACCCAAGAGTAGATCCAAATGAACACTACCGCTTGCTTTGTGGTAGCGTTAGTAACTTCTGCGATTTTACCTTTGCTTTCTACCATAATCAACTAATTTAAAAGTATTGGTAATCTTCTGAAAATCTCATTGTCTGGAGTCTTAAACTCCTTATCCCACGTACGATACAGAACGTTAAGGTTCAGTTTCTTCGCGATGGGCTTAAATCTTTCCTCGAAAAATGAAATCTGTTCCTTAAACACATACAAGCGGTTACTAGACAATCTAGAAATATTGTTAAGGTAATCACGAGAGGTGCTGTTGGCAATTTTTTCCAAAGCCAACCAGTCTTTCATACTTTTTGGAGAAATACTAAGGCCATCAATATAAGAAAAAATATGTGGTAAACGATACATGAGAATGAGCCCACTTGTATAGACGAATATGCTTTCGATGTTCGGAAAATCATTCTTGACACTGCGGGCGAAATCATCAAGGTCGACACTTGCCATGAATGGTTCTCCGCCCGTAATACACAAAGTGTGTATTGTTTTCAGTTCCTTAACCGTAGCGACTGGAATTTTCTCAATATCGTACAGTTTATTGCAGCATAATTCACATTTGTAATTGCATTTGCTAAGAATCATCAAATGCATGATTTCTGGTTTCACTTTTCTTTCTGACATAATTCTAAAATTTACTTGGTTCGGTTGCACCAGTTATCGGTAGATTTCCAATAACCAGCCATCCATATTTCTTTTTTTGTCGCATCAGGGTTCTCACTGAGCCATTCCTCTGCCATTTTACTTACGTCTGCCATTTTTGCCTCGTTTTGATTCTTTTTCAAGTTTTCTCTTTAGCTTTTCAAGAGGTGATTTTTCAATATCAACACCCTTTAAGCGGCAATGTTCTTCGTAGGATATTGCTTTTCTTCTAGATTCCTCATCTTCTTTCTTTTGTTTCTCAGCTAACTTTTGAGAATCAATTTCAGCTCTCTTTTCATAAAGCTTACACATGTATTTTTCGAGAGCAATAAAAAGTTTTTGAGGATTTACTGTCTTTCCAACATAGATTTCGCCATACTCGCCCATAGAAAACTCATAAAAGAATCTAGTAAGTTCACTAGGTGTAAGGTGATAGTATTCTTGTCTGATACGCTGCGCCATAGCTTTGAACTGATAAGGAGTAGTCGAATCAATAGCACCAATAACCATAAACAAGTCAATGAGCATTATCTTAATCCAAAACTCGCTTGCACCATCTTTGAAGTACTTATCAATACTAACAAACGACATACCGCCTCTAGCTACAGAATCATATACAGATGTGATTGCATCTGTCCGATTTTGCAGAGTAGGATATTTATCCAAAAATAGCGCATATTGTTTACCATATTTTGCTACCGCTTGACTACATTCAGTCGGCAAGGATTGAACTAATTTTATTGAAAGTTCGTTGCTGTTGTTCATAACTGTTTACACCATTATTTTTAGGAGCGTACAACCCGGAATAGTTGTTTCCCATAGAATGCTCAACGATAACCTTTGCGTATTCTGGATTTCCGCTCGACATCTTTAAAAGCTTCTTTTTAAGAGCCGCGAGTCCACGAGGTTGATATTTCTGCCGTTTCTCTTTCTTGTAAGCAAGCCACATATCGAGAGCTTCCTGGCAAGGGTAAATCTCCTCCTGTTGTCCTTCTGCCTGTTGTCCTTCTGCCTCAAAGTCGGATAAATCCTTGCCTAAGGAGAATGCAGCACCCATACAAAAGATTTTCTGCTTTTCCAAGTCATTCTGGAAAAGCTCACTTGACTTCTGTCTTATTTCTTTAGGTAACATCATTATTTATAAATATTGTTTGGAATTCTGAATATCATGTTCGATGTGCAGAAGCGCGATGTACTCTTCTGAAGAAGGAATATATATGCCGGCTATATTACTAGACCAGTTTCTGAAACGTTCGATAGCCTCAGATAGCTCTTCTTTCGTAAGCTTTGCGGTCGATATAACGTATTCCCTATCAGTTCCGAGCAGATCATCGTGCTTTTGTCGCGCAAACAAGTCTCTATTGACAATCCTCTTGAAGTAACAGGTCTTGACTTCATCTAGAGTGTTGCCGGTCTGCAATCCGAAGTAAGCGAGTATCGTATGAAGGTACTTCAACTGCTGAAGTGTCTTTGCCTTCTTTTCCACGACCTCTACCATACTCTGCTTTTCAATCAGCTTCTCTATCTTTAGTCTGAGATTCTGTACTTCAAGAGGATTCTTGGTATTATACATCATGCTATTTCAGAATTGAATGTATCTTTAATCAGTTTTAGCTTGCCTTCTAGGCTAGAAGGGAAGGTCGCTAGAGTTCCCTTGCGGCTGCGCTGGCGGCTGGGCTGGAGGAAACAGATTCTGCGGATTCGTCGGGTTTGATGCTCCGGCCATAGCTGCCTGTTGTGCTGCTTGTGCTTCCTGGGCGCCTGCCTGAGGATTTCCAACGTTATAGCCACCTTGTACAGGAGCCTGCTGACCCGGACGAATAATATTCCAAGCCTTGATACTGTTAAACCAACGGTCCTGATATTGTCTTGCATCGATATCAAACTGAACAGTGATTGTCTCACCACACTTGATATTAAACTGTGCAATCCTGTCAGCACCGAAAACCTCGAAACAGAGATGCTTTGGATATTGCTCCTGTGTTTCGATTACAAAAGACTGTGATTTCCATTCTCCTCGCTGCGACGTTCCAGAACGCTCCGGAAGAATGGCAATCACGACACCTGTCATTTCCATGTTAATCAATTTTTGTGTTATATAAATACTGAGTCAAGCCTCTGAGTTCACACCAATCCAAGAATTGGTCTAGTAGGTTATGAATGTCCTGCTCCATCCCGTCATATCGGTAAACACGGATAGCTGGAGTGTAAGGTATGAGCGGAAGACCACGAACATCATACCCGTGCTTTTCGAGCTTATAGCCATCAAAGCAGAAGAGGTCAAAATCGAAGATATCAGCTCCGAACATATCAAGATAGAATCTCCATTGACAAGAGTCGTAGTACTGGCTATCAGAAGGAACACTATACTTTGTCTTGATGTCACGGAGCTGCAATCCGGTTACCATATCGGCACATCCGGTTACTACGGCTCTGCCATAGTCTTTATACTTGCGTATCTCGTGGAAAGCCTCAATGTTTTGGTAGCGGTAGTCCAGAGCAACCTTAATCTGTGAAAGGTCAAGCGTTACAGGGTAGCCTTCTATATCAAAAGTTCTACCCTCCGGCACCGGCTCCTGCTTTTCCTTACCATAGTAAGTAAACGTTCTGTAACCGGCAGGAGCGATAACGCAAGGTTGGCAACCGGTCTCGACGATTGCGTGAAAGGCAGTTCCAACCCTTGTGTACTCATTGCCCTGAAACTCTCCGACAATGTTATCTATAACGCTCTGTTCTGTTATCTCAAAGTTGTCATGTTCACTCTGTTCGATGTATCTTCTGAAAGACTCTATAGTTGTCACTCTGACAAGTGGCTTGCTACTTTTTCCCATCATCAGCAGGTTTAGCCTCTTCCTTCTTCTCTGTCTTCTTGGCGGCAGACTTTTTATCCTCGGCAGGCTTAGTGAATTTGTTGTCAGCAAAAACGAATCCCTTTGCTATGAGAGCGGTGTTGATCTCGTTAAAGAACGGCTGCTTCATAATCTGTGGGAGTTCCTTGCAATCAGCCAGGAGTTTTGCAGCAGACTCATCATCCTCTACCTTCGCAAGCTCTCCACGCAACTTGGTAATAAGCTCGTTTGCCTTGCGCTGTGCCTCAGACTTTGACTGGATAGACTGCTTCACCTTCTTGATAATGTCTGCCATGAATGTTGCAAACTCAGGAGAAGTAGCATCAGGAATCTCCGTCATAGGAATCTGAGCAACATTCTTACCGACGTAGTTGTCATTCGGCTCGAAAGAAACTGTGCGCTTTGCATTAATGAGAGAGATGAAACCGACCTGATCAGCAATACGGAGAAGCAAATCCTTGGACTGACCGGTACAATCTGGAGAGTGCTTGATAATATCACCCTCTGACTGCTCCTTGTCGTGGCAGATAAAGATTATATCCGAACCATTTTGACGGAGTACGTTGACGAATGCTTTGAAGTCATCAGCCATACGGCCAAACTTCTTCAATGTGTTCTTCGCCAGCTTGTAGTCGGTCTGAACTGCATAAGTTGAAAGATAGTCATCAAGCGTTGCCTTTGCGGTGTCAACGATGATTGTCTTGTAGGAGCTCATATCATTCTGAGCACCCAAGATGTCTTCCCATCGGTTGGCTACGAGGGTGTCTACTCGCTGAACACTGCGGTCATAACCTCTGTCTGTATCTACGAGCAAAGGAACCTCTGCTGTAGTTGCAACTGATGTTTTGCCTGAACCAGGCTGACCATAAAGAACAATAATAACCGGACGTTCTGGCGTAACGTCATCTTTTTTAATAATTGGCATTTTATTTTTTTGTTTAAAAATTAATCACTGATACTTCCATTCCCAGTCTTTGCAAACGTAATCTCCATTGTAGCTTGCGTTAGGATCAGTACAAATCTGAAGGAAGATACAATCGTGACAACTCCTCTTATAGTGGAGAGCGAATCTACTGTTTGCCATGCCGGGAATGATTAATGTATTCTATCTAAATATCTGAAGTAAGTTTCCACCGTCACGCTTTCGCCCTTTTCATTAAGGCGTTCATAATGAAGTGGAACCTTACCGAGTTTTCTACCCTCACCTTCAATGTAGTTGAGGTATGCCGCCTTTTTGGCCATCTGTACCGACTTGATCCGTGGAAGTTCCATGAGGCACGCATGTACCTTACGCAAGTCAAGTACAGCAAAGGCCATCTTGGCGGGCATTCTTGCTATTCTGTTTCCAACTTCTGTCATTCTTTATTTTCTTTAGACTCAGAAGATGATGGAGCTACATGCTCGAAGACATCCATGACCTTAGCCTCATTGAGGCCTACGATATCATAATCAATAAGTGTTTTACCCATCACCTCATCAACATAACGAAGCGCACGGGCAAGCGACTTGGCCTGGACGAGGTAATTGACATTACTACGCTTCTCACTCTTTTCATCAATCGTGATGAATTGGAGCTTTGCTGCGTACCATTTGTCATCTTCACTATTGTCAGAGAAGAAAACCTCTTTGAAATTCGCCTCCTTTGTGCTATGGACGTTCATGTCACCACTAGAATATACAGCCATTTCTTCGATGATAGAAGCTTCTGCACCTGTACAAGACAGAGCTTCAACGATGTAGCACTCGCTAACGACCTTTTCTGAACCGTCTTCCTGAGTTTTCTGATACTTAATCTTGGTTTCGAACCAAGAACCTGATTTTGCTCTCATTGTTATACGAATTAATGTGTTATTACTCGCCCTCCTTCATTACTTTCAATAACTCACAGAGGCCTTCAAGACCGGTCGTCTCTACGTTTTTTTACTCTCTCCTTGAGCTCATCTAACTTCTTGATCTTGTCGAGATAAGCGTTCTCCTGCGCTTTGATGCGCTTTGTGATACCCAGCTCCGGGCAATCACAGAGAATGATGTCCAATGCGATGTTGGCGAAGAGGTTCGTATTATTCTCCTTCTTGCCTTCATCATCAAACTCGTCGACATCACGAGTAAACTGTTTTTTGTCCTCGATAACCTTCTTAAGCTCATTGAACTCAGAATGAGCATTCGAGATGTCGAATGCTTTGTCAATAAGAGCCTGCTTGTCAATTACTACACTGACGATAATTTTGTCTTTGTCCATAATTTAAAATATTTAGAATTTAACAACTAGTCTTCCTGGTCCCAACCAAAAAGATGTGCTACGAATGATACAGCAGCAAACATAACTACTGTGGTTAGTAAACTAATGAAAATTATACACATATCTTTTAGATTTTACACCTTATTATATTATATAGCAGTCGGACGGTGGATAATCAACGATTTTCCATTCATTCTTCTTTATCTTGATAGCCTTGCGGAATATCACGACAGACTCACCGTTGTGACGTTTCCTGTTGTGGGCGATAAGTCTTGCTACCACAGCTTTAGTAGTTATCGAAAACTCCCTAAGCTTCGAGGTGTAGAGGCTTTTGACATCACATATCACAATTCTGTCGCCTTCCCGGTAAACGAAGTCGGCAGTATAGTTGTGACCGTAGAGCAATGACCTTCTCTCGAACTTGACCTTTGTCCTAAGCTGTTTTGGTTTCAGCATCCATACCGGATTGATTGCCGTGATGGTTACCTGTCTGTGAATGCAGCTTATGCCAGGATCATCGAGGATGGTCTGCAAGTACAGATACTCCTCTCTTGAATCGTATTCGTTCCCGTCAGGAGCGTAATACTTCTTTGAACCTACGCGTCCCATGTCTTGCCGGCCTCCGCTCCGGGATTTTTAAAAAGCAGATTGATAGCCTCAGATCCGTACCTCTGCCACATTTTGTTACCCCACTGGATAAGATATTCACCCTTTCGGGCTTCGAGCTTACCGTCCGTACGTTCCGGTTTAAGGCGAACAGTAATATCCCTTCCGTTCTGTTCTATGCTTTCAACGCATTCCAGATTCCGAAGAGCATTAATGTTTTCCTTACTGATTCTTATTATGTTTTTAACTTTCATCTATAGTAAAACCTCTCCGTTTAGCCAACCACGCAAGGCAGGAGAGGATTGCACGTGGTTATTTGTGAGATGGAGTAGAAATCAATATTAAAGGGAGGAGGGAGAATTGACTCCCTCACTCCCAAAGATAATCAAAAACTGTAAATTTATGGCACTCACACAATTAAGTGAGCCACATGCAGGACTCGAACCTACGACCAACCACCATGTTAGGCTGCTCTGACCAACTGAGCTAATGTGGCTTGTACCTCCTACTTTCACAAGCAAGAGGATTAATACTCAACTCAAATTACATTAAATGACTTATATAAAGCGCCGACCTCTGTCAGCTAAAGAAAAAACATATAGAAATACCTACTTGGGAAGCCCAGAGGAGACTCCAACTCCCAACCTCGTGGAAAGTACCACGGCTCTATGCAGTTGAGCTACTGGGCGACACATAAGTTAACCAATCAAAATTCTTGAAAAACGAAAGAAAATTGGGAAGAGAGGATGGATTCGCACCATCGACCTCCAAGGGGCTTCCCCTGGTGCTCTGCTACTGAGCTACTCTCCTCAGAAAATAAAAAATAATCTATTAAAAGGGATAGACGTACCCTATCTTCTCAGACCAGATACGCAAAGAAAAAACTTTCACCTCAATTTTAATTTAAAGTATATGAAAACATTTGTGGCAGGTACAGAACTCGAATCTGTGACCTCTAGGTCATGAACCTAGCGAGCTACCAACTGCTCCAACCTGCGATGTGTGCAGCCTATCTTCACAGACGAGCTGCATTTAAATCGGATAAATTTGAATATAAAATAAATTACTTTTTGGAGGAGACGGAGGACTCGAACCCCCATCTCACGACGATAAGAACGGTATCATCTAGTTGTCGCTGTGCTTCCAATTACACCAGTCTCCTCTTTGATTTTTATCATGAATGAGCAATTCTCACTTCATTTGGATTTTCAGAACTTTTCCATGTTCACCAGACTGCAACGTTTTGGGCAGTGCTTGCACCGACAATTCTTCGTTCCGGTGTAGTCCGTCTGCTTACTTGATGCAGATTAGCTGGATTTTCGTATGTCGTGCGTCCTTTCGCCAGGTCACGGCATCCATTGATGCTCTCCAGTTACTTCTTTTACACGCATACTATTTCTGTGCATCAAGTCAAAGAACTATCTTCCATGTCCGCTCAATGAAACTCTCGTCTGACGCAAGATTGTCGCTGCCCGAACGACCTACTTTATAAGGTATAAGGACTTACCTTTGCGCCGTCAGAGAGGAATTCAACTACTAAACGGAACTAAAAAAAAGAGTGTGACTGAGGAGGGACTCGGACCCTTTGACCCTCGTTTTAGGAAAACGATGCTCTATCCAACTGAGCTACTCAGTCTGATTGGGGCGAAAGAAGCTAAACGAACAGACATCGCCCCAAAGTGTCTACCGCTGTAGACGTAAACAAAAAACTAATAACTAACAATCATGCCCTCACGAGCAAATGAAACAAATCTATAACTTTAACCATACCAATATTTCAACACACTTCCAATGCTAGCAGACGATTCTATTCTTTTCTACCATCTTGCGAACATCAGACACCTTATAGAATATGGTGTTTCGCACCTTATAGTAAGGCAGAATACCCGATTCTCTCAAATCTTTTATGTATTCCTTACTAACACCACCAAGGTATGCCAGGATTGTCTTATTGGTCAGGAATTCCTGGTCTATTTCCTTCAACGAGATGATTTTCTCCACCACGTCGATACCGACCTTTGAATGATACTTGTCGCCCATAGGCTTAATCTGTATATTCGTCACGCAACAAACTGGCGGCTTTTGCCAACTTCTCTATCAGAGAAAGTGTTTCTTTGCGACTAAGCAATACCGATACTCCGTCAAGTTCCTCTTCTTCATCACTATCATAGATAGTAACACAAACTAAATCTTCTGTAACCTTCGTAGGATTTTTATTTTCATCAGCAGAAAAGGAAGTTGTAGTCTGAACTTGATATTCTACTCCGTCAAAACGAGAAGTATCCCTTTCAAGGTATTTCTCGCAATGGTTTTCCTTGATGAATTTATCATTAATTTCTTCTTGTGTCATAACCTTACTTTTTAAACTCTAATAAATTTTCACCTCTTCGTTCATAAAGCAATCTAAACGCCTCTTTTCCTTCCGGTGTTATCAGCGTCTGGTTGCCTGCCCATTTGCTATATTTCCCTTTCGTGTCGTTTATATGAAAATATGTATGAGCATACTTGGCGTAAGGAACGAGCTTGTTCTTCTGGTCTCGATAAATAAACTTATCTCTTATCAGCCAATCTATAAAGGTCTTCCGCTTTATGTTTAGCTGATGCGCCACCTTCGTAAAGTTCGTAAGAAGATTTCTTGCCACCAAATCGTCGAAATATTCTCCCTTCGGAGCGAGATGCTGATTTTCTTCTTTCAGCTCTTTGTTTTGAGCCTCCAAAGCGAGACCCTTCTCGTACTGATCCGCCCAGGCTCTCGCCGCTTCAGCAGGATTCGAGAAGTTTGGCATAACAATCTCGTTCTTTCGGGTCTGATTTTCCAGCTCTTCCCAACGCAGTACCAGCTTTGCTCTTGCTTCATCATTGAACTTGGTAGCAATGTAAAGGCATTCTGTCTTGCCGAGAGAATAGCATGGTCTCATTTCGCCTTTAGCATCCTTATATTCAACCAGCGCAAACTTGCGCCCGTTAACTTTAACCCATGCTTCTTCCATTTCTCTGATAGAGCGCATCACATCTTTGTGGTTTCTACCTGTAACCTCAGCTATCTCTAGTGAGGTCATCGCTTCTTTTCTAGCTATTTCCTCCATAATCTAACTTTTAAAGTTTACTTCTCGACCGGAACTGCCTCGATAACCAATGTCTTGTTATCGAAGTTAGCCTTCGTTTTATACCTAGCCACACCTTCAGGTGGTTCGGTCTTACCTATCAGCCAAGCGTACTGTCGAGCCGACATGATAGCTTTTGCTGTCTCAAACACAAAAACCTCGATTTTTCCGGGCTTTATGCTCAAAATGTCTGACTTTGTCAACTTTTTCATCTTGCTTTATTTAATATTAACTAAAATAATTTGGAGGGGACGCAGGAAAGTTGTATATTTGCAGTGCTAATGTAAGATACGGCACTTTCGGTCGCATCCGCCTCCGTTTGTGTCGGTATTGCTTTATTGCTTGAACCGGTTCACGAGTGCAAAGGTAACACAAAAAGGCGAACAAAGCAAGTCTTTTTCGGATTTTGTTCGCCTTCTTAACTTACCTTAACCATTTAATCGGTTTTAGTTACGTATACATAACTAAAAGGTTTGAATTATGAATGGAGTTATCGAAAGAGTTAACATTCTCATCAAAGATTTAGGGTTAACACCTAACGCTTTCGCAAAGAAAGTCGGTCTCGGATCGTCTAACCTAAGCAGAAAGCTTAAAGGAAGTACGCCTTTCACCGCCAAAGACTACCTCAAGATCAGTGAAGCGTTGGAGATAAGTCGAAATTGGTTAGAAACAGGAGAAGGAAGCCGATATGATGATGTTCCAAGAATGTATGATAGAAGCCTAGTTAATATGGCTATCGACAAGTCTGTCGGACAAGCGATTCATGGAAAAGATGCAAAGCCGTTCTACGATGTTGACTTTGCATTAGGGTTCAGTGAGATGTACAATGATACACCGAACACCCCTACGAAGTACATATCTGTCCCAGGTTACGAGAAAACTGATTTCTGGTGCAGAGCTTCGGGGGACAGCATGAAGCCTCTAATAAGTAATGGAGACATCATTGCCTTGAAGGTCATACCTGACTGGACAGAATTTTTGCCTATGAATGAGATTTATGCAATAATGACGAAGAACGACCTAAGGACTGTAAAGGTTATCCGTAGGGGTTCTGACAATGAACATTTCACCCTCCACGCAATCAACGAGGAGTACGAAGACCAGGAAATAAAGAAAGAAGCCATCACCAAGGTTTTCAAGGTACTTGGCTCATTAAAGGCATTATAGAACTTTATACATTATATATTATGAAGAAGGTATTATTAGCAGCAGTATTTGCTTTGGCAGGAGTATCATTTTTCTCTTGCAGCAGCAGTAACGATGACGAACCATTCTCAATGAACGAGAGAGCCATCACAATGCAGAAGGGTGACAAGTATACCATAACCCATACAGGTAAGGCTTCCTGGTCGTCAGATGACGATTTCGTTGCATCCGTGAACGACGGAGAGGTTACGGCCAACCATGTTGGAGAGACAGCCATCTATGCGATGTCTGGAGGATCCAAGAGCCAATGCGACGTTACGGTACGAGGTTTGTATAATTACTTCAGAGAGCCATTGTGCAAGCTAAACGCGACTCCTGAAGATGTAATGAGGTATGAGAAGAGAAGCCTCGACACCAAGAAGAGTGATAGAACAACGCTCATCTACTACCCTGCAATGAATGAGGATATCGATGTCGTAGCATATACATTCAAGAACGACAAACTGGAGAGTGCCTTTGTGTCTATGACAATGCACGGAAACGCTACGCAAGCATTGCAGATGATGACAAACTTTATGAGCGAGAGATATTTCGGAGATGGTATTTCAAGCGCAGGATACGTCTACATGAATGCCACAACAACGGAATCGGCAAGTAAGTTTGTGTATGTTACAAATACAACACCTGGCTACGAAGGAATAACTGCTGCATTGTACATACCTCGGAAATAGAGGCATTTGTCAGCAATATGCAAGTAACAGGAAACAAGAATTTATAAATAATTGATAATAAGGGACTTATAAAATTAAGATGATTACAGTACAAAATTGGGCATCCTAACTATGTAAGTCTCTGTATATCAGCAATAGTAGTAAAACAATAATCCGTTTATTTTACATAAAAATACCACAAAAATAGTGTTTTAAGGTGTTTTGATGGTACTTTTTGCAAGTAATATGCAAGTGCTACTTACCTGTAAAGTGAAGGATTACAAAAGAAATCATGACTATGAAGGTATATGTAGAGTCAAAGACAAACAAGGTATTTTTCTCGGTAACCCACATGACGAAGAGGTTCTATGTCTACACCGGGTTGCAGACAACCGAGAAGTTCAGCGGCATGATGTTTCCGAAGTCTGACAAGTCAGCAAAAGCGAAGACGAGAAGACTCGCAGAGCTTTATGCCAAGTGTGAGAGCTATATCCTCGACCATCATGATGAGTCACCGGATATGATGAAGGAACATCTGAAGGAGATCTGTACGGGAACAAAGAAAGAAGACAAGTCTCCGTTCCTCAGTTTCATGAAGGCATTCGCTGAGACAAGAGAGAGACCGAATACCAGGAGAAGCTATGAGAGAACCTACCGATGCGTAGAGGCATACGATAGTAAGTGCAGCTTCAACACCATAACCAAGGACTGGATTGAGGGGTTCATCAGGCATGAGATGGATAAGGGAAGGAAGACCAACGGTATCTCGAACGACATCACCCACATCAAGGCAGTCTTCAAGAAGGCCATCGATGATGGCAAGACACAGAACTATCCGTTCCACTCCATCAAGCTCAAAAAAGAGGAAACCAGGAAGCGCTGTCTGTCATTGGAACAGATGAGGGAGCTCAGGGATGCCAAATTACACGGCAAGCAGGCTCTGTACCGCGATTTCTTTATGCTAGGGTTCTATCTCATAGGTATCAACGTTTCGGACCTCCTGACGTTAAAGAAAGAGGATTTCCGCAATGGTAGGATAAGTTACTATCGAAATAAGACCGGTAGGCTGTACGATATCAAGGTGGAGCCAGAGGCTATGGAGATAATAAGCAGATACCGCAGCAGAAAGCCTCAGTACCTGCTCAGGTTCTTCGAAGATGCAGGAACTTTCGACGTGGACCACTTCACGAACAACATGAACCGTACGCTGAGAAGGGTTGGCCCGAAGGATCCCAAGGATATGAGAAAGTCATCGCCTCACCCTATCGACAGCAAGATGTCAACGTACTACAACAGGCATAGCTGGGCGACGTTTGCATCGGAGATTGGCGTTTCGCTCGAAACAATCGGTCGAGCACTTGGGCACTCTGTATGGGAGAAGACGGTTACGGCAACCTACGTGAGATACGACAATAAGAAGATAGACGAGGCGAACAGAATGGTTATAGACTACGTTAACTCTGATAAGCCCAACGGTAGCCTCGGTGAGTCTTCATCTGCCCTCTAAGACATTTATAGATACTACCTGAGTGATATCCGTCCTTAATAGCGCTTTTTATGGACGGGTATTTCTTTACATATCCAGAGCTAGATATACGGCATATAGCTACCGTATATCTAGTCATGGTCTTTGCAGCAAGTTTCACATGCTTCTTGGTATTTCTGTTGTGAGCATTCTCGTATGCGGTCACCCATCTCAAATTGTCAATGCAATTATTTTTCGGATTGCAGTCCTTGTGATCAACGTACTCTTTATCCTTTGGCTTATGGATGAAAGCCATAGCAACAAGTCGATGTACAAAGAAGTTTTTCTGCTTTCCGTCGGCAAGGCGAAGCTTAACCTTATAGTATCCTCCTGCATCTGGAGTCTGCGCCAGGAAGAATCTTTTTCCATGTACGTACTTGAAGATTCTTCCCTTGTTTGATACATGGTAACCGCATCCGATACTTTTAAATTCTTCTTTCATGATAGCTCTATTTTTTAAAGTACAGTTCATTGAGTTCCTTGTCAAGTTCAACGATTTTATCGGAAATCTCAGATTCCTCCTTCTCTTCATGATTCATCGCATCAACA
>ERZ1034723.56-NODE-56-length-67054-cov-119.908849_pt1 | contig 67054 bp, 80 predicted proteins | sample MGYA00520637_ERZ1034723 | MGnify/ENA primary metagenome ERZ1034723 (study PRJEB33766, sample SAMN09781719) | gut metagenome | biome: gut microbiome | host: Homo sapiens | place: Madagascar | study: EMG produced TPA metagenomics assembly of the PRJNA485056 data set... | reverse complement strand
TAAGATTGGTTCAAGCGGTGACTCTGCTCAGATTGGTTCAAGCGGTGACTATGCTCAGATTGGTTCAAGCGGTTACTCTGCTCAGATTGGTTCAAGCGGTTACTCTGCTCAGATTGGTTCAAGCGGTTACTATGCTCAGATTGGTTCAAGCGGTAACTCTGCTCAGATTGGTTCAAGCGGTTACTCTGCTCAGATTGGTTCAAGCGGTGACTCTGCTCAGATTGGTTCAAGCGGTGACTATGCTAAGATTGATAGCACTGGAGAAGATTCCGTTATTATGTGTGCTGGCAACAGTTCCAGAGCAAAAGCAAAGGTAGGCTCATGGATAACGCTGGCAGAATGGAAATGGAGCGATGAAAAGAAACGTAATGTTCCAGTATATGTTAAGACTGAGTACGTTGATGGAGAGAATATCAAGGCAGATACTTGGTATCAACTTAAAAACGGAAAGTTTGTTGAAGTTGAGGAGTAACTGACATCCTGCAAAGGATATAAATATAAGTAATATGGAAGAAAGAATGTTTTTAGTAATAGTAAAAGGCGAAATTAATGAGTCTGAAATATCATTGAAAAGAGCTATTCGTGAAGCTATTGAGTGTGAGGCTAAATATGACGAGTCACCTCTTTATGGTTGTGATGTTTCTGTAAAGGAGGTCGAAGATTAACTAACCGCCCTTATAGGGCAAAAAATAAGTAATATGGAAGATTTTCAGAAAGGGAATGAGCATTCATTAGAGGAGTGTTACGAAAATTTAATTGCCATTGTGGTAGATACGAGTCTTTCGATTAGTAGAGTATTGTTTGAAAAGTAACTACCCCCCTCTCCTTGGCAAAAGGGAGAGGGTAAAAAGAAGAGAATATGAGATTAAGTGAATTTAGAGCAGGTACTATCTTAATTGATGATGATGGTAAAGTGTTTATCCATGATGGCTATTTTAACGCTGATGGATATGGTGTGATAATTGGTGAGGATTCTGATGGAATGATTCAGAAATCCAATGGTATTGGTAATTGGATGAAGAAATACTGCTTGAGAGAAGCAACTCCACAAGAAGTCAGTAAGTTCTTTGCTAAGATTCGTAGGACGCAGAAAATTATCAATTACTAAGGAGGGTAAAAAAGAAGAGAATATGATTAGATTTGAATATCGAACCTATTGTAACGAATATAAGATAATAAAGGTAAGCAGAAAAGCTTATATTATTAAATATATAGATTACTACCAGCATATTTGCTGGATTGTTAAAGAACATATGTTCAAGTCTAGGTTAAAAGCAGAGAAACATATTAAAAAACATTTTATTGTGGAGGATAAGCAATGAACAAAGAAAAAATAAAATCAGCTATTGAAAAGACTATTCGTTATATGAATGGTAACTATTATTCAAAATTTGAAGAAAAAATGATTGTTGGTTACTTGGAAGGAGCACTTAAAGAGTTGGAGGATTGATATGACAAAATTTAAGGTAGTTAGATATTGGGATACATATCCCGATGGAGTTATTGCAACTTGCGATACAGAGGAAGAGGCAGAAAAGATATGCAATAAATATCGTAAAAACTGCAAACCTATGTACGACTATTTAGTCAGAAAGGAGGGTGAATAATGACTAGAGAAGAGTTAAGAAATAATTATGGAAATGACATCTGTGAGTTATGCCACCGAGAGTATTATACTAGCAGAGCACTCCCAGAATCACTTTGCGAAGGTCAGTTTTGCGAAGAGGCAGAAGATAGTTTCGCAGATAAACATAATATAAAATTGGAGGATTGATTATGACAAGAGAAGAAGTTAAAGAAATACTGTCTATTCTGCAAGCTTTTGTAGAAGGAAAGGTAATTGAGTGTAGGACAAAACCGAGTGCCGTAAAACGTAAAGATATTCCGAATGATTGGACGGAAATGAAGGAAATAGAGTACTGGAATAATACAGAGTATCGTATCAAGCCAGATAGTAAGGCGGAAGCAAAGTACCGCCCTTTTGCCAATGTAGAAGAATGTTGGACTGAGATGAAGAAGCATCAGCCGTTCGGTTGGGTGAGAGACAAAAAAGATGGATATTATGTCTTAATTACTGCTGTAGATAACGGCGATTATATGTCATTAAGTGGAAATAGCGGCTGGTCCTTTTATAGTCTTATGAAAGATTATGCCTTTGCTGATGGTACTCATTTCGGTGTGAAGGTGGAGGAATAGTTATGGCAGATAAAAGTATAATGGAAGAAATGCTCCCGATGAAGATTAGTAATTGGGAGTCTATAGAGTATAGCGAGGAACTTAATTGTCCTAATGAGAATTGTGATAACAAAAGTTATCACGATGATGCAAGAAACATCATTGGATGGTGTGATACTCCTTACGGCTATATGATGGTCTGTGAGTGCAAGAAGTGCTTTACGAAGTATCGCTTTCATGGCACAACTGGAGACAGGTTTGATTTCGATAATTTCGCATTCTATTTTATGATACGTACTAAAATGAGAAAGGAGAAATAGTTATGTCAGCATTTTATGTTATGCTTACCTTATCTATTCTATCTATAGCTTTTATGGGTGGAGTTATCGGTTATTTAATTGGTAAATATTGGAAAAAGGATTAGCATATGAAGAAGATTATATTATTTGTATCGGTTATATTCCTGCTCGTTTCTTGCAAAGAGAACAAAGGAATTAATATTCCAACATCAGACTCTATTAATGAAATTAAGGTAGAGAAGCTATTTGTTGTGGATGGTATAACCGTGTATCGTTTCTATGATGGTGGCAGAGTGGTTTATTTTACCAATAAAAAAGGTGTGGCAAAGGCTTTTCATGATGAATATGACCCTGCAACAAAAACTACAAGAACAAAGGTAGTAGAAACTCTATGTAATGAAAAATAGTTATGAACAAGACAGATTTATATTCAGCATTACTCTTCCTAATGCTTAAACTGGAAGAGGCGAAGAGCAACCCGATGATAGACAAGAACTTCATTGTTGCATTGACGGAAGTGCTCAGATATTTCCGTGATAACGGAGATTTAAAGAAAGCCTACGAGAGCAAAAAAGATTCGTTGGCAGACATGGCTAATAGTTCTTGGATGAAAGCACTAAAGGAATATGTTTCCTCCAAAAAACAGGAAGTCGGAGTTGATGCAGAGTTACCTGATATAGATGAACTTATTAAGAAACTCACTTCTAATGAGTTCATCGAAAAGAAAATCAAGGATATTCTTGGTGATCAGGCGAGTAAAGAGGAATAGTTATGGAAAGATTAACTAAGGCTATGGATAAGTATTTGTCCGAAGCTATCGCTGAATGGGATAAGGAGAAAGCTGCCGGATCAGGTAGAAGAAAGGTCAGAAACTAAAATAAAAATAGTTATGAAAATAGAAATCACAAAAGTTACAGATTGGGAGCGAGTGGTGGATGCTGCTCGCTTCACACAGCGAAAAGAACCGCTGGGTAAGGAGCCTAGCGATGAGTTCAAGAAACAGATGATTCTCAGCGAGCACTCGCCACTGAGATTGCTGGAGTTCGATATTAAGATGTATGGCATACCATACTGGGTGAGCAACCATTTTGTTCGCCACGTTCACGCTCAGCCATTCGTCTCAACCTCCCGACCAGATATTACTGGCTCCAAGGTATCTCGCCACGATATGCGTCAGGATGAATTGGTTAACTTGCAGCTATCCCTCAACGCTCAGGAGATTATCAATATCTCGAAGCTGAGACTATGCAGTAAGGCTGCAAGAGAGACGAGAGAGATTTGGTATAAGGTACTTGACGAGTTGGTTCGTATTGAGCCTTACCTCGCATCCGCTTGCGTTCCTCAGTGTATATACAGAGGATTCTGCCCAGAGCAGAAGTCATGTGGAAGAAGTACTTATTCTTCCTATGAAATAATCAGAAGAGAATATAAAAAACTTAATTTATTGTGTGTAGATAGTATATGAAATATCCAAAATATAACGTCAACGAGTTTGTCGGTGGGCACTTCGAGTACACCACTCCATGCCCATTCGGCATATACGGCAAGTACACCAACGAAATACTATATGTAGGTAGCCTTGCTTGCCAGCGATGCGAGCACTTCCGAGGAATCAACAAAGAAGATGGTATCGTATCTTGTGGAATCGAATAGTTATAATAGTGCAGCCTATCTGCATTTATCTTAATAATTAATCAAATTTAATATATGAATACAAAGAAAATCTCAATTATTCAGCGCATCACAGAGCGCATCCTTGGCAAGAAGTTCTATATCGCAGTCATTGCCAACAAGGGAACCAGCAACTACTTCGTTAACTCTACCATCTACCGCTCAGAGAATGAGGTGAAGGCTTACAAAAAGTACATCACCACTGACGAGAGAATGAAGGAGAGCTTCGATTTCGTCTGCTACTACTCCTTCCGTTCCAAGTTCGACTTCCGCATTCCTCTTGGCGGCAAGCCATTATCTCTTGAAGAGGCAAAGGAACTTAGCAAGAAATAAGGTATGGGAAAGTTGATTGACCTGAAAGGAAAGCGGTTTGGCAGACTTTATGTCTGCTGCCGCTCCGGCAAATCCAGTAAGAATGGTGTTTATTGGATTTGCAAGTGTGATTGTGGTAGAGGTGTTTCTGTTCTATCCTGCAATTTGCTCCGAGGAGTGACCAAGTCTTGCGGTTGTCTCAGATCAGAGAATGCCAAGCTTCGCCTTCGCCAGTACAAGAAGAAGGCAAAAGTAAACGGATAATAATCTTTTCTAACCAAAACTTCGTATATTTGCAAAATGATATTCAGTTATATTAAAGACAAGTGCCGGAACATTCAAGGTTTCCTGCATCGAAAGAATTTCGTAGTGCTTGATGGTAGAGCCAATTCTGTTACTCTCTCGCAGGGCATCTACAACCATATTATGCAGATAGAGCGCACAGATAGCTCCATCTTCGTCTTCCGTATCTCCAGCAGAGGAACATACGGATTCTGCCTGAGAGAGGACTGGGAGGAACTTCGCAAGTCTCAGACTATCTTCTGTCCGCTCCAGTACAATCAGGAGCACAAGAAGATTGGCTTCCGCAGCGAACGTCCATCGGTTACTGCCATCCTTGATGATTACAATCTCCCACTCAACAAGATGGTGCGCCTGACCTGCATTCCTCGTAAGAACAGAAATGGCGAGCCGTACTACGAGATCATCCGTCCAAACACATAACAATACAAATATGATTAAAGAAGTATTATTTCAAGGTCTTTCCCACTCGCCTTCCGACCACGAAAGTCAGGAGGGTGAGTTGGGAACTTGCCTGAACCTCATCAACGAGGATGGAGCACTCCACCCTATCCACCAGCCTATGGTGGTTGATTCTGCCATCACCATACCTGATGGAGCCAGCATCGAACTGATTCACAAGGTTACTCACGATAATACCATTCACTCCCACTACATCATCCGTAATGGCAATACTTGGTATTGGACAGAGAAAGGTGGAAACGGAAGTGAGAACACCATCAGTCTTAATGGCTTCCAAGTCAATGCCGTGAGTGCCATCGGAAACATCTTGTGTTTTGTAGGAGAGGAAAACACTAAGTATGCCTATTGGAACGGAAGCAATTACACTAGTTTTGACTTATCTGCCATTAATTATAGTGCAGTTATCTCAAACACAAAGTCGGTGGTATGCAATGTTTCCATTAATCTTGGTGATGATTGGGATTCCGCTTTTGTATCAAACAAGTATTATTCCAATAGAACAGATACTTCTCTTAAAGGTGCATCCATCATTTTCAATGCTTTGGATGCGCTGATCAATAAGCAGTTGGAGGAGAATAGAACGGAGTATTTCAAATATACCGTTTTTGGTGTAATCGCCATCCGTCTATATGATGGTGTATCATACATCAATATATCAAATCCATTCATTCTTGCACCAGAAACGACTTTCAACAAGTTTATCTGGTATCAGGAGAAAAAGGCTGTTGGTACTAGCACAAGCCTTCATACTCACTCCATCGTTATCAATATGGATATACCCGAAGGTCTTGAAGACCTCATCAGCGGTGTAGATGTTTATCTTTCCCAGCCGGAATCATTTATTGATACGGAGAAACAAACCAAAGGTATATCACGATATAAGTGCTACCTTTGGAACGACAAAATGGCATCAGGAGTTAATTGCGATGCTTTTCAATATCTGTCAGAGGAAGATGTATATCAGTCTTTCGAGAAGAAGTCTTTCTATCTGAGCACAAGCATCAGCAAGGATAAATTCGGAACAGCTATTCCTCTCAAACGAGTATTGGAGACCGAGGAAAGTATTTCTCTTGCAGACTTTCAGAGAAGCTCATTTGGCGGTCAATGTTCCATTACATACAACAACCGCTTGCATATCGGAAACGTGAAGAAGACTATCTTCAATGCTTTCGATACCAATATTTTCTCCAGCCGGAAAGTCTCGAATAATCAGATGTACCTGAATGAGTACACTGATATTGCCACCAATAATGCACTCTCTACCGATTACATCTGTGATGCAGTATATCAGGTCAGCATCAGCGAGAATAGTATCAAGAGAGATATTTACTATAAGGGTAAGCTGCAATACCCTCTCAGTCCTATCTTGGCATATCCTAGCACTCTCGCTACGGCTATGACCATTTACTTCTATCTCCCTAAGTACAGCAAATACTACTCCAAGAAAGTTAAGCTGAAACCTTCCGAGACGTTCGGAATGTCTTACTATATCAACATCAGTAAGAACCGCTCGACACCAGTTGCAGCAGATAGACAGACTCCAAATACTTTGAACAACGAGGGATTTGGAGGAAGAACAGATGCACCAACAGAAACAGAAAGTTCAGAGTTGTCTGATTATATGTATCGTTATCACGATGATGCCGGACTTCCTGCCTTTATGCAAGTATATCGCCATAAGCTCATCAAGAGCAGTTCTTCTGGTGGAGACTTTGGAGGTGGCAGCACTAAAGCAAGCGAAAACGGTGGAGGAAGCTTTGGTAGCGGAAGTGGAGTCATTATCCCTTCTGAATATACTTGGGATTCTACACCGATTGATACGGGAGACTTCACCGAGATTACGGAAGCCGAGTATAATGCTGCATTAAGCAAGACCGACAATCAGAAGTATGTCTCTCAGCAGCCTAATGTAGTCAAGGTCAGCGAAGCTGAGAATCCGATGGTGTTCCCTGCCAAGAACTCGGTTCAGGTTGGATCATCCATTATCAATGCGCTTGCCGCCAATACCCGACCAATCAGCGAGGGTCAGTTTGGCGAAGCCCCTCTCTATGCCTTCACCGATGAAGGTGTATGGGTGTTAATGACCAATCAGGAAGGAACCTACGATGCCCGACAGCCAGCCAACAGAGATATTTGCTCCAACCCTAAGGGTATCTTGCAGATTGATGATGCCGTTCTGTTCCCTACGGAGCGAGGAATCATGATGCAGCGAGGCAGGGATTCCGAATGTATCACAGATGTGCTTGATGGTTATCCGTTTGTCTTCACCCAGATATTCAAAAACGACTATCAGAAGAAGTTACTTGCCCTTGGTGGTATTCCTGAATCTGATACTCAATATATCCGATTCAGAACATTCCTGCAGAAGGCGAGTCTGATCTATGATTATTACGATAACCGCATCATCGTGTTCAGACCCGACTACACCTATGCGTATGTGTATTCCTTGAAGAGCAGGATGTGGGGAACGATGCACAATGTGTTCCGTTCCACCGTCAACTCTTACCCTGAGTCTTATGCCATCAATCAGAGCGGAAAGATTGTTGATGTATATGTCAAGGAGCCATCGGGAAGCGTTTCCTATTTCTTCTGTACACGTCCGTTGACTCTCGGTCAGGAGAATATCCACAAAACGATGTTCAAGAGCATCATCCGTGGTTATTTCCGCAACGCTGCAAAAGGTAAGGTGGATGTGGTGCTATATGGAAGCAACGACCTTTTCAACTGGTTCTACATTCATTCTTCCGTCAACCAGCTTCTGGCTGGTATGGCAGGATCACCTTACAAGTATTTCCGCTTTGCAGTAATGGGCAGTCTCAGCTACGATGAATCCATTCATAGCGTAGGAACTGAGTTTGTTGCCCGACTGCAAAACAAGCTTAGATAAGTTTTTCTTCATATACATTCATAATTTTAATATCAATAAGGGCAGCCGTCTGTAAAGATAGCTGCCCTTGCTTTTTCGTTAACCATAAGTCTAGAAAGGATGAAGCCTGATCCTTGCTCTTAACGCTGAGCGATTGCTTGCATTCTTTATTTTTTCCTTCTTCTCTTCCGCCAGTGCCCAGAATCTGTCTGCACCTTCGGGATAGACCACCATCAACCATTCGTATAATGCCTGATTGACGATATAGTCGTGAATATACACGGTCATGGTATGTACACTCGTAGAAGAGAATCCCTTTGGCATTCTCAGAGCCAGATAGTAGGCTTCCTCCTCATTGGTAGGAGAACCGACACACTCCTCCCACTCATTAGAATCAAAGCCGCTTCCCAACATTTCCATCTTGGTGAATCGGTAGAGCACTTCCCTGCAATCCTCTATGGTGGAATCCAAGATTCTTGCCAGCTTATCCCGATTGCCATCCTCTGCCACATCATAGATGTTATGGATGAGGTGGGAATCTGCTACCCCACTCCTAATCGAATCCGCATAAGTGTAAGCTGTATTACGTATGTCGTAGATCAGCTCGCTCTTCTGCAGTTCTATCATCACCTTGTGACCCTTGTTGCAAGTCTTCATACTGCACCTCCTCTCTATGCGCTAGGAGCTGTTCGGCTAGGTCGCTCACGTCTGTTGAACGTTTCGTGCAAGTTTCTCAATGACACAACCGCCAGTTCGCTATACACCTTCGCTTCATTAGGATTGGTAATGGTGAACCAATCCATCAAAGCCTTGTTGATGATGTAATCGTGGATGGAACTGGTCAGCGCATCCTTCAAGCCTAGCGAGTAATTGGATGGAAGCGAGAGATTGATGATGATGTTGTCGGTATCGCTGATCAGCTTGTTGGAAGCCGTAGTGCCGGAACCCTTCTCAATAGCTTCACTCAACTCTACCAGCAACTGGCTATAGGCATTCTGAATGCTTCGCAATGCCTGATTCTTATCTTCATCATCATCGCTAGCCTGAATATTGCTGGCAGCCTCAGCATCCATATCCGCAGCTCTTCGGCTCCGTCCTGTCAGGAACGCTTTGTTCTGGAAGTCGTATATGAGTTCACTCATATACAACGTGATAGTTAAATTCTTTCTTGGCATACTTCTATATTTTATATTTTAGTTCGTGTTGGCTTGGTCTTGTTGAACACCTTATCCTTGATGTCGAGCAGCAGAGCAGCCGCATTATCAGCATACTCCTTCACCTTGTCGTTAGCCGTAATCTCGCACCATTTAGCCACGATGCTGTTCACGATGAACGAGGTGGAGGATGAAGTGATGGAGTCGCTCATATTAGTATCGAACCGGCTAGGCATACTCAGAGTCCAGTTGATGTTGCCATCAGTAGAAGAGCCGATTGTCGGCATGAATCTTTTCAGGAGATTGAGCAGCGCATCCTTCGATTCATTATAGAATCGCTCTATCATCGCCAAGTCGGCATCCGTAACAAATATCTGGTCGAAGGCAGACTTGCCATCATCCAGCTTATTCTTTGCACCCAGATAGGCGGTAGTCTTCGCCACCTCCTCATAGATGCTACTTTTTGTGATTGAAATTGATAAATTTGCCATTCTTATGTTTCCTATAGATGATTAAACCTAAAATGATGAGCAGGGCGCACATCGCTCCCATCGACCACATCGCATACTTCAACTGAAACTGCTCCCACTTGGAGAGCTGCTTCTCTACTGGATAGGGTACTGGGATGGAGTCTCTTCGGATGAAAGAATCCACCCTTGCCTTATACTGGGTCTTCACAACCACCTTCTTGTGCCATCGGTCAACGAAAAGGGTATCTCCCTTCTGTGAACTTGATACCGAATCATGCACGAAAATGCTGTCAGAAGTATGCAAGGTATCGCATTTTACTACGTCACGATATACGAATTTCTCCATCGGGACGTAGGAAGTCTTACATCCCGACATAAGAAATGCTACCAGCAGCATAGCTAAAATGTAGATCAGCAACTGCCATACATCTGAATCATACCACTTCTTCATAAGCCTCTACCTTTAATGCAGCCTTAGCTCTCTTCAAGAATGTTCGTCTGTGCTCCAAGCCGTATGTGCCGCCATTGATGGTCTTGGTGATTGCTAGGAAGCTATCACTATCAGCCAGCTCATTCAAGCCGTGCTTCCACCACCACCACATCGCACTCTTGGTTGCGCCCAATGGCTGCTCCAGCAGTTCGGGATGCTCCATGATGTCACCTCGGCAGTACTTGCTCTTCTGGTAAGCCTGATAGTTGGCTCTACCCGTAATCTGAATCAATCCCCTGCCCCTATACTTGTAGCCATCGCCATCTTTCAGGTTGCCTAGCATATTCTTCAACTTGCCCTCATCATACTTATGGAAGTAAGCCTTGTTGCCAACCTCCTTGGTATATCTCAGCTCGCTGGTTTCGTGGGCTATCTGAGCCAAGAAATGTGCCATTCGCTTCGGTGTATCAATATGGAAAACCTCGGCATAGCCGTTGATGTAAGGCAGGAAAGCATCCACCTTATCCTTGGCATTTGGCATGATCTCTAAAATCTGTTCTCTTGTTACCTTCATAGTTACTTGCCCTCCTTTACTTGTTTCAGCATATTTGCGAGTTCGTCCTTCACCTTACTCTCAAAGTTGCCCAGTTTGGTCTTGAAATAAATGTTCACTCCGAAGATTGCCCCAGAGTAAACCAAAGTCTGACTGACGTACCAGAGTACACCATCAGACACCACATAATTGTTGAGAAAGAATGATAGGAAGGTGAGGACAACACCACTCACTAACATTCCAATAGCTGCACCATATTGCAATCCTTCACGCACGTTTGGAGTCATATCTTATCTTTATAAGATTATTAATAATATGCAAAGATAAGGTATGTTCCCGTAACTATTATCTTATCCGTTAATGTTGTGCCATATCTTGCTTGTAGGATGCAAGCAGTCAGGGTCTTGAAGGTATTCGATAGCCATCATCACCACCATTTCCTTCAATTCCTCCTCATCCTTGCTATATTGTTTCAGCAGCTTATGATGGTCGCTTCTGAGCAGATTCATCGTAACCGCCAAGTCAAAGATGTTGTAGTCGGAAATATCATCCTTATGCTGGTCAAAGGCTTCCTTTATCTCCTCGTCCGTAAAGAAAGGAGCCATGTGCTTGGTTCCATCCTCATCATCGTACCACATTTTCTTGATAGCATCATCAGCAAAGTGCTTGTCAAAATGCTCTTCGCTTAATACTCCATACACCATCGCACAAAGATGATGTACCTCTACATCGCTCAACTTATATGAGAGATACTTACCCATAGCCTTGGCTATACTCAACATCTGTTCAGGAGTCATATCCTGCTGATACTTATCAACGAAATCTACAAAATCCATAATATATAAAAATTAAGAGTTTATGATGCTGCAAAGATACATATATCTTGCGCTGAGCACCATAAACTCCCAAAGATTTCTGTAGCCATCTGAATATCAGAAGAATACAGTTACGACAAAACACCTCCTTTCTTTATTCGTCCTTGAATTTAGTTCTCTTCTCACCACCCCTCGACCAGATGTCGTTCTTCTTGCGCTTCGCCACCTTGCCGAGTACGTCATTCTCGTAAAGGTCGGGATTGTCTTCCCTGCCTTGGGTCTCCGTAGCAATACCCTTGTTGGCATTGCTTCCTTGGTCGGCATTGTCCTTGCCATTGCCATACCATTTCTTTTCGTTTTCCTTGTCTGCTATCATATCTTAACACTAAACATTAATAACTAATCACTATGCCGAAAGCGGTGCATACTGCTCGCTAGGCTGCACACCCTGACCGCTCATCATCTGCTGCAGCATCGCCTGAGCCTTCGGATTGCTCTGGGATACCTGATCCACTTGTGCTTGCAGTTGAGAAGAGAAACCTTGTGGAGTATCGCCATTCTTGATTGCCTCCTGCTGGGATGTTACAGACTGCAGAAGTTCGTCACCGAATGGGAAATCACCTACCTGCAACAACTGCTCCAAGGTGATAGCCTGAGCTTGCCACAACTGCATCAGGAAGTCGTTTGCCATCTGTCGATATACAGGAGTAGCCGTACTCTCGGTGATATTGATGTCAAACTCTACATCACGAATCTTCTTCGGATCATAGCGCACAATCTGTCCTGCCCTGCCAACGATGTTGAAGTTACGAGCCACATCATAGAACTGCTGCATATTCTTCACCGTCTTGTAAGCACCATCAATGATAAACTGGCTGAAACTCTCCAAGATGTCAAGCAGCGACATGGTGGCATTCTGTGTCTGCTGGGCATAGAGTGAACCGCTCGTACCCGACACTCCTGGTTTACCCTGCAGCGCACCATTCACACCCGAAATATCCTCGAAGAACTTCAACTGATAGTTGAGCAAGTCACCGATACCGATATTCGTTGAGTTATTGGCTACTTGTTGAGGAAGCTGACCACTCTTACTTGGTTTGAATCTTACAATTCCATTGAACCTACTCCACTCATCACTAACATCATCCCAAGTCATATCATCTGGCAGACAATCCTCAGGACAGAGCAGCACACCCTTGGCACTCGCCCTCATAATGAAGTCGTACATCGTGATCAGTCTATTCACATATCTCTGCTGGTCAATCACATCTTCCACGAAGCTATGAATCTCGCCATCAATGAACGGATAGAACTTGAAGCAGTATGGATGCTCACCATGAGCATAAGGGGTCTCGCCTTCTCTCAGAATATCACCGAAAGGAGAAAGATAATAGAAATGCCAATAATCATCCATAAACCACTCAGCTTCAATCAGCGGAATATCCTCACGCTTCATACCGAGTGACAAACCTCTCTCCAGTCGGTCTTGATTCTCTGCATCAACAATCTCATCACAATCTTCAATGTCAATCTTGAAATCGTCACCATTGTTATAGTCGTGACAGCGATAGCGTGGCTTACTCTCCTTGCGCCATACCTCAATCACTCGGCAGAGTGAAGGATTGGCAGGATTCATGAAGTCGATGGTCTTCGGATCAAACTCTCCGAAACGCTGGGTGCAGTCGGCTATCACGAAGTCTCGGTCAGCAGCCAGTCGGTAAATCTCCTTCAACTTCCTTGCTTCGGCAGGAGTCTTGGCAAATTCCCGAAGCACATTGCCGATGGTAATGTCGTGAACCTCGCCCAAGCAGCTAACATCCCAGCCACGGAAATCCCTCATATTGTTATCTATGAAGAAATTGTTCGGATTCACATAGTCTGTCCAGCAATCCAACCTTCCCCTTCGCCATCCATACTTCTTCTTGTAGATAGCCGCACCACTGATCAGAAACTCCTCCATCGTTCGGGCATCCATTTCCGTCTCTCGGTTCAGTTGTCGGTTGCATTGCAGCACCACACTCATCGTTTCGCCATACCGCTTCTCATCCTTATCCCTCGCATTGCAGGTAGGTTCCTTGCTCTGGGAGCGGTACACACCCAGCACATTCTTCACCAGCCTTCTGATCAGGTTGTTCTTCAACGGCTCACTACCCTGCTCACGGATATAGTCTTCCTCTTTGATACGCTTGGTAAAGCCGCACCGATTCTCGATTTCAATGAGGTCTCCCCACTGGTCTCCATAGCAGTACCGCTTGTTTCTCTCCCTACGCTTTCGGAAGTTATCCATGTTGTTATAGTATCGTTGTGCTTCCAGCAGGATGGAGAAGGCACGCTCGTATGGCTTATCGAATCGGTTCTTGGAAGCTTTTACGCTATCCAGTTCCTCTATGTCCACCACCTTGCTCAGCGACAACAACTTTGCTTTTTCTTTCTTTTTTGCCATGATTACGATGTTGTTGGTTCAATAATATGTGCCAGTTGTCTGGCTACACCCAATAACCCAGCCGCAGTATCGGTATCTCCCATACTCACGCAGGTGAGATAGCCAGCCATATAGAGGATAGCATCTTTCAGGTTGCTCTGTAGATTGATATACCCTGCACCACTGCTTTCCGTGATGATTTCCGGCTGAGCCACATAGGTGAAATCAACCGTCACGCTATTCGATTTGCTCGTATATAGTTCTAGGTATCTACCGCCCTTGGTATGGATGATAGCCGCAATAGGTCGGTCAGGATTGCCCCTTACTCCATATTTGCAGCCCTGATACTTGTAGGCTTCATCATTTTCGGTGATGATTTCGGCATTGCGGTTCCAGTCGCTGGCTCTTACACTGAGCAGCCTGATCATTTCGGCTGGCATATAGACCGTACCGACATAAGCATTGTTCTTCGATGCCCAAGATACGCTGATGTTGTCTAGCTTGATTCCATCCACCATATCTACTGGCGCATCGGAAAGAATGATACTTGCTGCATCTACGATTTTACTCTTGATAAGTTCTGTCTGAGAGAGCGTATCAGTATCATCGGGAGTCAGCAAGCCGGAAGACTCTTGGTTTCTGTCCAAAAGCACCTTCACTTCTTTCACCAAATCAGATACAGCATACTTCTTCATTATTCAAGTCCTTCTAGTTCAACACCCTTTTCCTTGGCAATAGACAAGATGTCCTCCTTGGTCTTCAACTTCGAGCGGCTCACACCGAAGGTCTCAGCCAGATAGTCTCTGGCATCCTCAAAGTCTGTCACGATATGGGTCTTCTTCTCCTCAGCCGCCTTCTTCTTGGTCTTGGCAGCCGCTCTCTTCTTGGCTTCGGCAGCTTCCTTCTTCTCGTCAACGGCTTCCACCAAGAAGAACTTGTCATTGAACCAATAATGAGACTCGATAGCCTTCTGCAACTTCTCGTCTCTTGTGCCATAGATACTGCAACCCATAGTCTTACCCTCGAAGACAACTCTCACTCGTTCGTTACCAACCATAACGCTGAACGACAAATCCGTACCAGCTTGATATTTCTTATACATGATTATACCTTATTATATATGTGTTATGAAAAAAGGGATGGGGCTAGTGCCCACACCCCTCTCTATTTAATGAATAATTTGCCGAATTTGCCCTGCATTAAGCAGCAGCCTTGGTCTCTTCTGTCTCAGATAAGCCCTCTGCATCAGGAACCTTGGCAAGTCGCATACGAGCGTGTGCCTTAGGGTACTTCAAGTACAGACAAGCTACCTCCTGAATAACTACTGCATCGGTATTACGGATTCCAGCCTTCTTCAAGTCGAGAACGTTACGAGTCCAAGACAAGTGTACTCGCTTCACCAAGAACTCAGGATCAAGAGCGAAGCCGCAGTCACTCATACCGAAGAGGTCGAACAACTCTGAATGAATCATCAATACCTCACCGAAGTCTGTCTCCCAACTCTTGAACTTCAAATTCCATACCTCAACGGTGTCCTTCAAGCGGAACTTGTCAGAATCAATCTTACTGAATGCACGGACGAAGTCTGAGCCAGCGATAACCACCTTGCGCTTGTTGCCGATACCCGTACCGACAAACATATCCTTGGAAATATCTACCAACTCCAAGTCTGTGATAACTCGCTCATTCTTGGTGTAGCCCTTCTTGATCTCATCGGCAGTAGCAATATGACCTACCTCAATATCCTTGCCAGCCATCCACCAGATACCCTTGGTAAACCACTGAGCTGAATTATTCTTGGTAGTATGCTTGATGCAAGCCATATCACCGAAGAGATAAGAACCCTCCATGGCAAGTCGCATATCATAGATGCTATCCTCCTCGATGTCAGAGAAATCCCAATCCACTCGCTTGTCAGCAATCTTGTCGAAGGTACTCTGCTCAACCTGAATCATAAAGTTCTGGCAGTACTGAGTATCAGAATCAGGAAGGTTGTTGAAACGACCAGTCTGTACATCCAACTCACCGCAGCTCTTAGCCATGCGAATCAACTTCTGACCCTGCTTCAAGGCAGGAACACCGATAGGCTGCTTGCTGACCATGTTACCATTAATGGCATACACGATAGGAAAGCCTTCTGTGTCCTTACCGCACACACAGAGTACCAAATCAGGAGTAGGAGCATCAGTAATGGTTGAATAAGCGACACCCTTATAGTTAGTGACAGCCTTCACACCTACCACTCGGATGGTATCGTCAAGCGTAAACATTTCAGGGTCTTCTACCTTCAATACCATAGATGTACCAGTACTTGCCTCCGTATTCTCTTTTACTGTGGTTCGGATAGGACGAGTACCGATACTCCAATACTCAACAACAAAGGAGCTTGCCGACTTGGTTGTGGCATAACGGGAAATCTGATCCACTGGTGTTGCCATCGGGCGAATCTTGATAATCTTCTCGTTGATGTCATTGTTGTAATACTCAATGCCCTTCTCATTAAAGTGCTCACGACCCTTGGTCTCCGTCTTGATACCATCATCCTGACGAGCCGCACCACCATTGCCAGCTTCACCAGCAGCAGTAGCACCGCCAGCCTCCGCAGAGTGACCACTCTCAGAAGTACCGCCATCAGGAAGAGTAGCCTCAGCCATCAGCACCTGACCATTGACACCAAAAATAACTGCCATCACCATAATGAAAATGGAGAACAGTCGATTAAATGTACTTTTTGTTACTTTCATTATCCTAAATATTAATTAAACATTATATAAATCTAACTCTATCTTATCGGATGCGTGTTCGCTTCTCGTTTCCACGCTCCCAGATGTTACCTCTTCGGGTAGCCCTGCCAAGCGCACCCAGTTCCGGCTGGTTGTCGGTCTTCTTGGTCTCGGCATTCGCTGAGTCAAGGTCGGCAGTACCATCGCCCTTCTTGCGCAGCTCCAAGTTCTTCATGTGCTTGGTGTTCTTACCACGCACCTCACCTTCGTGAGCAGCATCAGCTACATCGGTATCGTGATTCTTCGCCTTGATGAAAGCAGTAATCATATCCTCGGTGAAGATACCTTTCACCACATTGTTCATCGTCTGAAAGCACTGGTCGATAGCTTCATTCACCGCTTCCTCGCCATACTTCTCCTCCAGCTTGTCGAAGACCGCATAGCTGGCTGGCATATTCTTGTCGTACTCCTCCTGCAACTTCTTGCCATCAGACGCATTCTTCAAGAACTCAGACTGAGCATTGGCAATCTCGTCAGCATTATCAGGATCAGAGTAGTAGTCGATAGCATCCTCTCCGTGGGTACGAATCAATTCTGCATAAGGACTCTTGCCAGCCTTCATCGCTTGCAGGAAGGTAGCCGCAGCAGGGTCACTGCCCATCCAGTCAGCCATCGCCTTCTCGTTATCCTTGTAACCTTGCAAAGACTTCTGGTCGGCATCATAATCATCATTGATAGCACCATAGATAGCTTCATCATCCGCATACTCGGTATCGGGGTGACGAGTCTTCAAACGCTCCAAAGCCAAGTCTCTCTTGGTCTTCGTAGCTTGCTGTGCAGCAGCACCAGCATTCTGTTCCGTATTTGTATTATCAGGCATATATATATGTATTAATTTATAAATCAATGCCCAAAAGTAATGCTTTTCCGCCTATAATTAATCTTATCCGTTAACTTTAATTAATCGTATATGAATAATTTGGTTGTTTCAATACTTTTTTGTAACTTTGCATCATAAGAAAATGAAACATAAAGGATCAAGATGTGACTTTACACAAGAGCGAAACGCTGACATATTGAGAGCTTACAAAGAAATCATATCAGTAAGAGACAATATCAGCCTCTTGGAGATTGAACAGAGATTACTGCAATCTTCAAGCAAGCGTTTTTGGGTCTCGGATATCAGGGCTTACAATGTTATTCTGACGATGATCAAAGGGAAATCCTTGAATAACATGAATCCTACCAAGAGAGAAATGTTTCAGGAAATATACCGCAGATTTATTGATTATACCAAGCAGCATCCTTCCATCACCAAGTTGGATGCCATTAGTTACGTGTGCAATCAGGAGGCTCCCAGTTTCTATCTTTCTCCGAAATCCATACACGTGATTCTTCATAAGGTGAGAAAGGAGGAGAAGGAAAGATGTTACGAATTAAGAAAGAAAAGATTGCGCTTTATGCTGGGTACATTATAATAATGTGTATCACATTCCTTGGATATGATGGGATGGGTCTCTATGAAGGTTGCTCTATGCTGAACCGACTTACCTATCCGTTCTTCCATCAGAACGTCTTCCATGCAGCCATCAACATTTGGGTGCTGCACCAATGCCTGAAATCCAGACCTTGCGGTATCGTAGATATGGTGGTATTCTATCTCATAGCCGTAAGCTATTACCCCAGTTCTAGCGTACCCATCATCGGTCTCAGCGGTATCGTATATGCCTATATGGGATATATCGCCCCATTCGTAGAGAAGAAGGTGAGATACAACATCATCATTCTCTCGTATATATGTGTAGGATTTTTCATTCCTTGCATGGCAGTGGGCATCCACATCTATTGCTATGTAGTCGGTCTGTTGTGGGGGTATCTAAATGCACCGCTATGCCAAGACAAGTAACCGACAAACTGACAGATGCACTAGACAAACATGTATTGAGCATCCTGACTGAGAATGAGAAGCGCATCAAGGAAATCAACACTCCTTTCAGCCCGATCAAGGGTGAAGGTTGTGGAGATAAACGATTCCTGCTCTTCCTGCCTGACTTCCCGATTCAGAAGCAGCACCTCCCGATGAGTATGAAGAAGATTCCGCTCATCAAGATGCTGCTGGAACTGGGTAGCTGCAAGGCGGTGATTGAGGAACTGCATGAGGATATGGATGAGCCATACAACCTTGAAGAGGAAATGGAGCAACTGGTGGAGCAGTTTACTCGCATCAGAATGAAACATGACCCCTTCTTCTTCTTCGCCATGTTCATCTATATCAAACCGAAAGGTGGAGGTCTCCCCTTCCGTTTTGTGCTGAGAAGACCGCAGCGCAGACTACTCAGGTGGCTAGAGGAGAGAAGAAAGAAGAACCGCCCTATTCGACTCATCCTCTTGAAGGCTCGACAATGGGGAGGTTCAACGGTCATTCAGATGTATATGCTCTGGATGCAATTAATGTGGGAAAAGGGTCTCAACTCGCTGATTGTTGCTCAGGTGAAGGACACCGCAGAGACCATCCGAGGAATGTTTGAGGAAGCCTTGAAAAACTTCCCTACCAAATTCCTCTATGAAATGGGTGAAGCCTACTCTGAGAACGAACCTAAGTTTGTGGGTGTGGGTACATCCGGCAACGTGAAGAAGGTTCCTCAGCGTTTCTGCAAGATCAAGGTGGGTTCTATGGAGCGACCATTATCAGCCAATGGTGAAGACTACAACTTGGTTCATCTTTCCGAGGTGGGTCTGTGGAAAAAGACAGATGGCAAATCTCCTGAGGAAGTGGTACAGAATGCCACCAATGGTATCTTATATCGACCATATACGATGATAGCCTACGAGTCCACCGCCAATGGTACTGGAAATTTCTTCCATAAGGAATGGATTGCAGCCAAAAAGGGTGAATCCCAGTTTGAACCGTTCTTTGTGCCTTGGTTCGAGATTTACGATATGTACCATCTTGATTTTGAAACCAAGAAGCAGAAGGTGGAGTTTGCCAAATGGTTATACGAGAACAGGAACAACAGCAACACGATGTCCGACCGAGAGGAGCCGGGCACATACCTTTGGAAGTTGTGGACACTGGGTGCTCCGCTGGAAGCCATCAACTGGTATATAGCTGAGCGAAAGAAGTTCACCGACCACGCTGATATGGCTGCTGGCTACCCTACCGATGATATTGAAGCCTTCAAGCACTCAGGAGCCAAGGTATTCGCAGAGGATAAGGTTGACAAGTTCAGAAAAGGATGCCGAGCACCTAAGTTCATCGGTGATGTATATGGTGACGGCTACAAGGGCAAGAAGTGTATGCAGAATGTCCGCTTCTGTGAAGACAAGCAGGGGCAGCTATGGATATGGAGCAAGCCGGAATACTTTGACGATTGCAGGGTGACCAACCGCTATCTGGTGGTCGTGGATATTGGTGGACGAAGCAAGAATGCCGACTGGTCTGTTATCTGTGTCTTCGACCGATACTGGATGATGGAAGGTGGAAAGCCGTATGTGGTAGCCCAATGGTATGGGCATATTGATATGGACTTGCTGGCTTGGAAAGCAGCACAGATAGCCAAGTTCTATGATAATGCCCTCTTGGTAATTGAATCCAACACCTTGGAGACGAAAGACAAGGAGCATATTTTGGAAGGTGGTGATCAGTCTGAGTTCATTCTGAATCAAATTAAGGACGTTTATGACAATCTCTATGCACGCAAGCAGAGTGAGTCAGACATCAAGAATAAGGTTCCAGTGAAGTATGGATTCCACACCAATGTGGCAACCAAGCCGATGGTTATCTCTGTACTGGTTCAGGTGATCCGTGAACATCTTTATGTAGAACGAGACGATAGATGCCTAGATGAGTATCTCACCTACGAGAAGAACGGAACCGTATATGAAGCAGCAGACGGAAAGCACGATGATTTGCTCATGACAAGAGCCATCGGACTCCATATCTGCTTCAATGAAATGGAAATGCCAAAGATGATTCAGATTCAGGTTAGAGCAATGAGAAAAAAGGTTTCTGTTTCGGCAGCAACCATCATATAGTTTCAATTTTAATAATTACGATTATGAAGATTACTAAGATTTTCAAGCGCATCAAATGCGAGATCATGTACCGCCAAGCTACGGCTAAGGCAGACTATGCAGCCAAGAAGAACAAGGGTGAAATCTACTTTGTCCTACCTACGGAGAAGGGCAACCTGATGATTATGACCCGCCCACTCTTCGAGGCTTTCAAGAAGACAAAACTGGTAGATAAGGATATGAAGTCGAGAGACCTCTTCCGTGATTGTGTCTATTATACCAACTGCAAGAGCGAGAGAGGAAAGCGCAGCCGCAAGCGTAAGTTCCTCAGATGGAAGGGCTTGATTTAATGCCCAAAAGTTAATGGATAAGAGATAGGTAGAGAAAATTCTGCCTATCTTTGCGCTATTATTAATAATGTGTATCAAAATATGATTTATAAAATTGTGCAAGGAAATAGCTTCAAGCTTCACGTCTTGGTGCGGAAGATGGACGTATCGAAGGAGTTTCAGAGACTCATCGACTTCGATATGAATCTGGCTACCGACATCAGTGTGGAACTGCATGGCTGTTTCTGTGATACGGTTTCCGTTCCCATTCAAGTTGCAGGAATCCAAGGAAACATCCTGATTTGCGACATTCCACCAACTCTTGAACTCGGAAACTACAACATCAAGGTTTCGTGGAAATATGAAGGCAGCGAAATGGTCAGCATCGAGCGCAACCTGCTGAGAATCGTAGATCATAATTCACAGAGCAATATTCCTGTAGGTATTGTTGAAGGCGAGCATACAGGATTGTTTGACCTCCGCTATTACATCGTCACAGATAATCAGTCAACTTGCCCTATCTCCTTCATCGTTCACAATGCCAAATTCAGCTACACCATCAATGGTGAAACGCAACTGGTGGAGAATCAGGAGAACTTCATGCTGAATGGTGCTATCAGCAACGGAAAGAAGCTGGAAGCTGAAATCATTCCTATTCAGGGATTCAGCATCGGTATGGTCAAGGTGTTAATGAATGGCAAAGATGTGACCGAGGAGTATTACAATAGCGACACCCACAAGATTATCATCCCAGCCGTATCAGGTTACGTAACCATCACCGCAAGCGGAACCGTCAATGCAAGCTACTATGGCGCATCTGCTGCCAAGGATATGAGCGAACTGAATATGGAAGACCTCACCCTGCTGGAAGATACGCTTGTTGGCAAGACTCTCACCATCGAAACGACAGACGAGAAACCATACATATGGTTTGTCAGCCGCCAGCCACTCACCTTCAATCAGTGTGGTTTTGAAGCTTCCCTGAACACCACCAAGCTGGGTGATCTCTACTACTATTGGTCAGACGAACTGGTAGCTGGTGACGATAACGAATATCAAATTAAACTTAAAGAATAATATGGCAGAAAAGAAAAAGTACAATAGCATCATGATCAGTGGGCGCAAAGACGAGACTCTGACATATTCTAGGTACATCAAGGATGAGGAGTCGGGTGAATCCGTAAAGGAAACACTCGACAAAAAAGTCAATGTATCGGATGAGTTGGAGACTCACCAGATCAAGGATGGTGCTATCACCAACGAAAAGCTTGCTGCTGATTCTGTAGGAAATGGCAACATCCAAGATGGTTCTGTCAGCAACGAGAAACTGGAAGATGGAAGTGTCACCAATGAGAAGTTGGCGGTGAACTCCATCACCAAAGACAAATTGAAGGATAGAACGATTGGTGTGGAGAAGCTTGATCCAGAACTCCGGCAGACGATAGCCGCTGCCACTGGTCTTCCTGAGGAATTGATAGAGAGTATTCAGAATGTGGATGAGAACCTAGCCAAGCTGAATGATACGGTTTATCCTATCACTCTAGGATTCAGTCTCAATCCAAATGTAGTTTCAATGCAGACAGATGTTCGCTTTTCCATCATCAGCGATGGCAAACCACTTATTCCTGATACTCTCCTTATCAGCAAGCAGATTAATGATGCCACCCCAAAATCTCTTTCAAACACTCCTGCATCCAGTGGAAACCTATCCACTCCAATAGAGGGTGCGAGAGAAATCTTCAAGTTTGAAGTTGGCAAGAAAGGCAGAACTGGCAAGAGCACATCACAGACTCGCTATCTCTGCTACCATGGAGGAAACTCAGCAGACACAATGACCGCTGAAATTCTCAACACGCTCAGCAAGGTATCTGCTACAGGAGTGTCATTCGATCCAAAGGTAACCACCAAGGATAATGATTACATCTGGCTAGTAGTACCTAGCCATCTCTCAATCAGCCGTGTAACCAGTGCAGGATTTGATGTGATTCTTACTGCTCCTCAAACTATAACAAATAGTCTAGGCAGCTTCAAAGCATACAGAACTGTCAATTCTCTCACTCCAGCTACATGGAATTTAGTAATATCGTAAACATTAAAAGATATGTCAGATAATAATATTAATGTAACAGCCCCATTACATGCAGCCACCAAACAAGGAAAGCTTGTAGCCGCAAGGGAGGTCTTCATGGATGGAGATACGCAGACTGTCGAGAAGGAAATCCAAGACATCAATTCCAGACACAATGATTTAAGCTCCAAGCACGGATCATTAAGCTCTACTGTATCTGAGCATGCCAAGCAGATAAAAAGCAATCAGAGCCAGATTACTGCCAACAAGTCTGCCCAAGACGAGAAGAATACATCATTGGATGCAAATATGGCTAAGCTCAATACTCGTGATGATCAGATCACAGAACTTGTCAAAGGTGTAACTGCTACTGGTGGAGCCAGTGTAGCTACGGCTGTAACCTATGACAATACTTCCTCTCACCTCGCATCAGCAACTGTTCAAGGTGCAGTTGATGAACTTCAAGATTCTAAGATAAGCAAAACATCAATCTCTCAAGAATCTGGTGAGTCTGAGGACAAGGTAATGAGCCAGAAAGCCGTGAGTGATAAACTTAACGGCTTAACTTATGACATTCACGGTGGTGAGAAGGATATTGTAAAGAAGTCATATACCTCAGAATCAAATTCCGTGAATATCCCTATTGACGGTACTATAGTCAAGTATGGTGATACCATCACTCTCAAGCTTTCTGAACCCGTAACTGCTGCATATACAATTCAGACGAGAACAGAAGACAGTTCCATTGGGGAGAAATCTGTGCAGTTTACTGATGGTTATGCAACGTATGGTGTAACTACAAATATTGCAGCTAAATTCCTCAAAATTGTTAATTGTAACAAGAATATAAGTATTGTCGAGAAGGTAAAGAAGGAAAGCATTGATGATAATATCGCTGCTTTGAAGAAGAATGTGGAAACCATAGAAAGCAAAAATAGTCTTCTTGGAAATAGTATAGATGTCATAAAAGATAACATTGATGGCAAGGATTTACACCTTAATTCATACGTTTCTGACAGTACTTATATAGACATTAAGATAGAATCTCCATTTGTATATGGTGGAACTTATAGATTCCAATCTGATTATTTTGAAAATAAGGTAATAAAATACTCTTACCGAAATAGTGAGTTTTCTTCTATAGGTGAAGGAAGTGTCCAAGCATCCAATGGATATATTGCCATTACTATATCACAAAATTCTAATGCCAAATATTTGCGTTTTCCTAACGTACCTAAAGGTACAAAAATAGATTATGTATCTAAAGAAAGTACAGTTGGGTATCGATTAGAAAAAGTTGAAAAAGCTATAGATAATATAGATAAAGTAATTAAGCATAATAGCATTAAATACGGTTCCGAATTAAAGGCTGTAAAAACTCAACCAGGAGAAACTTATGAGAACTGTGTGTTCATGGTGCCTAGTGTTATAGTTTCAGAAAATGTAACTTTCAGAAAATGTGATTTCGTGAACTGTGTTGTTACTCCTTCGAAATCAGTAACCAAAGATATGATAGTTGAACATTGCAATTTCATTGGTTCAAATGCTAGACTTCAAATGAAATTTCTAGAGAATTGTCAAATCTTATATAATGACTTTAAGATTTCAGATTCTGCATATCCTGATGCTGCTCCAAAAACAAAGGGAGAGTATAGTAGGAACATATTCGTTCATTCAATCAATAACACCAAAATTATTGGTAATAGAATCAGAATTGGACGAACTGGAATATGTGTTCTCGGTTTCAAGGAAGATGTATTATCAGAGGGAAATTTGTCTAGCTGCAATAATGTCATATCAGAAAACCAGATAGATGGAATTGGAGAGGAACATATATCTTTTGATGGTGGTGTGTTGTATGATGTTGCAAAAATAACCAGCTTAGACAGCGTTGACTTCGTAGAAGAAGATACTGGGCAAGGTCAGGAGAATAATACAGAAAATACATCTATGACTAAAATAGTAGCAAAGATTACTTGCTCTCTGAAAGATATTGTTGCAGGAACATCATCAAACTGCCCAAGTGACAATAGCTTCCTGAAAAATTACAGTCATTTAGGAAATGGTTCTTTTCATATAGTCAATGAAAGAAATGGTTTGCATTCCGCAGTAGATAGCTTTGAGATTGTTGGCACAATGAAAGAAGACGGAGACTACAGATATGCTTCTGAAGGAACCTATAAAATCTCATTCAGAATGCCTACAATTTACAACTATAAAAGGCAAATGTCTGAGGATGCAAAAGCGAAAATGATAGCTAAATTTAAGGAGCATTTTGCTGTAGATGATGAGGTTGTCATTACGACGATGCTGAATTATAACGTCATTTCCAATAACCTTATTAACGGAATAGGAACAGATAGTGTTGCAGATATAGATACCCAAGGTGGTATTGTCTTATATTCTTTCTGTTTTCACAATGTGGTTAATGGCAATGTTCTGCATCAGAAGAGAATATGGGCGCAGGGATGGCATTCATTTAATTACCATTCTAAAGTAAAGATGCAATGTGATAATGTCATATCAAACAATACGCTTGACAATACAAGTATTTCGTTCGTTTACCATACGTTAAACACTCCAACGGATTACAAGATGAATAAGCGAAACAGAATTGTAAATAATGTCGTTACTGGAGTGAATGATGTGGCAAGTATTCAAATCGACAACACAGAAGATACTTATCTTTGTGGAAATATAGCAAATTCATACAGAATCAAGAACAATGACAAGCTAAAAATGGTTGCAAATTCACTTTCTGGATTGGGGATGGGTGAAGGTTACATGACTAATAATACTAATACAGTAAAAGATGAAACAAATCAGGTACAGTAAACTAGAACTCTAAGTCGCTGACTTTGTAAATAAAGAAGAATGGTGAGTCGAAAGATTCACCCTTCTCTTTTACTCATTAACCTTCTACCAAATTTCACCCCACTTCCTTATAAAAACATAAGGCTTTAGTCGCTTAGGAAGGTTGGCTGAGTTAACGCACAAGCTGAAAGAACTGTTCACATAGACTACCCATCATATAGCAAGGCTCCTCGCTGAACATATCTATTCCATCCTGCTCACAGATATGAGCTACTACATGCAGGAGTTCGTGACCGATGGTATTAATGATACTTGCAGCATTGCCCTTACCTATGGCAAGAACACTTCTCCGTTGGGCAAGGTTGGAATACGTGAGACCTCTGTCTGCACTCTGTTTGGTTAGATGTTCTTGGGCTTCCGATAATGGATTGCCGCTGCATCCTATATCAGAAAGAGCATAGCATATCTCATCGGCATCATCCGGCTGATAACCTATGAAACATACTATGCTCCAATCGTATTTCGGAAGTTGTATTAACCTTTTAATCATAACACATCTTCCCATGGAATAGGCACACCATTGTGGCAGCAGTCGGCATAGAATCGGTTGAAGATGAAACCATCCTTCTGGTCGGCATCATCCACCATATCCTTGATGAACTGGGCTAGCTGCTCCTCATCCTTGATGGAAGACTTGTAGAAGTCTGCCCTCGCCATATTCGCCACATATACATGGTCGTAGCCTATCTTATTCTTCACCTCAATTCCCTGACCTAGCAGAAGGGCTTCCACCTTCTCCTTATCCCAAAACGAGATACCAACATCACGCTTGGTAGAAGGGTCGTACTTATACATCTGCTTCACCGCCCACTCACACATCTTCTTGCTGAAATGATAGCCATTGTATCTGAGATAGGCAACCATTGCCTCAGGTTTGAGGTCATACATATCCAATGGCATTCTGCATTTTCCCATATTGCTGAATATTAATGGGAGTCTGGTTCCGACATAATGCCGCTACCAAACTCCCAAGTTAAACACTAGCGACCGCCACCATTGTAGCCGCCACCACCTATTTCACCATAACGGTTTGGGTAGTTCCAATCATCGTTCACGTTGTTGAATCTACGTCTGTTCTCACGCTCTTCACGTTCCTCACGCTCTCTTCTCCAATCGTCACGATAATCAGGCATACGCTCACCCATACGCTCCTGCTTCATCTTTTTCAAACAAGACATAGCCTTGCTGCCAAAGCCAAGCATAGACTCGATGTTGTCATACAAATCATCGAACTTATCTTCTGTAATCTCAATCATTACCATAATCGTTAGATATTAAAGTGAATAGATAGGAGATTACTTATTGATGCTCTGTTGGAGCCATCCCATCATCTTGTCAATCTTGCCCTCAATGCCGGAAACCTTGCCTTCCAGCTTGTTGATTTTCTCGGTCTGTTCCTTCTCCTTGGCTATCTGGGGGTTGAGTTGCAGTAGCATTCCCTCGCAAGATTTTACGACTCTCTCGTGGTAATCTACGCTCTCCAGTATCGCCTTGGATTGTCTCAGCATTGCATCAACCTCGGAACTCATGGCATCCTTGCTATCGCTTACCACAAGATTCTTGTCGTTCGCTATCTGTCCGTTAGCAGGCAGTTGCTTGAAATCCACTTCCTCGTCACCCAGCTTCACCTTAACGTCCACCACAGTCTCCATAGGTTGAGGAGTGAAGCCATTATTGAAAGAAGGGTATCTCGTCTGAGGGTTGCTCACCGAAACAACCTGACCGATCCGCAAGCTCGGGTTCTCGCCCTTGTCGAGGACATAGAATAAAGAATTTGTTCTTAAACCTTGAAACATAATGTAATCTCCTATTATCTATTCTGTTGTTAAACAATACCCGTCATAAGTTGAAGGGTGTTAGTGTCTCTCTCAAACCAGAGCTGAACCACTCCAGTACCCGGCACATCTGCAACCGTCAATGGTTCGCCATTGAACTTGCTCACAGCCTGTGTCGCTCCGTTTGTCTCGAAAAGGATAGGCAGCGTACCAGTCGTTCCAGTCGGAATAGCCTGCATCAGGTTTACGAAAATCGTACCCCTATAGTTGGCATTCACGAAAGCGTGGTTTTTGAAGGTGAACACCACATCGGCAGTATTCACCTTCACGCCAGTAGAAGCGATAGCTGCCGAGCCATTACGATTCACCCAAGTATAAGGTCTTAACCATAACATAGCAGCCTCCTTTCCTTATTAACCCCAGAATCCTGCATTATTAGCAGCATTCAAACCATACAAGCCAGCCTGATAAGCAACGCAGTTAGGAACCGCAGTGAATGGGCTGTAAGGAGTAGTCACGGTCTCCGGCAACTTACACTTGATACCAGCCACCTCGTTCTGCAAGCCAGCCAATACCTGATTGATAGGAGCCACCGCCTGACCTACAATCTGAGAGGTCATTGCAGAAGACTTGAAGGTGCTGTTCTCCTCACGGAGGGCATCAATCTTGTTCTGCATTTCCCTGAACTCAGCTTGCTTTTGTCCGTCAACTATGGTCTGAGTGCTCTCCTTGATAGCGTTGTGCAAGTCACAAGTCTGTCGCTGGGTCTCGTAAGCCACATTAGAGAAGCCACGCTCCTGACCTACTGCCACGTTGTTAATTGCATTCTGTAAGGTTCCAGTCTGCTGGCAGATAGCCAAGCGATTCTCGCAGCAGCAATTTGCAATCTGCTGAGCAATCTGCATATTACCCTGCTGCAGCGCATTGATGGTCTGCATACCGCTCATACCAACCTGATTACCCACGTTCTGAACCTGAGAAGTCAGGGCAGAGATAGCACTCTGAATCTGACCTTCGGTACAGTTCAACTGGGTAGCAAGATTGCTGAGCGCATTGCGGTTGCCACCGATGGCATCCATCAAGAGGGCACGACCATTGTCATTGTTGATCTCATTGGCAAGACCACCACGACCATTGCCGAAACCGAATCCATTACCACCCCAGCCCATAAGGAAGAAGAGGAAGATTACCCACATGAACCAGCCGCCTTCGCCACCGAAACCATTGTTTCCCTTCATGGCAAGGAGGACATTTGGATCAACACCCTGCTTCTGGAGAAGGGGTGCGAGAAGACCGAGCATCCCATTGTTGGATGTTGAGCCTTCGTTTCCGAATACATACGTTTTACTTTCCATATTATCCTGAAATCTTTTTTTGTTAAACACTAAATGATTCTCACTTTGTAACGTTACGAGCACAAAGATACGAATAATATGGATAGAGATTGATAAACTCGTAAAAGGTTCTATAAGTGTATGATGAGCAAAGATTTATGGTTACGGAAAAGGTCGTAAAAATACAGGAGGGGCGATTGGGTCTCTCCTATATATAATAATGTGTAGTGGATGCTATATGCTTATGCCATACTTTCGGGCTTGCTTGCGGAAGAAAGCCTTCTTGTTGGCGAAGAACCTGATGAGCGATTTGTTCCACTTCTTTTCGTGACCGAACTGGTCGTGGATGCCCTCAGGTATCTTTCCATCGTGAACATACTTCTCGAATGAGGAGATAGACTTCCCCATTTCGTGAGCACACCAGCCCTTGTTGGCTTGGGTATCATTCATCATGGCGGTGAGAAGTGCCACCAGTTCCATATCATTCCCTGATAGACCGCAAGGGATAGGCTTTCCTTCTGCTTGGGCTACCGCTGATTCGTGAGCCTTATCAGCAAGAGCACGAAGTCCTGCTTCGATGATGCTGTAATTTACTAATTGCGACATAAGCATATATAATTAAAATGAGTGTAATCAGGAACATATCACAATAGTACATCTGATTCGTGATAACGATGGAATCATACATGACGTGAATCACATTGACTCCTGCAATATAGAAAATCGGAATGCGCCACTCTACACACAATCGGTGCAACACCTGACCTTTCCAAAGAGAAATCGGGTAAAGAATGTAAGTGATGAAGTAGAAGAACCAGATAGGTTCCTCGTTCTCTTCATACCACAGCGTTATCTCCATTTTGTTGTCATAGAACTGAGATATACCATACCATCTGAAAAGCATGACCAATATAGGCGCATACTTGAAATAAAGCAAATCTGTCTTGATCTTGCTGCGTTCGGGGATAAGCTTAACGATCTCGCCGAACATTCTGTTGACACGTTGTTCATTTTCATCTTTGTCCATAAGCGTTTCGTTTTTAAAGTTTAATGGTATTGAACCGTTGATTTAAATATCTGATAAACAGATGTTCTTAGATGCTACAAATATAATGGGATTTTTTGAAAACGAAGTTATTTTGAGGGAATTTAAAGTATAATCTTTGTTAATACTTTCAGATTGAAACTTTTTCCTATCAAATCAAGGGTCTTTTGTTCCGGATTGAAAGCAGATTCCTTGCCTAGAGACTATTATCCCCCGAAAGAATAGCACCTTCGGGGGATAGTCATATTTGCATTACTTCTTCTCAGCTTTCGCCTTTTGGTTAGCCACAACCACCTTGTTGGCTGGCTCCAGCACGGAGAGGATTCGCTTTCTCAGTTCACGGATTCTCTTCATATCCTCGGCATTGTAGGCATCCTTGCCATCTTCCAAAAAGCCCTTCTTCAACTCGGAAATCTCCTGCTTGTCAAGGGAAATCTCGTCAATGGCATCAATGGCAGCCTTGTTGGTGTTGTAGTAGCCATCGCTTTGACCAGGAGCCGTGTCAACCAAGAGGTCGTAGGAGGTCTTGAATCCATTTAGCTTGGTGTAAAGTTGTTTCAGCTTCAAATCCTCGAAGTCATCCTTCGGAGTAGCATGAGCCTTGTATATGTCCTCGGCATTCAACTTATGAGATCTATACTCCTCCCCACTCTCCTCAGCACGTTCCTTCTTCTTGTCTTCCTCATACTTTTTCACCTTCACATCTTCCTGCTTATACTGCTTGTATTCCTCTGAGCCATAGAACCGCTCCAGCATAGAGTAATCGCCATCCAACTTAGCTTGCTTCTTCAACTTGCTCAGGGTATTGGCTGCTCGGTCGTGATTCTCCTTCATATTCCAGAACTCATCACCCTGCTTCTTGGTGACTGGTCTATCATCTGGGTTGCTCACAAACTTGCTTATCAATGGTATGTCTGCCATCTTGATTTCCTTCGGGTCGTTGAGTGACTTGGTGAGGACACCGAGCACCTGACTGCCCATTGTGTATGCACCACCGAGATAAGAAGACAACACATGGTCAACCACCGCTGGGTTGTTCAGATTGTATCTTGGGTCTCCAAAAGCATCTATGGCATTCTGCTGTACATCAGGATAGTCATTTCCGATTGAGTTAACCATCTTCGATACTCGCACCAGCCAATCAGGAGTTCCCACGTATGCCTTGGTAAAGTTCGGGTCATACTTGTTATACTCTGTCTCCTTGAATAATGGCTTGCCAGTAAAATCAACATTGAAAGCCAACTCGAAGATAGGACGGATTGGGTTCGGCATCAGGCTGACTGCTATGTTGCCATCATATCCAGTTGGGTCAAGCGGAAGCATATCAACTACCTGACCGAGCAAGTCTTCTGCATACTGGCTCCAAGTTTCCTCTGCCAGCTCGCCACCCATCATCTTGGAAGCAATCATATCGCCTATGCCATAGAAGGCACGGAACTCCTGAGCAAGCGGAATCTTCACATACTCATGAGTGAAAGGAACCCACATAATCAGGTTGTTTCGTCTATCCCACTTGGTGAACTGCCAGTACTTATCCTTATCATCATCACCACCCAACAGACTCATCAAGGCAGCGTTAACGATAGGAACCAGCACACCACTCGCCAACCAAGCTGCAGTAACAGCCGTGAACTTGAAAGGATGATGTTTGGTAAGCGCACCCAAGGTCTGCAAGCTCTGTACAGCCGGATTGATGAAGAGATAGAGATTTCTTATCATCTGCCAGCCGTATTCGCCAGTACCCTTTCGGTTGAAGTTTATAGTCACGTCCTTGGCATCATTCACAGCCTCATCAATGGAACGGCCATACTGAATAGAGGTCATATAAACTGCAAATCTGTTGCTATCCTCAATCATTCTGTTCAGGAACTCTATGCCATCCATGATGGTGTGGCCAACCTTCACTGGGTTCGTCTTCCATCTATCCAAATCCTTCAAGTCATTCTTGAATTTCTTCTTCAAGTCTTCCACATCAAGTGAAGATACAAAGCCAGTCTCACCACCATTCATCATGAAGTCATAGAACATCTGTTCCTTGGCCGTAGCATTTCCGTTACTTACCTTCTCTCTCAACTTTCCGTTCTGATAGTCTCTAAGCATAAAACCGAGATTCCAAGATGTGGCCATATTCTTTCTAAGCAAATAGTTGTAACGGCCATCTTCACGTATGGCCGTAGATGCCAGCGTCATGGTCAGGTCTCGGAAGTAGTTGGAAGGAATAAAGAGAGGTGAAAGACTAGTATATGCTGCGGCCATCTTTCTACCCAACCAAGCAGCAGCCCTATCCAGTTTGCCGCTCTGAATCTCTCTTACTCGGTGTGCTCTGGTATTGTTCATCGCCTGAGCCAACTGAGGGTCACCATTTACATAGATAACATACTCCTCGCCATCTTTCATCACTCTTACCTCATGTTCTCTCTCCTCGCTATGAGTCTGAGGATAGGCAATGTTCAATCCGTCTCTCTTCTGAGTAGCATCACCAGTCGCGGCCATCTGTTCCATCTTCTTCTCGAAAGCGTCAATTGTGGCCTTTACCTGATTGCTATTCATCTGAGAAGTAATCTGAGGTGTAGCAGGAATCCACTCCTCGTTGCCGTTGGCATCCGTACTCTTCACGTACCAAGCCTTGCTCAGGGTCAGCAGGGAAGTTGGATGATTCTGAGCCAAGAGCATTAGGTGTTGTTTCACCCAGTTCTTGTTGTTCAGCAGGATTCCACTCTCGGCCATGTTCTCAATGTAGGCGATAGGGTCATCAGCGATAGAGGTACGGCCGTGTGCCGTCTTCAAGGTCTGGTTGAAAGCACCTTTGCCGCCACCTACATAGTCCCATACTTGGTCGGCAGTAGTGCCATCCCAGCCACGGAGAGGAATATAATGGCTATACATATCTCGCACATACAGATAAGTATCTTTGCTCATCATGCCAGCCTTATAGCCATCACGGAGAATCTTCTTGGTAGCCGCATTCGTAGCATTCCAGAGGTCTTGCACCTCAGCTACATGACTACTCTCAATATCCCTTACCAGTTTGTGGGCAGCTTCCTCAAAGTCAGAGCCACCGAAGAGAGCCGACAAGCCTGAGTAATCGTAGGCGATACCATTCTCATCATAACGATAGTCCATATATGATGGAGAATATTTCGTTCTAAGAGCGTTATCTCTCTGTCTCCAAGTATTGAAATCCACTCTTCCAAACTCCAAATCGCTATCATTGGTAATACGGTTCATATCGCCCTTGTAAGCCCTGTATGCCGCACTTCTCTGAGCCACGTCCTCAAAGTCAGCATCCAGCGACTTCTTGAAAGCCATCTGAGCATCACGCTCCAAACCATGTTTAGCCATCATGTAGATACGTACATTGTCATAGCTATCACCCAGTATCTTCTTCATCTGGTGATAAGCCTTTCTGAGTGGCTGCAAGAACTCATTATTGTACTCCTCAAACTCGTTCTTTCCCTTGCCATGGCTGCGGTTCTCGGCAGTATAGGCATCCTCAGCCATGTTCAGGCGGTCAACACCCACTTCCTTCATGATAGCTTCCTGAGCCTTGCGGATAGCAAGCATACTATCTTGGAAGGCGATACGTTTGAGCACAGAACCCTTCTGCAACTCTCGGTTGAACTCTCCAAGGGCAGTATCATCACTAAGAAGATGCTGCTCGTAGGTTGGAGCAGTCTTCCACAAAGCCATCTGCTTGCGGTACTCGTCCACTCTCCTCAGGAAGTCAACAGCACTCTCACCAGCGTTGCGTTGTGGAATGGTTGGTCGCTGGGCATCCTTAGGAAGATTGTTATCCTTCTTCCACTGGTTCAGGTCATGCTCAAACTTGTCATAGCGCAAGGAGAACTTGGTATTGCCATCCTCAGGAGTAGTTGGGCGCAAGGTGTTCTGCAAGAGAGGAGCAATAACATGTTCCGTCAACTGGGTAGGGATTCCGTTGCCGATGATGGTATGACTCAGATTCTCAGAGAATGGCATCTTGTAATCATCGCTCACTCCTGATACTCTTGCGAGCACTCTGCCCATGGCACGATATACCTTGCCGTCAGGCATAACAATCACATCACCACTCTTCGTTCTGAGTGTTGGCAGGAGTTCATCAGCGAAAGCGTGAGGAACCTTTCCGTCAGCATAGGCACTACCCATCACATATAATGGCTTGTCAATGTTTCTCCAATCAATGCCATCAGCCTTCAAGCGAATATCCATCCAAGGAGCCACACCATTCTTCTTCTCGGTCAGAGTTGGGATAATATCCTCTACCGCTTCATACCATCCACTCTTGTGTGCCATCTTCTTTGGCTTGGCAGGAAGGTTGCCATCCCGAACCGCACGGACAATCAATCTCTCTCGGTTGGTGTAGCCTCCATAGTCAGCTGCATTATAGACATCTGCATCCCAAGTGTAGTCGTTGGCATCAAGCGCATCCGTGATAATCTTCATCGCATCCGAATCCTTATATCCCTTCACATTCTCAATGGTCACCACCTTTGGTTTCACAGCATTGATGAACTCGGCAGTACTAGCAGCAGTCTCCTTGTCAAGTTCCACCTCAGCATGGTTACTCTTCGCCTGAGAGTAGTTCTTGCATACAGGAGAAGCGTGGAAATACTCTACCTCACCATCTATCTGATTCACCAACTCCTTAGGGTCTACATCACGAACATCAGCAGTAACAATGTGCTGCCCGAAGTTGTTGCGATATACACCGCTTATCTTCTCGTCATGCTCCACTGCCACCACTGGGTCGATGATACCCTTCAAGCCTTCCTCAACAAGACCGCCACCACTAAAGTAGGTTCCAGCCTTAATGAGAGTGCCAGCCTTCAGGGAGAACTTAGGTTCCTCGCCAGAAATCTCTGCCTTGCGGTTCTCGCCCAGAGCCTGAGCAATATGAATCATCTTCTTGTTAGCCATCTGCCAACCGCTCGGCATATCATCAATGGCAGTCTTGATAGCATTATCCACCTCATCAGGAGTGTTCAGACTCTTCAAATCCTCAGCCATATCAGCCGCCCCACTCTCCTTTCCGTCAGCCATATCACGGAGAGAGAAGGACACATCGCCCACACCCAAGAAAATCTGGTCTTTGCGAGCCACGTCCTCAGTAGATTCAGCGAGAGTTCTTCTTCTTTCCTCAGGAGTCATGTTCATTCTTTCCTGCACATTTCTTGCTTCCACCTCGCCAGCAAGCGACTTGTAGCTGTTGTAATCATCATTCGCCTGATAAGCATTATAAAGACCTCTGTTCTTCTCAACAATAGACTTAGCCTCTTCTTCCTTGCCTTCTGCACGCAACTGGCGAATCTGCTTAGTGACCTCTGCTAATCTCTTCTTAATCTCACCTCTAACCAATCTAGGGCTACCTCCTCTATCAAAGCCCTCAATAGACTGGATTGCATGCTGAATCTCGTGATTCAATATACTATTCATATATTTCAGCTCGTCAGCATGGATGGTAATGGTGTTTGTCTTGGCATTATATTCACCATTTGAAGGCATATCGTTCATAATGGCATCCGTTTCAATACGTACATCCTTCAAATGAGGATAAGCCTTGAATAGTTCAGGAGCATCAATCACATCAGAAAGCTTGCCACCATTCCAAAGCATATCATCCTCATAACGCTTAACAATATGTCCACCGCCTACATCCATCGTGTCCTTGATCATGGCATCCGGCATTTCGTATCTCCACTTGCCATCAGCACCACGCTCCCAGCCAGTAGCCATCTTGATTGCCTTGGCATCCTTCTTCTCCTCTTCCATCTTGCGGGCCACGGAGAGGTTATCAATACGAGCAGTACGCTCCTCTGCCTTGTCAGCAGTAGCCGCACCACGCTCACCAGCGAGAGAGAAACGGATATCATTATTGTCGGCAGAGAAATCGCCATTGTTATTCTCGGCAGACTTGATTTGGTTGGCATCCAGAGCGCAATAGGAAATCTTGGTAGGCTCATAGCTATCATCCACTTCTTCAACAAAGATGGCTCCATCATAGCCTTTCTCCTTAATCTTGTCAGCCATGCCCTCTTCATCCATGATACCCCAAAGATTGTCCTGAGTGTCCATGCCCACCATGTACTCCCAGCCAGTCACATCTTCGTAGATTCTATCATAGTCTTCGCCAGTCAAATCCATCGGTCTTCGGATATTCAGGAAACAAGGAACCACATTAGCCTTGCCGCCACGATGTCTAGACGAATTGGATGCAAACTCCTCAGCCAAGCCCTTATCAGGAGAGAAGAAGAATCCTTCTGCCTTCACCTTGTCTTCAAGCCCCATAATAAAGCGGACACCTTCCTTCTTCTCAAAGGTGTTGAACTCGGCACTTCTGCCATGCCAAACCACCATAGGTTCACCATTCTCATCCACCACCTTGGAAGCATTCTCAGGGTCATTCTCCCAATCACCGAACCAGTTCTTGAAGTTGGTAGTACGGACGGTTGACCACTGCTCAGCATTCAGTTTGGTCTTCTCACCATTAGGAGCAGTCATATAGGTTCCGTTTGCCTTGGCATCAGCCACAATCTTCTCCTTTTCTTCTTTCAGAGAGAAACGGATATTGTCGCTGCTATTGATTGCATCCATAGTAACCTTCTGTCTATCCTCAGTATTTCCACGCTCATAGCTGCTCACGTCAATGCCTGCCTTCTTCAAGGCATCTACCACATCGCTTGGAGTATCGCTTGGAACGATAGCCTTCTCAAACTCATCAAGTCCGTAAGGTCTCATAAACTTGGTTTCAAAGTAGAATACCTTATAGTCTTTCTTGATTGTATCAAGCAACTTATTGTATCTATCCATCCACTCATCAGATACCTCAATATTATAAGCCTTCTTCAAATACTCCTTTTCATTTCCCTTATGGTCAGTAAGTTCAACCATACGAGAAACACCGCTATCATCAAACGCATATCTGTTATTGGAGCCAACACGGATTTCATCAGACAATTCCAAGAACTCCTTGGTAATCTTGTCTTTTATCTGGTTGTGTCTCTCATCGCCAAAAGGAATCAACTTATCCTTGGCTTTCTTCATGGCAGCAAGCGTGTTAACCTCAGGAGAGTTCTTTGCTATGAACACACCAAGTTCTGAGCCGAAGGCAGTATAGCCGCCGGCCACACCCTGCTTCTTCATGAGCTTTACGGCATTGTCTATAGTATTAGGGATATACTTAGGCTTACCGCTAGGTGTAGTACCATTGTAAAGCATTTCCTCAACACCATATTCCTCAGTCTTCTTATCCAGCCAAGACGGGAAATCTGCAGAGAGTTTCTTATCATTCTCAACCTTTTCCTTGGCAACACTCATTGTGTCGTGAACATCTACCTTTCCGTTCTTTCTGTTATTGCGAACCACATCATTCACGAAATCAGCAGCGATATAGAAGTTCTCCACACCTTCCAGTTCTGCAAGACGTTTCTTCTTTAATGCAGCAAGAAGATGATTGCCCTTCTTTTCAGCACTTGCGATACGAGCCTTCAACTTTTCACGCATAGCTTCTACATCATTATCCTCTCCAGTAACCTTATTCTTCAGTTGAATCAGTTCTGCTACCTCTTCATCAGTATAATCAGTTTTGCTGCCATTATCTGAGATACGCATCACCTCGTTGGTAATGTCGTTGTCATACTTTCCTGTCTGATAGATAGTTTCAGGGTTCATACCCTTATCAAACAAGTAGTGCCAGTACAATCCGTCACGAACATCGCCACTTGAAAAATATCCCTTCCAGCTTTCTCTTATGTTGGAATAGATACCATTATCCACATCACCAAGTTTCTCGTTCATGTCGGTATTGAAAGCCTTCTCGCCCTGCTTATTCATGATTCTCTCCACCTGAGGATAGGTAGGAGTCCAAGCATCAGCTGTGAAGGTTCCTGCATTCTTGCCAGTTCTCTTCGCCAGCTTCTCAGCCTTAGGAATCAGGGTAATCTCTCCATAGTCAGAGTAGATTCCATTCTTTGAGTCAACAACACCCATAGAAGGAGCCGCAAAACCACCCTGCTTGATAGCCTTTCTTAGCTTATCTATACTGATGTTGTGCATACCAAACATAGTTTTTTCATCCTTCAATGAAAACTTTTCACCATTTTCCTTGGCAGTTTCAGAAGAATTATCTATCTTTGCAGCAGATTCCTTGGATTGGGAGAGAGCTGTGTCACCTCCCAACGAAGAAGTGGCAGTGTCCATACTCTTGCCATTTTCCAAGGATTCTCTTTTCTCGTATGCAGTCAACAACCATTGTTCTCTAGGTTCACCCTTATACTCCTTACTTACAACAGCAAAGTGTGTAGGTGATTCTAACTTGATGCGATTGTCGCTTTCCTGAACAACCTCCATACTATCTATGATAGACTGCAAATTGTCAACAACCTCAGGATGCTTTCTCAGAATCTTATCAAGACCAGTTTTCTTATCTCCCCATACCAAAGATATATCACCAATAGTATGATGATGCAATGCAGCAGCAGCCTCACCGCTACCAAGTTTCTTCAAAAACTCTATAGCTGCTTTAGCTTTACCACGGAACTGATTGTATATATTTCCAAAAGCACCAACACCAACTGGCTTGATTTCAGCAGCCCCAACTTTAGTGTTGCTCATGCCATCAATAAGGTTGTCAACCATCCCATAGCTATCAGCAACCGCCTTCTTCAAAGCAGCAGGAATCTCGGCAGGAACATCTTCCTTTCTTCTCATTCGTCTTACCACATAATCAATAGCTTGGGCAGCATCAGAAGTGAAGATACCTGTCTTGTAGTTGTATGACCGAGCATGGTTTAAGCCATAGCCTACATCATGTGTCTCATGTGGGAGATTCTGCAATTCGGTCAGCACCTCTACCGCCTTGGCATTGTCGGCAATACCCTTCATGTTGCCAATGGCAGCACTAACAATCTGGTCAACCTCTTCATCAAGCAATCCCTGCTTGGTAGCCGAAGACTTCACCTCATTGTCCGAGATATTAGGATAGACCTCGGTTGGATGAGCCACACGTCCATCAGGCAAAGTGATATAGTATCTTAGTGGACGATTTGTAATATCGCTCACAACATAGCTATCAGCAGTAGGTTCATACACTCTCTTCTCCTTGCCGCCAGCGGTCTCTTCGATATGATAAGGAACACCATTCACCTTATAGGCATCCTTCAATGTAGAAAGGACTTCCTTCTTCTCTTCATCGCTGAGTTTCTTGCCAGCTTCAAATCGGACTGGTTTTGACTTCAACGAGAACTTGGTGTGCTCTGTGATTTTCATATCCTCAGGCTTGAAGATAACATAGTTTGTATCACCTACCTCAGCACCACCAAAGTTACGACCAGCCTTATACTTGATGCCAGTATATCCAAGAGAAGAGAGAAGTTTACTTGCAGCCTTATCATCATTGAAGCTTGCATCATCCTTAACACTTCTCATTGAGATAGTCTTATAGAGGTTGCCAAAGGTTCTATCCTTCTTCAAGTCCTTAATATCGTAGCTACGCAAAGAAGGTAGTGCTTTAGCTACCTTATCTATCAGTTCATCAGTTATAGGAGTATCCCAATCCAGATAGTTGTTTCCATTATCATCAGGTATATCCACCTCATAGAGAGAAGTCTTTGGAGTTTCGACAGACAAATTTAAGTCAAGCAATTTCTTCATTACATCAATCTGCTTTTTATAGAAATCTCCTTGATTCTCCTTATACAACTTTTGATATTCATCAATGGAGTCTTTTAGCTTTTGTTTAGCCTTTTCTACCCCCATTCTATCAACATTCACAAGGAAGTTATCTGCCTTAGAAACTCCATCCATGCCAACAATACCACTAAGAGTTGCCGACATGTGTCGCCAGTCCAGTTTTTCCCCATTATAGACAAAATACTTGTCTTTTCTGCCACTCTCGGCATAGTACTTTCCAATTTCTGGGGAAGAGGTAACATATCCACCCCATCCAAAACTCTGTGTACCTTCACCCTCTCCCATGTGGTCGAAGTCAAACTCTGTGAAGTCAGCACCGCTACCATGATAAACCTTCAGCGAGAACTTAGGAGCAGCAGCTATCTCCTGATTGATACTGTTCACCACATCATCAGTAACAATATCGCCCTTCTGAATCTGCTGAGGTTCACGACCAGCGTTCTTCACAAGTTCCGCTTGCTCAGCTCTAGTCAAGATACGGTTCACCTTCATCGCACCAGTAATCACCCAAGGATCAGTCTCAGGGTTCGGATTGGTACGATACATATAATAGCCATCAGTAGGCAGATGTTTCAAGCCAGCCAATGAGTGCTGATACTTGCCCGATGGATTGATACCCTCTTGGCGAGCTTCCTCCTGATAATCTACATCAGCAGCATACTCCACCTCAGCGAAGACAAAGTTCTTAGGGAAGAGAGTCTTGTTTCCCTCAGCATCCTTGCGGTTAAACTGGATAGCGTAAGGAACTACACCAAGATGCCAGCCTGGTCTATAGGCTAGCTTACCGCTACCGCCTTGTGTTCCCTTGCCGCCCTGCTTAACCTGAGGTCTGCCAGTCTTGCTTTCTCCAGCAATAGGAGCGGCATCAGCATCGAGCCATACACCCACTGGTGTAGCAGCACCATCAGGGTTCGCCACCATTGGTGGATAGAGTTTGCCATCCTTCAAGACGAACACCTTGTAGCCGATACCCTTCTTCTTAGGTTCAGGCTTTTGACGTAGAGAATATGAAACATCTTCGCCAGTCTCAGAGTTTGTCACCTCACCTTTGGCAGTCTTCACATAGGCTTGTTCGATAGAACGAAGAATCAGATTCATATCATCAGAAATCTCTATTCCATGAAGAGCCATCAAGAATCTGTTTACAATCTCATGCAATTTTGCAAGCAAAGGATGAGACATTTTGAGCAAGAGAGTATGAGCATAGTTTGCGTCTCTTATCCAAATACCCAACTGGTCAGCGACAACCTCTTCTTCAATGGCATTTCTGTTATTCCAATACCTTGCACCACCTTTCTCGTATCGTATTTGCATCTTATCTGTCTCACTATTGAGAGCATCCTCTCCCATCATATCCTTTACAATAGTCTTCAACTCATCATAAGCAGCAGGATTCTTTGTTCTCATTTCGTGAGTCATTTCGTGACCGAAAATGAACTGAACACCTTCTGTAATGGAAGAATCCAATGTAAGATATATAGTATTAGTCTTTTCATCAAACTTTCCATTGAATTGCTTATTAGAGTACAGCCATTGAATATTAGCACCCATTATCTTTGCTATCTTTTCTAAAGCCTTGCGAGTCTTCTGCCCTACGATATTATCCACGACCTTCATATCATCCACCTTGTTTTTCTCAACGTCAGCAGCACGCTCTGCTTCTGTTTGCTGCTTGTCATTTTTTCTAGCCGAGAAAGGTGAATCTGTACGCTGTTCACCCAAAGGCTTCTCATCAGTAGCATCCTCAGGAACCTCAATAGTCTCACTCCCCTCCTTTAATTTATCAGGGAACTTATTCTGCTCAGGAGCATTTGTCTGCTCATTCTCCTCATCATTAATCTCATCAGAGTTATCTTCCTCTGTCTTCTCCTCAGATTCAGGAGCCGTTTCGTTCTGTTGCTCAGCCGGAGCAGTCTGCTCCTCAGCGAATGCAGCATTGTCAGCCGCCTTCTTCTGCTCTTCAAGGAAGTTCTCTGCCTGAGCGATACGAAGATTTTCTATGTAGTTTCTAGCTTCCGAAGCCTTGAAACCGCTAGTGAGCACACCAATAAGGGCATTGCGAATATCCTGAGTATCGAGAGATTCAAGGTTGGATGGACGATTCTCCCACAGATTATGTACGAGATCATCAATGGTAGTTCCCTTGCCATCAGCAGCGAGGAGCTGAGTCTTGGTAAAGTCTTCCCTGCTCAATCCAGTTTCCTGCTTTACACCCTTGCTTGTCTCTGTTCCCTCATAGTTGAGAGAATGAGCACCGAGGTTGCTAGCCACATATTCCTCAGCAGTAAGCGGAATGGTATCAGTCACATCAATGCCAGTGCCATCATACAGACGATGCAGGAGAGAGCCGACAACATCTTTGTATAGCTGAGATACTGCCTCTGCATCATCCTTTACCGCACTCTTCAAGCGAGCGAACTTTCTTCTTGCCTTCTCAATGAGATTCTTTCTTCCCTCAGGAGTATTCTCTTCCTTGGCAATTCTTCTTTCCTTCAACGAATCACGTATAGAGATTGCAGAGTCATAACGGGCTTGGGCATCAGCAACAGCAGCTTCCTTCTCCTTCTTGCTTGCAACCAACTCGGAAGGCTTAGTGCCAGTCAACTTTCTATTCTTTGCTTGCTCCAATACTTTCTTAGCCTTATTGATTTCTCCATCCAGCCAACCATCTGCATCCTCACCGAGGTTTGTATCATACCACTCAGCAGCATGAGCAGCATCAGTCTGACTAAGGTCAGTCTCTCCATTCACATCAACTGGGATAGGAGTTCCATCCTCAAATGTTAAACTTTCATTATTTTCATTGCCGTTTGAAGAAATGTTTGTATCTTTGCTTTCAGAAGAGCCAGCAGCATCCTCTTGGGAAGTTGTCACAGAAGCAGAAGGCTGGTTCTGCTCGGTCTGTGCGCCATCGTTCTTACGATATAGCAACTTCCCTTTCATTAATGCCTCCTTTACTCTCTTTGCTCTGTCATAGTGACTGCTAATGCTGATTTCAAGACCATCCTTCTTGATGGTTACAGACTTGAAATAGTACACTTTCTCTCCATTCTTACCCAAGAAAGTCTTGATAAACAGATAAGATGATGAACGTTCCTCATTGCCATCAGCAGAATGAGAAGGAACTTCGATTATCACATCAGGATTCGTAAGCGTTGGCTTAATCATACCAAACTCCTTGGAACGACCTTTCTCAAATAACTTAGCCACCTGATTCTCTCCCATCTTCACTTCACCGATAGGAGTAGACAAGATTCCATCTTCACCAAACTCTGCTGTCCAGTTGTCTGGAGTTAGTTCCAAATCAGGAGCGGTCTCTGCACTTGATTCCATCTGGGCGATTACATTGTCAGCATCATCTTCCGATAAAGGCTGAGTGTTATCTTCAACCTCTATTCCACCTCTATCAGCCTCTATCGTACCACTATTATCCTCTATCATTGAGGAGCCAAACCTAGCTTGCTTGTATTCTTCAAGTGACATAGAAGTTGCAGTCTGCACATCTTCTTTATTAACAGCATGAGATTTTAATGTACCATCACTCTTCAATTCAACAACCTTAGCTTTCGCTCCAGTATTACGGATAAGAAATATCTTAGAGTTAGGAAACTTTGAATTACCATCCTTACCAATCACATCTGCTTCAACAACATTACCATTGTCGTTAAGGATTTCTTTAAAGTCAAATGAAGGTAGAGTCTGCTCAGTCTGTTGGGCAGCACGCTCCTTCTCCATCTGCTCACGCTGAGTCTTGGCAGTTTCCAGTCTCTTCAAATCCTCAGCATCCTTTAACTGCTGCAAGTCAGCAAACGAATATGGTATCTGTACATTCTCGCCCTTAACTAGTTCTGTAGGTACATTGCCATCAATAGTGATCATAGCCGTACCATCACCATTATCAGCCAACACCTCATAGGTATGTTCTGTACCATCTGTATCAGTAACAGAGAACTGAGAACCGACATCAATGGTTCCATCAACGATGCCAGCAATCTTCTTGATAGCATTTTCTTTCGCATCAGCTACCGCCTGAGCTTTCACACCAGCAGCAGGGAGTTCTTCTATGAAATCAGCGAACATCATTGCATCAGCGTGTTCCTTTCTGCCAGTTGTCGGGTCGTAGTAGATAATCATATCATCGCTATTGCCTACGTCAATAGAGCCATCATCATGAGTAGCGATATTACCACTAATAATGTACACCTCGTAGTCTTCCAATCCGCCAGTAGCTTTAATGGTTGCCTTACGGACGGTTCCACGGCTCAGGTCAGTCATGTTATCTGTTTCCATAGCCGCCTGATGTGCTGCCATATCAACTTCATCCTGTGCTCCATCCATCACACCCTGATACTTGGCAGTAGATACTAGGTAATCGTAGATAGCTTGGTCAAGTTTATCATCCTGCCTAGTCATAGCTTCCAAGTCTTCATCCGCCATATCATGTAGCTGCTCTGGAGTAATATGCAGCATGGCTGCAAGTTCATTCGCCTTGTCGTTCTGCTCCAACTGGATATTGTGCTTATCAGCATCATCAGCATTATGACCTTCTGTATAAGCATCATCAAGGTCGTTAGATAATGTTGGAGCCGTTTCACCTTCTTCAACCTTGTCTTTTGTCTTAGCATCTGATGCCTGATTGAATCCACGAAGTTTGCTAAGGAACATAGCATAATTAATAACTGCACCTTTCTGTTTAGCAGTCATGGAGTCTGAGCGAGTAGCATCCAAGACGGTTTTAGTCAAGTCTGCATTTGTTGTTACATCAATCTTGCTTTTGACTTCATCCCACTTGTCATTAAACATCACCTGACCGAACTTATCTGCTTTGGCAACTTGGTGTTTGATGTTGAAATATTGAACAGCATTTATAGCACCTACAGCAGTTCGAGGAGCCTGCATAAAACCAACAGAATAGAACATTCCAAGGCAAGTATCAATCTGCTTTTCTCTAGCATCAGGATTCGTAAAGACATTGAAGTCACTCCAACTTCCGTCTCCATCACCCCATGCTGCATGAAGGGCAGTACCAAACTCCTCTTCCGAAATCTCAGCCATCACACCTTGGATTCCAGATTTATTAGTTGCGTTGCTCAACCATTTATAGTAAGCATTATTACCTATCTTTTCAAAGAAAGCAGATACTTTAGAAAGCCCTAACTTTGACAACAACTTAGGTGCCCCAGGTAGATACTCACCGAACATTTCCGAGAAGTTCTCTATTGTAGCAGAGCCAAAGCCATCCTTGATAGCTTTGCCTAGGCTGACACCTTCATTGAACTTCAAATCTCCATTCTTATCTTGGGTCACACCGCCATTCTCGTTGTTCATTCCAACATAACGCTCTATCACATTATTATATGTAGAACCAAGTTGGTTGGTTGCTGCCAATGCTGCACTACCAGCCATATCACCGAGCACACGACCAGTATTCTTAGTAAACCATTTACCGAGAGCACCGAGAGCCATTTTCTCTCCAACCTTTTCTCCAGCCTTAGTAAAACCAGTAGTCATAACATTTCTCCAGCCGCTTAACGCAAAGTCTCCCATAAACTTTAAGGAACGACCGCTCATGTCACCATACTGATAAGCCTTTGTTCCATACTGCTGCTGTTTAGCAGCTTCTGCTTGTTGCTGCTGGATAGCACCGAGCATGGCTTGTGCGGCATTTCCAGCATTGGAACCTTTCTTAATTGTTCCATCTTCCATGCCTTTCTTTACTTGGAGGACATTGTTTGCTATAGCTGCATCCATAACACCCTGAGAATACAACTTCGGGTCAAGCATGGTATTAAACATCGCACCAAAATAATTGGAAACGTCATTCCACTTATCTTTCCACCAACCAGCATTTTCATTTCTCTGCTTTTGTTCCTTCAACTCCTGAAGCAGAGTGGTACGCAACATCTGATTATAAGCCTTGGCGGTATTATAAGCACCATACTCTACATCAGACAAGCGGTTTGCCTCATTGCTTATAGCCGTATTAAACGAAGAAGGGGCAACCGCTCCACCAGATGCAACAAAAGGAGAACCCTGCAAGTGCATAGACTCATTCAATTCATTAGAACGTCTGTCCTGATTCTCATTAAGCCACTCTTGTCTTCTCTCCATTTGTCGCATAGCAACATCTGTGTCGGACAAATCAGGGTCAGCCTTATCCAACTCAGAAGGAACAATACCCATATCAACTGCATTGTTCCATTCTTCCCCATACTTATCCAATAGATTCTGTTTCTGCTCAGCATCATTCTGGGTATAAGCATTCTCATTATCCGAGGTCACGTATGCCCCAGCCTTGCCAGTCTCAGGATTGTAAGCGAAATCATCCTTCACCACATTGTTTGCATCACCACCATAAGGAGTCTGATGAGTACCCAAGTTCACACGACCGAAATCCTTCTGCTGTTTCTGCTTGCGTTGTTTCAGTCTGTTGTATCTGCCAGCATTATTCATCGTGTGCTGAGCACTAGCCGAGATAGCTGCTGCCCCAGCCGAGAAACGAGCACGATCAGCAGCACTCATAGGAACACTACCGCCCTTCGCCCTTGATGAAGTCTTACTACGAGGTTCAAAGAGTGCAGAGTAGAAACGCTCATAGGTATTAGGAACATCGAAGTTCTGAGCCTTCAAATTCTCATAGATAGCGTGTCTGTTGTCTGCACCACCCTTTCCGTCTCTGGTCAGGGCACTCTCAAACTTATTGTAATCGTCCGGCACATCATAGTTCTGTGCTTTCAGATTCTTGTATAAAGTGTATAATGGTCTTTCTGCCATAATATATATATGTTTGTTACCAAATTTTTGTTACCAACTCTGTTACCAGTTTACACCAGTCTTCTTCTTACCTCCATTATTGGATGATGATGTATGATGCTGCTTAGGCTTACCATGCTTACGCTGATAGGCAATCTTCTGAGCCTTCTTTCCGGCAGCAGTCTTAGGGGAGTACCCCATCCTTCTGACTTCCCTAGCAGCCTCAGCCATACCCTCAGGGTCTTTTTCCATCAAATCCATATACTCATCAACCTCTCCTGAATAGGAACCTTTTCGGGAGCCACCACTCCCCGACTTGTTGGCACGAATACGACCAGTCTCAGCATTCATACGCTGAATAGCCTCTTGCGCTTGCCAGTGGGAAATCTGACCATCAGCCAGAGCTTTCTTGATAGCCAAGATAGACTTCTTATAATCAGCATCAGTATCATATTTCATCTTCGACAGGTCAAGTCTTCTGTTACCTTGGTCAATTCTCTGTTGGCTCAGATCATTCTTGCTATCATTGTTCTTAGCAATAATATCGTGATACCTCATCTGCTCGGCGAGAGTCAGGTTATTCTTTCTCGCTTCCTCATCCAGAGCCAATGCCCTCTGGTAGCCAGTCTGCCAAGCCGCCCGATTCTTCTCACGCTGAGCATCCATATAAGCCTTTCGCTTGTTAATGGCAGCAGTCATATCCGACTCAGGGTTGTGTACTACCTTGGCTCCCTTGCTGGCAAAGTAGATATTGGCGAGTGCCCGAAGACCATCACCAAGGGCAGCGATACGAGCCTTCCGCTTCTCGTTCTTCTCTCTCTGTGCTCTCTGCTCAGGAGATTCACTATCAGCAGGATTCAGCATCTTATACATTTCCGCATAGGTCAACTGCTTCTTTTCCGGCTCCTGCTTGGGTTCCGGCTTCGGCTCTTCCTTCTTCACGATAGGGATAGAGCCGTTCAGCATACCCTCGGCAGTCTGCTGGTTCATTCTCACCGCTTGCTCATGGGCATCCTTGGGAGGAGTAAGCTGCTCCTCCTTGCCATGTAGCATAGCTTGTGCGGTGTTCATATTGATCTGTTCAGGAGAAGCCTTCTGAGCAGCATCCATACCACTCTGCTGCTTGTTGAGTACACTCTGTGTAGTCTTCAAGCCATTGTTCGTTCGTAAATAATCTGCCAATCCCATAAGCTATACGTTTACCTTTTGAAGTTTAGCACCTAGACTATTCAGCTCACCCTCAGAAGGGAGACCAGTAGTCTTAGCCTTCAAGCCGAGAACATCATCAGAATTCTTGGCGATACCATTCAACTGATCCTGAGTCACATTCATATTCGGAGCCTTCTTTACACCACCCAATCCACCATCAATGGTGGCAGCGATATTGGCAGCAGTTCCGGCAACACCAGCAGCCACGCTAGCAGTACCAGCAGCCTTCTCAGCTTCCAGCCCCATCCTCTTGTTCTGAATAGCATCCTTTCTCGCCTGATACTGACCTTCGATGGCATCCTTGCGAGCCTCATTTGCAGCAACAATCTGGGAGGTCGTGTCGGCAAGAGTCTTGTTGTTCGCTTCCTTCACTGCTGTGGTGGAGTCTTCCGTGCCGCCCATCACCGCTTGTCTGCCCTTAGCTGCCTTGTTTCTGTTCTTGATCTGCTCCTGCATCTGAGTGAGCAATCTTACGGTATCGGCACGCTTGGTAGGGTCTTCATTGTACTTCCTATCATACCATGCCTGATTTTCCTGTTCCTGCTGTGCAAGCATCCGCTCCTGCTTTCGTCTTGCTTTTCGGGCTGATATGCCACCAAAGATACTACTTGCAACACCGAGTCCTGCACCGATTAATGATCCTAACATAAAAATTTATTTTAAACGTTTAAACTGCAGCAAAGATAACTATACCTTATTATATAAGCATCTTATCCATTAACTTAGCAGCAAAAAGTTAATAGATAAGATTTCTATGTGCAGGATTGTGTGTACCTTTGCAGTACATTTAGTGAAGGATATGGCAACAGACAGAAATTCTAAAGGTCAGTTCGAGAAAGGTCGGGCGAAATCCGGCGGAAAGCAGAAAGGTTACGAGTCTCCCATCAAGAAGGAGTTTCGTGAGCTGTGTGCCGACTTCACTAGAGATGCTTGGGATGATTTTATGGCTGCATGGTACAAATGCGAGCCAAAGGATAAGGTCAGCACCTTCATCAAGATGCTGGAGTTTAATTGTCCGAAGCTGCAGACCGTCACTCTCGAAGATAAGCGTGAGATTGCCAATGCGCTTACAGAGAAGTTGAAGCAGATGTCTGAGGAGGAAGGTTAATGGGTTCTTAGAAATATTTTGTTCATTTGATCTTATTGATTTGAAATTAAAATTCATAGGCTAAAGGTTTTTGTTTAAGGTTAATAGATTGTTGATAACGGAAGAGGGAATGCGTGAGCACTCCCTCTTATTCTTTCCGTATGTTCCGGCAATCACTATCAGCGACCGCCCCTAGCTCTTCTATCTCCAGCCATATCCGTCTTGGAACCACGATTCACCGATGATGGCTTATATCTGATTCCTGACTTGGTGTGTGAAGCATCCATTCCCCTTCGGGATGCTGATCCAAACTTCTTGTCGTGTTCGGCATTATGACGAGCCAACTCCCTACGCTTAGCCTTCTGTGTAGGAGAAGACTCAAAGCGAGTATCGTATTTCTTCTTGCGCTCCCTTGCTGTAGGATGAGTCTGATAATATCTAGCTGATTCTGATACCATAGCTATCTTAAATTTATTGTCTTTTAGATTTCTCGATACCATACTGCTCGCAGATGTCGCAATATGCGCCATAAGCCAAGTTATCAACCATTTCATTGTACTTGTCACCATTGTGACCTTTCACCCAGTGAAAACGGACTCCTGCCAAATGAGCAGAGCATTTCTTGTATAACTCATATAGGTCAGGATTCATCTTTGGTGGAGTACTCTTCCCCAACACAAGTATGCAGTACTGGCTATCTGTGTAAACATCAAGATAAGAACCATCTGGGCAAGACTTAGCTGCACTGATGATAGCAAGCAACTCCATACGGTTGTTGGTTGTCTGCAATCTGCCGTGATTCTTCATCTTGACAATCTCTCCATCCTTCAATACGATGTAAGCAGAACCTCCTGCCTTATACTTGGAATGATTGTCACAACTTCCATCCGTATAAACCACATAGTTCATGCCATTATCAGGAAAAGGCTCCACTGGGTCGAAATCATCCGACTTTTCTGCCATTTTTGCTCTTATTGCACTAGAGAACTTTCCCCTTGCATTGAACACTCCAAAATTAGCATCTGTGAGAATCATCCAGTTTACTGGTTCCCCACCATTTGCCTTCTTCCACTTTCTTTCTTCAAGATGATCATACAGACTCTTGATGTACTCATCTGTTCCATAGTTCTTTGATATACAATATCTCTTGAACTTCTCATAGGTAGGTTTATCCATAACTAATAAATTATTTAATATTTTCTTTCTTTCAATGTATGTTACCAAAACAAACACCTAAGCAATTAACAGAAGAATCCGTCAGGGATTCCTCCGATGCTCATGTCTCTCTGAATAACCTTTTCACTCTGCTTGCCATAGATAAGATGTCTGAATCCATCCGACACCGCTCTGTCTGCAATAGAGTAAGAACAGGCAAGAACAACAAAACCAAGAGTACCAATAATGAAATCAGCTTTTGTTTTTCTCGTTCTCAACAATGTTCTCTTTGTTTCTTCCTCATTCCTGATGTCAAAGGAATGTTTCTCTGCAAGAGTAGAATCAATCCTTCCACTGGCAATAAGTCTCTTCTTGATCCTTGAAACAGAACTACTACTTGTATTGAGAGCCTTCTGAAATTGCTTTATTGTGATTGCTTTACCTTTGGCACCGACCTTTTCACCCTCAGGTGCTTTCATACAACAGTCCTTATGCTCGGCAGCACAAATCTCAAATTCAAAAAGTTTCTCGTTGATAAGATTGAATAGTTCCTTCAAGGTATATTCTTTAACCTCAAACTTACAGACCATAGCACCACGATACTCTCGACCCTTACGTGTCCACTTTATCGTGTTGTCACGGAATGATGAGACAACAACCTTATTTCCATCTACAGAAAACAAGCTGTCATCTTTCATATCTTGAATAAGTCTTTCTGCTTTTGGCTTTCCGATATGCAACTCCTTTCTTAATCTGTATTCCGTAACATTCCACATTACAGAATTGCTATGCTGCATCTTTATCCAAATAGCAACCGCAAGAAGTTCCTTCATGCTCTTACTTGAAGAGTATGCCTTTAAAAGTTCTATGGTAATATTGATGTACTGCATAACTGAATATATAAAAAAGGAGAATCCCCAAGCCTAGGTAGCGGTCTAGAACTCAGGGATTCCATATCTCGTCGGCTTTCGCCGGAAAGGAGGTCTTCTTTCATTTGTCATTCCGCTACGTTTGACTGGTGCAAAGATAGAAACTTTTTTTGAACAACCAAATGTGAAGTTTTGTAAAAAACGAGTAAAACTACACTTTATTATACATTTGAAATACACGTATTATACATTTGACTATTTGTTAAAAGATTATAAAAATAATAGTGGATAAAAGATAGGCTAAACTTCTGAACAACAATTTGTTATTTTTCTTTTTGGTGCTAGCTAAAAATTTGGTGCTATTTTGGTGCTATAAAATTTCAGCACCAGCACCAATGCACGCTTAACTATCTGTATAACAACAGAAAAGCCTATCCTCTCGGATAAGCTTTTTCCTTTAATACAAAAACATTATGTAGCTCTTTTATATGTAACTATATGTTTAGTAAATGTATAGTTTAATACCTGATTATCAATTCATTACATTTACTCAAAATAACATATCATACACATATATTATACACACAATATACATATATTTACATAAACTTTGGTGCTAATTTGGTGCTAAATAATTTGGTACTTTCGTTTTTTCTTCTTATCTTTGCACCATCAACAATAAACATTGAGCTTATGAAACAGAAAATCGTGCAAATCAGGGAAAGAAAGATGCCCAGCGGTAAGACAAGCCTATATCTTGCCTACACCATCAACGGCAAGAGACAATACGAGTACCCGAAGCTTTATCTATTGCCTGAAAATGGCAGGGGTAAGACTGCAGCCATAGCCGCCAACAAGGAGACCAGAAGAATCATTGAAGCTATGCAAGCCAAGAAGATTGTGGAACTCACCCAGAACAGAAGCGGCATCATCGTGAAGAAGGAGCCAAGCAAGATACTCTTCTCGCAATACATCAAGAATTTCCGGAACTACAAAGCCAAGACCACCAGAGGCGAGGAGTACATCAAGACCATCAGCAATGTGGAGAGACATATCTATGAGTATGCCGGAGAGAAAGTGACAATGGCAGCTATAGACAAGAAGTTTTGTGAAGGCTTCATCTCCTATCTCAGAACCGCCAAGGGCAAATTCACTGAGCAGCCATTAAGCGGTATGACTCAGAAGGTGTACTTTGCCATGTTCAACACTATGCTAAAGAAGGCTGTACGTGACGAGATTATCCCAAGAAATCCAATCGACCTCATTGATACTGGAACCAAGATCAAGGCTCCAGAAAGCGAAAGGGTATATCTTGATATATCTGAGTTGAAGAAGATGGCTGCATCTGAGCCGAAGGACAAATCAACCAAGCAAGCCTTTATGTTCTCCTGCTTTACTGGTCTCCGAATCTCGGACATCCGCCAGCTTAAATGGGAGGATATTGAAGAGTACACCGATGAGGATGGAAACTCCAGATACAGAATGATCAAGAGAATGCAGAAGACTCAGCGAATCATCACATATTCACTATCAAAGGAAGCGGTCAGTTGGTTGCCGGAACGAGCAGGAGAACTGGTATTCGACAAGCTGGTATGTGCCCCGAACCTGAATGCACAAATCAAGAAGTGGGCTGAATCGTGTGGAATCACCAAGAACGTTTCCTTCCATACCGCCCGACATACCTTCGCCACGATGATGCTCACTCTTGGGGCAGACATATACACCACCAGCAAGCTGCTTGGGCACTCTCGCATATCCACAACAGAGATATATGCCAAGATCATAGACAAGAAGAAGGATGAAGCTGTAGGACTCATTGATAAATTCTTCGATAAGGACTAGACCCGCTCCGTACCAACTCCGTACCCTCTCCGTACCAAGTCTTAGTCTCCGCAAGGTTTGCAACGTTTGCATGCAAACTTTGCGGAGATTATAGTTAAACTATGTAATTTTCTCCTGATTCTCAGGATGAAACCGTAACTTTGCCTCATGAACATTAAAACTCTATGGCTTATGGATAAAGACAGAGAATTAGAATATTACAAAAACGGCTTTTACTTCTATCTTGTTTGGATAGGTGTAGAGTCATTCTTCTTAGGAATGTTACTTGCAGATAAACTTGTAAATTAGTCCTACAAGTATCGTGATTACTGCTGTAATTATAGCTTTAATCGTATATTCTATGTATGGGTGTTTAGTCTTAAATGAAGACTCCTTCTTTAGAGCCTTCATTTTCTCCTCATGCTCTTTCTTCAACTCGCAGCCATTCCAAAGGATTGGTATCTGTTTCCTGCCCTGCTTGGTGATGCTATACACCACCCTAGATTCTTGATTGCTAAAGCCATACCCACGGTCAAGGTATGCGCTCTTTACTAGCAATTCTGCAACACTCTCTTTCCAAGTATCATCAGGAGATACGTGATCATAAATGATACCCCATATCTCCTGCTCATAGTCTGACTTGTCTTTTGTGTTGTCCAGCAGCACATACAACTTCTGCTCGTTAGTTATCTTTGCCATTTTACTTTTCTAGTTGGGAAAATATTTTTTCCTAGTTGGGAAAATAAAAACATACTACTTCCCAAGAATAACCTTCCAACCAGTCCTTCCGTTCTTTTTAAAACAAAGAAGAATAGACAACAATATTGTTTGGAATAAGGCAGCAAAAGCATATTGTCCAAAAACATACGCAGTTCCACCACCAATGACACCACCTAGGATAACATAGATGATTTCAATAGCAAAGAAGGCGTAAATTCCATACTTTTTCTTGTTGACTATCAAAATGATAGCTACAGCAATCAAAACACTCAATATGCAACCTAGAATCTTCAATGCTCCAGCGTTAGAATCCAAGTCCATCATTATAAATCCTGTTGCAATCCCCATGAATGAGCGAAAAATCTGGCAGACAGCGCATAGCCACAACAAAACTGACGTAAAACCATTCAACTCATTACCATCCTTATTGGTTGGATTCTGCTTTTCGTACCACTCTGTAGAGAACTTCTGTCCTTCTACATTCTTTGTTTCATTAACTTTCTGTTCCATAATTTATATTTTAAAAATCTGTATAATCTAACAAAACCGAAAACATGAAGTTACTATAAACATCCTTATATGTTGCTCTGAACTTCAATCCGACAACTTTCATAAATGCTCTAAATTTTGAACGTGTCACCTGATAAGAACCGCTAGCAAGCATCTTTTGAGCCATTTCTTTAAGACCATCGTGCATACAACTTTTAAACAAAGCCATATCCTCCGCTGAAACATCACTAGAATCCATATCCACGGTATAGGTTGACAACATTGTCCAATTGATAAAAGCTATCGAATTTAACGTGGTTATTTCATCAACCTGAGCAGGAAGCTGCTGATTCATGTCTTTACAGAAATTGATTAACTGCTGTCTTACAACAGCCTTTTCTTTTGCAGAAATAGTCTGTGCGCTAACAATCATTGAGGATAGAACACATACAATTGCAAATAATAACCTTTTCATATCTCACACATTTTAATTAATAACATATCTTGCAAGGAGTCCTGCCCATATCCTCAGCTTCCTCCTCGCTAACCTCTTCTATTTCTCCTGAGCAGCGAGACAGACCACGGCAATCTCGGTCGCAATGATAACGTTCAGACGATTCGCCAGTACAGATAAATACATTACCACTAGAGTAAGCCGACTTTACGGCAGACTCCTTCTTCTCAGGTTCTACGTCAGCAGACTTCTTGGAAGAGCTGCTGCATGATGCCATCAGGATGATGGCTAAAAGCAAAACTATATGTTTCATACAAATCATTAAAATTGTAAATCTGCCGCCCAGTTAACCCCAGTAGGTTTACGATATTTGAAATTCTCTAAGTAATCATAAATATCGTCATCAATACAGTTGTGACAAGCATTCTTCAACATGGATTTATTAAAATCTTTCAGCAAGATTCTCTTTACACCAGAGCCATGCCGAATCTTCTTGCTAGCATCCACGGCATTTCCATCTTCATCTGTATATGAACCATACGTGTTTGCAATAAAGTTTATGAAACCACAATCATTATCAATATGAACAACACCATAATAATCTAAATAAACATATTTACCAACCCTATTGCAAGGCTTTTTGCTTTCCGCATATTCCTTTGCTTTAGAAATAGAATCAGCTATCTCCTTTTGTCGTTCTACTTTTTTCTTTTCAGCAGCTTCATTACTCTTTATTTTAGAATAAGTAATACCTCCAACACCAATTATTAATATCAAAACAATCCAAATCAAACAAGATTTATCCATACCTACCACATTTAAATTATTCTACATTTGCTTTTCTCATGCCACCACCCAAGATAGATAGCAGCTGGTCGTAGCGTTTCTCCAACTCCTCATATTTAGCTTGCCAAACAGAATCTGATACAGCATCATTATAATGAGGAGTCTCTGCTGCATAATCCAACTTAGTCTTTTCCGCTATGGATTCAGCGGTTTTGCATAACACACTTGTACCTTCTCCACGCATCAGCCACTCAGCAGAAACATCTGGATAAGCATTCAGGAAGTTCTCTACCAAGGTAGAAGACAAGGTTTGCTCACCCTTAACTTGTCTCAGAACAGTGGATTGATTCATATTCAGAGTCTTAGCCAAGCCATTTAATGAAATCTGATTATCATCAAGATATTGCTTAATTCTTTGATACACAGTTGTTTCCATAATTTCACATTTTTAAACCATACTTAAACTATGCAAATCGGGATAACTTTTTCCCAAAATTATTTGGTTGTTTATGCGGATTTGCTTATCTTTGCACTCGAAAACAATGCAGAAACGATTTCAAAACGTTCTTTATTTGTTTTCGGTGGCAAAAATAAACAAAAGAAATGAAATATGCAAGTAAAAATGCAAAAAATCATCTCGGTTTCTATAAAAAATCGGGAAGAACTTAAAAAGAAGTATCAGTGCTCGCAAACAACTTTGTATAATGCGTTAGCATATAAGACAATGAATAGACGAGCTGATGCAATCCGGCAGGATGCTCTAGACAACTTCGGAGGTGTCGAAAGCGAGAAGCCAGTGTTGAACTAATATAAAAGAAGGAGGCAATATGACAGGCTTAGTTTACAGAGGAAAAGACAACCAACCTCTAACGAATAGCTTATTGGTTGCAGAAACATTTGGTAAAGAGCACCGTAATGTATTAAGAGACATTAAAAACCTCATTGAAGGGGGAGTGCTCAAAAATGAGCAGACCCCAATGTTCGAGGAAACAACCTACATGAGCGAGCAGAACAAACAGAGTTATCCTTTGTATGTTATGAACCAAGATGGTTTCACCCTGCTTGCGATGGGATTCAATGGCAAGAAGGCGATGGAGTTCAAACTGAAATACATCGAAGCCTTCAACGCTATGAAGAAACAGATTGAGCAATCCAAGCCATCCGTTCCTCAGAACTATCTCGAAGCTTTAAAGTCTCTGGTCAAGGCAGAAGAAGAGAAGCAGCAGCTTGCTCTGGAGAACAAGCAGAAGGATGAGACGATCATCACTATCAGCAAGGCGAACGTGGAGCTGGGCAACAAGATTACAGAAATGCTGCCAAAGGTGAGCTACTACGACAGAATCCTGCAGAGCAACGCTACAATGACCATCACCCAGATAGCGCAAGACTACGGTATGAGTGCTATCGCTATGAACAAGGAGTTGGAATCTATGAGAATCCAGCATAAGGAGAGAGGTCAGTGGATATTGTACGCTCAGTTCCTGAAAGGTGGCTACGTTCATAGCAGAGCGGTGGACATCATCCGCAGGGATGGTAGGCACGATGTGAAGTACAACACGGAGTGGACAACGAAGGGAAGACTCTTCCTTTACGAAGCACTCAAAGGAAAGGGCATTCTCCCCTTGATAGAGCAGGAGAATACTCCCAGAGATCAGGGCACTGGTGGAAGAGAGTCTTCCAAGACAACTGGTGCCAGTCAGCAAACCATTAACTTCGAGTGAAATGAAAGATGAAACGATAAAAAGTGATATTGAAGAGACGAATAAGAGTAGTCTTGGAGAGACACTTGCCCGAATAGAGAAGTATATTCTCATCGGAACCAAGAATGTGCTCAACATTGATGAAGCATCCATAGTACTGGGAGTAACCATCAGAACACTCAGAAAGATGGTGGCAGAGCATACCATCCCTATCTACAAGCCCAACCAGCGAGCCTTGTATTTCAAGAAGAGCGACCTAGAGGATTGGATGCTGCAGAACAGAGTGAAGCCCCAGTCGGAGATAGATTCAGAGGTGGAAGCCTATTGTATAACCCATTAAAACAGAAAAGATATGTTCGCAAATGTTATGTTGGTGGCAAGTATCGCCACATTCGCTATAGTAGTTAAGGAAATCCACTCTTACTTCAAGGAAGTAAACGAGTAGATATATATGGAGCTGAATCCGGCATAAAAAATTGTTTGATATTAATTAGTTTAAAATTTTCGTTTTATTTATCTCAAAATAAGGACAAAAGTCTTTTTCGCAAGGATTTTTTGGAATTTGCTATTCCCAGCTCCACAACTGTTGTGTAGGTTCAAGATTGTTTTTAGTTAGTATTTGTTTGAATCGGCATAGGTAGCTCAGATGGTAGAGCAGAAGGCTCCATTACCTTCAAGGTCGTATGTTCGATTCCTACCCTATGCCCAATATCGCCCGATTCCGAGGAGTCATATCGGATAGGATAAACCTTCCTGGAGAGGTACACGTACCCAAAAGGAGCATCATTAACCACAGATGATGCTTAGACGTGGAAGTGGCAAGTTAATACATACACCTACTGGGTGGAATTTGGAACGCTTGGAGTTCACTTGTGAAGATGCAGACCTGATGCCGTAACCCTTATATATAATAAGGTAGCATCAATAGGTAGAAGCGCACAACTACAATGGTTCTAATGCAGCCAGCACGACTTTGTCATAACTGATAAATTAAGTTTCCATAACAAAGTATTAATAATACACTATTTACACAGATTTATGCGATTACTAGTGCTGGGAGTCCTAAGCCTCCACAAATGCAGAAGGGAACTTGGAGCGATTATCAGCATCCGGCAATTATATTCTGATGTCGCTCCTCGGAGGGGTGCTTTTTTACTTCCACCCCTCCTTTTTGATAGACACGTTTTTTCAAACCATATAAAAATTATGTATCATTTACGACTATAGCAGTAGCGACTGCATATAAATAACTCGTTAAATACATTGTATATTTCAACCTATCCCCTCTGTTCGTGAGAATCGAGGAGATTTTTATTGTAGAACATTTTAAAGAAACAAGATATGTTATTCAAACCGAAAAGCTGCCACGACTGCTTGTTTGAGCAGATATGTGACAACCCGAATAAGAAATCGGATGGCACTTACAGATGTAAGGGCTATGAATGGAAGTATCAATAACTATTAATATAATAAGGACATGAGCAATTTAGAGTATTACAACAGACTAAAGGTTGTTCCTCCCGAAGCACTCAGAATAATTCAGTCTGGAAGACTAAAGGGAAAGAGCGACATCAATCCGATGTGGCGCATCAAAACTATGACCGAGAATTTCGGTATATGCGGTATCGGATGGAAGTATGTAATAACCAAGCAGTGGACGGAAACGTTTGGTAGTGAGGTCAAGGCATATTGCAACATCGACCTTTTCATTAAGGTCAATGGAGAATGGTCAGATGCCATTCAGGGAACAGGAGGCTCTTCGGAAGTTACAATGGAGAGCAAAGGTGCTTACGTATCAGACGAATGTTACAAGATGGCACTCACAGATGCTCTGTCTGTTGCAATGAAAGCACTAGGAGTTGCGGCTGACGTGTACTTTGAGAAAGGTAAGTATCTTATAGATCACGATAGCAAATACGACTTGGTTGATAGTCAGACAGCGCAGCAGACTGCACAGACTCTGCAGCAATCTCAGGCAACCGCCCAGCCAGCGCAACCTCAGTATCATCCCGACAACCTAGCAGAAGCCTTGGAAATGGTGAAGCGATGTTTGAACAGAGAAAATATCAAATGGGTGATGGGCAATTATATGCCGCTCAACAGCAATCCTCAGTTTATGCAAGCCTTATCCGCTAAGAGAAAGGAGTTAGGACTATGACGCAGAACATCAAGCTGAATAAGCCGAAGGTCACCTTCATAGAGGAGACTCACCAATACTTCATTGGCAAGAAGCAACTGAAAGGTATCACTGGAACGCTTATAAGAAAGGCATTCCCCGACACCTACAAGGATATTCCTGAGTCTGTACTGATGAAGGCTGCAGAACGAGGAGGTATGATTCACAACTCCTTCGAGCTGTTCTGTACCGTCTTCGATTCCGACATCAATATGTACCCGAACCCGACAGAAGAGATTCGGGCATTCAATAGTATGCTGGTCTCCTACAATCTCCATCACGTTGATTCCGAGTATCTCGTTACCGATGGTGAGGATTTCGCTTCTGCCATTGATGGAGTCTTCGCAGACAGCGATGGCAACATCTATCTAGTAGATTACAAGACCACCTCCACCCTGCACTACGACAACGTTTCTCTCCAGCTATCCATCTATGCACGATGGTTCGAGGAGCAGAATCCCGACTTGAAGGTGAAGGAACTGGTATGTATGTGGTTCAAGAACGGACAGAGCCGATTCCAGCCGCTGCCTAGGGTATCGAAAGAGAAGATTGATGCTCTTATCAAGGCATACTTGGAGGATGATCCTGACTACAAGTATGAGGTGGAAGTGCCGGAAGCCTTCTCCAGCACCGAGCAGCAGTACCGACTCGTCACCGCTAGGATTGATGCCTTGAAGATAGAGCAGGATGCCTTGAAGGAGAAGCTGATGAAGATGATGGAAGCCAACAAGCAGAAATCCATCAAGACTCAATATGGCTCCTACTCCTATGTGGCAGCATCCACAAAGAAGACCTTCGACACGAAACTCTTCAAGGACACCGAGCCGGAACACTATGAGTACTATCTGAAAGATACTACTACGAAGCCATCCATCAGAATCAAACTTAATTAAGTATAGATATGAACGTAACATTTACAGGCAAGATTATTGCAGCAGGGCAAGTTCAATCAGGAACAAGCCAAAACGGAACTCTATGGAGTTCGTGTGAATATGTTATCGAGGAGTTGAACCAGCAGTACCCAGCAAGAGCCGTGATTCAGGTCTATGGCTCCGACAAGCTGCAGCAGTTCAACATCCAAGTTGGTGAGATCATCACCGCTCACATCGGATTGAAGGCACATCAGTCTAAGGACGGACGATGGTTCAATCAGTTGGATTGCTGGAAGGTGCAGCGACCAACCGCCCAGCCTCAGCAGATGCAGCAGCAGGGTCAGGTGTACGCTAGTCAGGTAGGGCAGAACTACCAGCAGGGTGCTCAGCAGGGATTCCAGCAGAATCCTCCGCAGCCAGCTCCTATCCAGCAGCAGATGCAGAACTTTCCCCCTCAGGTTGATGTCAATGGTCAGCCTATTCAGCAGCAAGCTCAATATGGTGGTCAGCAGGGTAATCTCCCATTCCCAGCCAACAATTAGTTGATATTCAAAAACAAAGGTTATGGAAATCCATCTTGTGCGTACTTCTCTTGGTCTTCAAGCTTATGCAGACGAGGACTATGAGCAGTTGAGAAAGATTAAGGTTGGCTCTGTTGTAAAGGCGAACATCGTCCGCCCACGCAACGTGAAGTTCCACCGCAAGTTCTTCTCCCTGATCCGAGCTGCTTGGGATTGTCTCACCGAGCAGCAGCGCATCAATCTCCGTTCTGTAGAGACATTCCGTGAACAGCTCCTGATAACATCTGGATTCAGCGAACCACTCTACGACCTGAACGGACAGAAGTTCTTGGAGCGAGCCAAGTCTATCTCATTCGCCAAGATGGATGAGCCATCCTTCAACGAAGTTTATTCCAAGGTCTTGGACACCATCCTTACCATCATGGTTGCCGATGGTGTATCAGAAGACGAGTTTAATAACATTCTAAAAAATTATACATAATATGACACGTAGAAACGACAAGCGCAATAACAGACGTAACCGTCAGCGCAACAACCAGCCAGAGTTATCACCATTCGCCCAGATGCTTTTCGGAGCAATCCTCGGCAAGGGTGCAGAAATGATTGCCAAGAAGATGAAGGAGAAGGACGAGAACACCTCTTCCATCCATACAGAGGGTATCACCGACAAGGATATTCAGAACATTAACGAAGGTAATGCTTCCTTATCTAAGTTGTTTATCCCGAATGATGGTACGGCTGTAGAGTTCCCTATCCCTGAGAACCTAAAGTTCTTCTTCGATGAGGAAGGCAAGTTGATGGTGTGCAAGAAGCATGCTCAGAATGATCATCCTCAAAATGAGGAGACTCAGGAGAAGCCTATCACTTATGATGATATTTGCAAGGAACTTTTCCAAGAAAAGGAAACTTACTGGCTTGGTAATAAAAAAATCAACTATTTTTATCCAGATGGAGTTAACTTTAACGACATAAATAACTGCACCAGCGAGGCTCAGGTAAAACGTTTGGCTGCTTTCAATAAGTTGCAGAATATCGCCAAGTATCTCAATGGTGACTGGATGCCAGATTTCGATGGAGACCAGGAAAACTGGAATATCGGCAAAGAAGGCGATACTTTTCTCGCAATGTACACGAGGTATGTGAACAAAGCAAGTGTTTATTTCAAGAGTAAAGACATTGCATTAGAAGCCATCCGCCTGATGGGTGAAGAATCTCTCAACGACCTTTTCTCAACCGACTGGTAATGGCAAGCTACGCTGAAATCAAGGCAAAGCTATTGCAGGAAGGCAAGAAGATACGCAAGCGTTCATCCTACGATGAGCACAACTTGCAAGCCGCAGAGGTCAGGTATATCCGTGGGGTACATCCTGACCTCGAAGGGGTCTTCTTTGCCGTTCCCAATGGCGGCAAGCGAACCTCCCGACAAGCCGCATGGCTGAAAGAAGAAGGTATGAAGGCAGGGGTATCAGATATGATCCTCCTGAAAAGCACCTCTCAGTATGGTTTCCTCTGCATCGAAAACAAGACTCCGAAAGGTAGGCAGGAACCCGAACAGAAGGTATTTCAGTATGAAGTAGAACGACATGGTGGCAAGTACATCATCGTCCGCTCTATAGATGAATTTATGAAAGCAATCGACAATTATCTTAATGGTGAACTATGACAGACGAAATCAAACAAGCCATCATGCTCCTAGAGGAGAACGGCTACAAGGTTACTGCCCCTCCCAAGCAAGTCAAAGATGAATATACCTTTGCGAGAGCTTGGGATTTATATCAGAAGAAGGTGGGCTGCAAGGAGAAGCTAGAGAAGAAGTGGAACTCCATGAGTCAGAAAGACCGCAAGGCAGCTATCGAGTATATCCCACTCTATGTTATCTCCAAACCTGATAAGCAGTATCGCAAGAACTTTCAGACCTTCATCAACCAGAGAGCTTGGGAAGACGAAATCATCGGTGGCACTCCACCGCCAGTTTCAACCAATGAGTCTGCATCAGAAATCAGTCAGCTTATCGCCAAGACAAAGGTAAAGCAGGAACAGAACACGGAAGATGCCAAGAACCACGCTCTTCGCCAGCGTATCTATGGTATGATTCAGGTTCTTCACAAGAATCCTCAAAGCTTCTGCCGCAAGCAGTTGGAGATATATCGTGACAACGGAACCTTGGAACGCTTTGGCATCCAATGGAATCCATAACATCATTAACTCTATGATACAAATCTGCAAATACAACAAGCAGCATCCGCTCAGAGTCTTTGAAGCCTTCGCTGGCTATGGCAGTCAGAGCCTAGCCTTCAAGTACCTCAAAGAGAAGCACCCTGAGTTCGATTTCAAGGTAGTGGGCTATTCCGAGATAGAATCATCTGCCATCCAAGCTTACGGACTCCTACACGGAAGAGACATCACTAACTATGGTGACGTGACGAGGATAGACTGGAACGAGGTTCCCGACTTTGATTTCATATCTTGGTCTTCTCCCTGCCAAGACTTCTCCAATGCAGGACTCCGGCAAGGTGGCGAGGAAGGAAGCGGCACACGTTCATCCCTTATCTTTCAGGAGAAGAGAATGCTGGCAGTCAAGAAGCCGAAGTATGTGATGCTGGAGAACGTGAAAGGTCTGCTCACCAAGAAGATGAGGAAGTACTTCTTCCAATATCTCACAGACCTCGACTCCTTCGGTTACACTTCCTTCTACAAGGTTCTGAATGCCAAAGATTACGGAATCCCACAGAATCGTGAGCGTATCTTTGTCATTTCCATCCTCCGCACCGAGGATGATCCGAACCCAGAGTATCACTTCCCCTCTCCTATCAAGCTGGAGACTACGGTTGAGGACATCTTGGAAGATGATGTATCTCCTGAGTATTACCTCTCCCAGCCGCTCCTAGAAAAGTATCTCACCAAAGCAGACATCAATGAATCCATCCAAAAGCTCTACCCCGAAGATTTCAATACCCAAAACGGCTGATGGTTGCAGCCCGACTATCACATCTTCTTTCGGTGCTGGAATCAGCGTAGCAAATCTCCTTGGTGTTGACCATTTCCCTAAGGGGGGGGTACTGATAATCAGGAAAATAAAAGAAGAAAACTGCTGATTAATTCAGATATAGACGGTATGAGCAGAACTATCCGTAGCAGCTACTACAAGACGAGTTTAGCCAACTATCTAGCTCTTACCGGAAGTTGTGCCAACGCTGTATTAATCATCAAGAAGTTAAACTAATGTGCGACAAAATTATAAAGCAGTCTAAAATATTAAGTATGATGGTTGCAATATTTGCAACTGTCAAAATAATGATATGATAACAGGAGGAAAAAGAATGAAATCCCTGCTCCTTTCGGGGAAGGTTAAGCCGGATATTGGTGGACAAGTATAATCAGCAAGTCTATCAAGGCATCGCCCCAACCATGCTTACCACAATAGATTCATCATCAATGACATTTGTTACAGTTATGAACAAACAAATCATTCATACGGCTCCCAACGGCAAGAAATACTCCATACAAATCAGGAAGTACACTCCTAGAGACTGCTTCCGGCTGATGGGTGTACACGAAGCCGAGATAGACAAGCTCCTGAGCAAGGAGAAGTCGGGAGCCAGCATCATCTGCAAGAGCAAGCTCTATGCACTGGCAGGAAACTCGATAGTCACCAACTGTCTGACCGCTATGTTCGAGGAACTGATTTTCCCTTCGGGTAATCACTACCACGATAAGACAGGTCAGCTATCACTTTTCTAGCTTATGGATATTTTCGGATATATTAAGGTAGGCAAGCGCATCAGCAAAGCGCATAAAGCCCTCTTTACCCACAAGACCATGGTACTCTGGTATAAAGGCAAACCAATCATCGGAACAATGCACGATGGCTTGTGGTATCAACAAGATATGAACGGAATGTGTGAACAATTAATGTTCCAGTCCGAAGTAACCCACGTCTCATTCTTACCTTCACCAAATGAAGACAGAGAAAGAACAAATCATAGCCATCATCGCTGAGATTCAAGCCAAGAGAGAAGCCGCTCACATAGTGCCTCCTCACGTCAGAACCTTAGAGATTATCAATCGTGGATTCCTAAAGCCCTATCAAGCCCTCAACGAGTTAGTCAGAGAAGGCAGGATCAACTGGTGCAAGACACTTAATGATATGGCATTCACTATCAGATCATAGCCTAGCTATGTTGAAACACAATTAGAAAACAATCAAATCAATATGGAAAAAGAATTAAAAATCATTTTAAAGGAGGAACTGGAAGTTTTATCAAAGCAAGCTTACGAGTCTGCCAAGAATAAGGGCTTCTACCCAAAGGATGTTAATACCGCATTTCTTCTGATGTTCATTATCGTGGAAATGAGCGAGGTGTTGCAAGCCGACAGAAAAGGCAGACACGGCTCCATCGAAGACTACGAGAGCGAGATTGAAATGGGCAGGGATATGCCTACCGCCTACAAGAACACGCTGGATGGTACGGTAGAGTCTGAGTTTGCCGACATCGCCATTCGCATTTTATCGCTCTTGGGTTGGATCATGGAAGGAGACAAAATCGAGCTATCAGAAGATGAAGACCTCATAGGTGAGTACAAGCTGGCAAGTTATATCTTCGGATTTGATTTAGCCGGAGACCTATACCGCATCATCGAGAAGATGGGAGTCTTGGACTTGGATAGTTCTCCAAGCTGGTATCTCGCAAAATACCTTCAGGAGCTTCTGATGGACATCTTTGCGATTGCCCATAACAACAGAATCGATCTGAAAGAGCAGATCAGGCTGAAAATGAAGTATAACGAAACTCGTCCGTATCTTCACGGATATAAATACTAGGAGTGGGCAATCAATGAAAACATTTGTATTTGATATTATGCTCAACGGAAGATTTATCTGCACATTAAAGTATAAATATTGTGCACTCTTCCCGATAGACTTTGAAGATTTAGAGAAGTTCGTCCTCAAAAAGAGACCAACTTTGAAAGGTAAGGATTTTAGAATTGCATTTTAATTGAATAAAAATATGAAAGTATTTAAGCTACTTCTTGTAAGTATTACTTATTTATTGATAGGAGTGTTAGAAGTGTACAGCTACTTTCTGTTTAAGGAAGATATTATTGGCATGTTTGCATTCATCACTCTTTGGGGATTTGTGGTAACTTTTATGCAAGAATTAGATAGCAATTAAAAAGTAAAGCGTATGAATGAGATAGAGAAAATATGTAAGGAAATCCAATGCCCACACTTCATTGTATGGAGCTTCGGATATGGTAATTGCATATCTTGTAAGTTACAAGGGAAAAGCTACAATATAGAGTCTGTAGCCGATGATTGTCCTAACAAGGATAAGTTCAATAAACTCAAAAAGTAAAGCGTATGGATACAAACAGCTATTTACGAATAGAAAATGGATATGATATATCTAAGATAACTGGGGCTATTCCTCAGAATATTGGAGAAGGATTTCAGTTTAATCTCTCTGGTAAAACATATACAACTATGGGTAGCTATACTAAAGACAAAAAGAGACTAATGAATATAGAAATTAGTTCTTTTTGTGGTCTTTGTGGTGGCGCAATACATTATTATGCCACATTGTATATTAAAGTAAGCAATGTGTGTGATAACAGCTCGGTAAGTGGATATTTGGGTGGAATTGAAATTCCAAATGAATATCAAACCATCAAAGGGGAGTTTGTTAGACCACTCACTCAGAAGGAGAAAGACGAACAACCAGAAAGATGGGATTATTGGTATCAAGTAGGAGATTTAGTTAATGCCTTTGAATCTCTTGAAGAGATAGAGAGTTTAATTAAAAACCTCAAAAAGAAGTTCTCTTCTAAGGAATGGAAAGTTGAGATAAGACGCAATTATTAATTGCTTTCGGGCATAAAAATATAATAAAATGCTTATAAGTGAATTTATTCAACAACTCCAAAACCTTTGTGATAATGAAGGTGATATGGAAATAGTGATAGTAACAGGTTACAACCGATTGGGTTCTATACCTCATGTTAAGAAATCACCGCTTTACGACCAATTTGAAATCACAAAAGTATTAACCGCCTTCGGGCATAAAGATAAAAAAATATGAATAACAAAGTAATTACATCATACAAGGCTTTCGACAAGAATATGCAATGCCGTGGATTTCAGTATGAAGTAGGCAAAGAGTATGAAATGGACGGAGAAATCAAGTGTTGTAACCGAGGTTTCCACGCTTGCAAGTCTCCACTTGAAGTGTGGGACTACTACGATATACTTAACTCTCGCTATGCAGAGGTAGAGCAGTCTGGCAAGATTGACGCAGAAGAAAATACAACAAAGGTATGCTCTTCTCGTATCAAGATTAAGGCTGAGTTAAAGTTGGCTGACATCATTAATATCGGTGTCGAGTGGCTGAAAGATATAACATCACCATCTAAAGTTAAGGCAGATTGTGCGTTGAACGATAATGGAGACAGAAAGAAACAGATTGGTTCAAGCGGTTACTATGCTCAGATTGGTTCAAGCGGTGACTATGCTAAGATTGGTTCAAGCGGTGACTCTGCTCAGATTGGTTCAAGCGGTGACTATGCTCAGATTGGTTCAAGCGGTGGCTCTGCTAAGATTGGTTCAAGCGGTGACTCTGCTCAGATTGGTTCAAGCGGTGACTATGCTCAGATTGGTTCAAGCGGT
>ERZ1034723.55-NODE-55-length-67598-cov-14.927306_pt1 | contig 67598 bp, 57 predicted proteins | sample MGYA00520637_ERZ1034723 | MGnify/ENA primary metagenome ERZ1034723 (study PRJEB33766, sample SAMN09781719) | gut metagenome | biome: gut microbiome | host: Homo sapiens | place: Madagascar | study: EMG produced TPA metagenomics assembly of the PRJNA485056 data set... | reverse complement strand
ATTAAAAAGATAATTGATGCCCCTAACTTTGACAGGAACAAAGCATTAGAGCAGCAGATTGAATTGCTTACTATGAAAAAAGAGCATCTTGAAAATCTTATTAGTTTCGCTCGAGGAATAAAAGGAATAGGAGTGAAATATATGGATTTTAAAGTATTTGATACAACAAAGATTGATGAGTATTCTAAACGAGCAAAAGAACAATGGGGACAAACCTCTGAGTATAAGGAGTTTGAAGAGAAAACAAAAAACTGGACGAAAGACGATGAAGCTACTGTTGCAAATGAGTTTATGCAATTATTTGTTGAATTCGGACAAATGAAAGAAATGGACCCAGAAGATGAACAGGTGCAGTTGCAGGTAAGGAAACTTCAGGATTACATTACAGATCATTTTTATACATGTTCTGATAAGATTTTATGCGGTCTTGGAAGAATGTATGCCGGTGGAGGAGAACTTACGGAAAATATTGATGATGTTGGAGGAGTTGGCACAGCAGAGTTTGCAAGTAAAGCTATTGATATATTTTATATGAGCAGAAGGTAAATTCTAGTTTGTTGATGCAAAGCAGAGGCGGTAACTATTGATAAGTTCCCGTAAACCGATGAGGTAAAAAATAGAGCAGTTCAGACGTCTCAACGCATGTGGAGATGGTGTGCCTGTTGACGAGGAAGAAATAGTAAAGAGAATATAGGAATGAGAAGGAATCGAGAGATCGGTTCCTTTTTTATGCTTAAAATTAATTGATGACAAAATCAAATTGACATAGAGAAGCTTGATTGATATGATATAGACAAAATGAAAATGGCATATTGGAGGAACATTAAGATGGATAAAGTTATTATAAAAGAGATTATTGACAAACTAGAGTGTGCATGATAATATTTAAGCATAACCAGTGCAAACGTTTGCATTATTTTTTTGAAACGTAGTGCAAACGTTTGCATAAACAAGAATGACATTAGGAAAATAGGTGAAAATATAATGCCAGCAACAATTAAAGACATTGCAAAAAAAGTAGGAGTAAATCCATCAACAGTATCAAGAGTAATTAATGGAACAGCCAGTATTTCAGAGGAAACGAGGCAGAAAATTAAAGATGCCATGAAAGAACTGGATTATCATCCAAACAGCCTGGCAAGAAGCCTTGTAAATGGGAGTACTTTTACGATAGGGCTGGTAATCGATGCCGGTAACAGTGATGCATTCTCAAATGCTTTTTTTATCCGAAGTGTTTCGGCAATAGAAGCGGTAACGCAGAAGAGAGGGTTTAACCTGTTGATTACCAGCGATTCGGAAAAAGAGGATAATAGTGCCGTCAAAAATCTGATTTTAGAGAAAAAGATAGATGGTATTATACTTCCTGTTTCTGCGGCAACAGAGGAACTGATAGATCTACTGCTGGGTAATCATTTTCCGTTTATTGTGTTAGGCGAACCGGATAACGTAAGAGATGGTATTCACTGGATTGATATGGATAATAAACAGGGGGCAGAAGATGCTGTAAATTATCTACACCGGATGGGATATGAAAAGACGATTTTACTTGTTGAAAATCGCATAACAATGTTTGAAAGAAAGAGAATCCAGGGATTTCAGGCAGCGATAGGACTAAATGGGAAAGATGTGGCTGAGAATTTAATTGTTGAATGTGGGGAGGAGAGTAATCAGATCGGTGAAGCGATACAAAGGGCGCTCAACAAGTATCCAGATATTGACAGTATTATATGCACCAATAATGTGGTTGCTTACGAGACTTTGAAGTTTTTAAAAAAGAAAAATATAGCTATTCCCGGATCAATGGGAATCATCACATTTGATAATTATCCATTGGCAGAATATATGGATCCGCCACTTACGGTAGTGGATATTGACACGTATAAGCTTGGAGAAGAAGCTGCCAATACGTTGTTTTCCATTATTCAGAATCCGGGACAGCACAGAAAGGAGGTACTGCTTTCGACGAGAATTATTGAGAGGGAATCTACAATGAAAGGAGAAAAACGGAAGAAGTGAAAAAAGAAGCAATACAGCATTTCAATACGGAAGAGTACATATATCCGGTAAAGAGAAATGAATTAGTATTTAAGATTCGCTGTGCAAAAAAGGATATATCGAAATGCATTTTGGTTTACTGGGACAGAACAAAACCGGAGAACCAAAAGAAACAGGAATTGAAATGCTGCTACAGAGATGGGCTGTTTGATTATTTTCAGGGGAAAATAATATTTCATCAGATTGCGCGTTATCAAAAATATTATTTTGAACTGACGGACAGTAGTGGAAATATGATGTATTATACGGCAAATGGATTGCAGCAGGTAATTCCAAAGTCTGGTTTCTTTGAATATTTGTATGTCAATGGGACGGATGTCATTACTTTCCCGGAATGGGCAAAAGGAGTGATCTATTATCAGATATTTCCAGAGAGATTTTGTAATGGCAATCGTGGAAATGATCCAGAAGGATGTAAACCATGGGGAACTTTGCCTGACAGAGAACATCATATGGGTGGAGACCTGCAGGGAATCATTCAAAGGATCCCTTATCTGAAGGAACTGGGAATAGAGTGCATCTACCTGAATCCTATATTTGAGGCAGACTTTAATCATAAGTATGCAACCACAGATTACTTTAAGATAGATTCCCAGTTTGGAACCGAAGAGACATTCAGAGAACTTGTGGATACGTGTCACAGTTACGGAATCCGGATTGTGTTGGACGGCGTATTTAACCATACGGGAGTGCATTTTAAACCATTTCAGGATGTACTGGAAAAACAGGAAAAATCCCGTTATGTAAAATGGTTTCATATCAATCATTATCCGGTGGAACCCAGTCACCATAATTATGAATGTGTGGGAGCGTATAAATGGATGCCAAAACTGGATACCTCCAATCCGGAGGTCAGGGAATTCATACTAAAAGTAATGTTTTACTGGATTGATCATTATGGAATTGATGGCTGGAGACTGGATGTTGCAGATGAAGTAGACCCTTCCGTATGGGAAGAGGCGAGAATACAGATCAAGGAAAAATATCCGGATAAGATTCTGTTGGGTGAGACCTGGGGATATGCCGGAAAGATGTTGCGAGGCAATCAGATGGACTCTGTAATGAATTATGTATTTAGGGATGCTCTCCGAGATTACATAGCAGAAAAGTCAATTTCCGTAACAGAGTTTGACAGTAGATTAAACCATATGCTGGCTTATTACAAGGATGAGACAGATAGTCTTTTGTATAATCTGATCGACAGTCATGATACAGAACGTTTCCTGTATCTGTGCCGGGAAGATAAAACACTTCTGAAACTGGCGGTAGCATTTCAAATACTATTTCCGGGTTCCCCTGCAATTTACTACGGCGATGAGGTTGGAATGACAGGAGACAATGATCCTGATTGCCGAAGGTGTATGGAATGGGGAGAAAATGCGGATAAAGATGTGAAGAACTGGTACCAAAAAATGATACAGTTGCGGAAAAATTATAGTTGCATTCGATCCGGAAGCTTCAGAACTGTTATTGCAGACGAAACAACCGATACTTATGGATTTGTTCGTAAAGATGAGACTGGAAGCTGTTATGTGATTCTGCATAGAGGAACAAAAAACTGTAAAATAGAATGTCCGGTTTTAGAAAGAGGCGTTTTTGCAGAAGTGCCTTCAGGGGAACTGTTACGAGAGGAAGATATCGGAGAAGCGGAATTTTTAAATGAGGACATAACAGAATACAAGGGCAAAATTACGTTGCAAATGGAGCCGTATTCTGTAAAAGTCATAATGAGTTCATCGAACTCGAGCAAAAAACAATAGGAGGATGTTTACAATGATGAAGGTAAAGAAAAACAAAAAATTACTGGCAATTCTACTCACAACCGTAATGAGCCTGGCAGCCTTAACAGGATGTGGAGAATCACCAGTAGAATCTGAAACTGGCTCAGAGAGTCAGGTATCAGCAACAGCAGAGACTCCTGCAGCTACAGAAAGTGCTTCGCAGGAAGAAGTTACCATTAACTTCTGGCATCATTATAGTGCACAGTCGGCAGAGAATGAAACTCTGATGAATGTACTGATTCCGGAATTCGAAAAAGAAAATCCGGGAATCAAGGTAAATGCAGTATCTCATGAATGGGCAGACCTGCATCAGAAGATTCTGATCAGCGCACAGTCAAACACGTTACCGGATGTAGCCAGACTGGATAGCGCATGGGTTCCCGAATTTGAGAAAATGGGAATTCTGACAGCACTGGATGAAGAGATGTCTGACTTTAATGATGTCTCCGGTGGCTTATTGGAAAGTGCTATGAGCACAGCAAAAGTGGATGGTCACTTCTATGGATTAGCACTGAACACCAACACCAAAATTCTCTTCTATAATGTGCAGGCTTTCAAGGATGCAGGTATAGAGGCTCCCAAAACCATGGATGAATTTGTTGATGCTGCTAAGAAATTAGCAGGAACCAATGCAAATGGTCAGCAGGTATGGGGATATGATGAGCCGGCACTGGCAGGTTGGAATCTCTGCCCGTTCATCTGGAGTATGGGTGGATCCATTACCAATGAAGAGGAGACAAAGGCATCCGGTTATATCAACAGCCCGGAGACAGTAAAGGCAATCGAAACGCTTGCGGAACTGTATCAGGCAGGTGCAATCACAGGATGGAATGCAGGTGACATTCCGATGACAGATGGTTTTGGAACCGGTAGATATATGATGCTTCTGGAAGGTCCCTGGAAGGTTGCGGAAATGCAAGGTTCTTATCCTGATTTTGAATATGCAACCACGGAAATGCCTGCCGGAGATGCCGGATCCATATCTGTTCTGGGTGGTGAAGATATTGCTATGTTCAATAGTGCAAATAAAGATGCTGCATGGAAATTCATGAAGTTTATGACCGGTGAATTCGCTGAAGAGGAAATGGCAAAATGCGGACAGATCCCCGTCAACAAAGAAGCACTGGAGAGTGATACAGTAAAAGCAGCAGATTATGCACCGTTCCTGGAAGCCATCAAAACAGCAAAATCCCGTCCTACCGTAGCCTGCTGGTCTGAAATGGACAGCGAATTATCTGTAGCGGTTACGGATGTAATGAACGGAAAGAAAACAGCACAGGAAGCTATGGATAAGCTCGCAGAGCGTTTTGATGAACTTCTCGCAGAATAATACTAATTATAACTTGCCATATGTATAAAGTCAAATAGCAGTCCGGGGCAGTACCGTCAGGTGCTGTCCCAACTGTAAAAGAGGTATTTCTATGAAGACATCACGGAAAAGCAAAATACAGATTGGATTATTACTTTTACCCGGGTTACTTGTATTTGGAATTTTTACGATCTACCCTATTTTGAAATTATTTATTATGAGTTTCTTTGAATGGGATTTTGGCAGTATGCTGAGTCATCGTTTTATTGGATTGGAAAATTACAAGGAAGTATTGGGAGATGAATACTTTCGGACTGTTTTTATAAATTCATTGGTATATACGCTTGTGACTGTGCCGGGACAGATGCTGGCTGGATTTTTAGTTGCACTTTTGCTGAATCAGATTACACGTTTTAAAGTCGGATATCGGGTACTGTATTATTTACCGGTAATTACGTCATGGGTAGTAGCATCTCTGATTTTCAAATATGTGTTTAACACAGAGGGATTATTAAATTATTTTCTGATGAATGTTGTACATATTACTAGTGCAAATGTGCGATGGCTGGATACCAGATGGGGCGGTATGACAGTAGCAATGTTACTGGGAATATGGAAGGGAATTGGATGGAATATGGTTGTGTTCCTTGCAGCATTACAGACGGTGCCTACAGATCTCTATGAAGCTGCCGCTATCGACGGAGCCACAGCATGGGATAAAATGTGGAATGTTACGATACCGAGTATCCGGGGAACGATTTTATTTGCGTTAGTAATGCTCACCATTGGCGGATTTAATGTATTTACTTCTATTAAGATGATAACCGGTGGTGAACCCGGGCATCAGACAGATGTTATTCTGACATGGATGTATCATAAGGCATTCAGTACAGGAAAATTCGGCTATGCTGCAGCGTTGTCCTTTATTACAACCGTAGTACTTGCGATACTTGCTGTAATACAGTTTAAACTCATGCAGCAGAAAGATCAATAAGATAGGCAGGTGTGAGTATGAAAAGAAAAACATGGATACAGATATTTCTTCACATTATATTAATTGCCGGATTAATCATTGTTGTGCTTCCTATGGTATATATGATCAGCACATCGCTGAAGCCGAATGGAGCATTGTATGAATACCCCCCTCGATTTTTACCAGCATTAGAAGAGGTGACTCTGGAAAATTACAAATACGTATTGGGACAGGGAAAATTCTATCGTAACTTCTTAAACAGTATGTGTGTATCCGTAGCATCCGTGCTGATTGCAGCAGCGATTGCTTCGGCTCTGGGATATGTAATTGCAAGATTTGATTTTCCGGGAAAAAATTTCTTGTTTGGATTTATCGTCTTAACAATGATCGTGCCGGGACTGACACTGATCGTTCCACAGTATGAACTGGCGGTAAAATTACGTGTAATCAACTCTCTTGCAGGACTGGTTCCTTTTTATGCAGCATGGACAATTCCTTATTCCACATTTATGATAAAGGGTTTTGTGGAAGGGATTCCCAGAGAATTGGATGAAGCAACTTATATGGATGGTGGAAGTGTTTTTACGGTTTTCGGAAGGATCATAATTCCCCTTGCAAAACCCGGAATCGCTTCGGTATCTATTTTCAATTTTTTGACTGCATGGGAGGAATTTCCTTGGGCGAATACGGTTTTAAATGATAATTTGAAACGGACAATGCCGATTGCAATCTCCGGATTTTTTGGAGAACATCAATTTACGCAGTGGGGCTATGTCTTCGCATTGTCAGTATTTAGTCTTTTACCCATACTTATTGTATTTATCTGCTGCCAAAAATTCTTTGTGGCAGGCCTGACAAGTGGCAGTGTAAAAGGCTGATACCATATATTACCTTTCCTTTGCGGTGTTTACAGTTGCTGGTAAACACCGCATATGACGATTTATCCGAACGAATAGAAAGAGCTTATGAAAAGATTTATGAATTGAAGGTTGAATAAGGGACAGAAGTTTGAAGCAGATGTAGCCTACATAGACATTTATCAACAGGCAACAAAATCTATTTATGTGGTGGATGATTATATGAATACCAAGACATTACAACTTTTGTCGCAAAAACAATCCGGTGTTGAGGTAATTCTTTTTACAGAGAATGGTCATGGGAAAAAAGGTTTTCTTACAAGTGCTGTGGTTAAGGACTTTATAAATCAATATCCAACACTTAGAATCAAACCTAATCCGGATTGCCATGATAGATAGATCATTCTTGATTATGGGTTACCTGCAGAATCCGTATATCATTGTGGTGCTTCCAGTAAAGACGCGGGTAAAAAGTTATGTGCAATAAATAAAGTGGATTCTGTTCAAATGATTCATCCTGTAATAGATAGGTTGCTTTTATTGCCGGTTGAAGTAGGAGCCATATTTAAAACCGCATTGATTAGCGATATCATCAATCTTAAGATTAGTGTTCGATAGTAACTCCTGTGATATCTTAAGACGATAGTGCAGGTAAGAAGTGCTTTGGAATTAATAAAAAATAATTAAGAAGGCGCAGCAACCCACCCGCTGAGGGTGGCTATGAACTTTTATAATTTTATCATTCATGATGGAACATTTTTATCTATCAAATTCATATATAGTTTGATAAACTATATACGGAGCCTTTTCATTAGGCATTTTGGTGATTGTAATACGGCATTCCAGTAATAATCTGATCCCTTCGAGGATGATCTTATTCCCTGGATGACATTATGCGTAGTCGGGGCAATGAGGTCTATGCACTCAGATCCAGATTTCGTCCAATCACTGCGGCAGCATCGGCGGATTTTTTGTTCTGCTGATAAGGATTGCTCTCGTCACTGTAGCTGATCTTAGTCGTGGTGGTACCGCCGGCGGTGTAGACAGTGCCGCATTCGGGACATACCGCGGTCCGCAGAGATACTGTGGCGGAGAGAACTTTACCGTTGTTCTGTGCAGCTTTGTTGTAGGCATTGGTTACATGCTCCTGCTCATGGGCGCGCACCCTGGAAGCGGAAGCCTGCGGAGAGATATGGGATGCAGATTTGAAAGAGACCATCTCATCGGAACCGTCCTGATATTTGCGGTTCTTGCAGGTCTCACATTCTGCGGGAGAAGATTTCCTGCCGGGCTTTTCCACATCGGATTTCCCGGGATTTACCATCATACCCTTCTCTTCGGGCCGTGCGGAAGATACCGCACCGGTAGAATAACCGTATCCGTAATTGCCGGTCAGACTATAATTATTATAATAATCGATTCCGTAAATACCTGTCATGGAACTTCTCCTTTCTGCATAATGCTTTGATTCATTACGTATATGTCTTCTAGTTGCCCCCATTGTAGCATCCATGTTCTATGAGAGCAAGTTAAGATTGCCGAAAAATCCGCTCTACTTCGGAAATTACCGAAGTCGTTCCCAAGATTACGATGGGATCCGGACAAGAACCTGTCAGAGTCAGTGCTTGTTTCACGGAGTCTGTCCATATCGTGCCAATACCCTCTTCTGCCAATGACTCCTGCTGTTTTGGGGAAAAATGATAATGCGGATTCCCGGACCTGGTGAGAATGATGCGGGCAGCCACATCTTTCATGGACCGTACCACACCGGCATAATCCTTATCCTCCGGAATCCCCACAATTACCGTACAATTCGAAATCCCCAGATGACGCAGAACTTCTTTTACATTTTCACAGCTGGCGGAATGGATGCACGCATCCAGCAGGATAAAAGGGTCCGAACTTAGAATCTCCATCCGCCCCGGATGATGGATCGCAGACAGTTGGCGGCGAATTTGATTGCACATTGTATCTGAAAATATATCCGGAGCATCGGATTCCCGGCAAAGATCCGCCATGACATCCACGCACAGAGCCAGAGCCAGTGCGCAGTTTTTCGCCTGATGTTCTCCCAATAACGGAATCTGTAAATCAGGATAAATGTTATCTCCGATCATCACATCAAATTGCATGCCGGAACAGGTATAGCGGATATTTTCTGCCTGAAAATCCCGACCGTATATTTTATAGGGAACCTGCATAGCCTCGGCACGGCGAACCAGAACCTCCAGTACTTCCGGTTCCTGTTCGGCAAAATACACGCACTTCTGCTCTCCGGTGATGACGTGGGATTTATCCTCTGCAATGGCAGTCAGCGTATCTCCCAGCTCTCTTGTATGTTCTAAGAAAATCCGGTTGATCACGGCATAGTCGTGACGAATGTTGTTCACATCATCATATTTTGCCCCTTTGCCGCATTCAAATACATTGAAATCTGTATGTTTTTCCGAAAAATAAGTCAGTGCCAGGTCCGCCTGAATGCCCATGGGGCTGATACATGCCGACTCCGGCAGATCGGAGGCAATGTCCAGAATCTCCGGCCGGATCTGTGTCATCAGACGGCAAAAACTGACTTCACTGATCATGGTATCATTGACGCGGAAGCGCTCTCTGAAATCCGTAATATGAGGACTGGTCATCAGTCCTACGGATAAATTTGTCTGCAGGATCCGGGAAATCATATTAGCAACGGATCCTTTTCCCTTGCTTCCGGTGACGACGACACAGGGAGCGATCGATTTCTGCCGGAGCAGAGATCTCGTCAGCTCAGGATGTCTTTTTCCGGCATCCTGAGCGGCATAGTCCTGATGTGTGGCAGCCCGCAGATAGGAAGCATAGACGAAGTCTTCCGCCTCTTTCTGCGTAGTGAATTTATGAAATTCCAGTGGTGTTCCGGAAACATTATTCATAAAAATAAGCATACCTTTCCGTAACCTGCAATTTTATTGATACGATAGTATCGTATATTTTCGTACACTGTGCAGGTACAAATATGAGATGAGTTCCTTATGCAAAGTCTGATCGTATTGTTTCCATAACTTTTGCTGCAACATTAATACCGGAGGCTTTTTCAATGCCTTCCAGTCCCGGCATAACATTGATTTCGCAAAAAAAAGGTTTTTCTCTGCCAAAAAGCAGATCAATTCCCAGAAAATCCAGTCCGGTCTGCTCGTAAATATCTGCGGCTATGGCACGGATGCCGGGCGTGACAGGGTAAGGATCTACCGAAGCGCCCAGAGCTACATTTGCACGGAAATCCCCCTGGGATCTGCGCTGCATACAAGCAACGGCTTCTCCGCGGATGCTGTAAAATCGCAGATCTCTGCCGTAGCTTTCCGAGATAAATTCTTCGAAGAGCCATTCCTTGGAGGAAGGGTAGTTAAGAGAGAGCTCTTCATAAGAAGCTTTATCCCGGATGCAGACGATTTCCTCTCCCATGGAGCTTTCCAGTCCTTTACCGACAAAAGGAAGCCCCAGTTGTTCTACAATAGAAGAAAAAGGCAACAGTGAAGTTCCTAGAAGATATTTCGGGATCAAAAAGGCTTCGGAATGAAGTCTTCGTACCTGTTCGAATTTATTAATATAGATATTATAAGCAGTTAAAGGATTATAGCTTCGGGTGGCAAGTGCATTGATAGCATCCTTTTCCCGTCCCCATTTATAGCGGTTGATGACAAAATCCACAGGTTCCAGTATTTTACCATGATTTATAACACCCTGCATAGAGACCGTAGTATCATGGATCCCGACAATCTGCAGATCCATATCCAGGGCAGAAGCTTCCTGTACCAGACGATTGCAGGTATAAGCGTTGGTCATAGCATTATATTTTTCTATGATATATCCTCTGATAGGCATAAGGCACCTCGTAATTTCAGTATTCTCATGGTTAACATAGCAAAATGTAATCAAAATAGCAAGAAATATAGTTCTTCTATTGAAAAAGGAGCAATATCCTGCGTATAATAAGAGACATAAAAGCCTAAAGTACTACCACAGAATATATTAAGTAGAAACAAAAGAGGAGACATACAATGAAATTACTCGAAGAGCGCATTCGCAAAGACGGTACAGTAAAAGCAGGGAATGTATTAAAAGTAGATTCTTTTCTGAATCATCAGATGGACATTGATCTGTTCAATGAAATGGGAAAAGAGTGGGCGCGTCTGTTCGCAGACCGTAAGATTACGAAGATCCTGACTGTGGAGGCTTCCGGTATCGGCATCGCCTGTGTGGCAGCCCAGCATTTTCATGTACCTGTGGTATTTGCAAAAAAGTCCCAGTCCGTAAATATTGACGGTGAAGTATATTCTACTAAGATCGAATCCTTTACACACAAGAGAGTATATGATGTGATCGTCTCTAAAAAATTTCTGCATCCGGAAGATCATATTCTGATCATTGATGATTTCCTGGCCAACGGATGCGCACTGGAGGGTTTGATCGACATAGTCAATAAAGCGGGAGCTTCTGTAGAGGGTGTCGGCATTGCCGTTGAGAAGGGATTCCAGAAGGGCGGCGACCTGATCCGTTCCAAGGGTATCCGTGTAGAGTCCCTCGCAATTGTGGAAAGTATGGATGACAAAACCGGAGAGATCACATTTCGATCTTAAGAGTTAGATAAGTTAGATAACTATTCAGAACCACATTCGCAAACGAGTTAATAAAAATTTAATACTTCTCTTGACAAAAAGTCAGACAAATGCTTATACTGACTAATGTTGAGAGAGTACAATAAAGGGGTCGTATGAAGGTGTCATACACCCTTTTTGCGTTGGACTCACCGGTTTATCTGCAGATCTGTGCCTGCGCTGCTACATGGATCTGTAACGAAGCAGCAGCGCAGAAAGAGGAGAATTATGAAAAAGAAAGTCGTAAGTTTACTCGCAGCTATGGCTCTCGCAGTTACTGCTCTGGCAGGATGCGGATCCAATAACGCAGCTACCACCGGCACAGATGCTGCAACTGTTGCAGCTACTACTGAGGCAGCAGCTACTACTGAAGCAGCTGGCGAAACTGTCAGTGGTGTAAAGGCAGGTTTTATTTTCCTGCATGATGAGAACTCTACTTATGATCTGAACTTCCTGAACGGAGCAAAGGCAGCTTGTGAGAAGCTTGGCATTGAGTACATGACCAAGACCAACATTCCTGAAGGACAGGAAGCTTATGAAGCAGCTTGTGAGCTTGCTGATGCAGGCTGCAATTTTATTTTTGCAGACAGCTTTGGACATGAGGACTACATCATCGAGGCTGCTAAGGAGTATCCCGATGTTCAGTTCAGCCATGCAACAGGAACCAAGGCTCATACTGAGGGTCTGGACAACTTCCACAATGCATTTGCTTCCATCTATGATGGCCGTTACCTTGCAGGTATCGTTGCAGGCATGAAGCTGAATGAGATGATCGCTAATGGTGATATTACCGAGGATCAGGCTAAGATGGGTTATGTAGGTGCTTATACTTATGCAGAAGTTATGTCCGGTTATACATCCTTCTTCCTGGGCGCCCGTTCCGTATGCCCCAGCGTTACCATGGATGTAACCTTTACCGGTTCCTGGTACGATGAGACCGCTGAGAAGGAAGCAGCTAACAAGCTGATCGAGGGCGGATGTGTACTGATCAGCCAGCATGCAGACTCCATGGGTGCTCCTACCGCATGTGAGACCGCAGGTGTTCCCAATGTATCTTACAACGGAAGCACTGAGGCAGCCTGCCCCAATACCTTCCTGGTATCTTCCAGAGTTAACTGGGAGCCTTACTTTGAGTATGCTATTAAATGTGTAGCAGATGGAACTCCTATCGATACTGACTGGTGTGGTACTCTGGAGACCGGCTCTGTAGAGCTGAGCGATCTTGGTGCTGCTGTAGCAGATGGTACTGCAGAAGCAGTAGAAGCTGCAAAGGCTGATCTGATCGCAGGCAAGGCTCATGTATATGATATCACCACCTTTACTGTAGAAGGCAAGACCCTGGACAGCTATGAAGCTGATATCGATACCGATCCTGATTATACTCCCGACCATGAGGTAGTAAGTGATGGATACTTCCATGAGTCCGATGTTGCATTCCGTTCCGCTCCTTACTTCAATGTAAGAATTGATGGAATCAACCTGTTGGATGAGCAGTATTAATTGACTGATTGAAATAGCCCGGACGGCGCAGCGTTTATCGCCGCGCCGCCCTTTTTCTACCTTATGGATCTTTTGTTTGTTGTGGATGGATGAGGTAGAAAAGGGGCGGCCAGTGTGCTTATGCCAGGTATTAGAAGACCTGAAAATTGCAGGTCGTGGATAAATTGGAAAGGTGACTAGGATGGAAAAAGACACAAAAGTAGCTGCGGTTTCAATGAAAAACATTACCAAGACTTTTGGATCCGTGATTGCCAATGATAAGGTAAATCTGGATATCTATAAGGGTGAGATATTATCACTGCTTGGGGAAAACGGCAGCGGTAAGACGACACTGATGAATATGCTCTCCGGTATTTATTTTCCGGATGAGGGACAGATCTTTATTAACGGTAAGGAAGAGGTCATCAAATCCCCCAAGGATGCGTTACGGCTGGGAATCGGTATGGTGCATCAGCATTTTAAGCTGATCGATGTACTTTCCGCTACCGAGAATATCATCCTGGGTCTGGAAGGCAGGCTTAATATCAAGGAGGCATCCCGTAAAATAGAGGAGATCTGTGACAAATACGGTTTTGAAGTAGATCCGAAGCAGAAAATCTATGATATGACGGTATCCCAGAAGCAGACCGTGGAGATTGTAAAGGTGCTGTATCGTGGTGCGGATATCCTGATCCTGGATGAGCCTACCGCCGTGCTGACACCGCAGGAGACAGAGAAGCTCTTTAACGTTCTCCGGAAAATGAGAGATGACGGCAAGGCTATTGTCATTATTACCCATAAAATGCATGAAGTGGAATCTCTGTCCGACAGGGTGGCTGTGCTTCGTAACGGTCAGTATATTGGAAGCATGCTGACAAAGGATACCACCGTTACGGAAATGACCAATATGATGGTGGGACATGCGGTTACTTTGAATATTGTCAGACCGGAACCTGTGAATCCGAAGCCCCGTATCGAAGTACAGGGACTGACTGTACGTAACGAAGAAGGTATCGTTAAGCTGAAGGATGTCTCCTTTACCGCCAACAGTGGTGAGATTCTGGGAATCGCCGGTATCTCCGGCTGTGGACAGAAGGAGCTTCTGGAAGCCATTGCAGGTCTGCAGGTAACAGAAGCCGGCACGATCAGTTACGTGGAAGATGATGGAAGTAAGGAAATGCTGATCGGCAAGGATCCATTGAAGATCGCAGAGATGGGCGTATCACTTTCTTTTGTGCCGGAGGATCGTCTCGGCATGGGTCTGGTAGGCAATATGGATCTGACCGATAATATGATGTTACGTTCCTTCCGACAGGGACATACACCGTTTACGAACCGAAAGCCTTCCAAACAGCTTGCAACTGATGTGGTAGAAAATCTGGAGGTTGTAACCCCGGGTATCACCACTCCGGTACGCAGATTGTCCGGTGGTAATGTACAGAAGGTTCTCGTTGGAAGAGAGATTGCGTCTGCACCTACCGTACTGTTGACGGCTTATGCGGTACGTGGACTGGATATCAATTCTTCGTATACTATATATGACCTGATCAATGAACAGAAGAAAAAGGGCGTTGCCGTGATTTTCGTAGGTGAGGATCTGGATGTGCTGATGGAGCTGTCCGACCGTATCATGGTATTGTGCGGCGGAGAAGTGAGCGGTATTCTGGATGCGAGAAAGACAGACAAAAATGAGGTCGGTATGCTGATGACCAGAGTAGGAGGCAAAGAACATGAAGGAAAAGAATAAAGAGCCTTTGTTTCATATCGTAAAAAGAGATGCGCTTCCCTGGTATAAATCTCTGGGTATTCGATTTTTGGCAATCCTGCTGGCACTGATCCTGTGCGGTATCATTACGACGATCACCACGGGAATCAATCCTTTACAGGTATATCAGTCCATCGTTCTGGGTGCTTTCGGATCCGTCCGCAAGACCTGGGTCACTTTTCAGAATATAGCGATCCTGCTTTTGATCGCATTGGCATTGACTCCGGCATTTAAGATGAAATTCTGGAATATCGGCGGTGAGGGACAGGTGCTGATCGGCGGGCTGGCAGCAGCAGCCTGTATGATCTGTCTGGGAGATAAGCTTCCGAACGCAGTTGTGATCCTGTGCATGATCGTGGCAAGTCTGGCAGCAGGAGCCCTTTGGGGCTTCATTCCCGCATTTTTCAAGGCGAAATGGAATACCAATGAAACGCTGTCTACGCTGATGATGAACTACATAGCTACTCAGCTGGTGGCATTTTATACGATAGTATGGGAGGTTCCCAAGGGATCCGGTAAGATCGGTATCATCAACCAGAACACCAATGTGGGCTGGCTGCCGCAGATCTTCGGCTCCAAATATCTGTTAAGTATTGTAGTGGCAGTAGTGATCACGATATTTATGTATGTATATTTGAACTACAGTAAGCAGGGATATGAGATCTCTGTTGTGGGTGAAAGCGAAAATACCGCAAAATATGTGGGTATTAAGGTGGAAAAGGTAATTATCCGTACCATGCTGTTATCCGGTGCTCTCTGCGGACTGGTAGGCCTGCTTCTGGTAGGAGGCATCAATCATACTGTGACCACCACGATTGCAGGTGGACAGGGATTTACCGCTGTACTGGTATCCTGGATGTCCAAGTTCAATCCTCTGACCATGGTATTCTCCAGCTTCCTGATCATATTCATGGATCGCGGAGCCAGTGAGATCTCTACCAATTTTGGACTGAATCATTCTTATTCCGATATTCTGACAGGTATTATCCTGTTCTTTATCATCGGCTGTGAGTTCTTCATTACTTACAGACTGCAGTTCCGTAAAAAAGCAGAAAAGGAGGAACAGTAAGCATGTGGTCATTTTTACTTGCATTTATTCCGAGAGCAATCGTACAGGGAATTCCTCTGTTATACGGGAGTACCGGTGAGATCATCACGGAGAAATCCGGTAACCTGAATCTGGGAATCCCCGGCGTTATGTATGTGGGAGGTATCTGTGGTGTCATCGGATCTTTCTTCTATGAGAGATCCGCAGGAGACGCGGCGAACATGAATGGGTTTCTTGCTATTGCGATTCCGATGCTCTGCTGCCTGTTAGGATCCCTGTTGATGGGACTGCTGTACTGCTTCCTGACTGTTACCCTGCGGGCGAACCAGAACGTGACCGGTCTGGCAATGACCACCTTCGGTGTCGGCTTCGGTAACTTCTTCGGCGGATCCCTGATCAAGTTGGTGAACAGTGATGTACCTTCCATTGCACTGTCTGCTACCAGCAGTTATTTCAGTAAGTCACTTCCTTTTGCGGGAAAGCTTGGCTGGTTTGGCAAGCTGTTTTTATCCTATGGATTCCTGGCTTATCTGGCAGTGATCATTGCGTTTGCGGCATCGTATGTTCTGAGTCATACCAGAACCGGACTGCACTTAAGAGCAGTCGGTGAGGGTCCCAATACCGCAGATGCAGCCGGTATCAACGTATCCCGGTACAAATACATCGCTACCTGTGTGGGATGTATGATCGCAGGTCTGGGCGGACTGTACTATGTAATGGATTATGCCTGCGGCGTCTGGTCCAACGATGCGTTCGGTGACAGAGGCTGGCTTGCCATTGCACTGGTCATCTTCACTATCTGGAGACCGAATATCAGTGTATTTGCTTCCTTCCTGTTCGGTGGACTCTACATTCTGTATTTGTATCTGCCCACCGGTATCGAGCATATGGAGTATCAGGAGCTGTATAAGATGATCCCTTATGTTGTGACCTTACTGGTACTGGTCATCACCAGTATGCGGAGCAAGAGAGAGAATCAGCCCCCCGCAAGTCTGGGACTGGCGTACTTCAGAGAAGAGAGATAATATTTTTATAAAAAGACGATTAAAAACAGCGTTTTCCGGAAATTTCCGGAGAATGCTGTTTTTTAGTGCACATTTTGGAAAAAACTCACAGAAACTTTAGGAAAACTTTTGATTTTATTCGGATGGAATTTACCTGTGTCTGTTATGCTGAGATCAATTCAGAGAAAATAAACGGAAGGGAGAAAAAAGATGAAAGTATTGATCACAACAGACTGGTACAAGCCGGCCATCAACGGAGTTGTTACTTCGGTATGCAATCTGCGGGAGGAATTACAGCAAAGAGGACATGAAGTGAAGATCCTGACCCTGTCCCGTACAGCTCGTTCCTACGAAGAAGAGGGTGTGATCTATATGGGTTCCGTGAATGCCGGATATATTTATCCGGGAGCAAGACTTCGGGTGTCCCCGGGACGCGAATTGTATCGCGGGATTATAGAGTGGAATCCGGATATTGTACATTCCCAGTGTGAATTTTCTACCTTTTTCATGGCAAAAAAGATCGCAGAGGAATGTAAGATCCCTCTGGTGCATACTTACCATACTGTATACGAAGATTATACCCACTATTTTTCCCCTTACAAGAAATGGGGCAGGGATATGGTACAGTTCCTGACGCGACAGATCTCCGAGAAGGTGGACAGTATGATCGCTCCCAGCACAAAAATAGAGACACTACTAAAAGACTATGGCATTCATTGTCCGGTATCAGTGATTCCATCAGGGATTGACCTGAGTAAATATGACGCGCAGACCCGGACGGATTCCCGGGAGAGAATCCGAAGAAAATATAAAATGGATCAGAAGACCACAGTGCTTTTATATGTAGGTCGTCTGGCAAAAGAGAAGAATGTGGAAGAATTGCTGGAGTACCAGCAGAAAGTTCAGGAGAGCGGCACAATGCTGATGATTGTAGGCGGCGGTCCTTATTTGGAGACTTTACGGAAAAAGGCAGCAGAACTGGGTGTGACGGGAAGCGTTATTTTTACCGGAATGGTATCACCCGCTGAAGTAGCATCTTATTATCCGGCAGGAGATCTGTTCGTCAGCGCTTCCACCAGTGAGACCCAGGGGCTTACCTATGCGGAAGCACTGGCAGCAGGATTACCGTTATTATGCAGAAGGGATGAATGCCTGCGGGCGGTTGTGGAAGAGGGCAAAAACGGCTGGCAGTACCGGACCGAAGAGGAATTCTTGAAAGACCTGAAGAACTGGAAGGAGAAAGAAGACGATGAACGCAGAGGAATGTGCAGTTATGCAAAGCAGTCCGCAGAAATTTATTCTCAAAAAAGATTTGCGGGAAGTATGGAGCAACTATACCAGCGACAGATCGAAGAAAAACAGGCCGAAAGAGAAAAACACCTGGCAAAGAGCCGTCAATATTGCATCCTGGGTTAGTCTGATCCTCTGTGGAATACTGGCAGTCTGGGGCTATCAGAGCGGCATTTTCCAATCGGTGGAGACCATGCAGCAGTTTGTGAATCGTTTCGGAATGATCGGTGCACTGATCTTCGTGCTGATCCAGATCGTTCAGGTGGTGTTTCCCATCATACCGGGTGGCATCAGCTGTCTGGCAGGAGTGCTGCTCTTTGGAGCGGTGCCGGGATTTCTCTATAATTATATAGGAATCTGTGTGGGTTCCTGTATTGCTTTTGGAATAGCAAGAAGTCTGGGAAGACCGGTGCTGTACAAGATGTTTCCCGGGAAAATGATTGAAAAATACCTGACATGGACGGAGCTAAAGGGGAGATTTTTGAAATTATTTACACTGGCAATCTTTCTGCCGGTGGCACCGGATGATTTTCTCTGTTATCTCGCCGGAACGACGAATATGACATGGAAACAGTTTGTGACAGTCATCTTTCTGGGGAAGCCTTTCTCCATTGCGCTGTATAGTCTGGGACTGACGACACTGTTCCAGGTGATTTTCCACCTGGTATAGGAGAGTATACTTATGAAAATTTATATATATAAAGGCGGACTTTCACTGGTGGCAAAAAGCGGCGTCGGCAGCGCCATCCGCCATCAGGAGAAGATGCTGCGAGCAGCAAAAGTGACCGTGACGGACGTCTGGAAAGAGGCGGATATCGTACAGATCAATACCGTATTGCCTGATTCGCCGCTGGTGGCACGGCGGGCAAGACGGCAGGGGAAAAAGGTCGTCTATTACGGACATTCCACCATGGAAGATTTTAAGAATTCTTTTATCGGTTCCAATCTGGCGGCTCCTTTATTCAAAAAATGGATCCGCCATTGTTATAGACAGGGAGATGTGGTTATCACACCAACGGAATATTCCCGGGAATTGTTAATGAAATATGATCTGCATCGGGAGATTTATGCACTGACCAATGGTGTGGACACTGAATTTTTCCACAAAACAGAGCAGGCAGGTGGACGATTCCGGATATTTTTTCATCTTCCTGTGGATAAAAAGGTCGTGATATCCGCCGGGCATCTGATTCACAGAAAAGGAATCGAGGATTTTCTGGAAATGGCAAAAAGGATGCCAGACATTATTTTTCTATGGTTTGGGGGCGGGAACAATGCGTTGATTCCGGCAGAGATCAAAAAGGCTGTGGCAGAGAAGCCGGAAAATGTGATCTTTGCCGGTTTCCAACCGTCCGGGATCCTGCGGGATGCGTACTGTGGTGCGGATGCATTTGCTTTTTTCAGTTATGAAGAGACGGAAGGAATCGTGGTATTGGAGGCATTATCCTGTGAGATTCCTGTGATCGTGAGAGACATTCCGGTGTATGAAGGGTGGCTTACCGACGGCGAGCAGGTGCGCAAAGCCGGCAATCCGGATTCCTACGAGCAGGCAGTCCGAGACATCTTGTATGAAGAACCGCGGGAAAAAGTAAGACGCAGAATCCGGGCAGGCAGGGCACTGGCGGAGGAACACAGCATGCGGGCGACAGGTGAGAAACTGTATCAGATAGAGCAGAAGCTTTTGTAGACATCCCTCTTGCAAATTCAGAGTCTTTATCATAAAATGAGAGTACCTTACAAAGGAGGTGCTTACGATGAACCTTGTAATTACTATCAGCCGAAGATTCGGAACAGGAGCCAGTCTGATCGCACAGGAGTTGTCTGAGAAGCTGGGGGTGCCGGTATATGATAAGGCGTACATAGAGCATGAGCTGGATGGTGACAGCTATGCTACGGAAGCGGAGGTCATTAAGGAATTGGCGGAACATCCCTGTATTATTCTGGGACGTTGTGCATCCGAGATCCTGAAGGATCAGCCGAATGTATTTAACGTGTATGTGTGCGCGGATAAGGAAGATCGTATTGAACGTATCATGAAGAAGGAAAGTCTTCCTCATGATGAGGCAAAAGAAATGCTTGAGAAAAATGATGCGGAGCGTGCCGACTATTATTATGAAAATACCGGTAAAGTGTGGGGTGATGTGAACAATTATCATATGATCCTCGATACCACCAAACTGGGAATCGAAAATTGCGCAGATATCCTGATCCGGTATTTTGAGAGAGTGGAAATTATTTGATCGTCCGGAATGCGAATAGGCGTTACGATTTCGAGAGTATGCAGTACGAAGAAATCGTTTAGGATATAAATAGGGAATAGATTGTAAACAGATGTCTCACACGGACATCTGTTTTTCTATGAAAAACATCTTAAACACAGTAATAAAATTAATCAATTATACAACGTTATAAAATTAAAAGTATGATTTTAAATATAACAAAAAATGATATATACAATTGAAAATTTTAATCAAATAATAAAACGGAATAATCACCGAATAAAATGACCTTTTTCTTGAATTTATAGATATATGACAAAAATGTCACATTAAAATACATCAATTAACAAGATAAGAATATATCTTGCTTACAGAAATTATGAGTGTTAAGATAATGCAATCAGATAAGTGAAAATAGTAAAAACAACAGGTTTTGAAAATAAAAAGTAATCATATGGCAGGAGGATTCCCATGAACAGCGCAGACATTGCAGCAAAATATCAGAAAACTTATTTTATGCCCCCCGAGGTGACCTACGACTGGGTAAAAGAGGACAGTATTACCAAGTCCCCTATCTGGTGCAGCGTTGACTTAAGAGACGGCAACCAGGCATTGATCGATCCCATGAGTCTGGAAGATAAGCTGGAATTCTTCAAGATGTTGGTAAAGATCGGTTTCAAGGAGATCGAGGTTGGTTTTCCCGCTTCCTCCGATACGGAGTACAATTTTATCCGTGCATTAATTGAGCGCGACATGATCCCGGAGGATGTGACTATTCAGGTATTGACGCAGGCGAGAGAGCATATCATCCGCAAGACCTTCGAAGCAGTCAAGGGAGCGCCCCACGCAGTGATCCATCTGTATAATTCTACTTCCGTAGAGCAGAGAGAACAGGTATTTAAGAAGGACAAGGAAGCCATCAAGAAGCTGGCAGTAGACGGTGCCCGGATGTTAAAGAATCTGGCAGATGAGACTGAAGGTAACTTCACCTTTGAGTACAGCCCGGAGAGCTTTTCCCAGACCGAGGTGGATTATGCATTGGAAGTCTGCAATGCAGTACTGGATGTATGGAAGCCCACTGCTGACTGCAAGGCAATCATCAATCTACCCACCACCGTACAGGTGGCAATGCCCCATGTATTTGCGTGTCAGGTAGAATATATGCATAAGCATTTGAAATACCGTGAAAACGTAGTACTCAGCGTTCATCCCCATAACGACAGAGGTTGCGGTATCAGCGATGCGGAGTTCGGCGTACTGGCCGGAGCAGACCGTGTGGAAGGTACTTTGTTCGGCAATGGCGAGCGTACCGGTAATGTGGATCTGGTAACCGTTGCACTTAATATGATGTGTCACGGTGTGGACAGTGGACTGGATTTCTCTCATATTATGGAGATCCGTGAAGCTTATGAGAATTTCACCGGTATGAAGGTGCATGAGAGAGTTCCTTATGCGGGAGATTTGGTATTTACCGCATTTTCAGGTTCCCATCAGGATGCCATCAGCAAAGGTATGGCATGGCAGAAGGAAGGCAGGACCGGCAAGCGCTGGGATATTCCTTACCTGCCTATCGATCCTGCAGATGTGGGAAGAGAGTACGAATCCGATGTTATCCGTATCAACAGCGTATCTGGTAAGGGCGGCGTAGCATTCGTATTGAAGCAGCAGTTTGGTTTCTCGCTGCCTGCAGCCATGAAGGAAGAAGTCGGCTACCTGGTAAAGGGTATCTCCGACAGGCGCCATCAGGAATTACTTCCCAAGGAGATTTACGCGATCTTCGAGGAAAATTATATTTATCCCCGCAGCATCTTCAATGTTCCGGAGTGTCACTTCAAGCAGGAGAACGGCATTCAGGCAGAGGTGACCATCGAGCAGGGCGGCGCTTCCAGAACCATTACCACCATGGGTAACGGACGTCTCGACGCAGTCAGCAATGCTATTAAGACATACTTCGGTATTACCTATGAACTGTCTGTTTACGAAGAACATGCGATTTCCAGGGGTTCCAACTCTAAGGCAGCTACCTATGTAGGCATCGTCCATGACGGTAAGTTCTACTGGGGTGTCGGCGTGGATGAAGATATCATCAAGAGTTCCATCGCAGCATTGGTATCCGCTGTGAACAAGTTGGCAGCAGAGCAGCATATCACTTCCGGCAGAGAGGAGCGGATCGTGGAGATCATCAGTTTCATCCAGAAGAACTACGTGGATGTAACACTGGATATGTTGGTAGATACCTTCCATCTCTCCAAACCGTATTTGTCCAAATACATTAAGGAAAAGGCAGGCATGACCTTCCAGGAGGTTGTAAGGGAAGAACGCATGAAGAAGGCAAGAATGCTCTTGAAGGAGACCAACCAGACGGTGGAGACCATAGCGGCTAACGTTGGTTACGAGAATGTGGAGCATTTCAATCGCCTGTTCAAAAAGGCTTATGATATGACTCCGGTACAGTATCGGAAACAGAGTGCGGAATAAAATACGCCGTGGAACTGTGCCATGCACATTCGTAGACGCGCTGCGTCTACTTCATGTACGGCTGTCGCCGTATAAAAATAAAACAAAGACACGTTCCTGTGAGCAAGCTCCCGGGAACTACGCCATGCGCATTCGTAGACGCGTTGCGTCTACTTCATGTATGGCTGTCGCCGTATAAATCCAAAAAGAAAGATACACCTTTGTGAGCAAGCTCCCACGGTGTATCTTTCTTTTTGTCTTTGCATGGCTTGTAGCTTTTAACATAATGACAGGTCTGAAAAACAAAAATAGGTAGAAATATTTGTCTTTTTCGATTATGATGAAAACATAGAGCAAGAGAATTCGTATCGCGGCATCGGCCGGAGCGACAAGAGTAAGAACATATAAATGGACGGGGCTTACACAGTAAGCAGATAGGAGCAGAAAATGGAAATGAAAGAGACGATTCTGAAGACTTTCGCAGAAGTATTTGGAGATGCAGAGGGTGCCAAGGCTTATTTTGCACCGGGACGTGTGAATCTGATCGGTGAACATACCGACTATAACGGCGGACATGTATTCCCCTGTGCACTGACCATTGGTACTTACGGCGTGGCAAGAAAAAGAAACGACAATAAACTGCGTTTTTATTCCATGAATTTCGAACATTTGGGTGTGATCGAGTCTTCTCTGGATGATCTGGTACCCAGCAAGGAAGCGAATTGGACCAATTATCCCAAGGGAGTGATCTGGGCTTTCGGCGAGAAGGGCATGAAAGTGACTTCCGGTATGGATCTGCTGTTGAACGGTAATATCCCCAACGGTTCCGGACTTTCTTCTTCCGCTTCCGTAGAAGTGCTGACCGGCTACATCCTGAGGGATTTCTTCGGTTTTGATGTAACCAATCAGGATCTGGCGCTGATCGGACAGTTCTCTGAGAATAAATACAACAAGGTAAACTGTGGTATCATGGATCAGTTTGCCATTGCCATGGGTAAAAAGGACAACGCTATTTTTCTGGATACTGCGACTCTGGAGTATGAGTATGCACCGATCCATTTGGAGAATGCGAAGATCGTGATCGCATGCAGTAATAAAAAGAGAGGCCTGGGAGATTCCAAGTACAATGAGCGCCGCAGCGAGTGTGAGACTGCACTGGCAGAGCTTCAGCAGGTAGTGAAGATCAAGACGCTGGGTGATCTGGATGAGGAGACCTTTGAGAAGTTCAAGGCTATTATCAAGAGTGATGTCCGCAGAAAGCGTGCAAAGCATGCAGTATATGAGAATCAGAGAACGATCCGTGCGGTAGAAGCGCTGAAGAACAATGATGTGAAGCTGTTTGGTGAGCTGATGAATGCATCCCACGTATCTCTGCGGGATGATTATGAAGTAACCGGTATTGAGCTGGATACTCTGGTAGAGGAAGCATGGAAGGTAGATGGTGTCATTGGATCCCGTATGACCGGTGCCGGCTTTGGCGGATGTACCGTAAGCATTGTGAAGGATGAAGCTATTGATACCTTTATCGAACGGGTAGGCAAAGCATACAAGGAAAAGATCGGCTATGCGGCTGATTTCTATGTAGTAGAGATCGGTGACGGCCCCCAGACACTGTAAGGAGAAAAGAAAATGGATATTCAGGTATTAATTCGTAAATTAGTATCCTACGGAGTACAGACAGGACTGGTTCCGGAGGAAGATGTGATCTATACCACCAACCGTCTGTTGGAGCTGTTTGAACTGGATGAGCTGGAAGACCGTGACAATGTAACCATGCGTGAGGATGAACTGGAAGAGGTTCTGAAAGGCATGCTGGATTACGCTTATGAAAAAGGTATTCTCAAGGAGAACAGCGTGGTATACCGCGATCTGTTCGATACGAAGATCATGGGACTGCTGATGCCCAGACCCAGTGAAGTGATCCGTCATTTCCATGAGCTGTACGAGCAGGTATCTCCTGAGGCAGCTACCGACTATTATTATAAATTGAGCAGAGATTCCGACTATATCCGTCGTTATCGTATCTGCAAGGATATGAAATGGGTGGCTCCCACCAAATATGGCGATCTGGATATTACCATCAACCTGTCCAAGCCCGAGAAGGATCCTAAAGCTATCGCCGCAGCAAAGCTGGCAAAGCAGTCCGGTTATCCGAAATGTCTGTTGTGCCGTGAAAATGAGGGTTATGCAGGCCGTGTGAACCATCCTGCCCGTCAGAACCACCGTATCATTCCGGTGACTATTAACGGCAGTCAGTGGGGATTTCAGTATTCTCCGTATGTATATTATAATGAGCACTGCATCGTATTTAACTCTCAGCATGTGCCTATGAAGATTGAGCATGCGACCTTCTGTAAGCTGTTTGATTTCGTAAAGCAGTTCCCTCATTATTTTGTAGGTTCCAATGCGGATCTGCCCATCGTAGGCGGCTCCATCTTAAGCCACGACCATTTCCAGGGCGGCCATTACGAGTTTGCCATGGCGAAAGCTCCGGTAGAGAGAACGTTCTCCGTAGCCGGTTTCGAGGATGTGGATGCCGGTATCGTGGCATGGCCCATGTCTGTCATCCGTCTCAGCGGTACGGATACTGACCGTATCATTGCACTGGCAGATGTAATCCTGAACAAGTGGAGAGAATATACGGATGAAGAGGCATTTATCTATGCCTACACCGATAACGAGCCTCATAACACCATCACTCCCATTGCAAGAAAGAGAGGAGACAAGTTCGAACTGGATCTGGTGCTGCGTAACAATATCACCACAGAGGAGCATCCGCTGGGAGTCTATCATCCCCATGCAAAGCTGCATCATATCAAAAAAGAGAATATCGGCCTGATCGAGGTTATGGGTCTGGCAGTACTGCCTGCCCGCCTGAAGGGCGAGATGGCGCATCTGAAGGAAGCAATCCTCGCCGGTAAAGACTTAAGAGCTGATGAGGAACTGGCAAAGCATGCAGACTGGGTAGACGAGTTCCGTCCGAAATACGATGCCATCACTGCTGAGAACATCGACGGTATCGTAGAGAAGGAGATCGGTCTGGTATTCATGCAGGTATTGGAAGATGCCGGTGTCTATAAGAGAACTGAAGAAGGCCAGAAGGCGTTCGATCGTTTTGTTAAAAGCTTATAATCATATTTTTGTTGAATGTTTGTTGTACATTTGTTGCGAGGAAAAGGAATTGTGGTGACACAATTCTTTTTTCTTAGTATAATAATCCCATGAAATTCTTATTAACAGCTATTAATGCAAAATTCATACATTCCAATCCTGCTATTTACAGCCTGCGGGCCGGTGTGGGAGAAAAGTTACAGCCCTATGTGGAACTGGCGGAATTCACCATCAATGAATCTCCGGAAAGTATTTTGGAGGGAATCTGGAAGCGTCAGCCAAAGGTAATAGGATTTTCCTGTTATATCTGGAATTGGAAGCTGATCCGGGAAATTCTGACGGAACTGCCGAAGATCCTGCCGGATACGGAGATCTGGCTGGGAGGACCGGAGGTGACTTATGATGGACCGGGGCTTTTAAGCGAGTTCCCTCAGGTTACCGGAATTATGGTGGGAGAAGGAGAAGTCACCTTCCGAGAGGTACTGGACCACTATGTGCGGGAAGCAGAAAGCACCGGACAGTCCGAACAACAACCCGAATCCGACAGCACAGAACAGCAGGCAGCAGACCGAATGGGAACGGTTGCAGGAAAGTCTGTGGCAGAGCGTTTTGGACAGATCCCCGGCCTGTGTCTTGCCTCCGGTTATACGGCACCTAGAGAACTGACGGATTTGACCACACTTCCTTTTCTCTATGAGGATATGGAGCCTTTTACGAATCGTATCATCTATTATGAGACCAGTAGAGGATGCCCTTACCGGTGCAGCTATTGCCTGTCCTCCATAGATAAGAAAGTGAGACTACGTGACATAGATGTCGTAAAAAGAGAACTGCAGTTTTTCCTGGATCAAAACGTAAAACAGGTGAAGTTCATTGACCGGACGTTCAATTGTGATCACAAACATGCCATGGAGATATGGGAGTATATTTACAAACATGACAATGGCGTCACCAACTTCCATTTCGAGATTTCCGCGGACATTTTGCGCGAAGAAGAGATCGCATTGTTGAACCGCTTCCGTCCGGGACTGGCACAGCTGGAGATCGGGGTGCAGTCTACGAATCCGGAGACGATACGAGCCATTCACCGTGTCATGGATGTGGACAAGCTGGAGAAAATTGTGGCGGCCATTCACAGAGGACAGAATATTCATCAGCATCTGGATCTGATCGCAGGGCTTCCCTATGAAGACTATGAGAGCTTCGGCAGATCCTTTGACAGGGTGTATGCAATGCAGCCGGAGCAGTTACAGTTAGGTTTCCTGAAGGTGTTGAAGGGCTCGGATATGCATGAGCATGCACAGGAGTACGGAATCCGCTATCTGGAACTGCCGCCCTATGAAGTGTTGTATACGAACTGGATCAGCTATGGAGAGATCCGGAGACTGAAACGGATCGAAGAGATGGTAGAGCTGTATTATAACAGCGGCCAGTTCACTCATACCCTGCCGGTTCTGGAAAAAGCATTCCCCGGTCCGTTTGCCATGTATGAGGCACTGGCGGATTATTATCAGGAACAGGGATATTTTACCAACAGTCCCGCCAGAGCCTACCGGTATCAGATCTTATTGGAGTTCGCAGCGATGAAAGATCCGGCCAACCGTGAGATTTACAGAGAACTTCTGACTTATGATATGTACCTTCGGGAGAACCTGAAGAGCAGGCCTGCGTTTGCGGCAGAGATCACGGAAGAGGAAAAACAGGATATCCGCCGTTTTTACCAGTCGGAAGAGCAGGAGAGACATTATCTTTCTGCCTATGATCAGTATGACTGGAAACAGCTAAGCCGAATGACACACTTAGAACCGTTCCGATATCCGCAACCTCATTATGTTCTGTTTGACTATCAGGAACGGAATCCGCTCAATTATGAAGCCAAGGTACAAGTGATCGCGAATCCAATATTATAAGTACAGGAGAAGACCGGTTCATAAAAATTGAGGTATGCAGTCAGAATATATCAGAAGTACTGCGGAAGGATAAGAGAATAGTATGTATGACACTTATGTCAGTATAGATTTGGAGACCACGGGCCTGAATCCCAAGAGAGATCGGATCATAGAGATCGGTGCGATCCGTGTGGAGCAGGGACAGATTGTGGAAGAATTTTCTACGTTTGTGGATCCGGGGCGGAAATTGGAAGAACGGATCACAGAACTTACGGGAATCCGGGATGAAGATCTTACGGATGCACCGCAGCTGGATGAGGTTTTCCCCCAATTATTGGAATTTATGGGAGAATTACCGTTGCTGGGACACAGCATTTTGTTTGATTATTCTTTTTTGAAAAAAGCAGCAGTGGACCGGAAGATTACTTTTGAGAGATCGGCGGTGGACACTTTGCAGATTGCTCGGAAATATCTGCAGGAACTGCCTCATCGTAATCTGGGGTATCTGTGTCAGTATTATGAGATCCCGCATCATGCACACCGGGCTCTGGAGGATGCGAAAGCAACGGACCGGTTGTTCCGAAAGCTGATAGAACTGTTTTACAGGGAGGAAACCGGTGGACAGGCATCGACAGAAGCTGTCGGAAAATCGGCAAAGAATAATTTATTTGAGCCGCAGCCATTACATTTTCAGGTAAAAAGAGATACGCCCGCGACGAAACCGCAAAAAGAGCGGTTATATCGTCTGGCAGAGCAGCATAAGATAACTTTGGAGGTCGATGTGGAAAAGCTTACCCGCAGTGAGGCGAGCAGGCTTGCGGATAAGATTCTTGCAAAGTACGGACGATAGAATTACGCAAAGCGGAACGCAGTCCTTCCGCACGGTGGATCAGATCGGCAATTTTGTCATATTCCTTCCGGCCGGCATAGATTTTAGCCAGCGCATAGTAAGTATGGCTGACGTCGGTGCCGATGGAGACGGCATACGCGAGAACTGTTTCCGCATCATCTGTCAGACCGGAATCCAGAAGCAGATCGGCCCATTGCTGCAGAGTACGTACTAATACAGTGTAATTCTGATCGTATTGGGACAGCGGTGTAATGTTCGCAGTGCCGTATTCCAGTTTCAGATCTGTGTTGGTGAAGCCTGTGAGATTTACGATCGGCTGTGTGGACAGAGAAGTAAGGAGACTACGGTATTCTTCGGCTCTTTCGTTGTCCGGAAGAGCATCCATGGGAAGCTTATCCAGGGGGATTTTTACATAGTCCAGATCATCCAGAGGCTTTTTGCGGACGGAGTTGGCTTTCCGCTCTCTGGCCCAGAACTCTTTTTCCCTGTTTTCCGCGATGCGCTGTTGGCGTTTGGTAGCATGTGCCACTACGGCAATCAGTATGATTAAACTTGCCAAAATCTTTAAACTCATATATAATATCCTTTCAGAGTAAAAGTGATTTTTGAAGCATTTATGGAGGTTTTTACCATGTTTAATATGAATAATAAAAAAGTAAAACAGCGAATCTCCGCAGCTATCATCGTGCTGCTTGTGATTGCTATGATCGTACCTACTATAACATCTATTTTTTACTAATTCAACTGCGGATGGAACAGTAGACGTGTCCGAAGGAAGGGCAGAGGAGTATTATGAAAAAATATCGTAAGGGATTTTACGGCATTCTGTTATTGACTTTGACGATGTTATTCGGAATGACAGCGCAGGCCAAGACAGATGATACTATTAAGACAGGAATTTATGCCGGGGATGTGGAACTGTCCGGAATGACGGCACAGGAAGCAACAGCGGTTATCGAAGAACATATCGAAAGTCTGAAGGATGTGGAGATTACACTGCTTGCGGCAAATGATCATGATGTGACCACCACAGCCGGAGATCTGGGTGTGACCTGGAAGAATCCGGAGCTGGTGCAGGAAGCATTGGAACTGGGGACACATGGAAATGTCATTGAGCGTTACAAGACCCTGATGGATCTGCAGCATGAAAATTATGTATATCCCATTGAACTGGATTTTGACTTACAGGCGATCAACGATCTGCTGACCAGATGCACTAAGTATGATCAGGAAGCCATCAACGTCTCTCTGAAGAGGGACGGCGGTAAATTTACCGTGGTGGAAGGTCAGACCGGATATGTGCTGGATGTAGAGAAATCTATCGATGCGGTATATGACTATCTGACAGAAGAATGGAATCATGAGGCCTGCAGCATTCCTTTGGAGATCGTAGTGGATGAGCCGAAGGGAAGTGCTGAGGAACTGGCACAGGTAACGGATGTACTGGGAAGCTTTACCACATCTTATAAGACATCCGGATCCTCCAGAAGTGCAAATGTAGCGAACGGCTGTAGTCTGATCAACGGAACGACCCTGTATCCGGGAGAAGAATTCTCTACTTATAAGACGGTATCTCCTTTTTCCGTGGCGAACGGCTATTACATGGCGGGCTCTTATGTCAGCGGAAAAGTGGTAGACAGTCTGGGCGGCGGTATCTGCCAGGTATCCACTACCCTGTACAATGCAGTATTACTTGCGGAGCTGGAAGTAACGGAACGTTATAATCATTCCATGATCGTAGGCTATGTGGATCCTTCCGCAGATGCAGCGATCGCTGAGAGCTCCGGCAAAGACTTTAAGTTTGTAAACAATACAGATGCACCGATCTATATAGAAGGCTATACGCATGACAAGCAGATCACGTTCAACATCTATGGCAAGGAGACCAGAGCTGCCGGACATTCGGTACGTTATGAAAGTGAAGTGCTGGAGACGATCACACCCCCTGCGGATCAGATCTATGCCGATGCCGGTCAGCCCATCGGTTATATCGTAACCGAGAGTGCGCATATCGGCTATAAGGCAAGATTATGGAAGATCACGATGGAAAACGGTGTAGAGGTCAGCAGAGAACAGGTCAACAGCAGTACTTATAAGATGGTGCCTCGAAGTGCTACCGTGGGAACCGCTACCTCGGATCCCCAGGCGTATGAAGAGATCATGGCAGCTATCAGTACAGCGAACATTGATCATGTGAAAAACGTGGCAGCAGCATTAAATGCAAGAGCAGCAGCGGCTGCTGGGCAGACAGAAATCGTAGACGACTAAAGGTGAGACAATGAACAGCGGCAAGGTACCCGTGAACGTCCTGAAACGTTCCGTTCTCAGACAATTGAAAAATAAAAGGACAGAAATAGCAGATAGCGCAGGTCTGGGGGCAGACTGCGCTGTTTTTGCGCCTTTTTCCAAGGGACAGATGGTAACCTGCGTTCAGGAAGGTGTCGTAGAACTTCAGTGTGAGAACGACCTGGCAGAGGCGGAGAGAGAGGATCTGTCCGTGATGCCGATGCGTCGTATTTTCCAAAAGTGTGCAAACAATCTGGCAGCGGCGGGCGCAGAGCCTGTGGCGGCAGAGCTGGTGATCTTCCTGCCGGAGACGGTGGAGGAGCCGGAGCTGAAGGCATTGATGGAAGAGGCGGAGAAAGCAGCCACAGATCTGAATATCCAGATCATCGGCGGGCAGACCAGAGTAAGCTCTGCGGTAAGACAGCCGATTGCCACGGCAACGGGATACGGTATCCTGAGCGAAGCCGCAGTGACGCAGGCATCCGCAGGGAAAAAGCTGGCGGGTCAGGATATCATTATTACCAAGTGGATCGGTCTGGAGGGTACCGCGGATCTGGCGACCCGGAACCGTGAAAATCTTCTTAAGAGATACCCGGCGTATCTGGTGGAAGAAGCAGCGGCGTTTGACCGGTATTATTCTATTTTACCGGAGGCCGCTACCGCCGTGAAGTCCGGCGGTTGTACCATGCATGATGTCTCCGAGGGCGGTGTATTTGCAGCGCTGTGGGAGATGGCAGAGGGTGCAGGTGTTGGACTGACAATAGATATGAAGAAGCTTCCTCTCAGACAGGAGACAGTGGAGGTATGTGAATTCTGTAATGTAAATCCGTATGAACTCAGATCCGGCGGCAGCCTGATCATTGCAAGTCCGGAGGGAACTGCAGTGGTGGAAGCACTGGCGGCAGAGGGAATTCCGGCAGTGATCGTAGGAAGATTTACAGACAGTAATGAACGACTGATCCTGAATGAGGACGAAGTCCGTTATATGGATCGTCCTCAGAGAGATGAGATTTATAAGAATGTGTAAAATTTTGCAGTCATCCCTTATGTAAGGGAAAATGCAATATAAAAGTTATAAAGGAGATAGTGGCATGAGAGAAGAATTATTAGCGATCATAGAGAAGAACAGCAGGATCGATCTGAAGGAACTGGCTGTGATCCTGGGAGTGGAAGAGATCGATGTGGTAAATGAACTGGCAGCACTGGAAGCAGAAGGGATCATCTGCGGTTATCATACCCTGATCAACTGGGAGAAGACAGACATTGAAAAAGTAAGCGCTCTGATCGAGGTACGTGTAACTCCCCAGAGAGGCCAGGGCTTTGACAGTATTGCAGAGCGTATCTACAAATATCCTGAAGTGCGCAGTGTGTATCTGATGTCCGGAGCGTATGATCTGATGGTCATTCTGGAGGGTAAGACCCTGCGGGAGGTATCTAATTTTGTATCTGATAAGCTGTCCACACTGGATTCTGTGCTGAGTACAGCAACGCATTTTATCCTGAAGAAATACAAGGATCACGGAACCGCATTTGCTACGAAAAAAGAAGATGAAAGAGAGATGATCACTCCATGAGAAATCCATTAGCAGATAAAGTAGTGGATATCAAGCCATCGGGTATCCGCAAATTTTTTGACATTGTAAGCGAGATGCAGGATGCCATCTCTCTGGGTGTGGGAGAACCGGATTTTGATACTCCCTGGCACATCCGGGACGAGGGTATCTATTCCCTGGAAAAAGGAAGAACCTTTTATACCTCCAATGCCGGACTGAAGGATCTGCGTCAGGAGATCTGCAACACGATCCGGAGAAAACAGGGCGTATCCTATGACTGGCAGCATGAAGTGCTGGTGACAGTCGGTGGCTCTGAGGCAATCGATATCGGGCTGCGTGCCATGTGCAATCCGGGAGATGAAGTCCTGATCCCCCAGCCCAGCTACGTATCCTATGAACCCTGTGCGATCCTGGCAGGAGCGACTCCGGTGATCATTGACCTGAAGGCAGAGAACGAATTCCGCCTGACAGCAGAGGAGCTGGAGGCAGCGATCACGGACAAGACGAAGGTACTGATCCTTCCGTTTCCCAACAATCCCACGGGAGCCATTATGGAAAAGTCTGATCTCGAGGCTATTGCAAAGATCATTGAGGAGCATGACATTTTTGTCATGTCCGATGAGATCTATTCAGAGCTTACCTATAAAGAGAAGCATGTTTCCATTATCAGTCTTCCCGGCATGAAGGAGAGAACCGTTTATATCAACGGCTTCTCCAAGGCATATGCCATGACCGGATGGAGATTGGGATACTGTTGCGGGCCCGCAGCCATTATTCAGCAGATGACGAAGATCCATCAGTTTGCCATCATGTGTGCTCCTACCACCAGCCAGTATGCGGCAGTGGAAGCTTTGAAAAACGGAGATTCCGACATCGAGGAGATGCGTACGGCGTATAATCAGAGAAGACGCTTTTTGATGAATGCGTTCCGTGAGATGGGGCTGGAGTGCTTTGAACCTTACGGCGCATTCTATGTATTCCCCTGCATCAAGGAATTCGGCATGACCAGTGAAGAGTTTGCCACCAGATTCCTGGAGGAGGAAAAAGTAGCTGCCGTGCCCGGAACCGCATTTGGTGACAGTGGCGAGGGGTATCTTAGAATCTCCTATGCGTACTCCCTGGAGAAGCTGAAGACCGCCATCGGAAGACTGGGACATTTTGTAGAGAAACTGAGAGCAGAACAAAATAATAAATAAAGCATTTTTCAGTAACTATTCGGAACCATAGGCTGTAAGTGGTGCTGAATAGTTACTATGCTGTAGAGGATAAAATATGCATATTATATTACACCAGCCGGAGATCCCGGCAAACACCGGAAATATCGGAAGAACCTGTGTGGCTACCGGCACCAGCCTGCATCTGATCGAGCCGTTAGGCTTCCGTTTAAATGAAAAAGAGATCAAGAGAGCCGGTATGGATTACTGGCAGCATCTGGATGTCACCAGGTATATGAATTTTCAGGAGTTCCAGGAGATGCATCCCGGAGCGAAGATCTGGATGGCAACCACAAAAGCACACCAGACCTACACCGATGTGAAATTCGGACCGGACGATTACATCATGTTCGGCAAGGAAAGCGCCGGAATCCCCGAAGAGATCCTGATAGAGCATGAAGAGACCTGCATCCGTATCCCTATGCTTCCCGAGATCCGTTCCCTGAATCTGTCCAACTCTGTAGCGATCGTATTATATGAGGCGCTCAGACAGCAGGGATTCGAGAGCATGCAAAGGGATGGAGAATTGCACAGACTGCACTGGAAAGAATAACTCTGATAGTTACAGGTCGGTAATATAATCGTCCAGCTGTGATACATTACATAAGTTGTAGCAATAGACCTGACCGATTTTATTATGATCACATAGAAAAATATGTTTGCGGCTTTGTTGCAGCATGACCTGACGAATGTAAGTCTCTTCCCGGGATGCATCGGTGATCTGACCGCTTTCCGATACTCCACGGCTTGAGAAAAACATAATATCAGCATTAAAATTCCGCACAAAATCAGCGGCAAAGTCTCCTACATACGCCGAGGAATTATGAAGAAGCAGTCCTCCCGTACAGTAAATTCTATGGCTCAGGGAATTCAATTCCTGGGCTGTTTTCAGACCATTTGTAATAATGGTCAGATTCTGATAATTTTCAAAATATTTAATCAGATATTGTGCAGTCGAAGAAGCATCGAGAAAAATTGTCTGGCCTTCCACAATATGGTGGGAGGCTTTTTCGCTGATGATTCTTTTGGCATCCGTATTCTGACGCTCTCGTAGATATAAGGGCAGTTCCTGATTGGCACCATCTAAAAGAATGGCTCCACCATGGAGACGTTTTACAAGTCCCTTTCGCTCCAGTTCTGAGAGATCTCTGCGCATGGTTGCTTCGCTCACAAACAGGCGCTTCGCAAGAACATTTACCGGTGCAGTCTTTTTTTCTCTTAAATATTCCATTATTTTTTCAAAACGTTCTACTTCTAACATATGTTTACTCCTGATTGAAAATGATTGAATATGTATGAACTATGCTCTGTTATGCAAGGTGGCCGCCACCGGTTGCATTCACAGAGGAGAAAGATATACTAAGAGTAAAGATACAGAACTTCGGAAAATAAGCTATATAAAGGATCTGTATCTTAGTAATACTATATGGTATACCAACGGAAAATTCAATACATATTTATGAGCGAATTTGTTCATTTTGAAAAACGAAAGGAAAAGGAACAGAGAAATGCAGGATAAAATGGAAGAAAAAATAATGATTGCACCGTCTATCATGTGTATATCGGAATGGCACGATACGAAGAGTATTTTCCGACAATTAAAGGAAAATGGAATTGCGATGATACATGCTGATGTAATGGATGGAAAATTTGTTCCGAATCTGATGCTCGGAACAGAGAGTATCAAACATTTAAGAGAGGTAACGGATATTCCCCTGGATATTCACATGATGGTCGAAAAACCCGAAGAAAAACTGGATTGGTTTGATATTCAGCCCGGTGAATATGTGTCTGTTCACGCAGAAAGCACAAGACATTTGCAGAGAACACTGGCAAAGATCGCAGATTATGGGGCACATCCCATGGTTGCGCTGAATCCAGCTACTCCGCTCTGCATGTTGGAGGATGTGCTGGATGATGTATCCGGCGTATTGCTGATGACGGTTAATCCCGGTTTCGCCGGTCAGAAGTTGGTTCCGCAGACGCTGGGGAAAATAACCCGTCTGAGAGAACTGCTGGATAAAACCGGACACGAAGAAGTGTTTATAGAAGTGGATGGAAATGTAAGTTTTGAAAATGCACCTAAAATGTACCACGCGGGTGCAAGAGCTTTTGTATGCGGCACTTCCAGTATTTTTGGGAAAAATGGATCTATCGAGGAAAATATAGCAAAATTTAAAAAAAGTATGGAGGAATAAAGATATGATTTGTGAAACATTTGATATTAAGAATGAAAATTCACAGGAATATGCAAGACTGAATACTTACTTAATCAGTCATTCTGATTCTATTAAAACGGAGACACGCCCGTTGATTATTTTGTGTCCGGGAGGAGGCTATTGGTTTACTTCGGAACGGGAGGGAGAAATGCTTGCATTGCAATTTGTGGCAGCAGGATTTCATGCAGCTATCTTGTGGTATTCTGTGAAACCGGCTACTTTTCCTACCGCACTGCTGGAACTTGCCAAAAGTGTAGAACTGGTTCGGAAACATGCGAAGGAATGGTATGTAGATCCGGATAAGATTGTTGTAGAAGGATGCTCTGCGGGTGGACATTTGGCGGCAAGTTATGGTGTATTTTGGCATGAGGATTTTGTAAGTAACAAACTACAGGTATCAAAGGATATTTTAAAACCCAACGGAATGATTCTTTCTTATCCGGTAATTACTTCCGGTGAATTTGCACATCGTGGTTCTTTTAATAATTTGTTGAGAGATCAATATACAGAAGAAATGTTGGAAAAGACATCTTTGGAAAAACAGGTAAATGAATATGTCCCGCGTGCTTTTATTTGGCATACCTATGAGGACACGGTGGTGCCGGTGGAGAATTCGCTGCTATTTGCCACAGAGCTTCGCAGACATCATATACCGGTAGAATTCCATCTTTTTGAAAGGGGATGTCATGGACTTTCTCTGGCAAATGAGTTGACGGATAATCCTCAGGGAGAGCGGATACAAAGAGAGTGTGAATGCTGGATAGCAATGGCAATTGCATGGATGCATAACTTATAAAAGCTAAAAGGAGAAGAACCATGAGTGAGACAAAAAATATTAAGAAAATGAAAGCTGTCAGATTACATGCCATCGGAGATCTCAGATGCGATGAAATGGAAGTACCTGTGCCGAAGGGAGAAGAACTTTTAATCAAAGTGGGCGCCTGCGGTGTATGCGGTTCTGATTATCCGAGAACCTATGAGCATGGTACCAGCAGCGGAATTTATCCGTTGACCATAGGCCATGAGTTCGCAGGAGAGGTTGTCGCAGCGGGATCTAAAGAGAATGAAGCACTGATTGGAACCAAAGCTGCAATTTATCCGTTGATCCCCTGTCGGAAATGTGATCCCTGCGTGACGGGAAACTATGCTATGTGTGAGCATTATGATTATCTGGGATCCAGAAGAGACGGTGGATTTGCAGAATATTGTCTGCTTCCGTCCAAATGGCAGCTGATCGTAGCAAAGAATGCATCCATGGAAGAACTGGCTATGACAGAACCGGCTTGTGTTGCACAGCATGCAGTACGAAGAGCAGATGTACAGGCAGGTCAATATGTGGTCATCTTCGGAGCAGGACCAATCGGCATTATGGCTGCCCGCTGGGTGAAGTTATTTGGAGCGACACCTTTATTGGTGGATATTGCACAGGATAAAGTAGAATTTGCCATAGAAAAAGGACTGGATGCCATCAATTCCCGGACAACCAATGTATCGGAAGAAATTCGCAACAGAAATCATGGAAAACTGGCAGATGCAGCCATTGAGGGAACCGGAGCAGGCGTGGTATTGAGCAGTTGTGTGGAATGCATCAGAGCAAAAGGAACCATTTCTCTGTTAGGCAATCCCTCCGGAGATGCTACCCTTCCACTGGCAATTCACAGCCAGATGCTGCGTAAGGAACTGGCCATCCACGGAGTATGGAATTCCAGTCGTGCGCCGTTCCCCGTGAATGAATGGACGTATACCGTACAAATGCTGGATGAAGGAAAATTCCAGGTAAAGGATCTTATTACGGGAAGATATTCCCTGGATGAACTTCCGGGTGTAATTGATGAGATCCATAACGGCAAACATCATGAAGTAAAAACCATGTGTACCTGTATGCCAAAGGAATAAAGCCCAATAGGAGATCATGTATGAGAACAGTTTCAAAGACAGTGATTGGCGTGGATTTTGGAACCCAGTCTGCCAGGGCAGTGCTGGTAAATGCAGAGAACGGCGAAATTATATATTCCTGTCGGAAAGAATATCCCTATAACAGTACACCGGTACCAGCAATTGACTGTGCGGAAAATCTTCCCTGTGCAACGGATTATGAAATGACTTTGTATGAGTTACTGCGTAACGTAATACCGGAAGAATATCGGAAAACGGTAGCGGGGATCTGTGTCGATGCCACTTCTCTGACAATGGTATTGCTGGCAGAGGATGGCCGGGCACTGTCGGAGCTGGATGGATGGTCGGAAGCAGCCCATGCCAGAGTGAAACTGTGGAAGTATCACCGGGCGCAGGAGAAAGCAGACGAGGCACTGAATCTGGCAAGCAATCTGCAGGAACCTTTTTTAGGGAGAACCGGAGGAAGTATTTCCTGTGAATGGATGCTTCCGAAACTGCTGGAGGTGCGGGATGAGGCACCGGAGATTTATTCCAAAATAGATCTTGCAATGGATTTGTGTGAATTTCTCACCTTCCGGCTTACGGGGCAGTTGGTAAGAAGTATTGGATCTCTGAGTTATAAATGTTTATGGGCAGAGGATCTAAACTTTCCCGAGCGAGCTTTTCTGAATGGACTTCGCGCAGGATTTTATGAAGAATACTGTCATTTTCTCCGAGGTGATGTTCGTAAGCCGGGAGAATGCGCAGGAATGCTTCGATCGGAATTAACTAAAAGATGGGGACTGCCGGAGCAGATTCCGGTAGCAACGGGTATGTTGGATGGGCATACTTCCCTGGCTACAATGGGCGCCTTCGAACCGGGAGATGCTGCATTGATTGTAGGAACATCCAATGTGTGTACGGTGCAGGATCGAAAATTGCAGGAGTTAAAGGATGTATGTGGCGTTGCACAGGATGGGATGGTAACCGGAAGCTGTGGCATTGACATCGGTCAGAGCAGTACCGGCAATATGCTGGGGTGGTTTGTGGAGCATATGGCGGGCTGGCAGATACACCGTGAGGCAGAAGAACGGAAGATTTCTCCTCATCAGGTTCTTGCTGAACGAATCCAAAAACCCTGGGAGAATAAAGTAATAGCGGTTGACTGGTGGAGCGGCAGCAGAAATGCCCCTTGTGATCTGACTCTGCGTGGATGCATGTCGGGCCTCGAAATGGATACGAGGACAGAAGACATTTATCTGGCATTATTACAGGCAATCGCCTGCGGAACCGGAACTATTCTGGAAAGCCTTTCCGGGCAGGGCGTAAAAATCGGACGTGTATTGGCAACGGGCGGCATTACCGAGAAAAATCCCCTGTTGATGCAGGAATATGCAAATTTACTGCGTCGGGAGGTTCTGGTGGCAAAGACTGCAGAGGGCCCGGCGTTGGGAGCAGCAATGTTTGCGGCAATGGCAGCCGGAATTTACACAAACATTCAGGAAACCTATGCTCATATGGGGATCCATGATTTTAAGATTTATAAACCGGATGAGATACATCGGGCGGCTTATGAAGAACTATACAAAAAAAATAAGCATCTGAGAAATATGCTCAGTGGAGTCTCTGCAGGAGGGAGAAATCCTGGGGTGAATCCATGAAAATTTTATCTGTGTAAAGTCGTTATATAAAATGATAAGAAAGACCGGTACAGTTCATAAAAGAATGCTATTCCGGTCTTTTTTGCTTATTATGTACGTACAATAGTGCATATTTTGCTTAAAATGATAAAATATATACCATATATGTATTGACATATTATACAAGTAAGTATATAGTGAGAACTACAGAATTATGGAAGATGCAATTCTTAAAAAGAAAAAGAATGGAGGATAAAAAATGAAACTCGCAACATCAACTAACATTATGGATTTCGATGATAAGAGACCTTATCAGATTCCCATTGACGTGTCCACCAGGGCTTGTGCAAAGGCGGGATATAAATATGTAGATGCATGTCTTTGCAGCCATTGCAGGGAAGGACAGCCCTTAAGAGGAGAGAACTGGGAAAAATGGATTGCGGATACCGCAGCACTGGCAGAAGAACTCGGTGTGAAATACATCCAGGCACATGCCTACTGGACCATTGGAAATGCATTTAATGCGGATCTGACCCGTTCGGACGGAGAGCTGGGAGAGGAGCTTATGCGACGCAGTGTCCTGGCAGCAGAAGCATTGGGAGTAAAGTGGATGGTAGTTCATCCTTACACTGTAAGACGTAACGGCGGCGGTTATGATTACAGAAAATCTTTTGAATATAACAAAGAATACATGAAGCATTGGGGTGAAATTTTTGCGGATCATCATGTGGGAATGGCTATCGAAAATATGACAAAGCCTACCCATTACGGCAGCTGTGCGGAAGAACTGCTGGAGCTGATTGATGTCATTGACAATCCTAATGTACAGATATGTATTGATACAGGTCATGCAAATATGGTGGGTCTGAATGTTCCCGATATGATCCGTCAGGTGGGATCTCATCTGAAGGCTACCCATATTAACGATAATTACGGCATCAAGGACGAGCATTTCTCACCGTTTAACGGAACGATTCCCTGGAAAGAGGTAGTGCAGGCTCTGCGGGATATTGATTATCAGGAGTGTTTTGCTTTTGAAACACACCATCTTACCAGTATGTATCCCAAGGAGGTACAGCCGTACCTGGTAGATTTCTCTTATGCGCTGGGAGAATATCTTCTGAAGCTGTAATTATGTTATTTGTAATAAGGAAAGTGCTGTAAAACAGCAGATATTTTAAAGGATAACGAAGGCCGGTACAGTCCGCGACAGGTGACTATGCCGGCCTTTCTTATATGGAAGTATGAAAGGAGAAATACATATGCAGAACTTTGCGAATTATTTTGCGGAATTTACGAATGGAGCCATAGCTTTGCGGCTGCTGTTTGCGGCTGTATTGGGTTGTGTGATCGGACTGGAGAGAGCGACGAAGCATCATCCAGCAGGAATGCGGACCTTCGCATTGGTATGTATCGGAGCGGCGGCTTCCGCTGTCGTCAATATCTACCTTGGAACAGCCCTGGGCGTCGGAAGGACAGATATGGGACGTATTCCCGCCGGGGTGGTCAGCGGTATTGGTTTCCTGGGGGTGGGAACCATCATTATTACCGGGAAAAACCAGGTCAGAGGATTGACAACGGCTGCCGGATTGTGGACAACGGCAACCCTTGGAATTATGTTGGGATCCGGAATGCTGGAGGTCAGTCTGATGATGTTTGCACTGATCATTGTCACAATGTTCGGAATTGCCAGAGTCAGTCGTGTGCAGGAGCAGTACAATCGTTACATTGGTCTGTATATGGAAATTGATAAGTCAATGACAAGGGGAGTCTATGACTATATCAATGAGTGTGGATATGAGCTGAGTTCCGTGGAGAAAAAGAGAGATAAGACCTTAAAGGGATCGGATATTGTCCTTACAATGATGCTGGATCTGAAAAAGAGAAAAAATCATGCAGAAGTATTGTCGGAAGTGAGTCAGATAGAGGGTGTTCATTACCTGGAAGAAGTATAATTTGAAATATATTTGTATGGGTTTAATGCAGAAAAAACAGCAATTTTCCTATTATGTTCTAAATATAACAGACATTTGCAACATAAATTTCAAAATATGTATTGACATATTACATACATAAGCATATTATATAGACATAAGTTACAACATAAAAGGTGAACGAAATGTCAGAGAACAGAAAAGTTAAAAAAGCTGAATATGATGTTGTAGTGATCGGTGGTGGAATGGCTGGCATCTGTGCGGCACTTGCATCTGCAAGACACGGAGCCAGGACAGCGTTGGTGCATGACAGACATGTACTGGGAGGAAATGCATCCAGTGAAATCCGAATGCATATCTGCGGAGCATCCGAGAATCTTGCGAAACCGGAGCTTGAAGAGAGCGGAATTCTCTATGAAATCATGCTTGACAACAAGAGCAGAAATGATTATTTTAATTATTCGATCTGGGACATGGTATTATTTACCGCAGTGAAGAGTCAGCCGCAGCTGACAGTGTATCTGAGTACTGCGATGGAGGATTGCCGGATGGAAGGCAATGAGATACGTGAAATCGACGCATACCAGCTCACGACAGAGACACATTGGCAGATCAGAGGGAACATATTCATTGACTGTACCGGCAATGCGACCCTGGGATATTATGCAGGAGCGGAATATCGTACCGGCAGTGAGGGAAGGGCAGAATTCAATGAACCGGATGCACCGGAACAGGCCAACAATGACCGTATGGGAAATACGCTGTTATTCAAGGCGGTGGACAGAGGACATTCGGTGAATTTTAAACGACCGAAGATCGCCAGACATTTTACGGAAGAGGAACTCAAATACAGAACACACTCTGCCGTGCACGAAGCTAAGACAAAGGGAGATGTGGATAAGGCATACTTACGTATGACCGCCTACAGTACCTCCTCTGTGGACTATGGATACTGGTGGATCGAGCTTCCCGGCAAGACAGAAGATATCATAGATGAGTATGAAGAAATCCGTGATGAGTTGGTGTCCTGTATCTATGGGGTATGGGATCATCTGAAAAACGGTGGTGATCATGGAGCCGAGAACTATGATCTGGAATGGGTCGGTATGCTGCCCGGTGTCAGAGAGAGCAGGCGTCTGGTAGGAGATTATATATTAAATGAAAATGATGTCTTATCCAACAGGGTATTCGAGGATGCTGTAGCATATGGCGGCTGGGCGATGGATATCCATACTCCCGGAGGTCTATATGATTTTGATGAACTTCCTTCCAGAGTTGTCAGCTTTGACGGAGCCTATACGATTCCGTACCGGTCATATTGCTCCAGAAATATTCCCAATATGATGATGGCGGGACGTAATATCAGTGCTACCAAAATGGCAATGGGATCCACGAGAGTTATGGGAACCTGTGCCATAGGAGGACAGGCAGCGGGAACCGCAGCAGCACTTTGCATCAAATATCACTGCGGGCCGAAAGATATGCCGGAGCACATGGAGGAATTGCAACAGCTTCTGCTGAAGGATGACTGTTATATTCCGGGTTATCGCAACACCGATCCGCAGGATCTGGCGAGAACCGCGCAGATCAGTGCAACCTCTGCCAGAGAAGGGTTCGCTCCGGAGAAAGTGATCAACGGAGTGTCCAGAGATGAAAACGGAATTCGAAATATGTGGAGCTCCGATGGCATAAGCCCGGAAGGAGAGACGTTAACCTTAAAGCTTGCCTCGGTGAAAAAAGTATCCCAGGTCAGACTGACGTTTGATTCCAACTTTAATTATCCGATTAAGATTACTTTATCGAAGAAACGTCAGCTCCAACAGAGGATAGGAGTACCTCCCGAACTGGTAAAAGATTACACTGTGACACTCTGGCGGGAAGAACAGAAGATGGCAGAACAGAAAGTGACAGATAATGACCAGAGACAGAATGTTGTAACCTTTGAGCCTACGGAATGTGATAAAGTAACCATTACGATTCATACCACCAATGGGGAAAAAGACGTACATATTTATGAAGTAAGGGTGTATTCCTGAGAAAAACTCAGGCTAACCATAGAAAACTAAAATGTAGGAGGATTACAATTATGAAGAGGAAAATTGCGCTTGCATTGACAATGGCAATGTTGGGTACCTGTCTGGCAGGATGTGGACAAGCAGATACAGACACAAATGCATCTACAGAAGCAAAAGATACTACAGCAGCCGCAGGAACCGCAGCAGCAGAAACCACAGAAGCCGAGAAGGAATGGTATGGCACGGAAGACGGAAAGACGATCACACTTCATTTCTGGGGTGGCGTTCAGCCGGAGTATGGATATGATGATCTGTGCGCCAACTTCAATGAGGAGTATAAAGACAAAGGACTTCAGGTGGAATATGTAAGATACGTAAATGATGATAACGGTAACCTTCAGCTGGAGACCTATTTAATGGGTGGCGGTGATGTCGATCTGTTCATTGGATATGGCGGACGTACCAAAATGGACAAGCGTGTAGATTCCAACCTGTTACTGGATATGTCCGGTATGCTCAATGATATTGGATTCAACCTGGATGATGAACTGGGTGTGGCAAACATGGCAGAGTATCATTACGACGATGGTTCCGTATATGGATTCCCTACCAAATACGAGAACTCCAGATGGATTCTGATCAATGAAGATATGTTTAAGGAAGCAGGTCTGGATATTCCTTATGATGGATGGACCTATTCCGAATTCCTTGCGGATGCCGAGAAGCTGACACATGGTGAAGGTCAGGATAAGGTATACGGCGTATGCTGGGCACGTAAGCAGAGTGGTAAGAGTATTCTGTATGCATTAGACGGTGTACTGGGTGCAAATCAGATTTACAAGAATGAAGAAGGTACAGAGGTAAACTTCGATAATGATGTATATCGTGCAGGTCTTAACCTTGTAAAAGAGACGCTGGATAAGGGTTATGCGATTCCCATCGAAGATGAATTCTCCGAGGATATCAGCGTTGCCAATACGTTCCTTCAGGGTAAATGTGCCATCATGCTTGGTGTAGCACAGATGAGACTGTGTATGGATCAGGAGAATTATCCTCATGATTTCATGACTGCACTGGTACCGGCACCCGTTCCCGATGATGAGAAATACAACACCGAATTTTATCGTAAGCAGATCGGTACTACCGGTGCAGGAGACCTGCTGAGCATTTCAGCAAATACAAAGTATCCGGAAGCAAGCTTTGAGTTTGCAATGTGGTATTTAAAGGGTGGTATGTCCCCTCTGGTACAGGGCGGAAGAATCCCTCTGTGGAATGGTGTTAATAAGGATGAAGTATTGAGCGTGCTGAAGGAGAAGGCACAGGGCTCCATTGATATGGATTCCATGGAGAACTATCTGTCTCTCGATACTACGCAGGGTGTTGCCGCTATTAAAGGACATGCTTCCTCTGAAATCAGTTCTGCCTGGTTCGAAGAGTTTGATGCTATGTGCTATGGAAAACAGTCTGTAGATCAGACCGTTCAGAACATGGAGAAGAGAGGTAACGAACTGATCCAGACCGAATTGAGCAGTCAGAAGTAAAAAAATAAAAACAGCAGTGGGAAGGGGCGGTCGTTTTCACAGGCGAACCGTCCCCTGCTCTGAAACGAACAAAAGAGGGATAAAGCAAATGAAGAGCAAGAAAAAGAAGACTAAAGGAGAAAGACGAAAAATATTGCATCAGAACCTGGTTGCATATTCCTTTTTGGCACCGAGTCTGATAGGTGTAATATGTTTCAGTCTGATTCCGCTGATAATTTCTTTATATGTAAGTCTGACTGACTGGAATTTCTCTCAAGGACTCGGCAACTGGAATTTCATCGGACTGACAAACTTTATCAATCTGTGGAAGGATGAATGGTTCCTTGCATCTTTGAAAAATACATTGATCTTCACCGTCGTAACCGTGCCCATCGGACTTTTCCTGGCAATTATAATGGCGGTACTGATTGATGAATTTTGTCATAAGAAAATAGCGGGTGTGGTACGTGTCGCTATGTATATGCCGCATATCTGTAATATTGTGGCAATTTCCGTTGTATGGATGGCGTTGTATTCTAAATACGGACCCTTTACACAATTGATGAGGGCTCTCGGATGGCAGGATCCTCCCCGATTCCTGGCAAGCTATGAATGGGCACTTCCCGCGATCATGCTGGTCGTAATCTGGGCAAGCCTGGGATACCGCGTATTTATGTACAGCGCCGCAATCACCGGACTTCCGAGAGATTTGTATGAGGCTGCTGAGATTGACGGAGCGAATTCTATTCAGAAATTTTTCAAATTAACGGTTCCGCTGTTGAAGCCTACGACTTTTTTCCTGACAATTACAGGTATTATATCCAGCTTTAAAGTATTTGGATATACGAACGTTATGACAGGCGGTGGTCCCGGAAGCTCTACCTACACACTGGTTTATTATATTTATACATCAGCATTTAAGTATTATAAGATGGGTTATGCTTCGGCAATTGCCGTAATTCTGTTTGTGATGCTGCTTATTGTGACCATTATCCAGTGGGTACATAACAATAAAGAAGAGAAAGGCTAGGGATTAAGATGAGGAAGAATGTACCTGTTTCCAAAAAGGTAGCCAGAGTATTGATTACCATTGTAATTATTCTGGTTACATTGGTTATGATTGTTCCTTTTGTCTGGATGATCTCAGCATCTTTCAAGACAGAAGCGGATGTTATGAAGATCCCTATTGAGTGGATCCCGAAGTATTTTTACCCAGATAACTATAAGAGAGTATTAAGCATAGGAACGACCAGCTCCACAAATTATCATTTCGGTCTGGCTTATTTTAACTCTATCAAGGTAGCTGTAATCAGTACGGTAGTGGCAATTACTTCCGCAACACTTGCCGGATATGCATTTGCCAAGTTGAAATTCAAGGGCTCCAATGTATTGTTCATTGTATATCTGGCGCAGATGATGGTGCCTTCACAGCTGACACTGATTCCCAGATTCATAATGTTTATGCAGCTGGGATGGATGAATACCCATTTGTCATTGATCGTACCGAAGATCATAGCGGTATCTTCCACCTTTATGCTCAGGCAGTCCTTCTTAAGTACTCCGGATGAACTGCGGGAAGCTGCCAGAATTGATGGAGCCGGTGAATATAGAGCCTTTGCACAGGTTATGCTGCCACTTGTCAAGCCGACGATAGCGGCGACGGCGACAGTACAGTTCCTGGATGCATGGAACAGCTACCTGGATCCTCTGGTATTTATCTCCAACTGGAAGAAATGGACGATTCCTCTGGCTTTGAACCAGTTTGTCGGTACAGAGGTAACACAGTATAACCTGACCATGGCGGCCTGTTGTATGGCGGTTGTGCCGGTATTTATCGTATTCCTGTTCGGACAGAAGTTCTTCCTGAAGGGATTGTCTGTAGGTGCGGTTAAGGGATAATAAATTGAAAATGACAGACACAGTGTGGCAGGACAGGAGAAAACTCTTTTCCTGCTATATTGTTATAAAGGAGAAAATAAAGAGAATAATATGTCAATTCACAGTGAAACCAGAAAATATGAAGTTGTAGTAGTGGGAGGCGGCCTGTCCGGTGTCTGTGCAGCAATCGCTTCCGCCAGAAAAGGGGCCAAAACGGCAATTATACAGAATCGTTCTATGTTCGGTGGCAATGCCAGCTCGGAGATCCGTATGCACATTGTGGGAGCCAACTCCCACGGTGCCAAAAAAAATCTTGGAGAGACAGGAATCCTGCTGGAGATTCTGTTGGCAAATAAACGCAGAAATCCCTATGCATCTTTTCCGGTATTTGATTCCGTTATTTGGGAAAAAGTGCATTTTCAGGAAAATCTGGAATCCTTTTTGAATACGAATATGGATGATGTGATCCTGGAAGGGAAAAAAATAAAGGCCGTAGTCTGTCATCAGAACAGTACGGAAACTGAGTATACCATCTACGGAGACATCTTTGTCGATGCCACAGGGCACGGTACCTTAGCTACCATGGGCGGTGCAACGGGGCGTATGGGCAGCGAAGGAAGAGACGAATTTAAGGAACCCGATGCTCCGGAAGAACCGAACAGCGATACGATGGGAAACACTTTGTTGTTTTCCGCTGTGGACCGTGGAGAGCCGGTAAAATTTGTATGTCCGGAATGGGCTAATCACTACACGGAGGAAGATTTGAAATACCGGGAACATGCGAACAGCATTGCATCCCATATGGAAGGAGGCAAGTTGACCAAATTCGAAGAAGGCAGTGGAAGACTTCCGCATTTTTCCAATGTCGATTCTGGATACTGGTGGATTGAACTGGGTGGTGAGGATGACGATATTATCCGTGACGGTGAGAAAATTCGTGATGAGTTGCTGAAATGCGTGTACGGAGTGTGGGATCATCTGAAAAATGTAGGAAACCACGGTGTGGAAAATCTGGATCTGGATTGGGTTGGATTCGTGCCGGGATATCGTGAAAGCAGAAGAATCGAAGGGGACTATCTGTTGAATGAAAACGATGTACTGGTCAACAGGATATTCCCGGATGCAGTGGCCTATGGTGGCTGGCAGATGGATCAGCATGTGAGAGGAGGACTTCTGGATACGGATAAGATTCCTTCACAGATCCTGAATTTTAACGGTTGTTATACAATACCATGGAGATGTTATTATGCAAAGGATTTGGAAAATGTCATGCTGGCAGGACGTGATATCAGTACCACAAAAATGGCATTTGGGTCAACGAGAGTTATGGGAACCTGTGCTGTGGGAGGACAGGCGGTAGGCACGGCAGCAGCGATGGCGGTCAGATATGCCTGTACTCCCAGGGAGATCGGGGAACATATAGAAGAGTTGCAGCAGGAGCTTTTGCGGGATGATTGCTATATTCCGGGAGTCCGTAACCGGGATCCGGCCGATTATGCAAAGTCAGCTAAGGTAGCTGCATCCGGATATACACATGGAAATGAATCATGGAAAGTATTGAACGGAATTGCCAGACAGGAGCAGGAGGAAAGTAACTGCTGGGAAGCACCGATCGGAGAACAAGGGGCTGAAATCACCCTCACTTATGACGGAAAATTGGTGCTGCATCAGATCCAACTGACGTTTGATACAAATCTGACAAAAGAAATCATGCCTTCTCTTACAAGAAATGTAAGAAACCGACAGGTAAAGGGATTGCCGGATGAACTTGTACGGGATTATGATGTGCGTGCTTTCAGAGAAGGAAAAGAAGTATTTTGTAAAGAAATACGTGACAATTATCAGCGGTTAAACAGAATTTCGCTGGGGAATGTAATTTGTGACACTGTAAAGGTGACAGTTTACCGTGCTTATGGGATCCATTTCGCAAGAATTTTTGAAATTCGTACATATTAGTACGCTCGATTATTGACATTAAATTCCCAAATTCGCTATACTGTTAGTAATATGTAATATCATAATGAGATCGGATAACAAAACCACAGAAAACGAAAAGGAAAGTGTTAATAGGGGGAAATATGGCAGCCAGATATTCAGAGATTGAAGAATATATCATGAACAAGATTCATACGGGAGAATGGCCGATCGGTTATAAAATTCCGAAAGAAGTGGAGCTTTGTGAACAATTTGGTGTCAGTCGTTCCACAGTGCGTACGGCAATGCTGCGGATGGTGCAGGATGGACATCTGAAAAGAGTTAAGAGAAAAGGTACCTTTGTTACAGCACCACGCGTATTGGAGGATACGACGGTATTTATTGAGAGCTTTTTTAATGAAATGTTTCGCCGGGGCATTGAGGTAGAGACGGAAGTGCTGGAATTCCGTTATATGGAGATGACGGAGGAACTGGCGGAAAAGTTCGAAAACGGTGACAGCAGAGTTATTAAGCTGAGCCGTCTCAGATACGTAAAGGATTCTTTTGACAAAGGACCGATTGTATTGACAACGTCCTATATGCCGGAGAGTGATGCATTTTTGTTTGACTATGATTTTACGAAGGCATCTCTGACGAAGGCGCTCAATGATCATTCCAAGAATCGATTCAGCCTGGAAAAAGAAATGACGGCCCGTCCGTTGGAGAGCAGAGAGAGTCATCTGATGGGAATGAAAGAAAATGCTCTTGCGATGCTGATTTCTTCTGTTACCAGGAATGAAGAGGGACAGATTATTGAAATCTCGGAAAGTATTTATCCTTTGGAGAGAAATAAGTTTGTATGGAAACTGAAGCTGTAACGCTTCGGATACGAGGAAGAATATGAATGGAAAATTGAATAATGTAGAATGGAGCTTTGTACAGGAGACAGGATGCCTGACGATTACAGGGACCGGGAAGATGCAAAACTGGACGGAACATCAGGAGAGACCATGGGAAGAAATCAGAGATGAAATCCGTCGGGTCAGAATCTGTACGGGACTGGAGAGCGTGGGAGATTGTGCTTTTCAGAATTGTACTTCACTGGAGGAACTGGAACTGCCGGAGATGCTTGTCTATCTGGGGGTGTATAGCTTCCGCGGCTGTACCGCGTTAAAGGACGTAAAATTGCCGGAAGGAATACGCATTATCTGTGCGAAGGCGTTTCATAATTGTACGGCACTGGAGAAGATCGAACTGCCTGCCAGTCTGAGAAATATTGATATGAGAGCGTTTGCAAAAGATGAAGCTCTTCATACGGTTATTTATCATGGTACAGAGGCACAGTGGGAAAAAATTCTGATCAGCGGAACCGCATCCGATAATCAATATCTTCTGGCGGCGGAGCGAAAATGCCTGAAGGAAGAACCTGCCGGCTACCGGGAGACCCATGATAATCCGGTTGCAGATCGATATGAAGAGATGGCGGATTGCGTAAAAAAAGCGTTGTCTTATGGAGGAGACGGTAATCTGTATTTTCTCACACCGGATCTGACGGAGCCGGGAATTCGGGCAAAATGCGGGGATTGCACGCTTGTGATATTTCCCAATGGCAGAACCATGATGATAGATGCCGGTTACATTGCCTGCAGTGCACATATTATTTCACTGCTGGAGAATCTGGGATTGTATCATCTGGATTATTTTGTATTGTCTCATGCCCATGATGATCATGCCGGAGGAGCGCTTGCGGTAGCACAATATCTGTATGAGCATGGGGGAGGGATCGATGTCTATTATCGAAGCTCCTATATAGCATCCAGTAAGCAGGCTCCCTTATTTGAGGAATACCTTAAACAGAAAGGCACACATATTTATGAGAATGTGCTGGCGGGGTATCAGTGGACGATAGGAGATGTGCGCATCACAGCATATCATCCGACCACCGAAGATCTGGAAAAATGTGTCGGAAACGATGAGAGTGTGAACAATGTATCTATTTTGATGAAATTTGTCTACGGAAGATCAAAGTATCTGACCGGAGGAGACCTGTATCTGGGGATGGAAGAAAAGCTGGCACAGCAATATGGCGAGCTTCTGAAGGCAGATGTAATGAAATCGAATCATCATGGCACCTATACCTCAAACGGACAAAAGTGGCTGCAGACAGTACAGCCGAATGCCATTATCACGGATGCGGAGGATATTGGAAATGCTCTTTTGGCAGAGTACGCGGCAGAACATGGAATCAATTATTATAGCGCCGGAGTACAGGGACTTATCCTGTTGCGAATGAGCAGAATAGAATATGAGATACAATGCCAGACGGGAGATTGTTTGTAGAGACTGTAACAAAAAGGGACATTTATATGCAGATTCATGAGAAACAGCGGGATCTGGAGAACGCACAGCTCTATGTGGAAGAGGCACAGTCTGAGGGTCGCCATGAAAGTGGCGACCCATTTTGTGTACTCAATTTGTGTCATGTCACCCATATCCCAGAGGTGGAAGTTTCCCTTGCAAACATGCAAACGAAGCGACGACTTCTTATTTGCATACAGTAAAATATGACTTCAAGAGTATAGTAACATGCTAAAAAGCCCTATTTCAAGCGGTTTGTAATACTAAAGTCCACTCCTGCAATACTAATTTCCAGTTGGCCCTGTTTTCGCAATACTTATTTCTGTTTTCAAGGTGCTGATTCCGAAGTTAATCTTGCAAAAATAATTCAAGAAGAAGTTACCTTTGCAAAACGGAAGTTAAATTTGCTATTTACCACACATTTTGTGTATCTTCTTTTTGATCAGAAAAAATGTTGCAAATTATAAAATTTCGGTCAGAAAAAATGTTGTATATATAATTGATTTGATCGGAAAAAATGTGGTAAACTATATTATGTAAGAAAGGAGGCTGCCAATGAAACGATTTGCTATGGAACAATTACAAAGCTGGAAAGAAAAGGAAAAAAGAAAACCCATGATTATTATGGGCGCAAGGCAGGTGGGAAAAACATGGTTAATGAAGGAATTCGGAAGACAATTTTTCCCCAAAGTGGCATATGTATCCTTTTATAATAATAAGAGAATGAGCGACGTCTTTGAAATGGATTTTGACATTCAGAGAATTCTTATGAATCTTAATATCGAAACAGGGGTCACAATTACTCCCGGAGATACGTTGATCATTCTGGATGAAATTCAGGATGCACCGAGAGTCCTGGAATCTCTGAAGTATTTCTGCGAAGATGCACCGGAGTATCATGTTCTTGCAGCGGGATCCCTGTTGGGAGTAGCGATTCATCAGGGAGTATCTTATCCGGTAGGCAAGGTGGAACTGCTGGACCTCTATCCTTTGAATTTTAGGGAATTTCTATGCGCCATGGGGGAAGAAGCCTTGTCTGGGGCATTGGACAGCAAGGACTTTTCCATTATAGACAACTTTTCGGATAAATACCTATTTTGGCTAAAAAACTATTATTATACCGGTGGAATGCCTGCAGTAGTTGATCTTTTCAGAGAGCAGAAGGACTATGCCGGGGTTCGGGAGCTACAAAAAGACATAGTACGTCAGTACCGGGGAGACTTTGGAAAACATATAGATGCCAAAGATCTTCCCAGAATTCGTATGGTATGGGAATCCATTCCGATACAGCTGGCAAAGGAAAACAAGAAGTTTTTCTTCGGACAGATAAAAAAAGGTGCCAGAAGTGCAGATTTTGAAATTGCGATACAGTGGCTCTTGGATTGCGGACTGATTTACAAGGTAAATCGTGTCAATGAGCCACATATACCGTTGGCTGCATACAAAGAGATGAATGTATATAAACTATTTGTACTGGATGTAGGGCTGTTGGGGGCAATGAGTGATTTAGATGCCATGAGTATTCTGGAGGGCAATGATATTTTTGTTGAATTTAAAGGCGCATTGACTGAACAATACGTATTACAACAGATTATTTCGGATACAAAATATACACCTTATTATTACGGAACGGAAAAAGCAACCTTTGAGCAGGATTTTATGATACAAATGGGAAAAGATGTTGTTCCTATCGAAGTAAAAGCGGAGACAAACTTGAAATCGCAGAGTCTGAAATGTTATTGTGAAAAATATCATCCGCAGACAGCCATCCGCTTTTCGGCAAAGAAATATATTGATCAGGGTTGGATGAAAAATGTACCGTTATATGCGGTGTGCACTTTGTAATGAAGGTTTAAAATATAAGGAGAAAAAATATATGCAGATCCATGATACAGCATTTATAGCGCCCGGAGCAGTGGTGCTGGGAGATGTGACGATCGGAGAAAACAGCGGAATCTGGTACAATGCGGTGGTCCGGGGCGACCGGGACTCCATTGTCATCGGCAAAGAGAGCAATATTCAGGACAATGCGGTAGTGCATCTGGGCAGCGGATATCCGGTGGAGATCGGAGACCATGTGACCATAGGACACGGTGCAATCGTTCACGGCTGTAAGATCGGTGACAATACCATGATCGGTATGGGAGCCATTCTGATGAACGGCTGTAAGATCGGGAAAAACTGCATCATCGGTGCCGGAGCGCTGGTGACACAGAACGTGGAGATCCCGGATAATTCCCTGGTCGTCGGCAATCCCGGGAAAGTAAAACGTGCTGTTACCGAAGAAGAGATCCGGTGGAATCTGGAAAACGCACGCATTTACGTAGAAGAAGCACAGGAAGAATTAAGAGGCTCCTATCGGCAAAATATAAATGAATTTTAAGAGTAAAAAGTTCGAGATATATTGCCGATGACGATATTGTTGAAACAGCCAATCATTTCCGATGCATTGATCAAATAATAGAGTTAGCAAACTATCCCCTGAGTGAGGCATTTATTAAACAGTTACATTATATTTTGAAATCAGGAACGTCAGATAGTAGAAAAACGTGGTTTGCTGTTGGTGAGTATAAACGTTTTGAAAATGAGGTCGGAGGAAGCGCAACCGCAAAGCCCGCCGATGTACCCGGAGAAATGCGGAATTTATTAAGTAGATATAATCTTTCAAAACAAAAGACATTGAAGGAAATAATACAATTTCATTATGAATTTGAGAAGATACATCCTTTTCAGGATGGAAATGGCCGTGTTGGAAGATTAATTATGTTTAAGGAGTGCCTCCGTAATGGAATTACCCCTTTTATTATCGAGGATGATATAAAGGAATTCTACTATCGAGGTCTGAAGGAATGGAAGAACGAACAGGGATATCTTATGGATACCTGTCTTACTGCGCAGGATAGATTTAAGGTATACATGGATTATTTTGGACTGGAATATAAGGATTAAAAACTATAACGAAAAAAGAGATTAAAAGAGCCGGATGACTACATTATGTTCGGTAAAAAGAGCACTGTCCTAGCGGAAGTGCTCTTTTGCAAACTCCATGTCCTGTACCAGTTCCAGCGTTCCCAGATATTGCTCCTGCTTATCCCGGACGGCATAATAAGTCACTAAGAAAGTCCGGCCGCCCTTGTCCATCCAGACCGGTACCTGGTCCAGATTCCCTGTGCGGAATTCTCCGATAATGCGGCGAACCCGTTCTTCGATTTTAGGCGGATGACAGGTGAAGACCTCCCGGCCCAATGCCATGCCGGGACGTTTGAATACCTTGGGGCCTTCGTTGAAATAACGATTGACATTATCGATGTCTACGAAGGTAATCTCCAAAGGAATCGTATTCAACATGGCGGTCAGTTGTGACAGGGTCAGACTGCCGCCGGGAAGGTGGATTCTGGTCTCACCATCTGCAAAAGCATGTTCCGCAGACATAGTGCCAACCGTAGAGGCAGTGTCAGCCAGATGTGCTTCCGCAGCCTCCCAACTGTCACCCCGGATACCGAAGCATTCCGCATAATCTTTGGCATCCCGGTAGATGTGATACCATTCCTCCTCCGAGAAATTCAGTGCGCAGTTGGGGAAGAGGATATTGGATTCCTTGTAGATCATTTCTTCCATGCGGGATAATACGGCTTTCAAACGTTGTTTCCATGCATCGGTTTCTTTTTGGTCTTTTTGTTTTGCAAGGGCATTCAGTTCATCCCGGATCTCATCATCCACTGTCCACATGACTGCGGAGGGGCCGCTGATCCCATATTGCACCTTCAAATGTGGATAAAGTAAGTCGCCCTTTTTGGCATAGTGGATAGCGATCTGGCGCAGCTCATTTAATGATCCGTCATTTATTGTTCCATTTTCCAGAACCTGCTTCGCGCGGGCAATCAGCTTTTCCAGTGCTGCATTTTCCAGCGTAAAAGTCTGCAGGGGATGCCCGGAGATCTGGATCAGGGCGGCAGCGGCGGAGAGCCGTTGGTCCTGTATGTCCTTAGCGTGCAATTTCTGGGCATCTGTCGTGGAACCATGGAACAGGGCGGAATGCACATCACAGAGCCGCTGCAATTCTTCGATGGAAGTACCCTCCCGTAGCAGCTCCTGTTCGGCTTGCATAATTGCGGAAGGATCCACATCCTTACATTCCCGGACGAAATCCGCCTGGACACTTTCCAGAGTTTCTCCGTGATTCAAACGTTGTAAGTAAGATTTAATCTGATCTTTCATATAAAAATTCCTCCGGAACCAGTATGCCCCGGAGGAAAGTTTGTTATTCTTTTATTTTTATGATTAATCATCGTAGAGTGTTTTGATAAATTCGCAATCCACTACCAACACATAGAAAACCGAGCCATAATGTTCACTCTCCACGATACGCCCATAATCCAGAACCGTCTTATACGTTCCATCTTTGACAGCAAGTCGGTATTTGACATAATCATTGTATCCGTTCATGCCGGATTCTATCTGCTGCCAGATGCTTTCTTCTACCTGTGTCAGATCTTCAGGATGCACCAGATTACGGAATTGATGTTTCGTAAAATGCATAAAATCATCCAGATCCGTACATCCTGTCAGCTGAAGCATTTCCTGATTAGCATACAGGATGCGTTCATTCTCCTTTTCGGCCCGGTAGATGAAAAAGGCACCCGGCAGGTTGTCAGAAATATCCGATAATGAAAAACCAAGCTGTGTCCGTTTCGAATTGTGGAAATCCGGCCGGTAGGCCAGAGCACCATGTTTTCCCTGTAATTTTACCTCATAGAGTGCAATGTCGGCATAACGGAGAATGTCAGAGACTTTTTCTGCGTTGGCGGGGTATTCCGCATAGCCCAGGGAAATGCTGTAATTGTGTTCGACGCCTTTGGCTGAAAAAGAGCGGGAAGTCTTGCTGAAAGCGTCTATCATTGGGGCAGCTTCTTCTGCACTGCAGTCCTTCAGGATAATACAGAACTCATCACCGCCATTTCTGGCAATAATGGAATTATCCGGAAAAGCCTGCACTAAGGATTGTGAAAGCTGCAATAGAACCTGATCACCGATAGTATGACCATAGACATCATTGATAAATTTAAAATTATCCACGTCAAGTAATATACCGACACAGTTTTTCTGCTTGTTTCCCTCCAGATACTCCTCCAGCTGCAAATTAAATCCGTTACGATTTAAGAGACCGGTCATAGAATCCGTCAGAGAGAGTCTGCGAAATTTTTTGCGTTGCTCGTCAACGAGTAGTATAGATATCGTTAGAACCATCAGTAGTAGGATCACTGCAATGCCACATAATACTATCAGTTGTAAAAGTGTGCCATTCTTCCAGCCACCGGTGGGCATGATTTCCAGCCTCCAGTTACATCCACCCAGAGTAAAATCATAAGAGACGGGATCCGTCAGAGTCTCCTCCGACTGGTCTACCACAGTATATTCATCGGTCAGAGGTGAGATGGTCTTCGATAGCCGGTATTGATAACCGAAATTGGTTAAGGCATCAGCGGAATGCTGAAAAATATCAGGAACCTTGATGATAACCATAGTCATGCCCCAAAAATAGGGAGTACCCTTCTCATCCTGTAAAAAAACTGGATTACGGATCGAAAGGACGTGTCCTCCCTGCTCCAGCTCAAAAGGACCATGTATGATAAGCACATCATTAGCAATGCTGTAATTTACGGTCTCTCCGCGGTATTTGTCATGGATCAGGTCTATTTTACCTGCTTCGTTGCCTTCGGCGGGATAGATATCTGTTACGATGCCCCCGGGAGCCACTTGGATGCTCCGGACGTAATCTGCCATCATTCTGTCCGCAATGATATCAAATTTGTCGATTCTGCCGTCCGTACTGATCAGAATCTGCTCCAGTGTATCCGTGATATTGATACCGGCATTCAGATCTGCGATCATGTTATCACCGTAGGTTACAGCATTTAGTTCCGCAAGAGTGCGGATGTGCCTGGAGTCGTCCTGCTGTACCGCATGAGCGATCATATATAAGACAATACTGCCGATAAGAAGTATCCATAACGGCAGCAGCCATTTGGTATGAGAAAATTTAACTTTCTTCCGTGTCATAGCGCTATGCTTCCTTCGTATGTGTTGGAAAAATGATTTTAATTTAATTATAGCATTTTGAATTTTTTTGTATAGATTATATTTTCCTACAATCAATGTTTTTAGTATCATAAAAAAGAATTAAAATGTGTTATAATACCTAGGGAAAACCAATTAGTTTCGAAAGAATATGGCAGGAAGCATACATAAAAGATTGTTAGGAATATCAGATGGACAAGGAGAAGATGATGGAATATATATCAGATGCACAGGCAAAACAGATGATCTTAGAGGTAGGCCGCAGAATGTATCAGGGTGGCTTCGTGGCAGCGAACGACGGGAATATCTCCTGTAAAGTCGGAGATAATGAGATCTGGGCAACACCAACGGGAGTTTCTAAGGGATTTATGACAGAAGACATGCTGGTAAAATTGGATCTGGACGGGAATGTGTTGGAGGGAACGCACAAGCCTTCCAGCGAGATCAAGATGCACCTCAGAGTATTCAAGGAGAACCCGAAGGTACAGGGTGTGGTACATGCACATCCCCTGACAGCAACGGCGTTTGCCTGCGCAGGCATCAGTCTGGAAGAACCGGTGCTGATGGAAGGGGTACTGTCCTTAGGCTGTGTGCCGTTAGTACATTTTGCGCTACCGGGCACAGAGGAAGTGCCGGAAGCGGTAGCTCCCTATTGTCGGGAATATAATGCAGTACTGTTAGCAAACCATGGCGCACTGACCTGGGGAGACAATCTCATGCAGGCATATTACCGCATGGAGACCACGGAATATTATGCGAAAATCCTGATGATGAACAACTTCATCTTAGGGAAGAAGACGTTGTTGTCCCAGGGACAGATCGACGATATTATCAAGATCCGTGCAGGATGGGGTATCACCACAGGCGGCAGACCCATCGGACCGGAGGGCGCGCAGAATCTGGAGGATATCTGTATTTCCCGGAAGCGGTGATTTGTTTTTCCGGGCATATTAGCGCGATAGCACGAATTCGTAAGCTTATAATAGAAGGTCATGTTAGAGACTTTTGCGAAAGCAGCCTCCAACAGGGCCTTCTTTTTGTGCTTTATTTTCGCAATTGCATGGACGTAAGCAGGGGGAAAGCGCCTATAGGACACAGATTTTTCACAGAGTGAACACTTTTTCAATACAAAATCCAACTATACTTGAGAAAACAATGGAATTTGAACGGAATAGCAATTGGAGGTTTGCCGTGAAGAACAAAGAGATCAAGCAGATAATTTTTTCCCAAAAGAAAAACAAAAAATGGATCATCGTTGCGCTGGTACTGCTACTTACGCTGGGTGGAGGTTCTGTGGCAGCAGTGGTGATATTACATAGAAACGGCAATCAATCAGAATTTTCCATGCCGGGGAATATGGCGGGGCTGACTTTCACGGAGGATATGACTGCTGCGTCAGGTGTTACCAATGTCGGTATCACGGAGGCGAGCTTTGACGTGGAAAATCTGACGACAGAGTTAGAGATTGAGGAAGTCTATGCGGTCTCCGGGGAGGAGGTAACGGCAGGAGATAAGATTTTAAAGCTTACGGAGGACAGTGTGGAGGAAGCCAGAAAGGAACTGGAGAGAGCCTTGGAAGATGCGGAGCTTGCGTATCGCACCGGAGCTATCGAATATGAGCAGAACCTGATCACAGCGGAGTATACGAGAGACAGTGCCATTCTCACCGGACAACAGGCTAAGGAAGTCTATGATGAGACGGTAGCAAGTCTGCAGAGTGCTGTGACCAGGGCGGAAGAGGAATTGCAGGATGCCGAGGATGACATAGCGGAATATGAGTCTTACGTTAATGACGGTTCCTATAAGAGTTATTTCAAAGTAGATGAATATCAGGCAATCTATGATGAGAACTTGAAAGCCCTGACGGATAAACTGGATGAGTGGGGAATTGGCTGGTCCCAGATCACCGGCGGGTCAGCCGGATCTGTGCAAGCAGGTGGAACCGCAGGCAATGTGCTGGGTAGCAGTGGACAGGACAGCAATTCCTCGAATGTGAAAACTTTGGCATCCCTATACAGCATTTTGGAACAGAACCTGAAGGATCTGGAAGAGGCACAGGAAAAATATGAGGATGCAGTCACCAATGCTTCTTTTAACTTACAGACATTGCAGTTAAAGCTTCCCAGCCTTCAGCAGGCAGTCACGGAGGCAAAGGAAAATTATGAGATCCAGCTGGCGCAGGCAAAGTTGACCTATGAGACTTCCCTGTCCGGCGCAGAACGGGCAGAGAGCGATTATAATACTACGGTGGAAAAAGCTAAGTCCGATCTGGCAGCTCTGAAAAGTACTTATGAAGATGCCAAAGAGAATCTGGAACTGTTTGAAAGCAGTGTGGGAGACGGATATTTCTATGCCTCGGAGGACGGAACGATCCTGCGGACCATGGTACGGGCGGAGCAGACTTTGACTTCCGATGCAGTCGTATTCGTTTACAGCAATCCGAAGGAGCTGACGGTCACCGTATCGGTAGACCAGGCGGATATTGCAAAATTGACCGTAGGCGACAGTGCTTATGTGCAGACCTCCGCAGGCAGCGGATATACCGGTGTGATCATAGCCATTGATCCGGTATCCTCGTCTGACAGCCGTACCAGTGTTACATACAGTGTGACGGTACAGATCAACGTAGAAGATGAGGAGGACAGCTTAAGTGCCAACGAATCCGTTACCGTAGTCTTCGGCATGACGCAGGAAGAGATCGAACAATTACAACAGAGACAGAGTATGCAGGGAGGACAGACACAGTCATGAAATTAAAAAGACCACATTTTGATAAACTGAAATCCCTCACGAAGAAGCAGAAAAAGTTGATCCTGGCGGGGATCGCACTGCTTCTGCTGATCCTGGCGGCCAGCTATACCGTGTTCATTGCACCGTTACTTCAGAAAGAACAGTGGATCTACAAGGAAGAGACGGTGGAGCGTGGTACTTTAAAGGTAGGTGTGACGGAGAGCGGTTCTCTGGAATACAACACAAAATCCGTAGATTACGATCTGGATCTGGATGTCAGTGACGATGACGAGGATGACAGCGACGAGGATGACGATGATGCCGTACAGAAATATCTGAAGATAGAAAAGATCTATGCTGCCAGCGGGCAGCGTGTCACCGAAGGCGAGGAACTGCTGAAATTCACGGAAGACAGCGTGGAGGCAGTTCGGGCATTGTTGCAGAATGCGGTAGTGGAGGCGCAGGCAGACTATGCGGAGGCAGAGAGTACTTATGAATTGTCCTTGCTGGAAGCCCAGACCGATTACGATACCAAGAAGATCAGTGCTTCCTATGCGGCATCTATCCGCAATACTTCCGGTACGAGCGTGACGAACAATGTGGCATCCCTGCAGGTGCAGCTGGAGCAGAAGCAGGCGAATACCGCATCTTTGCAGGAGAAACTGACGCAAGCACAGGAAGATTATCAGGATGCATTGGAGACCTACGAAGCGGCAAAGGAAGGCTATGAAGGTGCCGGAACCGATAATACAGTGAATTTCATGACAATACAGAACGGTTATCTCAGCGCAAGAACAAAATATCAACAGGCAAAAGCGGCGCTGACCCAGGCGGAAACAGCGGTAACGGACAATGAAAGTGCCATCACCGATCTGGAGAATCAGTTGGCGGCAGCCCGGGCGAAGCAAACTATTGACAAGCTGGATACGGAAGAGACCTATCAGGAGGCCGTGATCACCGGACAGAATGCCCAGACTACCTACAACGCTACCGTGGAAGATCTGAAGGAGACCTTACAGGAAGCGGAAGAGACGAAAGAAAAACGGGAAGAACAGTTACAGGCCTTTGAAGCTTTCATCGGAAGTGATGGTATTCTCTATGCCGCAGAGGATGGTGTGATCACAGAGGTCAGCTACGAAGCGGGAGACCGTCTGACGACGACAGGAGCTCTGTTTTCCTATGCAACGTCGGATGACATGAGAATCTCCGTGGATGTGACCCAGGAGGATATCGTGGACCTGCAGGTAGGAGATGCGGTAGATATCACCTTTACGGCATACCCGGAGGATTCCTATACCGGAAGCATTCTCTCCATCAATACCACGGCTACTTCCGATTATAGTAATACCGTAAGCTACACTGTGGAGATCAGCGTAGAAGGCGCATTGGAGAAGCTGTATGGGGGAATGACCGCAGATGTCATTTTTGTAACGGAAGAAAAAGAGGATATTCTTTATGTGTCCCGTAAGGCCATTGTCGAAGAAAACGGCAAAACTTATGTATATCGAAAGACAGCACTGGGAGGTAAGGAACTGGCGGAGGTAGAGACCGGTATTACCAACGGTGTGGACATTGAGATCCTGTCAGGACTGGAAGAGGGCGATACTATTTACCTGGCAAGTAAGGTCAGCTCTGAGGCAGAGGTAAAGAGCACGCAGGAGGATTCCGGCAGCAGTGCTGATACCACAACCGGCAGTGATATGGAGCTTCAGGAATTCGATGAATCCCTTATGCCAGAGGATATGCAGATGCCTTCTGGAGGAGCAATGCCGCAGGGTGGTCCTGGGGGTAGTAATTCCGACAGCTTCGGCGGCGGAATGCCGGGAGGTCCCGGAGGACAATAAATCAGGCGGATGGAGCAAATGTTGAGAAACAGACAGGAATGATTGGGAATAGTTATGAAGCAGAATGAAAATGGGAAAAAGATCAAGGAAACTATAAAAAATCGGATGAGCTGGATCGGATCATGGAAAAGCTGGTCGAAAAGGCGCAAGCTCACCACAGGTATCTGTGGTGTCTGCGTAATTGCCGTAGTGGCATGTGCTACCAGATTTTCCGGTGATTCCGATACGGAAGTCATCTATAAAGAGACCACCGTAAAATACGGGACACTGGTCAAAGGTGTGACGGAGACCGGCTCCGTGGACATCGATACGGTGGATCAGACCTTTGATCTGGATATGAGTGCCCTGCAGAGAACGGATACTTCCGGTAGCAGTTCCTCCGGCGGCTCCTCCGGTAGTACTGCCGGCAGCAACTCTGAATCCGGTGGATTTGGCGGCATGAGTGCTTCCGGTGGCGGAGCCCAGGGAGGCTTAGACATGTTTGGGCAGATCTTTAATATGGGCGGCAGCAGCTCCGGCAGCAATGGTGACGATTCTACCCTGACCGTGGCGGAGGTAGTGGTCTCCGTGGGGCAGCAGGTGTCCGAGGGAGATCCCCTGTACCTGCTGGAAGAAGACAGTGTCTCCGACCTGGAAGACGAACTGCAGTCTAACGTAGAGAAAGCAAAAGCGGATCTGGAGGCGGTGGAAGCCGACCAGACCCTGTCAAAACAACAGGCAAAATACACTTATGACAGCAGCACTGCTTACGGCAGTTATATTGATACCGAGTACAGCACTACATTGCAGGAGCTTCAGAATATGGTAGATTCTGCGGGGAGCACACTGGAGCAGGCGAAGAGCAGCCTGGAAGATTACCGGGCACAGCTGGAGGAAGTAACGGCAGCCTATGAGGATGCGGCACAGGTATTGTCGAACTGTAAATACAGCCTGAACAGTACAGACGCAGCAGATGATACTTACGGATATGTCTATTATGCGCAGCTGACGGAGCAGGCACAGTCCACAGCAGATTCCCTGGAGCAGCAGAAGGAAGAGCTGGAACAGAGAGTAGAGCAGGCGGAGGAAAATGTAACCACTGCCGAAACTGCCTACAATAAGGCGAAACGGGAACTGGAGCAGGGAAAACTGACCGTAGCTGAGACAAAAAAAATGCGGACACTGGCTTACAATACCGCACAGGAGACCTATGACATTGCACTGGGGTATCTTGCGCAGGAATTGTCCGATCAGCAGGAAACCTATAATGAGACACTGGAAAAATGGAATGAGTTCAGCACTTATATCGATGGTAATGCAGTATGTGCAAGATACAACGGTGTCATCACCGGCGTGGAGCTGGAGGCCGGAGACAAGATCAGTACCGGAACCTCTCTGGTTACCTTATACGATATGGACGAAGTGACCATGACGGTAACAGTGGATGAAGATGACATGACGGATATCTCTCTGGGATCTGCGGCGAATATTGCATTGACGGCATATCCGGAAGATACCTTTACGGCAAAGGTGACAGCTATCGGCGATGCGACATCGGATTCCAGTGGAAACATAACTTATGACGTGACTGTCACATTAGAAGGAGATGTCTCCGGACTGTTCCAGGGCATGACAGGAGATGTGACTTTCGTTACGGAACAAACGGAAGAAGTGCTGTATGTCTCACGCAGAGCCATTATCACAGAGGATGACAAGACTTATGTAAAAGTGAAGACTGCAGATGGCAGTATTGTGAAAAAAGAAATAACGACAGGACTGTCAGATGGTTCTAACGTGGAGATCTCCGGAGATATTGCGGAAGGAGATACCGTATTGATCGAAAGCAGCATTACGAAGTAGAGCGGAGACCTGTGGGAAAGTAAGGTCAATGGAAGGGAAGAAGTAGAATATGAGATTATCCGAAATATTGCGTCTGGTGTGGCTGAACCTGTCACAGAATAAATTCAAAGTGATCCTGACTTCCATCGGTATCGTTGTGGGATCCGCCACCATAATGCTGGTGCTGGCGATAGGTACCGGTGGAAAAGAAGAAGTGGCGGAGCAGTTCAAGAACCTGAATGCCGGAGCCATTGATATTTCCTGCGACAGCAGTGACAGCGGTGGTTTTAGCTTTGAAATGCCGGGCGGTGGAGGAAGCGTTACCGTCACAAATATGGGCGGAGGCCCCGGAGGAGGTTCCGGCGGCGGTATGTCCGGTGGTCCCGGCGGGGGAATGGATTTCGGCGGATTTTTCGGATTCGGACAGGAGGAAGAGAGCGAAGCCGTGACATTGACCAGTGAAGACGGTGATGATCTGGCGACTTTTGTATCGGGAATCTCTGCAACTACGATCTCTTATTCCACTACAGCATCGGTGGAGGGAGGCGATATGACCTCTGCTTCCTATTACACCATTGCCGGTGTGGAAGACAATTATGCCGCCATCAGTAATCTGGAAATGGCCATCGGGGATTTCCTCACAGAAGAAAACAACGAGAGCAAGGAAAAGGTGTGCGTACTGGGTGCCACCGTGGCAAAGGAAATTTTCGGCAGCGCCTACGACGCCTATGACGGTACAGTCTATATTGATGGGCGCCCCTATATAGTGTCAGGGGTACTATCCGAGATGGGAACTGTGGCATCCGGCATCAGCCCGGATACGGCGATCTATGTACCTTACGAAACCGGCATCAAATACATTACCGGTACGAGCATTAGTCCAACCATTACCGTGGTCGCAGAAGATGTGAATCAGGTGGACACTGTAATGACAGGCGTGGAGAGTGCCTTAAAAGAAAGTTATCCCAACACCACATTTACCATCAGCGATGCCGGAAGCAAGATGGAGGCAGCCTCTGCTTCCAACGAGACACTGACATTACTGTTAATCTCCATGGCGGTGATCGTATTTATTGTCGGCGGTATCGGCATTATGAATGTATTGTTTGTATCCATCAAGGAGCGTACCAACGAGATCGGTATTTTGAAAGCGCTGGGCTGTTCCCGGAAGGATATCCTGTTGGAGTTTTTATTGGAAGCAAGCTTTACCAGTCTGGTAGGGGCCGTACTGGGGGTGCTGGTGGCTCTTGGAATTACGCCATTCGTGCAGCTGTTCAACGTGAGAGTGTCCCTGTCGGTACAGGGTGCAGTATTGTCGCTGTTGTTTGGGGTCCTCACCGGAAGCATCTTCGGCTTCTATCCGGCATATAAGGCATCGAGACTGATCCCCGTAGAAGCTTTAAATCAGGAGTAGTGTGAAAAATAAATTTTCACACGCAAATTTGTGCCAAAGGCCCAAAGTTTGCAGGTTATGAAAGGCGTAAGGATTATGATGGAAAACGCAATGATCACCATGAAAAATATAAATAAAGGCTATATGCTGGGAGAGGAGCGTCTGCCGATCCTGAAGGACATCAATTTTCAGGTAAATAAGGGAGAATATGTGGCAATCTTAGGCCCTTCCGGTTCCGGTAAGACTACGTTAATGAATATGATCGGCTGTATGGACGTGATGGACAGTGGGGAATATTATCTGGATGGCATGGCAATCCATGAGACCAAAGAGGATGATCTGACCATGGTGCGCAACCAAAAGATTGGGTTCATTTTCCAGAATTATCAGCTGATCCCGACCTATAATGTCATGCAGAATATTATCATGCCCCTGCTGATGCGTGGCGTGACCCATGAGGAAGCAGAGGAAAAGTGTAAAAATACTATCAAACTGCTGGGGCTGGATCATCGTATCGGACATAAGCCCAACGAATTATCCGGCGGACAGAAGCAGAGAGTATCCATTGCCAGAGCACTGGTGGGACAGCCGGCGATCCTTCTGGCGGATGAGCCTACCGGTGCTTTGGATCAGACCAGCGGTAAGGAAGTACTGAAGCTGTTCCGGGAACTGAACGATATGGGCAACACCATCGTCATGATCACCCACGACCTGGGTGTTGCCCAGTCTGCGAAACGTATTGTTCGTATCGTGGATGGGCAGCTACAGGAATAATTACAAAATACGAGATATCAAATGTTGTCTCCGTTCCAGCCCCAGTATTTTACGGTCTGATACTTTACATAGACATGATCCGGAGCGATGTTCATGATCTCATGAAAGATATTGCAGATCTCTGCGGTCAGTGCAGAAAAAGCAGCGGCGTCTTCTCCACCGAAAACACTGACCTCTACCATGGCCAGCGGTTCGCTGTTGCTGCCACGAAAATATAAGTTATAATTCGGCTCAAAGCCAAGCATCAGCCAACTCTCAGATTTGCCGGGAACAATAGAGATGGCCTGTCCCAATCGGGTTTTCAGAGCCTGTTCCTGTTCAATGGAGACGGGAGTACTGATTTTGGAATTAATAAAAGGCATAAGATATCCTCCTTAAAAAATTTTATCTGTCTCTATAGTAAATCCAGAAATGGCGGGAAGCAAGTCACTTTTTTTCTTTTGACGGCTTTGGTATTTGATTTTCTGATTTTGAGCATAAAAGAGTCCCATTTTGCAAAAACTTCTGGTAACACAATGCGAAAGGCAGGAAAGAGAAATGCAGATGCGGGACGATCTTGGAATTACAACAAAACTGGAAAACGGCAAGGCTTATCTGGAATTTGTACTGCCGGAAAAGATTGGGCGTTTGCTGTCCGCTTTACAGATAGAGATCTGGGAAGAAGCGGAGGGCGGGCGCCTTGTTTTTCATGGAGAATATGCTCCGGAAGAGGCGGATTGTATGACGGCGTTGCTGCTGCGGCCGCATCTCTGGGACGGCATGCGGGATCCCTATGTCTATTTGGTGAAGGCGCAGGGAAGGTTCGGAATCGTTGAGTATGGAGAAGAGATGGGTGGTATGGAGAAGGAGGAAGAGTCAGATCCTGCTGAGGATATACCCGAGGCAGTGGAAGTGTATTGGCGGCAGGAACTGGCAATTTATGACGTGCGTGTCGTAGATAAAAAGGGAATTTCCCTCAATGAAAAAGAGTTCCAGCCAAGAGAGGTAGTCTATCGTTTTCCTCCGCAGATCAGCGATGCCGGGACGAGGGGGGAGCAGATGCGAAGGGATCTGGATCGTCTGGCCCGGATGGGGGTTAATGCGATCCGGCTGGAAGGAACCGGATCCGGGACAGAGGGACAGGACCGTTGCGAAGTGCGGGCGTTTTACAGTTTGTGCAGAAGAGGTGGATTCCTCACAGGGGATTTGTGGATAAGACCGGAAATTCTTCCGGTGTATCGTGGATTACCCGGAGAAACGACGGCGGAAGCACTCCTGGCGGCGGACGGCAGGACGCTGACAGAACGATATTACTATTATCAGGCAAAATGGAGCAGCGAACCGGTGCTCTATCCGGTACTTTCCACTCTGCATCGTCAGGAGAACGGGCTAGTCTCCCTGACAATTTACAGCAATCAGAAAAAAGTGGTGCTCTATGTGGACGGATTACTTTTTTTATTCCAGACGGCCGCATCCGGTGATCCGGAGTTCATTTTTGAAGATATTCCTGTGGAGAAGCTGCCGCTGCATCTGGCGGTGGAAGCAGGAAATTTAAGCATTTCTCTGACCGTGACAAAGCTTTAAGAGTTGTGGTTTCACAGATTTTTCACAAATGTTTCACCTTTTCATGACATTTGAGACATATACTGATACCAAAATCGAAAAGTCCGAGACCACATGAGCTTGCTCAGATGTGGTTGAGAGACTTTGAGATTTGCCCCGATATGAGTACAAAAGTGGGATGATAATCCCACGATGTACGAATAGCGGGTAGGATTGTGAGAGTGCGCAGCACGGAACAATCCGTAGGTATCAGTTCTGGGTACCCGTAGGTATCAGTTCTGGGTACCCGTAGGTA